>FTDB01002551.1_pt1 | contig 17097 bp, 17 predicted proteins | sample 1639741 | NCBI WGS metagenome assembly FTDB01 (sample SAMEA3914869, study PRJEB12502) | metagenome | biome: forest; material: soil | place: USA | collected 2012-03-12 | depth 0.1 m | reverse complement strand
TCGAGGATCGAGACGACATGGCGCGGCACGTCGGAATAGCCGCCGATCGGCGTGTCCCTGGCATGCGTCCCCAGCACCAGCAGCTTGCCCAGCTTGGCCGGCAGGAACGGCAGGATGCCGTTGTTCTTGAGCAGGACCGGCGTCTTCGTCGCCGCCTCGCGCGCCAGGGCCACGGCTTCGGGTGTGGCGGTCAGGCTGTCGGCGATCTTGGCGTCGACATAAGGGCGCTCGAACAGGCCGCCCTGGAACTTGATTTCGAGAATCCGGGTGACCACCGTGTCGATCTGGGCCTCGGTGATGCGGCCGGCGGTAATCAGGTCGGTCAGGTGCGGATAGGCGGTGCGGTCGGGCGTTTCGATATCGACGCCGGCATTGACCGCGCGGAAGGCGGCTTCGGTGTCATCGGTCACCAGGTGATGGCGGGTGATCATCTCGTGGATGGCGAAGTAGTCGCTGACCGTGATGCCCTTGAAGCCCCACTCGCCGCGCAGGATGGTGGTCAAAAGCCACTTGTTGGCGTGGGAAGGCACGCCGTCGATTTCGTTATAGGACGGCATGACGGTGCGGATATTGGTCGTCTTGACGATCTTTTCGAACGGCGGGAAGAAATCCTCGCGCAGGTCGCGCTCGCCGACCTCGGCCGGGCCGACATTGGTGCCGTTTTCCGGCTGGCCGTGGCCGGTCATGTGCTTCAAGGTGGCGAACACCTTGTCGGGCGCCAGCGGCAGGGTCTCGCCCTGGAAGCCGATGACGGCGGCGCGGCCCATCTCGCCGCACAGGTGCGGATCCTCGCCATAGGTTTCCTCGATGCGGCCCCAGCGCGGTTCGCGCGCCACGTCGACCACCGGCGCCAGCACGTGGTTGCAACCGCGCGCGCGGGCCTCCTTGGCCGCCACTGTGAAGATGCGCGTCGCCATGTCGGGATCGAACGACGAGGCCAGGCCGATCGCCTGCGGGAACGAGGTGGCATCTTTCGCCACGAAGCCGTGCAGGCTTTCCTCGTGCATGAACATCGGGATGCCGAGCCGCGTGCCTTCGACCGCCCATTTCTGCATGGCGTTGACCAGGGTCGCCGCCTCGAAGGCGTTGCGGTTGGGCACGCCGCCCGAATCACCCGCGCCGGTCGGCGCGGTGACGCCGACGCGGTCGCCCGGCCGGGCGATCATGCCGACCCCGTCGGGATAGGCCTTGGCGGCTTTCACCAGATCGAAATCGCCCTTGTCGGTCAGGATGGTGCTCTTTTGCTGCCACAGGCACTGCATCTGCATGACCTTTTCGGCCAGGGTCATGCGGCCGAGCAGGTCGGCGACGCGGGCATCGACCGACTGGGTAGCGTCCTGGTACGGCAGCACCGGTTTGGCCGGCTTTTTCGCCTTGGCCTCGGCCGCGCCCGAGGCGGCGCCGACGACCACGGCCAGGGTGGAGACGCCCGCGCCCTTGGCAAAGGCGCGGCGGGTCGTGTTGGGGGTGAGCGAATCGGCCATGGTATCGTCCCTGTAATGTTGTTATGAACGGCTGAAGCCGCTTGCCTTTCCGGCAGTCTGGCCCCGATTGCCGGCAAAGACAATTGACGGCGGACGGGTTCGATGACACTGTTAGCGCTAACAACCAAAAATTCAACAGGGAAATTTTCATGAGCCAAAATCTCGCAGGTGCGAATTTCACCCGCCGTGGCGCACTGGGCCTGATGGCCGGCGCCGCCGTTCTGCCGTCGTTTGCCCGGGCGCAAGGCGATGCCGGTCCGTCCCTGGCCCAGCTCGCCGGGGCAAAAGGGCTGCGCTTCGGCACCGCCGCCGCCGTCCGCGGTAATCCCGGCGCCTTTCAGGTGGAAGACGAAGATGTCCGCGCCGTCATCCTGGCCGAATGCAACCTGATCGTGCCGGAAAACGAACTGAAGATGTACGTCACGCATAACAACAACCCGACCGACTACAATTTCGCGCCCGGCGACGCTTTGCTCGATTTCTGCGACAAGAACAACCTGGCCATGCGCGGCCACAACCTGTTCTGGGCGCGCGACGAATTCACCCCGGCCTGGCTGAAAAACTACGACTTCGGCAACACTCCGAAAGTCAGCGCCGAAAAGCTGCTGCGCGACTATATCGCCACCGTCACCGACCATTACGGCACGCGCCTGACCTCGTGGGATGTGATCAACGAAACCGTGGTGCCGGAAACCGGCGAGGTCCGTTCCAACGTCTTCACCCGCGTGCTCGGCAACGACGCCCTGCGCATCGCCTTCGACGAGGCGCGCCAGCACCTGCCCAACATGCAACTGGTCTATAACGACTATATGGGCTGGGACAGCGAGGGCGCGCCGCACCGCGACGGCGTGCTCAAGCTGCTGCAATGGTTCCGAGACAACAAGGTCGAGGTCAACGCGCTCGGCCTGCAAAGCCATCTCGGCACCGACCACGACCTGAAGACCGGCGATCCGGTGGCGTGGAAGGCCTTCCTCGATAGCGTGGCCGGCATGGGTTATGACATGCTGATCACCGAGTTCGACGTCAACGACCGCTATGTCGACGGCAATTACGCCACGCGCGACGCGGTGGTGGCCGACACGGCGACGCGCTATCTCGATCTCACCCTCAGCTATACCCAGGTCAAGGACATGCTGTGCTGGGGCATCGACGACAAGTACAACTGGCTGCAGGGCTTCACGCCTCGCAAGGACGGCGCCCGCCTGCGCCCGGCGCCCTATGACGACGATTTCCGCCCCAAGCCGCTGCGCACCGCGATCGCCAACGCCTTCAAGAACGCACCGGCACGGTAGCATATCTTTTCCTTCCCCGTTCACGGGGAAGGTGTCGGCGCACTTGCGACGACGGAAGGGGGAAGCTGACGGTTGGGCTCCCCCCTTCCGTCATTTCGCTTCGCTCAATGCCACCTTCCCCGTGAACGGGGAAGGAAAAAGTTCCATCCGCCCCAACCTACGGTTTTCCCACTAAAACTCCCCGCCCCTCGGCGGCGATATACACCGTGCCGTAGTCGAGCATGTCGCCTGACACCACATGGATATAACCATAGCGGTGCGCGTCGTCGTTGATGCGCGTCCAGGTCTGGCCTTCATCGTCGGAACGGAACAGGCCCTCTTCGCCCTTGACCTTGCCCCACAGATAGACCGCCGGATAGCCGCCATCCGTTTTCGCCTTGCCGAAGCCGACCTGCCATGCGGCATCGACGTCCGCCACCGCCTTCATGGCATGCTTTTCGTCCTCGGAATGCAGCAGGCCATAGGGCGCCGACAGCCACAGGTCACGCACCCGCCCCGGCATGACGGCCAGCTGTTCGTTCTGCCAGCCCTCGATCTTCGGTATGCCCTGGATGATCGGCTTGAAGCTGGCGCCGCCGTCGACGCTGATCAGGATGGCCATGGCATAGCGGTCGAAGACATAATAGACGCCGTCGATCGCCTTGTCCGCCACGGGCACCAGCGTCATGTCGCGGCCGGCGGGCCAGCCGGCGCTCGGCTTCCATGTCTTGCCCTTGTCGGTCGAATAGACCGCGTCTTCCTTCTCCGGCGCCCACAGCATCGAGGTGCCGCCGGCCGAGACGGCGATGGTGCCGGCCGAATGCCAGCCGCCCTGCGCGTCCTGGCGCTTGTAGGTGGTCGACGAAAACGCCGTCCAAGACGCGCCGCCGTCCTCGGAATAGAAGCCGTTGTTGGGCGAGTTGTTGACGGTGCGCGCCACGAAGCTGGGGTTGAGGCCGGCATAGTCGACACTGAAATTGCTCTCGTTGGCCGGGGTGAACAGCGCCGTGGGCGAAACGCTGAGATCGTCCCATGCCCCGCCGCCGACATCGCCGAACGAAGCCAGCAGGATCGCGCCGCCGGTGGGCGACACCATGGCGGTCGGGGCGGTTTCCTCGAAATTCCTGACGTTGAAGTCCCACTTGACCGGCGCGGTACCGGCCTGGGTCAGGTTTTCGCTCATCCACAGGCCGTAGCCGGTGCCGTAGATCGCCTCGTCGCCGTTGAACGGATTGATGCGGACATCGGCGATCCAGTGGCCCATCTTGTCGGCGCCCTGGCTGTAGTTGGCCAGCCACGGATAGCCCGTCGCGTCGTGGCGCGACTGCGCCCCCAGGGCCTGCCAGTGCGCCCCGCCGTCGGTGGAGCGGAAGACGTCGTCGCCCGGATTCCAGCGATCGAGCGTCGAGACGATGAGCGTGCCCGGAGCTTGCGCATCCACATCGACGCCGGAATAGCCGAAGCCGGCGCCGCCGGGATCGGGATGAACCGGCGACACGTTCGACCACTTGCCGTCCGGCGTCATCTTCCACACGCCGCCGGTGGTGGCGTTGCTCGGGTTGACCACGCTCTTGCCGTCGCCGGCGGCGAAGGTGACGTAAAGCGTGCCGTCGCTGGCGAAGACGGCGTGCTGCGGCGTTTCTTCGGGGGTGCCGTCGACACGGGCGAAGGTCGCGCCGCTGTCGCTGCTCCTGAACAGGCCGCCCTTGCCGTCGGCGCTGCCGGCATAGATCGTCCCGGCGTGCGCCGGATCGAACAAGACCAGGCTCAGCATCGCGCCCGGCGAGGCGATCTTGTCGAAGGTGGCGCCGCCATCCGCCGATTTCCACAGGCCGTCCTGGCTCGACGCCAGCAGCAGGACATTGCCGTCGTTGGGATCGACCTGCAACCGGTCGCCCGCGCCGCGCCCGTCGGCATTGCCGCCCAGCCTGATGCTCAGCGGCGTCTTCCGCCACGTCTTGCCCTGGTCATCGGAGCGCAGCACGGCAGCGGTCTGCGCCCATGGATTGAGGTATTCGCCGGTGGCGGCATAAAGCTTGTCGGGGTCGCTGGGATCGACCGCCATGCTGAGCACGCCGATCAGTTGCGACTCATCGTGGCCCAGGCCGTCGAGCAGCGGAACCCACGCCTTGGCGCCATAATCGTAGCGGTACATGCCGCCGATATCGGTGCGGGCATACAGGATGCCGGCCTTTTTCGGATGATAGAGAAAGCCGTCGACAAAGCCGCCGGCGCCGAAGGGGATGGTCTGCCAGGTATAGGGCTGCGGCGCCGGGTCGGCCGCGTGGGCCATGCCTCCAAATGCCGCCAACACAGCAGCGGCACACAGCCCGGCCAGTTTACGCATCCGTATCTCCCTGTGATTTTTATTAGCCGAATGGCTTTTATCAGGGAAATATCATAGCCGCGCCGCGAACGCGGTCAAGCGCGCCCGGCAAACAAGCACCGGCTGTGGTTTTCACGCCTCGCCGTCGTCGCCTTCCATCATCGCCTTGAGCCGGCTTTCCTTGCGCAGCGGGCCGCGCACGGAGCACACCTCCTGCAGGTAGCCGTCGAGCGAATTGAAGATGTGGTCCGAAACGATGCTGTAGTGGATGAACTTGCCCTTCTTGACGCTGGAGATCAGGCCGGCGTTCTCCAGGATGCTGAGGTGCTTCGACAGCGACGGCTTGGCCATGTCGAAGCGCTCGGCGATCTCGCCGGCCGTCATGGTGCTCTTTGACAAATAAGCCAAAATCTTCAATCTTGGCTCCGAAGCCAGGGCCTCGAAGGTTTTCACCATACGCATCGGTCGGGGTCTTTCACGCGGGGGTAATATTTAGTCATTTAGCCTATTGACTAAATGAAAGGCCAAGCCTAACATTTAGTCCGTTAGCTAAATGTAAGACGGCTTCGTGGGGAAGTCAAGGTGGGGGTTATGGGTGCGGCACATAAGATCGAGGGGCGCGAAAGCCCGCTGAAAGCCATTCTGGGCGCGGACTGGTACCGGCTGCATCCGGCGGTCCAGGCGCGTTTCCTGCACGAGCCCGAGGCCGGCCGGCCGGTGGTCTATCAAGGCATCATGGAAAAAGTCCACGCTTCGGCGGCAGGCTGGCTGTTCGCGCAGGCGACGCGGCTGATCGGCAATCCCCTGGCCGCCCATCGCGGCACCAACGTGCCGATGACCGTGCGCCTGACGCCCTGCGAAAAAGGCGGCGTCTCTTGGCAGCGCATCTATGGTTTCGGGACGCCTTTCGTCGTCACCTCGGCCAAGCGCGAGGACGCGCAAGGCCGCCTGTGCGAATATGTCGGCATGGGCTTCGGCATGCGGCTCAAGGTCTTCGCCCAACGCGGAGCGCTGCATTTCGTCAGCGAACGCTATTTCTGGGAGGTTGCGGCCCGGCAAATCCCCCTGCCCCACTGGCTGTCGCCGGGCGTGACGCACGTCATCCATGAAGATCTCGGCGGCGGCGGCTTCCGCTTCACCATCTCGATGGATCACAGGCAACTTGGCCGCACCTTCTACCAGACCGGCCGCTTCCGCCAAGTTTCCGAATAGCGAGAACTGTCATGAACATCCTGCTGTTGATGATGACAATCCAGGGATGCATGGGCGCCTTCGATACGCTCTATCACCACGAATTCACCGAGCGCCTGCCATGGAAAGCTTCCGCTTCCCGGGAACTGTGGATCCACGGCGTGCGCAACTTTTTCTATGGCGTCATCTTCGGCTCCCTCGGCTGGATCGCCTGGGGTGGCCTCCTCGCCTGGGTTTTCGCCGCCATGCTTCTGGGTGAAATCGGCCTGACCCTGTGGGATTTCGTCGTCGAGGACCGGAGCCGCAAGCTGCCGCCGTCCGAACGCATCACCCACACGGTGCTGGCCATCAATTACGGCGTCATCCTGTGCCTGCTGCTGCCGGAATTGCTGAGATGGTCGGTCATGCCGGCGGGCTTTCACACCGAGACGCACGGCCTGTGGACCTGGGTGATGACCGTGTTCGCGGCCGGCGTCTGGGCGTGGGCGGTGTTCGACCTGATGCGCTCGCGGCGTTTTCGCGGGCTTCAGCCGCCGGCGCCGGTGCATCTTACGACACCCGGCCAGCGCATCCTCGTCACCGGCGGCACCGGCCTGATCGGTTCACGCCTGGTGCAGGGCCTGGTCGACGACGGCCACGACGTCACGGTCCTGACGCGCGACAAGACCAGGGCCGCGAAATTCCATGGCCGAGTCACCCTGATCGACACGCTCGACCAGGCGCGCCCTGTCGATATCGTCATCAATTTGGCCGGCGAATCCCTGAGCGGCGGCCTGTGGACGCGCGCCAGGAAAAAGGCGCTCTACGCCAGCCGGCTCAACCTGACGCGCGACCTGGTCGCCTGGATCGACGCGCAAGCCGACAGGCCCAAACGGCTGGTCAACGCCTCGGCCATCGGCTTTTACGGCCATAGCGACACACGGGAATTCCGCGAGGATTCGCCCCCCGGCGATCCCGATCTGGCCTCCGACCTGTGCACGCAATGGGAAGCGCTGGCTCATACCGCCCCAACCCGCGTCACCTGCCTGCGCTTCGGCCTGGTCCTCGCCATCGAAGGCGGTGCTTTGGCCCAGATGCTGTTCCCGTTCGAATTCGGCGGCGGCGGGCCGATGGGCCACGGCCGCCAGTGGATGTCGTGGGTCCACGTCGACGACGCGACCTCCCTGGTCGCCCACGTCATCAACGAAGAAGTCGACGGCCCGGTCAATGTCGTGGCGCCGCAGGCCGTTCGCCACCGCGATTTCATGCGAAGCCTGGGCCGCGCCATGCACCGCCCGGCCATCATGCCCCTGCCCGGCTTCGCTTTGCGGCTCCTGCTCGGCGAGATGGCCGAGGTCATCCTGCTCAACGGCCAGCACGTCGTGCCCGCACGTGCCGAAGCGACGCATTATCCCTTCCGCTATTCCTCGCTTGACGCCGCTCTCGGCCAGTTGTTGAAAGGGACCATGTAAGCCGGAGATTTCGCATGCACCTGACCGATATGACACCCGCTGACGTGACCGAAGCCAGTAAGGGCGGCGCCGTGCTGATCGACGTGCGCGAACCCAACGAATTCGCCTCGGAACGCATCGCGGGCGCGCTCAATTTCCCGCTGTCGAGGTTTGACCCTTCCGCCCTGCCGGAAGGCGAGCTGGTTCTCTATTGCGCCGGCGGCGTTCGTTCGGTGCGCGCGGCCGAAGCCTGCGATGCCGAGGGTATCGCCGTTGTCGGCCATCTCGCCGGCGGCATCCGTGCCTGGATGATGGCCGGCCTGCCGGTCGAGCGCTGATGCTGCGGGCGCTGGCCATCGCCGGGCTTCTTCTGGCGTCACCGGCCTTGGCGGGTACGCCGATCACCTTCTGGGACATGCCCCGGCATGGCGGCAACAGCTTCAACCAGAACCCGCCCGGCCTTGCCTATTTCCAGGCCCTGCGGGCCACCGGCGCCACCTGGGTGCGGCTGACGCCGTCAAAATGGAAGGGTGCCGGCCGCGACTTCCTGATCGGCGACGCCGACCATTACACCGGCATTCCACCGTCCGACCTGGCGACGCTCGAACAGGTGCTCGACGCAGCGCGCGACGCCGGCCTCAAGGTGGTGATCGCGCCGCTCTCCCTGCCGGGCGACCGCTGGAGCCAGCAGAACGGCAACGTCCAGGACGACCGGCTATGGAACGACCGCGCCTACTGGGACCAGTCGGCGGCCTTCTGGTCCGACCTCGCCACGGCCTTGAAGGGCCGGCCGGAGATCGCGGGCTACAACATCCTCAACGAGCCGACGCCCGAAAAGGGCATGGACCTCGATGAGCAGCGGACAGTGCGACGCGCCAGGCCTGGTACGGCAAATATAAAGGCACCACCCACGACCTGCCGGCCTTCTACGAGACGGTCATCGCCGCCATCCGCCAGGTCGATCCGGTGACGCCGGTCATGGTCGATGGCGGCTGGTACGCCAATGCCGGAAGCTTCGCCTATTGGCCCAGCGCCTTGAGCGACGACAAGGTGCTCTACAGCTTCCACATGTACGAGCCCTACGAAGCGACCTCCTCGCCAAACATCAAGCGCGATCCGCAACTCCGCTATCCCGGCGTGCAGACATGGCTGGGCGCGAAGCAGGTGACGTGGAACAAGGCCACGGTGAAGGCGTTTCTCGACCAGCCCTATGACTGGGCGGCGGCGCATGGCGTGCCCGCCAGCCGCATGGTCGCCGGGGAATATGGCTGCGTGCGTCAATGGGTCGATTGCGGCGCCTATCTCGGCGATGTCCTTGACGCGCTGGACCGCCATCGGGCGCACTGGGCGTTCTATAGCTGGCGCGAGGACGGCTGGGACGCCATGGATTACGACCTGGCGCCCGAGGTGACGAGCGGGCAGTTCTACGACCTTTCCGGCCAGGGCAAGGCGGATCAAATCCAGCGCGATCCGCATCCGCTGCTGGATGTGATCGAGGCGCATATGAACTAATCTCCTCCCCATTTCTTAAATGGGGAGGAAATATACTAGTCCAGCGTGCTCCTGTACCGCAGCATCGCCACCGTCATGGCGCCGGCGATGAACAGCAGCATCGGCCAGATATTGGGCCACAGCGCGGCAAAATCGGCGCCTTTCAGCATGACGCCGCGCACCACCCGGAGGAAATGGGTCAATGGAAACACCTGGCCGATCCATTGCGCCCAGGCCGGCATGCCACGGAACGGGAACATGAAGCCCGACAGCAGCATCGACGGCAGGAAGAAGAAGAACGTCATCTGCATGGCCTGCATCTGCGAGCGCGCGATGGTCGAGAAGGTGAAGCCCACCGCCAGGTTGGCGATGATGAACAGGGTGACACCCAGCGCCAGGATCCACGGATTGCCGATGAACGGCACCTTGAAGACGAAGACCGCCGCGCACAGCACGATCGCCGTCTGGACGACGCCGACGCCGACATAGGGGATGATCTTGCCGGCCATCACCTCCCATGGCCGCGCCGGCATGGCCAGCAGGTTTTCCATGTTGCCGCGCTCGGTTTCGCGCGTCATGGCGATCGAGGTGATCATGATCATGGTCATGGTCAGGATGACGCCAAGCAGCCCCGGCACGATATTGTACTGAGAGATGCCTTCGGGATTATACATGGCGTGCACCACCACCGTGACCGGCGGCGGCGTGGCGTTGAGCGGCGCCCATTCGCCCTTCAGGTCCTGCTTCAGCGCCGACTGGGCGATCTGCTGGATCTGGCCGATGGCGTTCGACGCGGCGGACGGATCGGACGCGTCGGCCTCGATCAGCATTTCGGGCCTGTCGCCGCGCAGCACGCCGCGCGTGAAGCCGGCCGGCACGGTGATGGCGAAAGCCGCGTCGCCGCGCTGCAGGGCCGCGGTCGCTTGATCCGCACTGGTGACGCTTCCGGTAATGTCGAAATAGCTGGAGTTCTTCAGGCCCGAGACCAGCGAACGCACGATGGCCGAATCGTCTTCGAGATAGAGCACGGTCGGCAGGTGGCGCGGGTCGGAATTGATGGCGAAGCCGAACAGAGCCAACTGGATCACCGGCACCACGATCATCATGCCGAAGGTCAGCCGGTCGCGCCGCATCTGGATGAATTCCTTCAGCAGGATGGCGCCGATGCGGCGGAAGGCCTCAAACATGGTCCGGCTCCCCGGAAACCGAAGTGCTGTTATCTTTCGACTGGTCCATCAAGTGGATGAACACGTCCTCCAGGTTCGGCCGCGCCTGTCGCCATTTGACGCCCGGCGCCTGGCCGGCGCCGGCGATCAGCCGCTTCAGCGCGTCCAGATCGCCGCCCGAGACATGCAGCGCATTGCCGAAATAGGCGACGTGGTCGGCGCCGGGCTGGCCGCGCAGGCGTTCCATGATGTCGCGCACCCCCGCCCCTTCGGCGACGAAGGTATAAAGCCCCGACCGGTCGATGATGTCCTCCACCCGGCCCTGCGCCATCAGGTTGCCGTAGGCGATATAGACGATCTGGTCGCAGCGCTCGGCCTCGTCCATGTAATGGGTCGACACCAGCACGGTCAGGCCTTCCGACGACAGGCGATGGATCTGGTCCCAGAAATCGCGCCGCGCCTGCGGATCGACGCCGGCGGTCGGCTCGTCCAGCATCAGCATCTTGGGATTATGCAGGGTGCAGGCGGCCAGCGCCAGGCGTTGCTTCCAGCCGCCCGACAGCGTGCCGGCCAGCTGCTTCTGCCGCGAGGTCAGGCCCAGCGTCTCCAGCGTCGTGTCGACCACCTGTTTCTTGCGATCGATGCCATAGAGGTTGGCGACGAATTCCAGATTCTCGCGGATGGTCAGGTCTTCCCAATAGGAAAACTTCTGCGTCATGTAGCCGACGTTGTTCTTGATGTCGCGCGACGACTTCAGGATGTCATAGCCGAGGCACGTCCCCTGCCCCGCATCGGGCCTGAGCAGGCCGCACAGCATGCGGATGGTCGTGGTCTTGCCGGAACCATTGGGGCCTAAGAAGCCCCATACCTGGCCCTTCGGCATGGCGATATCGACATTGTTGACGACGGTGAGCTGGCCGAAGCGCTTGGTCAGCCCGCGCACGTCGATGGCGAGATCAGCGTCAGTCATGCGCCCTCCTTCCTTCCCCGTTTACGGGGAAGGTGGCACGAGTGAAACGAGTGACGGAAGGGGGATACCCAATCGTCCGCTTCCCCCTTCCGTCGTCGCTTCGCCCAAGAGCTCGCAACGCCACCTTCCTCACAACGGGAGTTGCCGTGAACGGGGAAGGAAAAGGAGACGCCAATCGCATCACAACGTCACATCCACCGGCTGGCCGGCGCGAAGATCGTCGGGACGATCCGGCGTCGCCTCGATGAGGAACATCAGCTTCTGCCGTTCCTTGACGCTGTAGATGACCGGCGGCGTGAATTCCGCCACCGTCGAGATGAAGCGGATTTTCGCCATCTGGGCCTTGCAATTGTCGCACGCCACATGCACCGCCTGCCCCACCTTCAGTTTCGGCAAATCAGCCTGCGGCACATAGAAACGCACGAATTCGCGCCCCTTGGGCAGAACCGTCAGCACGGCGGATCCCGCCTGCACGAATTCACCCGGCTCGCGCAAACGCTCCTCGACGCTGCCGTCGAGGCGCGCTCGTACATTGCGGTCGTCGACCGTCCAGGCGGCCTGGGCGACATCGGCCTGCGACGCCTGCGCCTGCGCCAGGGCCGCCCTTTGCTGGTCGACACGGGCGGCCAGTTGCTTGTCGGCGATCTGCTTGTCGATATTGTCGAGCGCAGCCTGGGCCGACTGGGTGGCGGCGCGCAAGCTATCCATCTGCGCCGCCGAGACAAAGCCCTGCGGCTCCAGCTGCGCGTAGCGCGCCTCGTTCGACTTCGCCAATTGCAACTGCGCCGCCGCTTCTTTCCGCTGTTCCAGCAGCGGCTCGATATCGGCCTGGCGCGCCCCCTTGCCCAGGTCCTCGGCGGTGGCGGAGGCCGCCGCCGCGCGGTTGGCGGCGCCCGTCAGGGCATTCTGTTGCTGCGTGGCGTCAAGGCTGAACAAAGGCTGGTCGGCCACGATGGCATCGCCGCGGTCGACATCGACGGCGCTGAGCCAGCCCGACTGGGGCGCGGCGATGCTGACGGCCTGCGCCTCGACATAACCGGAATAGCCGGCGTCGGGCTTCTGGGCGCAGGCCGACAAGGCCAAAAGGCTGGCGAGCCAGAGTTTACGCATTCGGCGTCTCCTTCATACCGGCGAGGAACAGCTTGACGTGCGCCCGCAAATAAGGCGCCGGCAGGAACGGCGTGTCCTCGGTCGGGGCGAAAACCAGCGACCACATGATGGCCTTGAGGAACGGGGCAATGAACAGGTGGGCGGCCATGACCGGGTCGCCGGCGGCGATCTCGCCGCGCGCCATCGCCCGGCGGAAGACGCCGGCCAGCGAGCCCAGCATCTTTTCGACCACCTCGCGGCGATAGAACTGCGCCAGGTCGGGGAAGCGCGCCGCCTCGGCCATCAAAAGCTTGGGATAAACCGGCAACTGGCCGTTCTCGATCACCGGCCCGGCCATGTCGGCGATGCGCGAAAGCGCCGGCTCCAGCGGCCCGTCATAGCTGTCAAGGAAGAAGGTGATCAGTTCGACGCGCGGCGCCACGTCGCGGCGCACCAGGGCCTCGAACAGCGCCTGCTTGGTCGGGTAATAGAGATAGACCGTGCCTTTCGAGACGCAGGCGCGCCGGGCCACATCCTCCATGCGCGCCCCGGAAAAGCCGTGGTGGGCGAATTCGGCCAGGGCGGCTTCCAGGATGTCGGCCTGGCGCACCTCGGGCGCGGCGCGGCGGGCGCGCGTCCTCTCGCCTGCCATGGCGGGACTATCCTCGGGCATGACTCTCTCACCAGTACTGACCGGTCAGTACTATAAACCGGCACGACCGCACTGGCAAGGCCATCGGCTCTTTTAAAGCTTGAGGAAAATCTTCCGGCTGTAGAGCCCCCACAGCACCGCCAGCAGGACCAGCAGCAGGCCGACCGAATAGGTCATCGACGCCAGGGCCGCGTTGGGGATGACGCTCCCCAGCCAGGCGGCGGCGGTATCGTGGAAGCTGGCGCCGGCGATCAGCGGCAGTTGCGCCGCCGTATCCATCAGCGAGATGCCGACGAAGGCCGCCGTGGCGTTGGCGCCGAAGACGCGCGCCGGCGTGGCCCACGCCTTGAAGCCCCAGACATCGACGATGAAGGCCAGCAGGCTGAACAGCATCAGGCTGAAGCCGCCCGACAGCAGGGCGAAGCTGGGCGTCCAGATCTTCTTGATGACCGGCAGGTGGCTGTCCAGCCCGGCGCCGGTGACGAACAAGGCCAGGCCGGCGAAGGCCAGCAGCGGCAGCCCGCCCTTCAGCCCGCGCTGGCGGATATAGAGCGCGGTCATGACGCCGAACAGCACATTGGCGACGGCGCCCAGCGTCGACAGCAGGCCTTCCGGATCGTAGGTCACCTTGTCGCCGGTCAGGCCGTAGGGCCACAGGTGGTTCACCGTCAGCACGGCGCGGTCGATGGCGGTCGGCAGCGCCATGTCCGACGAGAAGCAGCCCTGCCCGCACCCCGGCACGGGCCACAGCAGCAGGATGGCGGCATAGCCAACCAGGACGCCCAAGGTAACCAGGGCGACGTGCCCGGTCTTCAGGGTGAAATCGGTTTCCGACTTGCGCCCGGCGGCCAGGCAGAACAGGGCCACCGCACCATAGCACAGCGCGATCCGCTGCAGGATGCCCATGACGCGGACATGGGCAAAATCGAAGTGCGGCAGCAGGTTGAGGATCAGGCCGAGCGCGAACAGGGCCACGACGCGGATCACGACGTGGCCGGCCAGGGCGCCCTTCGACTGGCGCGCGGCGCGGCCGGCGAACGAGAACGGCATCGCCGCCCCGACGCAGAACAAAAAGCCGGGGAAGATCATGTCGGCCAGGGCCAGGCCGTGCCAGTCGGCGTGGTTGAGGACGGGGAAATTATGCACCCAGTCGCCCTTGTAGGCGACCAGGATCATGCCGATGACGCACAACCCCCGCAGGATATCGATGGCGTCGATGCGCGCCGCCGACGCCTTTTCCGGCTTGGGTTTGTCGCGTTTCTTGAATTCCAGAACCTGTGCCGACATGAGCCCCTCCGTGTATATCCGGACGTTTTCTCACAAAAGCCCCGCCCCACCAAGCTGTAAACCCGCTGAAAAAGCCATGTAAGGCCAACCTTACTTTTTTCCAAATGTCAGGTTGACATGACATCGGCCCGCGTGTAAGGTCTGCCTTACATGCATGACACCCTTTCACCCCATGAGTTCTCCATGAAAAACCTTTCCGTCAACACCCAGTATGTCGTCGGCATCTCGGTCTGCATGGCCCTGTACGTGGCGGCCCTGTTCGGCTCGATCCTGCTGATCCGCGACCAGCATCCCGCCGGCCCGCTGCTGTGGTTCATCGCTGTCCTGCCGGCGCTTCCCATCGGCGGCACCATCGTCGTCTTCCTGCGCTATATCGAGCAGGTCGACGAATATGTCCGCGGCGTCGTGCTGAAACGCTTCATCGTCGCCACCGGCCTGACCCTGTTCCTGTGCACCGCCTGGGGCTTCCTCGAGGACAATGCCGGCCTGCACCACTTTTCGCTCTACCTCGTCTACCCGCTGTTCTGGATGATGTTCGCCCTGGCCAGCGCGATCTACAGGAAGGCGTCATGAAACAGATCCTCCGCGACCTGCGCACCGAGGCGGGCCTGACCCAGGCCGACCTCGCCGCCAAGCTCGGGGTGTCGCGCCAGGCGGTCATCGCACTGGAAACCGACAAGCACATCCCCTCGCTCGACCTCGCCTACAAGATTTCCGCCGTCTTCGACAAGCCGGTGGAAGCCATCTTCAGCAACCCCTACCGCGCCTAACCCCCTCACCTAAAAGGAAAAAACCCATGACTATCGCACCCCTGCGGTCGCGTGACCGCCTGAACCTTGCCCAAAAGTCCCTGCGCGCCACGCAGACCTGGACCTACGCCGCCAGCTTCGCCTGCCTCGTGGTGGCCGTGTTCGCCGACCCGCAGCACCGCCTGGCCATCGCCGCCCTCAACCTGTTCACCGTCCTCTTCCACGCCATCGTCCACTAAGGATCAGCATCATGTTCAAGCACTTTTGCACCCCTACCCGCCCCGGCATGTGGGTCGCCATCGCGGTCGCCATCGCCGCAGCCTGCGTCAGCGCCGACAAGAGCCACGCCGCCACCCCCTACCCCGATGCCGCCGGCGAGCGCTTCTCGGTCACCGTCACCGGCTCCGGCCCCGACGTCATCCTGATCCCCGGCCTCGCCTCCTCGGCCACGGTTTGGGACGCCACCGTCGCCGGCCTCACGGCGAACCACCGCGTCCACGTCCTCAACCTGGCCGGTTTCGCCGGCGAGCCGGCCGGCGCCAACGCCACGGGCGACGTCCTGGCCCCTTCGGTCGAGGCACTGGACGCCTATATCAAGGCCAACCACCTGCAAAAGCCGGCGATCGTCGGCCACAGCCTGGGCGGCCTGGTGGCGCTGATGCTGGCCAAGGCCCACCCCGAGGACGCCGGCCGGCTGGTCATCGCCGACAGCCTCCCCTATGTCGGCGTCATCTTCGACCCCAACGCCACGGTCGCCGCCATGCAGCCGCAGGCCGCCGCCATGCGCGACGGCATGGCCGCCATGCCCGACGACGCCTTCAAGGCGCAGCAGGCGCAGACGGCCGCCTTCCTGGTCAGCGGCACCGATGACCAGGCCCGCGTGCTCGCCTGGTCGATGACCTCCGACCGCCATGTCCTGGCCGAAAGCTTCTACGAGGACATGATCACCGACCTGCGCGGCGATATCGCCGGTATCCAGACGCCGGCGACCGTCATTTATCCGGTGGCGCCCGGCCAGGATACGGCCCAGACGACGGCCGTCTATGCCGCCGCCTACCAGGCCATGCCGCACGTCACCCTGGCGCGCATCGACAACAGCCGCCATTTCGAAATGCTCGACCAGCCGGCCGCCTTCGCGGCGGCGCTGTCGGCAGCGCTGCAATAGCCGCACTTCTCCCTTATCTTTACCTCCCTGAACGCGTAGCGTTTGGGGAGGGGGACCGCGCGCATCCTTCATGCGCGTGGTGGTGGGGCGCCTTCTTTCCGCTTCCCCCCTTCCCTCCCCCTCTCCCCGTTCACGGCAGGGCTATCGCATATGGAAAAGCAGAACTCAGCTTTACACCCACCTCTCCCCTTTTAAGGGGAGAGGATGCCGCGAAGCGGCAGGTGAGGGGTCTTGCGGCAGTGGGGTGCCCCCTCATCCGTGCCGGGAGCGCCTGGCCCTTCGGGCCACCTTCTCCCAGATGCGGGGAGACGTGAGCAGGGGTCAAAAACCATAGGCGATAGCCCTGCCGTTCACGGGGAGAGGACGAGAGGCGAACGGAGTGAAGCCGTAAGGGCTGAGGGGCCAACCGACAGCAGACAAGAAAGCTAGCCGCAGATTGCGCAGATGAACGCAGATTTTTCAGCGCTCAACAGATTTTGCACGTGCCGGAGCGGCCGGTAGTTTTAGAAGGTTCACCACGGACAGGCACGGAAACGCCGCCAGCGGCGTTTCCGTGCCTGTCCGTGGTGAAACCCTTAACCGGACTCTCCGCATCAACATCACCACGCCAACTTATCCCCGTCCTTCCATCCTGCGCTATGCTTCCCGCATGGCTTATGACAACGACGACACCCCGAACCCCGACCTCGCCGCGCTGGAAATGCGCCAGGCCGACCTGCGCCTCTTCGTCGAGGAGATGACCGAGATCGTCATGGCCCTGCCCATGCCCGAAACCTTCGCCGAGGCCGATCGCTCGGTCCGCGCCATCACCGCCGCCGACCGCTTC
>FTDB01000693.1_pt1 | contig 17144 bp, 14 predicted proteins | sample 1639741 | NCBI WGS metagenome assembly FTDB01 (sample SAMEA3914869, study PRJEB12502) | metagenome | biome: forest; material: soil | place: USA | collected 2012-03-12 | depth 0.1 m | reverse complement strand
GGCCTGATCAACCTCGACTTCGCCGACGTCCGTTCGGTCATGTCCGACATGGGCAAGGCGATGATGGGCACGGGCGAGGCGTCGGGCGAAGACCGCGCGCTGCTGGCGGCTCAGAACGCCATCCAGAACCCGCTGCTCGACGAGACCTCGCTGAAGGGCGCCAAGGCCGTTCTGGTCAACGTCACCGGCGGCCTCGACATGACGCTGCACGAAGTCGACGAAGCGGCCAACGCCATCTCGTCGGAAGTCGACCCCGAAGCCAACATCATCTTCGGTGCCGCCTTCGATCCGGGCCTGGAAGGCAAGCTGCGCGTCAGCGTGGTCGCCACCGGCATGGACGGCGTGGCGCTGCAAACGCCGATGCAGCCGGCGACCCGCACGGCCGCGCCGACCCCGACCTTCGGACTGGGCTATGCGTCGCGTCCGGAGACGGCGCCGCGCGCCCCGGAACCCGCGCCGCACGTGCCGTTGTCGGCCGTGATGCCGCAGGTGGTGACGCACGTCGAAGCGCCGCGCGCCCCCGAACTCCGTCAGCCGGAGCCGGCCCGTCCGATCGAACCGCGCCCGGCGCCGGTCAATCCGTCGGTCCAGCGCTCCAGCCTGTTCGAAGAACGGCCGGCGCCGCAGGTCATCGTGACCCAGTCGCGTCCGGCCACGCCGTCCTACGAGCCGCAGCCGGAGGCCAAGGCGGAGGAGCCGCCTGCGCCCGAGGAAGATATAGTCCCCACGGCTTTTGAAACCCGCGCCGCGCCGGCTGAACCGGTCGCCGAGGCCGCGCGTCCCGAGCCTGCGCGTCCGGAATCGGCGCGTCCCGAGCCGACCATCACCCGCCCGGGCACCTATCGTCCGCAACCGGCCCAGCCGCAAGCCGCACCGGCGCCGCGCGCGACGGAAGAGGAGGGGCGTGAATCCTTCTGGCGCGGGCTGTTCCCGCAGCGTCAGCGTTCGGAAGCCGCCTTCATTCCGGTCGGTCAGGCCCAGCCGTCCCAAGGCGCGGTGGAAACGCCCGACGACGGTGGCGATCGCTATGTGGCCGGTGCGGCGCGCACGGCGCTGAATCCAGCGTCGCGTCCCGAAGCCGCCCCCTCCAGCGAAGCGGAGGATGATCTTGAAATTCCTTCTTTTCTCAGGCGCCTCGCTAATTAAAAAACATTAAGCAAGGCGTTACAAACGGAAATACAAGTTCGTTTGTTAAGAGGCGCTGTAAACCATATATAGAATGCGGGCAGCCATAGCGGCGGCCCGCTTTTTTTATGGCTGGGGCAGAGCCATCTGTCGGGTGCGTCCAATGATTCCGGAACAGAACGAACATACCCTTTGCCGTGCGGCGATTATCGCCGGAATGGGGCTTCACACCGGTGTCACGGTGCGCATGGTCGTGCGCCCGGCGCCGGCCGGAAGCGGCATCGTCTTCGTGCGTACGGATGTCACCGACCGCGACAACCGCGTCCCCGCCACCGCTGAAAACGTCACGCAGACCCGTCTGGGCACCGTCATCACCAACGCCGCCGGCGTGTCGGTGTCGACGATCGAACACGTCATGGCCGCCTTTGCGGCGCTGGGTGTCGACAATGTCTATGCCGAGCTGGACGGTCCCGAAGTGCCTATCATGGACGGTTCGGGGCTGCCCTTCGTGCAACTGCTCGACCAGGCCGGTTTCCGCCGCCAGGCGATGCCGCAGTCGGTCATCGAAATCCTCAAGCCGGTCGAAGTGATCGAAGGCGACAAGCGCGCGGCGCTGCTGCCGTGCGACCGTTTCGAAGTGCGCTTCGAAATCGACTTTCCGGGCACGCCGATCGGCCATCAGGTCATCGACCTGCCGGTTACCGAAGACACCTTCCGTACCGAACTGGCCGCGGCCCGCACCTTCGGCTTCCTGCAGGGCGTCGAAGCGCTCCGCGCCGCCGGCTTGGCGCGCGGCGGCTCGCTCGACAACGCCATCGTCATCGACGGTGACCGTATTCTCAACGAGGACGGCCTGCGTTTCGCCGATGAATTCGTGCGCCACAAGGCCCTCGACGCCATCGGTGACCTGTACGTTCTGGGCATGCCGATTCTTGGCAGGTTCGAAGGAATCCGCGCCGGACACGGCCTTAATAATGCCGTGGTTCGTGCCCTATTGTCGCAGCCGGATGCCTATCGCGTGGTGACGCGCGGCGCGGCTCTGGCCGAAGTCGGCTAAGCTTGCCCGCTCCCTCGCACGGTTAATGAAACCGGTTGGCGCGGGCGTGACGCTCGTGTAGATGTATCCCCAATTCGAGGCGGAAGCGCGGTCTGAACAGGCGGCGCCAGGGAAAAGGATTTTCGCGTGAGCGTTCTTCGGCTTGTCAAGATGAAGCTGGGTACCGGGCTGGCCATTGCCCTGATGGGCGGTGTTGCGCTGACCGCGCTGAGCGGTTGCGCCGGCCACAAGGGCGGTGAGCACCTGGTCTACGAAGAGCGTCCGGTGGAGCTGCTGTATTCGACCGGGGTCGAAAAGCTCGACTCCAAGGAATGGAACGAGGCCGTCTCCTATTTCGAGGAAGTGCAGCGCCAGCATCCCTATTCCGAATGGTCGCGTCGCGCCATCGTCATGACGATCTACGCCAACTATATGGGCGACAAGTATCCGGAAGCCATCGCGGCGGCGGATCAGTTCATCCACCTGTATCCGGGCAGCGACCTGACGCCGTACGCCTATTACATGAAGGCGATCTGCTCGTTCGAACAGATCGTCGACGTGGGCCGCGACCAGGGCTATACGACCTCGGCCCAGGGGCTGCTGCGCGATGTCATCCAGCGTTATCCCGATACCGAATATGCGCGGGATTCGCAGCTCAAGCTCGACATGGTGCAGGACCAGCTGGCCGGCAAGGAAATGACCATCGGCCGCTACTATCTCGATGAGAATCAGCCGCTGGCCGCCATCGGCCGCTTCAAGACGGTCATCCAGACCTATCAGACGACCTCGCACACGCCGGAGGCGCTGTATCGCCTGGTCGAGGCCAACGAAATGATGGGCCTGCATGGCGAAGCGACGCGCGACGCTGCGGTGCTGGGGTACAACTACCCGGGTGACCGCTGGTACGCCGCGGCCTACAAGCTTTTGACCGACAAGGGCGAAAAGCCCCAGGTCAAGCCGGATCCGCACGGCAAGAAGGGGCAGATGGCGCCCGATACGAAGAAAAAGAAGGATTGGTTGTCGGCGACCAAACCTGCCGGAACCTGATCGTTTCTGACCGGTTCAGGGTAGCGCGTACTGTATACGTTCTGACTTGTTCTTAAAATGTTCTTGGCAAGACGCTCGGGATGTGCCTTAATCGGCCTGTCCCGGGCGTTTTGGATTCGTGCTCCGGGAACTGTTTGCGAGAACGATCATGCTGACCCGCCTGAGCATCAACGACGTTGTCCTGGTTGACCGCCTTGAGCTGGATATCCGGCCCGGGCTCAGTGTCCTGACCGGGGAGACTGGGGCGGGGAAGTCGATCCTGCTCGATAGTCTGGGCCTGGCTACCGGCGCGCGCGCCGATGCCGGCCTGATCCGCGCCGGCGCGGCGCAGGCTTCGGTGACGGCGGAATTCGAAATCCCGGCAACCCACCCCCTGCATCTGTTCTTCGAGGACAAGGGCCTGGCGATCGAGCCAGGCGAGGCCTTGCTGATGCGCCGGGTGGTGGCGCGCGACGGCCGCTCCAAGGCCTATGTCAACGATCAGCCGGTCAGTGTTGCCGTACTCAAGGCCATGGGCGACGCCTTGCTGGAAGTGCATGGCCAGCATGAGACGGTGGGCCTGCTCGATGCGCGCGCGCATATCGGCATGCTGGATGTCTATGGTGGCAGCGAAACCGAGTTGAAGCGTGTTGGCGAAGCCTGGCGCGAGCTGAAGACATTGAAGGACGAACACCGCGACCTGCTGCGCCGGGCGCAGAGCGACAAGGCGGAACTGGAAACCCTGACCCAGAGGCTGGCCGATCTCGACCGGCTGAACCCGCAGGCCGACGAGGAGGCCCAACTGGCATCGGAGCGGGCGCTGCTGGGCGCGGGCGAACGGGCGCTGGAGGATATTACCGAAGCGCGTGACGCGGTCGGTGGGGATGCCTTGTCACAGCGGCTGACCAAGGCGTTCCGCGCGCTCGATCATGCCCGCACGCGCGCCATGCAGGCCGGCGCCCGGAACGACGACGACGTGCTGAAGCGGCTGACGGCGGCGGCGGATGCGCTTGACCGCACCCTGATCGCGGCCGACGAAGCCCTGGCTCTTATGGACCAGGCGGTCGACAGCCTGGACGTCGAGCCGGGGCAACTCGATCGTGTCGAGGAGCGTCTGTTCGCCTTGCGGGCCATGGCGCGCAAGCTGGGCGTGCTGGTCGACGACCTGCCCAAGGAACGGGTGCGTATGGCCCAGGCGCTGAACCAGATCGAGGATATGGATACGCATCTGGCGCGACTCGATCGGGCGATCTATGCCGCGACCCAGGCCTTCCATGCGGCGGTCGAAGCCCTGCGTGCCCGGCGGCAGAAGGCGGGCGACGCCCTGGCGGCGGCGGTCATGGCCGAACTGGTGCCGTTGAAGCTCGACAAGGCGCGTTTCCGCGTGGCGATGACGCCGCTGGAGGCCGAACGTTATGGCACGGCCGGTGGCGATGCCGTCGAATTCGAGGTCAAGACCAATCCCGGCGCCGAATGGGGCGGGCTTGGCGCTATCGCTTCGGGCGGCGAATTGGCGCGTTTCGCCCTGGCGCTGAAGGCGGCGCTGTCGGCACGCAATGCAGAAGGCGCCGATGCGGCCGCGCCATTCGGCGGGGCACCGGTGATGATTTTCGACGAAGTCGACCAGGGGGTCGGCGGTGCGGTGGCCGACGCCGTGGGGCTGCGCTTGAAAACCCTGGCACAGCGCGGCCAGGTCATCGTGGTGACGCATAGCCCTCAGGTGGCGGCGCGCGGCGACCAGCACCTGAAGGTATACAAGACTCAATATGGCGCGAACGGCCAGGAAGGCGTAAGATCGAGCGTGCAATGGCTCAATGAGGCCGAGACGCTGGAAGAACTGGCGCGGATGCTGGCAGGCGCGGAAATCACACCGGAAGCCCGTGCCGCGGCGCACCGTCTGAAATGCGTCGAGGCGGTCTGAGGGCATCTCTCGGTGGAGGTCCGCGATGCGGCGGGTGTTCATTTGGCTTCTGGAGTTCGCGCTGACCCTCGCGCTGATCATGGTCGCGCTGCTGGCCTATGATGTCTACAAGCACGGCATGGACTATGCCGGCACGCCGGCCTTCGATCGCGACCTGGGCTATGACGGCCGTATCGCCCTGACCTGCGCGATCCTCATCTTCCTGGTCGATGTCTGCTACGTCGCCACGCGCAAGACGATGCGCATGGGGCCGCCGAATGACCCTGACATTTCCTGATCGCTATGGCAGGTAAGACGCAAGACTGACCAACGGGATTCGTTTATGACCGCCGATGAAGCACGCGCCGAACATGCGCGGTTGACCGCCGAAATCAACCATCACCGTGCGCTCTATTATAACGAAGAAGCCCCCGAACTGACCGACGCCGATTATGACGCGCTGGAACGGCAGTTGCGCGATCTCGAAAGGCTGTTCCCTGACTTGGTGGCCGGCGACAGTCCGACCGAGACGGTTGGCGCGCCGATCTCGGCCAAGTTCTCGCCGGTGACGCATGGCATCCCCATGCTGTCGCTCGACAATGCTTTTGCGCCCGAAGACGTCACCGAGTTCGTCGAGCGCATCAAACGTTTCCTGAAATTGCCGGAAGACGAGGCGGTGACCTTCACCGCCGAGCCCAAGATCGACGGCCTGTCGTGCAATATCCTCTATGTGAACGGCGTGCTGACCCAGGCGGCGACGCGCGGCGATGGCCGTATCGGCGAGGACATCACGGAAAACGTCAAGACGATCAAGGATATCCCGCATCGTCTCAAAGGTTCTGATTTTCCGGAACGGATCGAAGTCCGCGGTGAAGTCTATATGTCACTCGACGGTTTCGCCGAGATGAACCAAAGGTTCGCGGAAGAGGGAAGCAAGGTTTTCGCCAATCCGCGCAATGCCGCCTCGGGCGCGTTACGCCAGCTCGATGCGTCGATCACGGCGTCGCGGCCGCTGCATTTCTTCGCATACACTTGGGGAGAAGTGATCGATGGTGAAGATGCGAATAGGGTGGTCGAGCAAATTGATGGATATCAGAAATTCCATGATCGATATAAAACCCAATGGGACGTGCTCGGGGCTTTCCGCGCCTGGGGCTTCGTCGTCAATCCCAACTCGAAACGCGTCGCGGGTGCTGATGGCCTGCTCGACGTCTATGACCATATCCAGAAGGAACGCTCGCACCTCGGCTACGATATCGACGGCGTGGTCTACAAGGTCGACCGCCTCGACTGGCAGCGCCGCCTGGGCTTCGTGTCGCGGTCGCCGCGCTGGGCCATCGCCCACAAATTCCCGGCGCAGCAGGCGCTGACCCGGCTTCAGGCCATCGATATCCAGGTCGGCCGGCGTGGTACGCTGACGCCGGTGGCGCGGCTGGAGCCGATCAATGTCGGCGGCGTGGTGGTGACCAATGCCACCCTGCACAATGCCGATGAGATCGAGCGCAAGGACATCCGCATTGGCGACATGGTGCGTGTGCAACGCGCCGGCGACGTCATCCCGCAGATCGTGGCGGTCGAACTGACGGAACGGCCCGCCGGTGCCGCCGTATACGAGTTCCCGAAGATCTGTCCGTGTCCGCTGCATACCGAGGTGGTGCGCGAAACCAATGCCGCCGGCGTTGAGGCCGTGGCGCGTAAGTGCTCCGGCGACCAGGCCTGTCCGCACCAGCGGACCGAATACCTGAAGTACGTCGTGTCGCGGCGGGTGCTCGACATCGAGGGCCTGGGCGAAAAGCAACTGGTGCGTTTTTACGAAGAGGGCCTGATCAACGAGCCGGCCGACATCTTCACCCTGGCGGCGCGCGATGCCCAAGCCGGCAACACAATGGCCGAGCGCGACCGGATGGGCGAGACCAGCGTCAGGAACCTGTTCGACGCCATCGAGGCGCGGCGCGACCTGCCGCTCGACCGGTTCATCGCCGCCCTGGGCATCCGCCATGTCGGCGAAACCACGGCGCGGCTGCTGGCGCGGGCTTTCGGCTCGGAAGCGGCCTTCCGTGCCGCCATGACGGCGGCGGCCGAAGGCGATGCCGAGGCGCGCGAAGCTCTGGAGCATCTTGACCAGATCGGGCCGATCGTCGCCGAGGCCGTGGTCAGCTATTTCGCCCATCCCTATCAGCGCGGCATCTACGACCGTTTCCTGGCCCAGGTGCGTGTAAGGGACGCCGAGGCCGTGGCGGCGGGGACGGCGGTCTCCGGCAAGACGGTCGTCTTTACCGGAACTCTGGAAAAGTTGACGCGCGACGAAGCCAAGGCTCAGGCCGAGCGGCTGGGCGCCAAGGTGTCGGGATCGGTGTCCGCCAAGACCGACCTGCTTGTTGCCGGACCGGGCGCCGGCTCGAAGCTGAAGAAGGCGGCGGAACTGGGGGTCAAGGTGTTGACCGAGGACGAATGGCTGGAACTGATCAACCCATGAAAACGGCCATCATCACCGGCGCCGGCAGCGGCATCGGCCGCGCCACGGCCATCGCCCTGGCGCAGGCGGGATACCGGGTGGCGCTGGCCGGGCGCCGCGCCGAGGCGCTTGAGGAAACGCGGGTCCTGGCCGGCGGCGGGCTGGTCGTGCCGACCGATGTCACCAAGCCGGTGCAAGTCAAGGCGTTGTTCGATCGCACGGTGGCCGAATACGGTCGGCTCGACGTGCTGTTCAACAATGCCGGCTATAACGCGCCGATGGTGCCGCTCGAAGAGCTGTCCTTCGAAGACCTGCGCGCGGTCATCGACATCAATATCGTAGGCGCCATGCTGTGCGCCGGCGAGGCCATGCGTGTCATGAAGGCGCAGACGCCGCAGGGCGGGCGCATCATCACCACGGGCTCGTTATCGGCGCATATGCCGCGGCCGCTGACCGCCGCCTATACGGCGTCGAAACACGCCATGACCGGCTTGACCCGGTCGATCCTGCTCGATGGCCGCGGCTTCGGCATCACGGCGGCGCAGATCGATGTCGGCAATGCCGCCACCGACATGTCAGGCTACATGGCGACCGGCGCGCTGCAGGCCGACGGCGAACGCCGCGTCGAACCGCGCATGGATGTCGCCAATGTCGCCAATATGGTTCTGCACATCGCCGGGCTGCCGCCCGAAGCCAATGTGCCGTTCGTCACGATGATGGCGTCGGGCATGCCCTTCTACGGCCGCGGCTAACTTTCTTTATTGGGCTGGGACCAGCAGCAGAAGTAGGGGGGATAACCAAAGGATAAAATAGAGAATGCGGTTTGTTTGCCTTCTTATCCAAACCCCGACGACAATGACGAGATAGTAGTACCACCTGAAGCTGAACTCTTTGGTGTCCTTTCTTTTTCGAGCGAAGTACCTGCCCCAATGGTCGATATCGTCGTGATTGATGGGGGATCTTTCCAAAATATCGTTGTATTCTTTGCTGTATTGCTCGAATATTTTTATCTTTTCGTGGTCGGCATCATCAGCGAAGTGACTTGCCAAGTGGCTGAAATACTTGTCACTAAGCTCTCTCAATTGACGGGCATTCAACTCCATCAGGTGTGCCCTTACTAGATTCTCTCCACCTTCGATCAAGCTGAAAACGACGATGAAGACAGGGAGAATCAGGCCGGACGTTTCAACGGCGCTTCTATTCAGATTGAACGATGAGATAAGATTTGCCGTTATCGCGTATGAAATCAGTATCGACCATAGCGACAGTACAACGACTGTCAAATTTGCCAAAGCGTAGTTAAAACGGATGCGCTTGGAAGCTGCGAAACGTACAGTCGAGGTATTTTTAATTCTCCCTCCAAGCTTTTTTAATTTGTGGTCTATTGTCTCCTCGATCTTGCTTTCGAGTTTTTCGTCGAATTCGGCCATCGTTTTCCCCACCCTTGCCTAGCGGCCAGACGCTAGGTGAAGACAATCCAGGGTAAATGCTTTACTCTTTTTAGGCGAAAAATCCGCCATCAGGCAGAGATATCCTGTCCGCGAATTCATTTGCCAAGTCGCCCTGGCCCCGCCAACCTGAGCCGGTCAAGGGAGAGGGGCTATGAGAGACAAGGTGGCCGTCGCGGCAATCGGGGCATGGATGATCGCGGGCTCGGTCGTGGCGGATACGCCGCCGGTCGTGCCGGCCACGGCGCAGGGCTGGTCCGACGCCGCCCGGCGCGATGTCGAAGACGCCTATGCGCAGTTCGCCGCCAACCATCCCGGCGTCCACGACACGGCCAATCCGAAATTTCCAGCTTTGTTGAAGCAGGCCCGCGCCAACGCCATGGCCCTTGTGCCGCGGGTCAGGGACGCCGCAGGGTATCAGGCGGCGTTGCAGCGCTTTTCCGTCACGCTGAGCGATGGTCACGCCCAGGCCCGCGCGGCCTTGCCCGACGGTGCATTGCCGGCCGTCAAATGGCCGGGCTTCATGACGGCCTGGCGCGGCGACCGGCTCTATGTCTACGACGCGGAACCGGGCGGGCCGTCGAAGGGCGCTGTCGTCACGGCCTGCGACGGCAAGCCGGTGAACGATCTGATCGTCAGCCATGTCTTCGCCTATCAGGGCCGCGTCCATGAAGGCGGCCAGTGGTGGACCCAGGCGCGGGCGCTGTTCATCGACTGGAGCAATCCGTTCGTCACCCGCCCGACCACATGCGATTTCACGATTGCCGGGCGGACCGTGACTCAGGCGCTGACCTGGCGCGAGGTCGACGACACTTACAAGGCGTGGATGAGCGACAGCTATAATGGCGACATCCTGCCGATCGGCGTCAGCGAGCCCAGGCCCGGCCTGCTGTGGCTGGCCCTGCCGACCTTCGCGCCGGACGCCGCGGGGCGTGACGCCTATGCGGCGATGATTCGGGAAATCACCGAGCATCGCGATCGATTCCTGAAAGCGCGCGCCGTGATTATCGACCTGCGCAACAACCAGGGCGGCTCCAGCGAGTGGAGCGACGAGGTGGCGGAAGCCCTGTGGGGCAAGGACCGCACCGATCGTCGCATCAATGCCTACTTCGCCAGGACCCACGTGTGGTGGCGCGCCTCGAAAGGCAATGCCGATTACGTCACGAGCCTGGTCAAGGAGATGCGCGACGAAAAGCGCGACCGCATGGCCGATGAATTCGCGCCCCTCGCCAATGGGATAAAAGCCGCCGCCGATCACGGCCGGACCTGGTTCGTCGAGCCGGACGATCCCGCGTCGGAACCGGTGGCCGATCCTGAGCGCGATCGTCCGGGCGATCCGCCGGCGCTCGGCGTGCCGGTCTATGTCATCGTGCCGGGGCAGTGCGCGTCGGCCTGCGACGATGCGCTCGACTACTTCACGCGTTTCCCCAACACCAAGCTGATCGGGGCGCCATCCTCGGCCGACAGCACCTATCTTGACGTGCGCACCCAACCCTTGCCGTCGGGCCTGGCCAAGGTGGTCATTCCGAACAAGGTCTATGTCGGCCGGCCGCGCGCCAACGGCGAATTCTACCGCCCGGCCATCGTCAACGGCAGCCTGAGCTGGTCGACGCAAAGCTTCATCGACCTGATCGAGGCGGATTTGAAACGCTAAAGCGGCGCGCAGACCGTGTCGAGCCAGGCGCGGACCTCGGGCCGGACCAGCGGGCCGACCTTCGCGATGACCTGGGCGTGGTAGGCGTCCATATAGGCGCGTTCGGCCGGGGTCAGCAGCTCGACGGCGATCAGGTCGCGGTCGATCGGCGCCCAGGTCAGGTTCTCGAAACCGTGCATGGCGCGTTCGCCGCCCTTCGGGATGACGGCTTCGGTGACGAATTGCAGGTTCTCGATGCGGATGCCGAAGTCGTTTTCCTTGTAGAAGCCGGGTTCGTTGGAGACGATCATGCCGGTCTGCAGGGCGTATTTGTTGAGCGCCTTGCTGATGCGCTGCGGGCCTTCGTGCACGCCGAGATAGGCGCCGACGCCATGGCCGGTGCCATGGTCGTAGTCGAAGCCTTCGGCCCACAGGAACTGCCGCGCCAGGATGTCGAGGTGCGTGCCGGTGGTGCCGGCCGGGAAGCGCACGGTGGCCAGGGCGATATGGCCCTTCAGCACCAGGGTGAACATGCGCTTATGCTCGGCCGACGGCGTGCCGATGGCCATGGTGCGCGTGACGTCGGTGGTGCCGTCGACATATTGCGCGCCGGAATCGACCAGCAGCAAATTGCCCTTTTGAATCGGGATATTGCTATTGGTGTTGACGCGGTAGTGGGGCAGGGCGCCGTGCGGCCCGAAGCCGGAAATGGTGTCGAAGCTGAGGTCCTTCAAACCCAGTTTTCCGTCTTTCTGGCCGGTGACGCGCATGGCTTCCAGCTTTTGCGCCACCTCGATCTCGGTCGGCAGGGTGTCCTGCGCTTCGGTCGCCACCCAGTACAGGAATTCGGTCAGGATGGCGCCGTCGCGGATGTGCGCCGCCTTCGTGCCGGCAATTTCGCTGGCGTTCTTGCAGGCGCGCGGCAGCAGGCATGGATCGTCGACGGCGAACGGCTTGGCGCCGGCGGCCTTGACGGCTTCCAGCCAGTAGGCCGACGACAGGTTGGGATCGATCATCACGCGCTGGCCGGACAGGCCCTTCAGGCTGGCCGCGATCTCGTCGGGCGTGCGCACGCTGACCGTATTGCCCAGCCATTCCAGCAGCCCGTCCGTAACCTTGGCCGGTTCGATGAACAGTTCGGCCGAGCCGTCGGCCTTGAGGATGGTCTGGCCCAGCGGCAGGGGCGAGCGGATGACGTCGCCGCCGCGAATGTTGAACAGCCAGGCCAGCGACGACGGCGCGGTGATCAGCGCGGCGGCGATGCCGTTGGCCGTCAGGCTCTGGGCGATCTTGCCGCGCTTGTCCGCCGAGGCGGTGCCGGCGAAGTCCAGGGGCTGCGGCACGATCGGTGCGGCGGGCTGGGCCGGACGCGCCTGGCCCCAGGCGAGGTCGAGCGGATTGGGCGAGACGGATTTCAAGGTCACGCCGGCGGCCTGGGCGGCGGTCAGCAGGCGGCCCAGCGCATCCGGGCTGATCAGGCCGGCGTCGTAGCCGATGACCGCGCCCTTGCGCGCGGCGGCGATGTCGTCGGCCAGGGCGGTGCCGTGGAAGTCCTTGACCTCGAACACCTTGGGATCGGTCTGTTCGCGCGACTGTAGCGTATAGCGGCCGTCGGCATAGAGCACGGCCCGGTCCGTGAAGACGATGGCGGCGCCGGCCGAGCCGGTGAAGCCCGACACCCAGGCCAGGCGCTCATTGGCGTCGGGCAGGTATTCGTTCTGATGCTCGTCCTCGTGCGGCACGATGAAGCCGTCCAGGCCCAGCCGTTTCATCTGTTCGCGCAGGGCCGCGACATTGACCGCGCCCTGCGACGGCGAGGTGGTGACATCGAAGTGCTGGAAATGAACGGAATCGGCAGTCATGGCAGGGCCTCTCAAACACGTGCCCGCGCACTATAGGCCCGCCATTTGCGCTTTTAAACGGGTAGTTTCATCCGTCGCCGGAATCGCGGCTATTCGATCTGGATCTTGTCGATATAGTAGGGCGTGTAGGCATCCGCCTGGCCCTGGAACCAGATGCCGTCGATATTGACGTCCTGGCCGCCGATGTCTTTCAGCGGCACCGAGACCGCCGACCAGGTCCTGGCCTTCAACTGAATGACGTAGTTCGAAGTGACGGCCTTGCCACCGATCAGCACCTTGATCGCCACCGATTGCCCGCCGTCGACGCCGCCATTGATGAAGAAGGTCAGCTTCGAATAGCCCCGGGTATAGATCGTCGGCTCGTGATGCAGGGCCAGGGCCGACCACGGATCGCCTTCGACCTTGATCGGCTTGACGTTGCCCGCCGGCGCCTCCAGCGTCACATCCGCCCAGCTCCAGTTCTGCCAGCCTTCGCTCAGCGCATCGTTATAGACGACGACCGGCGCGGGCGCCGCCGGCGCCACGGCGGTCTGGGCCTGTGCTTCGCCGGCAAAGGCCAGGACGGCCAGGGAGAGGCTTAGAATCTTGAACATGCGGGGCTCCCGAGGTTTCCGTGTCAGACCTTCTGCATGACCAGCGTGCACCAGGCGTCGCGATGGATGCGGCGCACGACACGGAAGCCATGGCTGAGATAGGCGCCCTTGACGAAGCGCTCCTGCGTGCGCAGCAGGCCGGACAGGATCACCAGCCCGCCGGGCTTCAGCGCGCCGCGGATGCTGTGCGACAGCCCGACCAGCGGCCGCGCCAGGATATTGGCGAAGACGAGGTCGTAGGGGGCCTGATGGCGCACCTTGCGGTGGTTGAGGCCGTTGGCGTAGACGAAACGCGCCTTGGCGGCATTGAGCGTGGCGTTCTCGTTGGAAATGCGCACGCTGACCGGATCGATGTCGGTGCCGACGGCGACCGGCGTGCCCGTCTTGGCGGCGGCGATGGCCAGTACGCCGGTACCGGCGCCGACGTCGAGCACGCGGCCGAAGGTCTTGCGCTTGAGCAGGTCGTCATAGGCGATCAGGCAGCCGACGGTGGTGCCGTGATGGCCGGTGCCGAAGGCGGCTCCGGCCTCGATACGCAGATTGACCGTGTTCTGAGGTTTACGGCCGCCATCGTGAATGCCGTACACGAAGAATCGTCCGGCGCGCACAGGAGGCAGCCCGGACAGGGCCATGGCCAGCCAATCGGCGTCGGCGAGGGGCTCGGCCGTGACGGTCAGGCCGTCGATATTCGCCAGAATGCGCTGTAATTGCTCGGATTCTTCTTCGGTGGTCGGGAAGGCGTCGATGCGCCAGACGTTGCGGTCCTCGTCCTCTTCCAGGATCGAATAGGTCGCGCTTTCAAGCAACACATCTTCATCAATGATGGCGGCGGCGGATTCCGCCACTTGGCGCGGGCCGCGGGCTATGATTTGTTCAGGATTATAGGTCATGCTGCTTTGCGGTACGGAATTGATTCGGCGAACGAAGCCGGGTATCGTGCTGACTTTCCGGCGGCGCGCGAACACTTAAGGACGAACGATGGCGAGAGCTACCACAAAATCGAATTCGGGCGGCACGAAATCGACGGACACGGATATTCCGGCGGATGCCGGCGTGAAGAAGACGCTGGCGCGCAAGGCGCCGGCGGCCAAGGCTGCGCCGGCGGCGGCTGCCAAGCCTGCCGCCAAGGCGACCAAGACCGCGGCGAAGCCGGCCGCCAAGGCGCCGGCCAAGGCCGCGAAACCCAAGGCCGAGGTCAAGGCGCTGGTCAACGACGTCAAGGCGCCGGTGCTGGCTGAAACGCCGAAGCCGGTGAAGAAGGCGCCAGTCAAGAAGGCCGTCGAGAGCGCCAAGACCGCGATTGCCGAAGCCAAGGACAAGGCTGAGCCCGTGATCAAGGCCGCCGCCGAAAAGGCGGAAGCCACCTTCAACGAAGCCAGGGCCGCGGCGGAGCCGGTCATCAAGGCGGCCGCTGAAAAGGCGGAAACCACGTTCAATGAGGCCAAGGCCGCGGCGGAACCGGTGATCAAGGCGGCGGCCGAGAAGGCCGAAGCCGCTGTCGAAACCGCCAAGGCCAAGATCGACGACGCCGTCGAGGCGGCCAAGCCGGTCGTCGCCGATATCGCCGAAAAGGCCGACAACCTCAGCCACGAGGTCGCCAGCAAGGCGCACGAAGTGACGGGCGCGGCCAAGGAAGCCACGAAGAAGAAGCCCGGTTTCTGGGCCCGTCTGTTCGGCGCCAAATAGGCTTCCGGAAAACAGGATTTATGAGAGCGCGGGCCGGCGACGGTCCGCGCTTTTTCTTTACAGCCCGATGATGGCCCAGAAGGCCGTGGCCCACAGCAGCATCAGGGCAAAGGCCGCGGCGGCGAAGAAGGTCAGGCGGACCAGGACCTGGTTGATCGTCAGGTGCACCAGGGTATGCAGAGCGCGAAAGAGGACGAAGGTCCAGGCCAGCGAGATCTTGACCGGGCCGGCGGTGCCGGTGACGAAGATGATCAGGCAGACGACGTAGAACAGGACCGGCAGTTCGAGCAGGTTCATGTAGTTGCGGTTATAGAGCCGCGTCGCTTCCGGCACGCGCTCGGATTCGCCCATCTTGAAATCGTGGGCCTTCAGGCGCCCCGCCGTGACATCCCCGGCGCGGAACATCGGCACCAGCGACAGCACGATGAAGGTCAGAGCCGCCATTGCCGCCATTGGCCACAGGATCAGGTATTTTTCGGTCACGGCCCGCATGCTCCCCGGTTTCGGGAAGTGTGCCATGGGGGCGGGTGAAATTCCAGCTTTGCCCCGCCAAGCCACATTGACTTTTATCGCTGCGGTGCCGCAGTGGAAAAGGGTTCGTTAAGGTAAATCCGTGAGGGCCTCGATGGCCGACACTTCCAATTTCGCCACCGCAACGGCGACCTATGTGCGCCCTCAACCGGTGCGCGCCCGCCTGCGCGACAAGAACCTGATCGGCGTATTGCTGAAGAAGGTGCGCGCCGGCGATCGTCACCTGGCCATGCGCGACCCGCGCGTCCGCGATGCCCCCTGTTCCATCCACCTGTCCAGTCCGGAGTTCGGCGACTGGGCGATGATGCCGAAGCGCTTCACCCAGGAGGGCGAGAACCTGTCGCCGCCGCTGCGCTGGGAAAACCTGCCCGACGGCGTCGCCGAACTGGCCCTGGTGGTCCAGGATCCGGACGCCCCGCTGCCCGATCCGGTGACGCACCTGATCGCCTATGGCATCGATCCCGAAGGTGACATCGAGCCCGGCGGGTTGAACAGGGGCGGTCTCTATGCCCTGGGCAAGGGCAGTTTCGGTCGCATCGGCTATGCCGGGCCGCGGCCGATCCGTTCCCACGGCCGACACCGCTATGTCTTCCAGCTGTTCGCCCTGGATGCGGCACTCGGCCTCGACGGTACGCCGGACCTGAAAACCCTGATGGCGGCGATGGACGGCCATGTGCTGGCGCGAGGTGAACTGACGGGCTGGTACGAGCGCAACTAGCCTCGCCTTCCGACGGTGGAAGCCCCCTTTTTCATTGCACTTTAACGCCAAGGGTTTAAGGAAGCCGGGCATAGTAAGGAGTGGGGCAAAATGGCCTTTTTCGGCTTGTTCGGCGGCAAGAAACGCACGCGACCTGTCACCTCGGCGCGGTTCGAGGAACCCGCCATGCCTCAGGCTTCCGACACGCCGCCACCCCAGCCCCCGCACACGGAGACCCCCAAGATGGCCGATACCCCCGCCAAGAGCACCCGTACCGAAACCGACACCTTCGGCCCCATCGAAGTGCCGGGCGACAAGTACTGGGGCGCGCAGGCGCAACGCTCGCTGGGCAATTTCAAGATCGGCTGGGAAAAGCAGCCGCTGCCGATCGTTCGCGCCCTGGGCGTCGTCAAGCGCGCCGCGGCCGAGACCAACATGGCGCTGGGCAAGCTCGACGCCACCATCGGCAACGCCATCATCCAGGCGGCCAACGAGGTCATGGAAGGCAAGCTCGACGAGCACTTCCCGCTGGCCGTGTGGCAGACCGGGTCGGGCACCCAGTCGAACATGAACGCCAACGAGGTCATCTCCAACCGCGCCATCCAGATCCTGGGCGGCGAGATGGGCACCAAGAAGCCGGTGCACCCCAACGACCACGTCAACATGTCGCAGTCGTCCAACGACACCTATCCGACGGCCATGCACATCGCCTGCGCCGAGGAAATCGTCCACCGCCTGCTGCCGGCGCTGCAGACCCTGCGCAACGCCCTGAACGACAAGGCCGAGGCGTGGAAGGACATCATCAAGATCGGCCGCACCCACACTCAGGACGCCACCCCGCTGACCCTGGGCCAGGAATTCTCGGGCTACACGCAGCAGATCACCAACGGCATCGAGCGTATCCAGCAGACCCTGCCGAAGCTGATGCAGCTGGCGCAGGGCGGCACCGCTGTCGGCACCGGGCTGAACGCGCCGATCGGCTTCGCCGACGGGGTGGCGGCCAAGATCGCGCAGATCACCGGCCTGGGCTTCACCTCGGCGCCGAACAAGTTCGAAGCCCTGGCGGCGCATGACGCCATGGTCTTCAGCCACGGCGCCATCAATACGGTCGCCGGCTCGCTGTTCAAGATCGCCAACGACATCCGCCTGCTG
>FTDB01000595.1_pt1 | contig 17174 bp, 14 predicted proteins | sample 1639741 | NCBI WGS metagenome assembly FTDB01 (sample SAMEA3914869, study PRJEB12502) | metagenome | biome: forest; material: soil | place: USA | collected 2012-03-12 | depth 0.1 m | reverse complement strand
CGACGTTGCAGGCACTCATCACGGCGGCGGCGTCGACATCGTCGATCAGCGCCAGCAGGAGGTGCTCGAGCGTCGCATATTCATGATGATGGGCGTTGGCGTGACCCACTGCGCGGTGCAGGGTTTCTTCCAAGGCGCTTGAAAACGACGGCATGGTAACCTCCAAAGGCCGAACACACGGCCACATACGAAAAACTCTAGGCCAAACTCCCTAACTTAGGGTTAGAGGAAGCTTACCCAACTCTTGCTGAACCCCGGCTGAACCGCCGTCCTCCCTGCCGTTAAGGTTCAGGTTTCTCAATCCTTCTCCATCGTGCATTGGAGCGGGTGCTGATGCCATTGTGCGTCTTTGTCATCAGCACGAGCACTTCAATCCTTCTCCATCGTGCATTGGAGCGGGTGCTGATGACGGCGGGCCATGTCAACGACCTGCGCCACCTTGGTTTCCGCCACTTCGTAGGTATAGACGCCGCATACCCCCACGCCCGTCTGATGGACGTGCAGCATGATGCGGGTGGCGTCCTCGCGCGACTTGTTGAAGAAGCGCTCGAGCACGTAGACGACAAATTCCATGGGCGTGTAGTCGTCGTTGAGAATCAGCACGCGATACAGCGAAGGCTTCTGCGGCTTCGGCTTGGTGTCGACCACGGCCAGCGGAGCGCCGCCGGGGCGGACAACCGTCCCCTTGTCCGCCGCCATATGGGGTGCGGCTTCGCGCCCGGCAAGGCCCGTTTCGCCCGCCTCCCTGAAGTCCGCCTGATGCTTACGCTTTATGCTCATTCTCATTCCGCTGCAGCGTCAATCCGCTGATTTAACCCGATTTCAGGCCTGCAATCCCTGTGCCGCCGTGATCAGGTTCACAAGATAGTGCAAACTGTAAACCTGTTAAGGGGGCATTTGCATAAACTCGCTGTGATGCGATCACAGTTTGTCACCCCTGGTGTGAAAAAGTGACATTTACGTTGCTCAAGCGCCGCAGGGCTCGCCTCATAGGCGGCGAAGCGCAAGTCAGTATTAGAAGCAAGCACCCCGGAACAGGCAGCTTACCAAACGTTCGTGAAACGAGAGTTGCAACGAGCAAATTCAAATTTGCCGTTATTAATAGACCATGCATTTGGTGAATATACCTCGCATTGCGATATTTCGGCGGCATTTCAAAATGGAAACTCACCAATAAGAATCGCACGACCAGCAATTGCAGGACCCGAAAATGCATGCTCTATATATCTTGTTCCAAATGAGATTGTCATGCGATGCCACCAGCTATAAGAACCAACGTCGCCGAAGTGGCATCCATAATTCGGCAGGCCAGAAATGGGGTTGCTTTTATTATTGGAGCGGGTTGCTCGTTGAGCGCCGGGATACCGCTTGCGAAACAATTACTTGTTGAAGCCAATCGTACCTATTCTACCCAAATCGATCAGATAGTTCCCCCCGACAAGCGGGATAACTACGGGGCCTGTATGGCCGCCTTAACGCCAGAAGAACGGAAGGCACTTTTAAGGCCCTATTTGTCTAAAGCACGCATCAACTGGGCTCATATCGCTATTGCGTGCATGATGAACAAGGGGTTTATCGCACGAGCATTAACGTTGAATTTCGACCCTATCCTCGCGCGGGCCTGTGGGTTGGTAGGTCTATATCCGGCTACATACGACTTTGGAGTCGCACCATCCAACAAAGTCGAATTTCTCTCGTCGCCGTCAATTATCCACCTGCATGGGCAAGGTTACGGCCCAGTTATGATGAACGCAGAGGACGAAACGCTTGAGCAAGCAGAACGTCTTGATCCACTTATTGAAGCGACGTTAAGTCGATATAATCTGATTGTTGTCGGATATAGTGGTAGCGCGGACATGATATTTCCAAGATTGATGTCAAATTATCGAGGAGTGAACAGGATATTTTGGCTTGGGTATGAAAGTGCCCCAGAGGTTCATCTAAACGAAATGCTCGCCGGTAAGTTTAGAAATTTTTGTCGCTACATTGGGGAATGTGACGCAGATACGACAATGATCGAGCTCGCTCAGAAACTCGATTGCTTTCCACCTCAAATTGTCGTTGACCCAGCACAGCATTTGTTAAATGAATTGGAAAATGTTTGTAAATTTCCACTCAGTAATACATCAACAACAACAGATATATTAGAAGATGTTCGCACAAGACTTTACAATGGTCAAATATCTTTAATGCAAACACCCACTATCATTAACGCTTTATCTGGCAACCCCTCGCCAGACGTTATGAAAATTTGGAAATTGATTGCAGAGGCTCAAAATTTTCAAAAAATTGGTGATACATATGCTTCTATCAGCACTTATGATAATTTAATAGATGAATTTGGCGACCACAACGACGTTGCAGTTCAAGCACAGGTTGCTTATGCTCTAAGTCTTAAGGGAGTGGCACTTATTGGGCTGGAAAAGTTTAATGAAGCAATAAAATCTTTTGATGAGATTGTAAGGAAATTTCAAAGCAGCGCCGACGCAGCTATACAGGAACGCGTGGCGAAAGCTATTCGAAACAAAGGCGGAGCTTTGATCATGATATTCCATATGTCCAGAGATCAAACAGACTTGGATAAAGCTATCGCATTTCTTGATCAAGTTGTGATCGACACGCCATTAGTATTATATAACCGAGCTTGCGCTGCAGCATTGAGTGGCGATGAGCAAGGCTGTCAAAAATTTTTATTAAGTGCAAAAGCTCATCGGACATTGCCCGACAAGGACTTTATGGCGTCTGATAACGATTTGGGAGCGGTGCGCGATACGGTATGGTTTGTTTCTTTCATTGCACAGCTAAATTAGGCCACGAACAGAAACGAAGAATTGTAATATACATCGCCCAGCATAATCATGCTATCTTATTCAATTGACGTTTACAGCCCGCCCAGGCCGGGCGTATTGAAGTAATATTGCGACAGCAACGCACTATTTGGAATAGTAGGTCGCTAAATCTCTTTCACTTAAATGACCAAAGGCTCGTTGCACATAAGCAAGGCGAGGCATTAAAAAGCCCCAGACGTCATCGTCCGGGGCTTTCTTTACAGCTTGATACCGAGGTTTAGCGGTAGCTTTGGAACTTCTCGACGGCGGCGGTCATGCGCGCGTTGATCGGCTGGAAGGTGTTCTTGAACGAGGCCGACAGGGTTTCGGTCAGCAGGTTCATTTCCGAGACATAGGCTTCCATCGACGACTTGGCGTACTTCGATTGCAGCTCGATCACTTCCTGCACGCTCTTGGCGCCCGACAGCGTCTTGGCGGCGGTGACGGCTTCGTCCCAGTTCTTCTTCGAGTAGGCGAGCGCCTGGGCGCCGACCGTTTCCGCGCCCTTGGTGGCGGCGGTCAGCGATTCTACGACGGCTTCGACGTTCGACTTCGAAGCGGCATTGGCTTCGTTGAGGGCGGCCAGGGTCTTTTCGACGCCGTCCTTGAACGCCTGGTTGCCGGCGGTGGAGAACTTGTCGATATTGGTCTTGAAGGTTTCAGCGGTGTCCATGTGGAGAGCTCCGATTTTCACAATAATTTGGGGGGTGGCGTATTTTTCCCGCCGGATTGGGCGTTCGTATAACGCAGGTGCAGCATCAGGTCAACTGTTTTTGTGCACCGCACAATAAATTAACGCAAATGTGAGGCGACTTTTCCCCTGTCATGGGAGAATTTGCTACTATGCCGCCCATATCAGGTGTGCGGGGTGGCGCAGGGGGACGTTCGGGGGCGAACTGTCACGGATTTCGGTCACAAAACGGTGTCCTTAAGGAAAGCTTAAGGAAACGCCGCGACAGACTGGAGGTTCCGGTTTATGTTGCCTTTGCTCAACGGATCGCCAGGTTTGCGGGTGTCTTGCGAGCGGGCGTTTTGTGCGAGTATGAGGACGGCGAATGCGTGTAATCGGGCAGGTCTGGCGGGTTTTGCGGGCGGTGTTTGAACGGGGGGGCGATCGGTTCGGGATCGTGCTGCTGGCCTTGGTCACCCTGATGGCGGCGCCCATGATGGCGATTCCTTCAGTTTCTTTGGCGCAGGATCTTTCCGACAATCCCAAATACTCGGCCATCGTGGTCGATGCCCAATCCGGCGAGGTCTTCTATGCCCGCCGCGCCGATTCGGCCCGTTACCCGGCCTCGCTGACCAAGATCATGACCTTGTACATGGCCTTCGACGCCCTGGCGCGCGGCCAGCTCAAGCCCACCGACCAGATCGTGATGAGCCAGCACGCCGTTTCCCAGGCCCCCGTCAAGGTCTACCTGCAGGCCGGCGACACCATCGACGTCGATACCGCCATGCGCCTGATCGCGCTCTATTCGGCCAACGACCTGGCCGTCGCCCTGGCCGAAAAGATCGGAGGCACCGAGGAGCGCTTCGCCGCCCTCATGACCATCCGGGCGCAGGAGCTGGGCATGACCCAGACCCGCTTCGTCAATGCCAACGGCCTGCCCGATCCGCGCCAGTTGTCGTCGGCCCGCGACCTGGCCATCCTGGCGCGCGCCGTGATGCGCGACTATCCGCAATATTACGGCTACTTCAACCAGGAGAGCATGGAGTACCGCGGCCGCACCTACGTCAACCACAACCCGCTGCACGGCCTGCCGGGCGTCGACGGCATGAAGACCGGCTACACCAACGCCGCCGGCTATAACCTGGTCGCCTCGCAGGTCAAGGACGGCCACCGCCTGATCGCGGTCATGCTGGGCGGCTCGACCAAGAGCCAGCGCCGCGAGCACGTCACTGAACTGATGAACACCGGCTTCGACGTCATCGACCGCCGGGCGCACGGCGAACTGATCGCGGTGGCGCAGAGCCAGTTCGTCCACGACGACAGCGATATGCAGGCTTCGCCCTACACCATTCTCGCCAATACCGATTCGTCGGACGACGACGATGTCGGCAGCGATACCGCGGCACCGGCCGATACCGCGCGCAGCTATGCCAGCCTGAGCGACGACCAGTTGCGCGACACCCTGGCTTCCAGCGACCAGGGCGATGCCGATGTGCAACGCCTGAGCGCCAAGGTTTCGGCGCCGGCCGTCGTGGCGGCCCTGACGAAGAAAGCCGCGCCGGCGCCCGCCGCGACGCCGCTGCGCACCACCAGGCTGCTGGCCTCGGCCACGCCGGCGAAGGGCAAGAAAAAGAACCCGGACGCCGTGTGGTCGGTCCAGGTCGGCGCTTTCAAGGACAAGTCGCTGGCCAACAACTGGATCAAGAATATCCAGCAGCGCTTCGACGACGCGCTGGCGGACGCCACGTCGCAGGTAACGCCGAACGGCAATGGCTGGTACCGCACGCGTTTCGCCAGCCTGACCAAGGAACAGGCGCAACAGGCGTGCAAAAGCATGTCGGCCAAGCGGCTGGATTGCATGGTGATCAAGCCGGACGCGTAATCCGCTCACATGAAAAGTCCCTCGGCCTGCGGCCTCGGTGTACTTTTCATGTGGTTCAAAACGGAAAAAATTCTCTTGGGACGGCCCGGCGAGAATTTTTGCTTATCTGTCCAAATGCCCTCTTCGGAGGGCATTTGCATTTTCGGAAACAGGAACCAAGAGGGCTTTTCCTCCCCGTTTACGGCAACTCCCGTTGTGAGGAGGGTGGCGCGAGCAAAGCGAGTGACGGAAGGGGGAAACTTACCGCACGATTTCCCCTTCTTCGCTATCCCTTCCGCTTGAGCAGCATATCCCTTGCCGCGTTCAGCGCCTTGGCCCGGTCCTCCGCCCCGCCCTGGTCCGGATGCGCCGTCCTCATCAGCCGCTTCCACGCGTCCTTCACCGCCTTGCGGTCGGCGCCGACCGGCAGGCCCAGGACACGATAGGCCTTGATCTCCTCCGCCGTGAAGGTGGCCGCCGCCGGGGGCCTGCGCGGCGCCTGTTGAAAAGCGGCATGAAACCGCACGCTGCCACCGAGAATCAGGGCCAGCAACAAGGCGCCCAGCCCTTCGGGCCACAATCCGCGCGCCAGCATGATCAGGCCCACGGCCAGGCAACCCAGGGCGAAAACGCTGCGCACGGTGCGAAACTGCCGGATCCACGGCCCGGCGGGCCAGCGTCCCAGCCGGACCTGGCGCCCCAGCCACGACAGGCCGATAAAGACAGCCAGCAGCGCTACAATCCACATCCGGTCACGGACCTCCCCGGCCAACCGCCGTCGCGGCGTTATATAGGCGCTCGTCCCGGCTTCGCGCAACATGCCCCTAGCTAATAGGCCGGCGGCGGATTATATTGTCGCCATGACCGTAGATTCCGATTACCTCGTCCGCTCCGAAACGATCCGCATCCACAGCGATGAGGACTTCGCCGGCATGCGCAAGGCCGGCCGACTGGCCGCCGATTGCCTCGACATGCTGATCCCGCATGTCCAGCCGGGCGTAAAAACGTCATACCTCGATGACCTGGCGCGCGAGTTCATCCTCGACCACGGCGCCCTGCCCGCCTGCGTCTTCTATCGCGGCTACCAGCATACGGTCTGCATTTCGCCCAACCATGTCGTCTGCCACGGCATCCCGTCGGAAAAATCCCTGCGCGAAGGCGATATCGTCAATATCGACGTCACCGCCATCCTCGATGGCTGGCACGGCGATACCTCGCGCATGTACGAGGTCGGCGACGTGGCGCCGCGCGCCCGTCGCCTGGTCGATATCACCTATGAATGCCTGGCGCTCGGCCTGGCGCAGGTCAAGCCGGGCAACACCTTCGGCGATATCGCGGCGGCCATCCAGAAATACGCCGAAGGCCAACGCTGCTCGGTGGTGCGCGATTTCTGCGGCCACGGCGTCGGCCGCGTCTTCCACGACAGCCCCAACGTCCTGCATTTCGGCCGCGCCGGCACCGGCCCGAAGCTGCAAAAGGGCATGTTCTTCACCATCGAACCGATGATCAACCTCGGCCGCCCGGACATCAAGGTGCTGAACGACGGCTGGACCGCCGTGACGCGCGACAAGATGCTGACCGCCCAGTGCGAACACAGCGTCGGCGTCACCGACACGGGCGTCGAGATCTTCACCGCCTCGGCCACCGACCAGTTCCGCCCGCCGGTCGCCAACGCCGCCTGAGACGTGCGCTGGACAGTTTTTCCCGGCAAGCTATAGTTGCCGCCATGGACGACAGCTCTCCGGATTCTCGAGGCGATCCCCTTCTCCCGCAACACGGCGGCCACCGCCAGCGCCTGCGCGACCGTGCGCGCAAGGGCGGTGTCTCGGCGCTGCCGGAATACGAACTGCTGGAACTGTTTCTTTTCCGCTCGATCCCGCAGCGCGACGTCAAGCCGCTGGCCAAGGCCCTAATCGCCCGCTTCGGCTCCATGGCGGCGGCTTTGTCCGCGCCGCTCGACGACATGCTGCAGGTGTCGACGCTCGACAATTCGGGCAAACGCCTGGCCGTGACCGCCGATATCGCCCTCGACCTGGGGCTGATGTTCGAGGCGACCCGCCGGCTGGTGGCCGAGCCGCTGAAACGCACCACCGTCATTTCCAGTTGGGCGGCGCTGATCTCCTACCTCAAGGTCATCCTGGCGCATGAACCGCGCGAACAGTTCCGCATCCTGTTCCTCGACAAGAAGAACCAGTTGATCGCCGACGAGATCATGGGCATGGGCACGGTCGACCACGCCCCCGCCTACCCGCGCGAAATCATGCGCCGGGCGCTGGAACTGTCATCCTCCAACGTCATCCTGGTCCACAATCACCCCTCGGGCGATCCGATGCCAAGCCAAGGCGATATCGACATGACCAGACAGATCGTGGCGGCGGGCAAGCCGTTGAAGATCGGCGTCCACGACCACCTGATCGTCGGCCGCGAGGGCGTTGCCAGCCTCAAGAACATCGGCGCGATGTAAAGCCGGTCAGCGCAGCCCCGGAAAGCCTTGATTCGCAATCAAATCGCCACCCCCATTTATGGCAACTGCCGTTGTGAGGGAGGTGGCATCGAGCGTAGCGAGATGACGAAAGGGCACTCCACTCTGCACGCTTGCCCTACTCCGCCAAAAGATCGATCTCGGCAAACTCGACCACTTCCGGAATCCACCGTCCCTCGACGAAGGCGACATGATCGGGATGCGCGTTATAGGCCTGATAGATCGCATCATCCGCGAATTCCATCGATACGGCATGGCTGAAGCTGTTCTTCTTGCCGATTTGCGGCAGGACTTGCAACTTTTCGACGCCGGGAATGGCCGCCAACCTCGCCAGCACCGCCAGGAAATCGGCTTCCTCCGCCGAACCGGCGGCGTGCTTGAGGCGAAATGGAACGATATGGCGGATCATGGCTCTCTCCCTAAACCCTTGTAAATGTGCCGTGCATGACATCGGAAAAACCCGGCTGCCCGTTGGCCTGCGCCTCGACCAGATAGTCGAAGCGGCCGCCATCCAGCCGGAAGGTCGAGCGCCCCACGCCACGCGGCGTATGTTTGGTCAGCACCAGCCGGTCGCTGCGAAAAAGCCCCCGCGCCGGCTCCATCGGCGGAAAGCCGTAGCTGTCGAACCAGAACCACAGCACATCCTCGCTGTCCGGATCGGCGCAGAACACGCCGTGGCCGTCGAAGGCCGAACCGTCGGCGCGGCTTTCCTCGTACGTGTGGATCAGGTTCTTCCGCCCCGGATCGAAACGGAACGACCAGCGCCCGCGGCATGTCCCCGGCCGGCTCCACGGGCTGGCGGCGATCTCGCCGTTTCCTTTCCACAGTCCGATCAGCGGATCGAGCTGGTAGAGGTCAAACATCCTGCGCCATCCGCACGCGCGCCAGGCCGCCGAAGCCATAGGGCTGGCCGGCCTGCGGATGGAAGATGACCGCGATATGGCGCTCGCCCGCTCCGGCCGGAATGTTGACGGTCAGCGGATTGGATGGATCGTCCTCCTTGCTGCCCGCCATCTGGCCGTCGACATAGACGTCGCACGCGCCGCTGAGACTGAGGAACTCGATCACCCCGCCCTCCTTCTGCACGCCGGCGAACGGCGTGATCGACGTGGCGCACAGGCTGGACTGGCCATCGGCCAGGGGCGTGAACAGCGAATCGGCCGGCCGGAACCACGACCACTTCGCCGTATCGACGGGCGTCGACGGATCGGGCGCGGTCGCCTGCGCCGGCGCGCGGAACCAGCTGTCGAGCATCTGCACCGACGGCGCCGTTGCCTGGGTTGGCACCGGCCGCACCGAAGCCACGCCGATATCGGTCTGGGCCGTTTTCAGGCCTTCGGCGCCGGCGCGCAGGCGCAGGCCGCCGGCCCCGTTGTCGGCCTGCACGATCACCTGGGCCAGGCCGTTGAACAGCGAACGCGTATAGCCCTTTTCCGCCTCCAGGCAGTTGGGATTGCCGTTGCCCAGGCCGATGATGGTGCCGCCGGTGATTTCGAAGGTCACCAGGTGCTGGGCCAGCGGCACGTTGCGGCCCTGGGCGTCGACGGCCTCCACCGTCACCGGCTGGGCGTCGCGGCCGTCGCCGTCCATGTTGATGCGGTCGGGCGTCAGGCGCAGGGCCACGGCCGGACCGGCGGTTTCGCTGCGGGCGACGGCCACCTGCGTCTTGCCGTTGAAGGCGCGTACCTCGATGAAGCCGGGCGAGAAATCGACATGATCCCAGTAGTTCATGCGATAGCGGTCGACCGCCTGGCGGCCGTAGGACATGTGATTGACGAACAGCTCGATCTCGTCGCAGTTCGAACAGGCCATGACGCGGACCTTGTCGCCGCGCTTCCAGTTCCAGTGCGGCGCCACACCGACATAGGGCGTATTGTCGATCCACTGGGCGCGATGGATCAGCGCTGCCGATTTATCAAAGCCGCACAGGTCGAGTATGCCGAAGAACGAGCTGTTCGACGGCCAGGTGAACGGCGTCGGCTCACCGTGGTAGTCGAGACCCGTCCACACGAAGGTGCCGGCGATGAAATCGCGCGTATTGACCGCCTGCCACGCGTCGCGGTGCGTTTCGCCCCACGGCGCCGGCTCCTCGTCGTAGCCGGCCATGACGTGCTGGTCGCGATCGCTCGTGTAAGCGCCGCGCGTCATGAAGGAGGAGGTGTCCTCCGACGAAAAGATCGGCTTGTCCGGGTGGCGGGCATGGACCTCGTCATAGATGCCCTGCTGGTAGTTGATGCCGATGACGTCGACGGCGTCCGACACGTTGATGGCGGCGTCGAGCCCGCCGTTCATCGCCGCCGTCACCGGCCGCGTGGTGTCCAACGCCTTCACCGCCGCGCTCATCCGCCGCACCATCTCGTAGCCGGCCTCGGTGCCCTGCATAGGCTCCTCGTTGAACACCGACCACAGGTAGACGCACGGATGGTTGCGGTCGCGGCGGACCAGCCACTGCAACTGTGCCATATAGTCGGGCGCCGGATCGAAGTCGCGGTTCTCGGCCATGACCAGGAAGCCCAGCCGGTCGCAGGCGTCCATCATGGCGCGGCTCTGCGCATTGTGCGAACAGCGGATGGCGTTGCAGCCCAGCGTCTTCAGGCGGCGCAGGCGGAAATCGATCAGGCCTTCGGGCATGGCGGTGCCGACGCCGGCATGGTCCTGGTGCAGGCACACGCCCTTGATCTTCAGGTGCTGGCCGTTGAGGAAGAAGCCCGAATTAGCGTCGAAGCGCTGTTCGCGGAAGCCGCAGGTGGTGGTGACCTCGTCCAGCACCGTGTCGCCCTGCTTGATCCGCGTCACCACCGCATAGAGCTGCGGATCGTCCGGACTCCACAGGCGCGGCGCGGCATGGCCTAGGCTCATGTTCACCACCGCGCCGCCCAGCCCGGCGACGGAGGTCCTGGCCTTCGCCTGCGCAATCACCGTGGCGCCGTCGCGCAGTTCGCTGGTGACGGTGACGTCGGCCGGTAATTTGGCCGAATTGTTGAGCGTGACCTCGACGGGAATCGTCCAGGCGTCGCCGTTCCTGACCGGATGGGCGAAGACGCCGTCGGTGATGATATGAACCGGATTGCGCTTGACGATGCGCACGTCGCGGTAAAGCCCCGCCCCTTCGTACCACCAGCCCTCCATGGCCGACGCGTCGACGCGGATGACCAGGCTGTTGAAGACCTCGCCATAGGTGACATAGGGCGTCAGGTCGATATAGGCCGACGAATAGCCCGACCAGTTGCGGTCGACCAGCGTGCCGTTGAACCACACCGTCGCCCACGTCGCCGCGCCTTCGATCTGCAGTTCGATGTGCTTGTCGCGATCGCTGTCCTCGAACTTGAGCACGTTGCGATACCAGGCAATGCCGCGCTTGCGGTAGCCCTGGTCGACATTGGCGTTGTCATCCTGGCTGATCGGCTGGAAGCTGGCGAAGTCGTGCGGCACGGTGACCCGTTGCCATTCGGTGTCGTCGAACGACGGCGACGCCGCGCCCCGCGCCGCGCCGGCCTTGGCGGCGTTATAGGCCGAATCATGCCCGACCAGCGGCGGCGGCACGATATCGCCTTCATGGAATCGCCAGCCGTCGCTGAGCAACAGGTCCTCGCGCTGCGCCAGGCCCAGCGTCTGGGCCAGCGCGCGTCCCGGCAAACTCGCCGCCAGCGCGGCCGCCCCGGCCGTGACGAACAACTCGCGACGATTCATATCCCTGCTCCCGCTTTTTTGACGCGCCAGATAGACACGAAAACGTTGCGGTTTGAAGGGGAAACTCATACCCCTCCTCTCCATTTCCCAAATGGGGAGGTGTCGGCGAGCCATAGCGAGACGACGGAGGGGTCAGCGCTGGCGCAAAATACCCCTCCGGCGCTACGCGCCATCTCCCCATTTGGGAAATGGGGAGGAGATCCACATCAGTGCAACTGCACGCCCAGGGCCTGGACCGCCTCGACCGAAACCTGGCCTTGCGGCAGGCCGCGGTCGGCCTCGAACTTCTGCATGGCCGAAACCGTCTGGCTGCCGAGCTGGCCATCGACCGGACCGGGGTTGTAACCATGCTCGGCCAGGGCGTGCTGGATGGCGGTGATGACGTCGGGCGAAGCGTTCTTGTCGCACAGCACTTCGCGCCACACCGGCTGCGCTTCATGGACCATGCGGCTCTTCTGCACATCCTGGTAGACGGCCGGAATCTCCACGGTGTCCGTATGCGCTTCGCTCACGACCTCGCGCACCTTGCGCTTCTCATAGACAGCCGGAATGGTCACCGATTCGACATGGGCCGGCACGTCCACCACCGCGCGGCGTACGTTCCGCGTCACCGCCGGCACGTCGATGGTGCGCGCATGCGCCGGCTCGACCTCGACGCGGACCTGGCGGTCCTGGTAGACGGCCGGGATCACCTTCAGGCAATAGACGGTCTGGCCGCTGCCGCGCTGCAGGTATTCGGCGGTGTCGTCCGAGGTACGGATCGGCTGGGCGTCCTTGCCCGGCCAGTCGAGCATGCCGTCGGCGCGATAACGCACCGGCTGGTGATCGTCCGGCGTCACCAGGGCGGCGCCGGTGGGAATGCCGGCCTGGGCGACCCACTGCGAATGCTCGGGCGCCACCAGCACGTGCTGGACCTGCGTTTCGTAGCGCGCCGGGATCATCTCCTCGCGCGTCGTGGCGGGCGAGACGACCTCGGTGACCATTTCCATGTGGCTGACCTCGGCGACCTGGCGCTGCACCACGTGCTCGGGCGCCACCATCACGTCCTTGACCACCAGTTGCGTCACTTCGGGCGTGGTGTGGGTTTCAGTGCGCGCCTGCTGGACCATGACGTGGTCCATATAGGTCTCGAACTGCGGCGCGATCAGCATGCGGGCGAAGCACTGGCCGGGACGGGCCTGGTCGCGGATGTCCTGCGGCACCTGCTGCCAGGTCGCATCCTTCTTGTCGAGCGGCGGACAGGCGACGACGGCCGGCTGCGGCGGCGGCAGGTCGGCCTGGTCGACCGGGCCCTGCGCCGCGCTCGTCATGCCGCCGGGCGTCCCGGCCTGGACCAGCGTGACGGTGTTGACCGCCGCCTGGTGCGAAGCTTCGCTGAAGCCCTGGCTGACCGGCTGGACGACCGGGCGCAGGTCGGAGGCATGCGCTTCAAGCGCCGCGAAGATGGAAACAACGGCCAGCGCGGTGGCGGAAAGAAGGAAGGACTTGGTCACGGCGACAACCTCAAACGTAGTCTACTGAAACGGATGCACAAATTAACCTTTTATTAACCCCCCTTCCAAGCCCTCACACCTCAAAAGCGTAAATTAATTATATTTTGAAACAGCCGCGAAAACGCCATTTCCCCTTGATGCATTTTCAGCTCAAACGCCGCATGGCTCCTCGCATCAGCTCGGGCGCGCCTTTGCGCTTGCCGGGATAAATCCCGGAAGTTTCCGCATTTTCCCTTGACTTGGGAGCGCCGATTCCCAATCAGGAGCGCGACAAATTTCCGTGAAAGAGCCGCCATGATCTCCCGTTATGCCCGCAAGGACGCCGCCGCCATCTGGGACGCCGCCGCCAAGTACAGAATCTGGTTCGAGATCGAGGCCCACGCCGCCACCATGATGGCCGAGTTGGGCGTCATCCCCAAGGAAGCCGCCGAAACCCTGTGGGCCAAGGGCAAGGATGCGCAGTTCGACGCCGACCGCATCGACGAGATCGAGCGCACCGTCAAGCACGATGTCATCGCCTTCCTGACCCACGTCACCGAGATCGTCGGCCCCGAAGCCCGCTTCATGCACCAGGGCATGACCTCGTCGGACGTCCTCGACACCTGTTTCGCCGTGCAACTTCAGCGTGCCGCCGACCTGCTGATCGAAGGCGTCGATCTGGTCCTCGCCGGCCTGAAAAAGCGCGCGCTTGAGCACAAATATACTCCCACGGTCGGCCGCAGCCACGGCATCCACGCCGAACCGGTCACCTTCGGCCTCAAGCTCGCCGGCTATTACGCCGAGTTCGTCCGCGCGCGGGCGCGCCTGGTCACGGCGCGCGCCGAAATCAGCACCTGCGCCATTTCGGGCGCCGTCGGCACCTTCGCCAATGTCTCGCCCGAGGTCGAAGCCTATGTCGCCGACAAGATGGGCCTTAGCGTCGAGCCGGTCTCGACCCAGGTCATCCCGCGCGACCGCCACGCCGCCTTCTTCGCGGCACTCGGCGTCGTCGCCTCGTCGGTCGAACGCCTGGCCGTCGAAATCCGCCACCTGCAGCGCACCGAGGTGCTGGAGGCGGAGGAATTCTTCTCGCCCGGCCAGAAGGGCTCGTCGGCCATGCCGCACAAGCGCAATCCGGTGCTGACCGAAAACCTGACCGGCCTCGCCCGCCTCGTCCGCTCGGCGGTGGTGCCGGCAATGGAGGACGTCGCCCTGTGGCACGAACGCGATATCTCGCACAGCTCCGTCGAACGCGGCATTGCGCCCGACGCCTGCGTCCACCTCGACTTCGCCCTGCGCCGCCTGGCCAACGTCGTCGACAACCTGCTGATCTATCCCGAAAACATGCAGAAGAACCTGGATCGCCTGGGCGGCCTGGTCCATAGCCAGCGCGTCCTGCTGGCCCTGACGCAGAAGGGCATGTCGAGAGAGGACAGCTACGCCGCCGTGCAGCGCAACGCCATGCGCGTGTGGCGCGGCGAGGGCAATTTCCTCGACTTCCTCGCCGCCGACGAGGACGTGTCGAAGTTTTTCACCCGCGAACAGCTGGAACCGTTCTTCAGCCTCGACTACCATACCAAGCACGTCGACACGATCTTCACCCGCGTGTTCGGATAGGGCCCGCTCCGGCCTTCTTGTACCTCCCCAGCTTTGCTGGGGAGGGGGACCGCACGAGCGAGCTGTCGCCAGACGGCGAGTGAGATGTGGTGGTGGGGTTTCTTACTTTTCCAAGGCTAACATGCACCTCCTCTCCGCCCAATTCGATCCGGCCGGCTACCAGAGCCGCTTCGCCCGCCACGGCCGCATCCGGCTGGAAGGCGCCATCTCCGCCGACGACGCGCAAAGCGTCCATCACGCGCTCGAACAGCAGACGCCGTGGGAACTGCACCTGGTCGGCCAGAACGGCCCCGAGGTCATCAACCGCCACGAGCTCAATCGCCTGCCCGAAAGCGATATCCAGAACCGCCTGCAGGAGGCCGCCGAACTGGCCCAGACAGGGCTCAGCTACCTGCGCCTCGGTTATACACCCACCGGCGACGACGCCCTGACACCCTTGTCCTCACGGATCCGCTCGGCCGAATTCGCCGCCTTTTGCGAAGCCCTTACCGGCCTGTCCGGCCTCGAACTGCATAGCCTCGCCGCCGTCTGCTATCGCCCCGGCGACTTCTTCACCCGTCATACCGATGCCGCGGCAAGGCTCTGTTTCGAATGGAACTTCACCGAAGGCTGGCGCCCGGACTGGGGCGGCCAGGTGCTGTTCCATAGTCCCTCGGGCGATATCGAAGGCGGCATCCTGCCGCGCCTCAACGACCTGGCGCTCTATGCCGGCGACCAGCCGCGCTCGATCGCCAGCATCGCCCCCTATGCCGGCGGCCCGCGCTTCTCCCTGACCGGACGGTTCGCCTGAAATTGACACGCCCGGTGTTCAGGCGCATCTTTCCACCATGCCCGCCCGTCGCCAGCATCTATCAATCGGTGGATGCGGCGCTTCTCCGGCAAAACTAGCCCGGGCGCGGACCGCGTCTCATTAACCTGACGGTCTGTCCGACCGCGTCACCGTAAGCGACCGCAGGGCCGTCGCCGTCGCGTCGGCATAAAACCCACCCAGCGAGGCCGACTTACCGCCCTTTATGCCCAGGAACATCAGCTGGATATGGCGCTGGGCCGTGCTGTACCAGCCTTGCTCAATCCGAACCACAGCGGCCTGGCCGGCATAGTCCACCGGGAAATCGACATTGCTGTCACCGCGGTCGGCGCCCTTGCGGATGAAATCGATGGCCGGCATCATCTGCGGATGCGCGGCGGCGAAGTCGGCCAGCAGCTTTTTCTGCACCGTATCCGTGCGGCTGGCGTAGGGCTGGTCGTACCATGCGCGGTAAACCGCTGCCCACGGCGCCATGTTGGCCAGCATATAGGTCTCGAACGGATTGCCCTTGTCCGGATCGCCGCCGAAACCGCCCGCTCCCGGCGTATAGACATAATCGTAGACGGTCGCGATATGGCAGACGCGGACCATGTTATGCGCTTGCCAGCGGTAGACCCAGACGTCTTCCGCGGGTGTGGTTTCCGCTGGCGCTTCGTAAAGCCAGGCGATGTCGCCGCCCAGCCGCAGCAGGTGCCCGCCATTGTCATAGCACGGATCGGCGCGGAACCCCTTGCCGTCGCCGCGAACCAGGCGGGCATGGCCGCCGGCGTCGTAATAGAACAGCGAAAGGGTCTGGCAATGCGCCGTCCCGCCGTTGTCGTTGTCGAGATAGCCGACACCTGCGCTTTTCAGGAGATAGACGCTGTTGCTATAGGCATTGTGCGTGTCCGCATCGGCCGACAGCAGCGACGTCCAGTCATCGATGAGATCGTCATCGCCGCCCCACGCCTTGAGGTCCTTCAGAAGAGCTTCGCCATCGCCCGTGGAAAACGGCGCCGGCCCGTCACGGTCGTAAATCTTCATCGCCTGTTCACGGCCTGGCCACCGATGCGCCATCTCCTGCGGCGCCACCGCCCTGATGGCGGCGGCGGCCTTGTCGCAGACATCGGCATGCGCCGGCGCGGCCAGGACCACGGCCGCCAGCATCGCGGCCCATTCCGGCTGTTTCATCTTCCCCCCTTTTCGCGCCCCTATCCCGCGCAGACCGCCATGCCCGTCGTGATGGCGCGGATGTCGGCGATATGGTGGCCCGGCCCCAGCCGCATCACCGACCAGTAACGCGCCAGCCCCAGCGCGTTGGCGTCGGTCGAACCCGCGGCGATCACCTTGTCCCTGGCGACCAGCCGCGTCATTTTCGGGATGGCGCAGCGGATATTGTTGACCGGGTCTTCCAGCGACCGCGCGCCGCGATCCATCGTGCACCACGAAAAACCGTCCTCGTAGGCGATCTGGAACAGGCCGACCTGGGTCGTGTCGCGCTCGCGCACGGTAAGGATATCGGCGCGGTAGTCGCTTTCGTAGCGGGCGATGCCGACCATCAGATTGGCAAGCACCTCGATCTTCTCGCCCTGGTTCAGATGCGCATAGGCCGGACAGAAGCTCTGCATGTCGCTGGCCTTGCTCAGGGATGTCAGGTTGGCGGCGATGTCCTTGCGCAGTTCCGCCGACCATGCGGCGCGTTCGGGGCTGCCGTCTTCCCACGCCAGCGCCTGGACCAGCAATTCCGGCGGCGGAGGGGGCGGAGGG
>FTDB01001552.1_pt1 | contig 17232 bp, 8 predicted proteins | sample 1639741 | NCBI WGS metagenome assembly FTDB01 (sample SAMEA3914869, study PRJEB12502) | metagenome | biome: forest; material: soil | place: USA | collected 2012-03-12 | depth 0.1 m | reverse complement strand
GAGACTTGAGGGCTTGAGGATCTTGCCGCCGAGCAGGGCGGCGTGCCAGGCGCACAGGTCCTCGGTCGTCGAGCGGATGCCGCCGGCGCCCAGGCCGAAGCTGGGTGAAATCGGCTTGATCGGATCGAATTCGTTGGGCGCGCGGAAGTCCGGGCGGTAGCCGTCGCAGCGGCCGGGAATGACCGCGGTCGCCGGGTCGATGGCGCTGCTTTCCATGCCCGCCGGCTTGAACAGGTGCCATCGGCAGAACTCGCCGAACGGGATGCCCGACAACTGCTCGACGACGATGCTGAGCAGGGTGAAGCCGCTGTTGGAATAGAGCCAGCCGGTGCCGGGCGGCAGGCGATACAGCGGCTTGCGCGCCTCGATGATGCGGATCAGGTCGGCGGCCGAATAGTCGCGGTCCTGGGCCTCGACCAGCACGTCCTGGCTCTGGCCGTTGAGATAGTCGCTGAGGCCGGCCGTATGGCTCAGCATCTGGCGCAGGGTGATTTCGTCGCTGCGCGGGAAGTTGGGCAGGAATTTCGACAGGGTGTCGTCGACCTTGAGCGCCCCGCGCTCGGCCATCAGCAGGACGGCGGCGGCGGTGAACTGCTTGGTGATGGAACCGATGCGGAAGCCCGATTCGGACGTCACCGGCGCCTGGGTGGCGAAGCTGGCCGTGCCGAAGCCCTTGGAATAGAGCAGGGTGCCGGCGTGGGCGACGCTGACGCTCATCCCCGGGCTCATCTTGCGGCGGATCATGTTGTCCGCCATGGCGTCCAGCGTCGGCCAGTCCTTAAGCTGCGGGCGCGGCTTGGCCGGTTTGTGCGCCACCGAAACGGTGCTGGCGGTCTTGGTGGCGGCGTCGCGGATATTGGGCGTCAGGTAGGCCAGCACGCCGATGCCGGCGCCGCCGGCGCACAGGCCCGCGGTCCCCCAGCGCAGGGCGGCGCGGCGGGTCAGGATGGCTTCGGAATCAGAAACGGAATCGGTCATGGACTATGGATACGCTTGGTTACTGTCCAGGGTCAGGGAAAGGACGCCGGCAGCAGGTGATCGGATACGCGAACACATCCCCGCCGAGAGTCGCCCTTGAGTTTAAGCGAACGCAGATGCGAGATCAAAGCGATCCGCTTCACGTGTCAATCATCAATTCGTGAACCGGGTTACCAAAGTCTTGACGCTTGATGATAGGCCGGAAGTGTCGCGCAGAAACCTGTCGATAATTGGGCGGAGGGGAGTAAGCAAGAAACCCCACCACCACGAGCCATTCTTGCCGATACGACCGGTCGTGTCGGCTCGTGGTCCCCCTCCCCGGCATAGCCGGGGAGGAATGATAAAAGGCGTTCGTTATTTCATACCTCCCCAACTTGATTGGGGGGGCGCACGAGCCCGAAGGGCGAGATGTGGTGGTGGGGGGCTTGCTTTACTTTCCGCCGCCCGAGCCCATGCGAGGCGCCGCGCGGCGCTTGAACCACATCTCCAAATCGCTGAAGCGATTTGGCAAGCGCGACCGCGCGCCGCGCATGTTTGCGCGAGCCCGGCGGCGTCTGAGCCACTAAAAATGACACCGGTTGACAGCCATAAAAAATAAGGCTTTAGCTGCAACCCATAAATTTCATAATCGCCGCGCGATCCGACGGGGCGAAGCCACATTTTCGGGGACAGGGAGGGGCAAATGGCCCACTTTTTCAAACACCGCATCGGTGCGGCTTCCGTCTGCGCGATTCTGGCCGGCCTGGTGCCTTTGGCGGGTCACGCGGCCGACAATAACGGGCTTCTGTTCTCGCTGTCCGGCGCCAAGGGGCTGACGGCCGACTTCGCCAGGGGCGAGGCCGCGCCGAACTTCTCGACGCGCGCCACGATCCAGCAGGACCCGGTGCGCGGGGCCTACATCTCCGCGCCCGGCGACCAGGCGCTGAGCTGGATGGCGCCCGGCAATATCTATGCCCAGCGCGGCACCTTGAGCTTCTACTGGCGCGCCCGTGATCCGCTGGGCCCGACGCAGTTCCCGCTGTTCCGCGTCGGTTATGCCGACCACACCTCGTGGGACATGGTCTGGCTGCGCATCGACTGGAACGGCAAGGGGTTCGACGCCTTCGTCACCGACGACAACCTGGCGCGCGTGCGCGTCTCGACGACGCTGAAGGCCACGCCCAAGCCCGACCAGTGGGTGCTGATCACCTTCACCTGGGACGAGACGACCGGCATCGTGCTGTATGCCGACGGCAAGCGCATCGGCGCGCTGAACCAGCCGGCGGCGCTGGATGCCGGGCTGGACCAGTTCGGACCGTTTGCCCGCGTGATTTCGCCGCACCAGGTGCATTCGATGTACCAGTTCATCCGCGGCGGCGACATCGACGACGTCAAGATCTTCGACCATGCGCTCAGTGACGCCGACGTTGCCGCCCTGGCCTCGGGCGGGACGCCGGCGACCGCCGCGCCGGTGCGCGACCTGACGGCGCCGCAATGGCAGAAGGAATGGCTGTACCGCTACGGCTGGGATCGCCCGGCCGACATGCCCGTCTACCTGGCCGATCCGCAGACGCGCATCCGCAAGGTCGAATTCACCGACCAGTTCGACAAGAAGGAGCGCATGTCGCTGGGGTCGGACGGGATCGCCGAGACGACGTGGCCCGGCGTCTATAACCGCTCCAAGCTGCCCGGCCGCCACGACTATTTTGAGCTGCCCGACTGGAACGTCTATGTCGAGGGCGGCCAGGCGGTGACCTTCACCGTGCCGGACGAGCCGTTCAACCACGTCGAATTCCAGGGCGCGGCCCACGGCAAGCTGACCTATGTGCCACCGTCCGGTTCTGAAAAGTTGCTGGTCACGCGCCCGGCCGGCGAGGAGCGCACCTATAACAGCTTCCCGAGCCTGACCGGCGGCAAGATCCGCTTCGACAACGATGTCCAGGAAACGCCGATCCAGGAGTTCAACGCCTTCGACATCACGGCGGGCGCCGAGCCCGACGAGCAGACGCTGAGCTATACGGTCAATGCCAAGAGCACCGCCGAGGCCTTCCCGGCGCTCGACGACCTGTCGGCCTTCATCAAGGGCCGCTATAGCGCCGACGAACGCTCGACCGTGGTGGCGCTGCCCGGCAGCCGCGCCGCGGTCAATGGCGGCCGCGGCACGCGCCGCGGGGTTGAGGAGGACGTCGCCCAGGGGGCAGGCGCCAAGGGCGACGGCACCCTGCCGATCGTCCACATCCTTATCCCCGACGACTTCCGCCTGACGCGCACCGGCGTCGCCTCGACCAGCGGCAGCGTCTCGCCCAGCTATACGTGGGAACAGATCAATGGCGGCCTGGACGGCATCGCGCTGGATATTCCGGCGCTGAACGTCAAGCCCCTGGCCAACGGGCTCTATCCGCTGAACATCCAGGTCAAGGACCCGATCTGGCCCGAACGCGACCTGATGGACATTTCGGTGTCGGTCAAGCCGGGTGAGGCGCGCACCGTCTTCCTCGACACGCGCGACCGTATCCTGCCCGAGGGCAAGAGCCTGTACCTGACCGTGTCGGGCGCCGGCGCCGACTTCAATGCGGCGCAGTTGAACGGCATGGCGGTGCGGCTGAAGTTCAAGCCGCGCAAGGACGCGCTGCCCGAACACATCGCCGACCGCTTTGCCGAGGCGCGCGACAACCTGGCCTATCTGGTCGAGGAGCACACCAACACCAAGCGGCTGGCGCGCTTCGACCGCCTGGACGCCGAGATGGACGACCTGCTGCGCGTCGATCCCGACAATGTCCACGCTCGCGAAATGTGGGACGAACTGAACCCGGAACAGGCCGTCAAGGCCACGCCGGTCAAGGTGCCGGACGGCGTGCCGGCCTGGGCCTACCTGCAGACCGAAGACCTCAAGCGTTATCGCCACTTCATCGAATGGTGGATCGATAACCGTCAGGTGCCGTACGGCGACTTCGGCGGCGGCATCTCCGACGACGTCGACCTGACCGAGCAGTGGCCGGGCCTGGCCTTGATGGGCGACATTCCGGACAAGGCGAAGGCCTCGCTGAACGCCCTGACCGATTCGACCTACAAGAACGGCATGTGGACTAACGGCTTGTCCACGATCAAGACCGACGAGCTGCACTCCTACGAGGAGGGCATCAACGTCATTTCCGAGGCCTGGGAACTGAACTACGGCGACCCCAAGGCGGCCGAGCGGCTGATGTGGACGGCGCACGCCTATCCGCACGTCTTCGGTCCCGGCGTCGACGGCCACATCTATCCGAAGAGCCGCTATTTCTCGGGCAGCGACATCAGCCTGGACGGGCCGTGGGCCTGGTCGCATCCCTATTCGGTGCTGATCCTGCAACCGGGCCAGATGCTGGTCGACTTCAACGGCTCGCCCCAGCCCAAGGCGATCATCACCGGTATCGCCGAGACCTATAACGCCAAAGCCAAGCCGAATGCGCAGGGCGTGCCGAGCTATCCGGAAGACCTGAATTCCCAGACCGGCGAATCGCGCGGCCACCTGGGCGGCTCGACCCGCGCCAACGACGCGGCGACCCAGATCTTCTGGGCATCGTACAACTGGACGCACGATCCGAAGTACCTCCAGATCTTCAAGTCGCAACTGGCCGAAGGCGGTACGGAGCAGTTCTCGTACATCAACTCCTCCAACCTGATCGCCGCCATCGGCGCGACGGATCAGCTGGCGCCGAAGTTCAAGGCGATGGCCGACGCCGGCTCGACCGATGCGCTGGCCAACTACAATGCCTGGCTGAACACCGGCAATACCAAGTACCTGGAGCAGGTCTACCAGAAGGAAATCGCCACGGCGGATCGCCGCATGTGGATGATCACCGAAGCCCACTGGTGGTCCGACCGCGTCGACCTGGACGCCTTCACGCTTCAGCACGTCCGCCTGGGCGGCGCGGCGCTGATTCGCAATCGCAACTACCAGGGCAATACGGTCAGCTGGCGCTTCGACACGCCGACGGGCGGCGAGGACGTCGGCATCATGGTCAGCGACAATACGCCCGACCATTTCAAGGTGACGGCCTATAACCTGTCGTCCGCGCCGGCCCACGCCGTCATGACCGGCTGGGGCGTCACCGCCGGCCAGTGGAAGATGCAGCAGGTCGGGGGCGGCAACGCCTCGGCCGACATCGCCTTCGAGCGCAGCAAGAGCGTCGAGCTGACCTTCCCGTCGCACCAGCAAGTGACCTATGAGTTCACCCTGGTGAAGGCGACGACGCCGACCAATACGCGCTTCGATCTCGGCATCGGCACCGACGACGTCAAGCGCAGCGGGGGCGGGGTCGATGTCACGGTCCACAGCCTGGGCGCCGTGGCGTCGCCGGCTTCGGTCCTGGTGCTTGAGGATGCCGCCGGACACGAGGTGGCGCGGGCGCCGATTCCGGGGCTGGCCGCGCCGGTCGACCTGCTGCCGAAGACGGTCGTGGTTAAGCTGCGCGGTAAACTCAACGCGGCGCCGGGCATGCGAATCCGCATTCTTACGGACCCGGGACAACCGGAAGTTACCGATCTCAACAATATCGTCGTTCTGAAATGAATCAGGGCCCGCTTCGGCGGGCCCTTTTTCTACCACGGTTTGGTCGCATTTGCTGCGCCGCAGAACGCGGGTGTGTTAAAAAAGCTTTGTTGCACAGGAGACTACGCGGATTTTCGAAATTTAACGTAAAATTTACCACGCTCGTAAATATTGCCCCACTGAAATACGCTTCCGGATTTACACAGGGGAATTGGGGTTGTCGTCAATTACGAGTCTTTCTGCCGCGCAGATCGCCAGTCTTAGCGCGACTTTCATTTCAAACCTGACGTCAACCCAAGTGAGTGGGTTGAGCGCGACTCAGGTAGCTGCCGTGTCTACGACGGGTGTTGGGGCGCTGACCCAGACCCAGCTCGGCGCGATGACCAACACGCAGATCAAGGCGTTGACCAGCAATCAGGTCAAGGCCCTAACCAGCACCCAGATCGGCTACATGTCGACGGGGGCGGTGGCCTTTACCTCCTCGCAGCTCTCGGTGCTGCTGACCGCCCAGCTGAACGCCCTGTCGACGACGGCGGTGGCCGCGCTTGACACGACGCAGCTGCCCGGCCTGACGGCGACCGAATTCGGCAACCTGACCACCGACCAGTTCTCGGCCCTGACCTCGACCCAGGTCGGCAAGCTGACCGCCACCCAGGTCAAGTCGATCTCGACGACCGACGCCGCCCTGCTTACCTCCGACCAGGTCTCCGGCCTGACCACGGCCCAGGCGGCGCTGCTGACCTCGGCCCAGGTCGGCAGCCTGAGCTCGACCGCCGTCATCGGCCTGGCGACGACCCAGGTGAACAGCCTGACCGCCGCGTCGCTGACCGGCCTGACCTCGACACAGCTTGGTGACGTCTCGACCGACCTGTTCGGCAAGCTCTCCGCGACGCAGATCAAGACGCTGAGCGCCACGACGCTCAACGCGCTGGGCTCGGACAGCGTGGCCGGCCTGACCTCGACCTTCGTCGGCGCCCTGACGACGGCCCAGATCTCCGGCCTGAACTCGACCTCGGTCGGCAATCTGACCTCGACCCAGGTCAACGAACTGACGACGGCGCAATTCGTCGCCATCCACTCGACCGGCCTGGCCGGCCTGACCTCCGACAACGCCACCGCCCTGACGGCGACCCTGGCCGCGGCCCTGACCGTCGAACAGGTATCGTCGTTCAGCACCACTCAGTTGGGCGCCCTGACGACGACGACGCTGAACGCGGTCACGGCGACCGCCATCGGCTCGCTGAAGACGACCCAGGTTTCGGGCCTGACGACCGACCAGGTCACCGGCCTCGACGCGACCCGCATCGGCGCCCTGTCGACGACCCTGCTGGGGACGCTCGACACCACCCAGGTCGACGGCCTGACCGCGACCCAGGTCGGCGCGCTGAAGACGGCGCAGCTGAACGCCCTGAGCGCCGCCGGCCTCGAAGAGCTGACGACCTCCGACATCCAGGGCCTGACGACCTCGCAGCTGACCGGCCTGTCGACGACGCAGTTTGGGCGCCTGTCGACGACGCAGCTGTCGTCGCTGACCTCGACCCAGGTCGCCGGCATCACCACCTCGCAACTGGCCACGATCGACACCACCGAGCTGGCCGCCCTGACCACGGACCAGATTTCGGGCCTGACCGTCACCCACGTCAACGCGCTGAGCTCGACCCAGCTCGGTAACCTGACGACGACCCAGGTCGGCGCGATCTCGACCACGGCCGCCGCCGGCCTCTCGGTCGTCCAGGCCCAGCGCCTGACCTCGACCGCCGTCAGCGCCCTGTCGACCGACCAGCTCAACGCCCTGTCGAACAACGCCATCACCGCGCTGAACCTGACCCAGGTCGGCGGCCTGTCGACCGACCAGGTCGCGGGTCTGACCCAGACCAAGCTGGCCGCCTTCAGCACGACGGCGATCGGCGGCCTGACGACCGGCGACATCGACCAGATCAGCACCACCCAGCTGGGCAGCCTGAGCTCGGCGCAGATCAAGGCGCTGGGCGCGACCAACCTGGCCGAACTGACCAGCACCTCCTTCTCTGGCCTGTCGACGACCCAGCTTGCGGGCGTCAGCGCCACGGAAGTGGCCGGTCTGTCCTCCGACTCGGTCGGCGCGCTGACCGCGACCCAGCTGACCAGCCTGGCCAGCTCGTCGTTCCAGGCGATCACCACGACCGCTGCGGCCGCGATCACCAGCACCCAGATTTCGGGCCTGCTGCAGACCCGCATCGCCCAGTTCAGCACGACGACCCTGTCGGGCCTGACGACGGACGCGCTGAGCGGCCTGGCCGCGACCCAGGTCGCCGCCCTGACCACGGCGCACGTCGCCAACCTGACCTCGACCCAGATCGCCGGCCTGTCGACGACCCAGATCAACGGCATCACCACGGCCGCGCTGAAGGGCCTGACGACAACCGGCGTCACGGCGATCACCACGACGCAGATCCAGGGTGTGGCCGCGGCGACGCTCAACGCGCTGACCACGACCGCCTTCACCAACCTGGGCTCCGACCAGATCGGCGCCCTGACGACGGCCCAACTGGGCGCGCTGTCCAACGGTGCGATCACCAACCTGACGACGACGCAGCTGTCGGGCATCGACACCACGGCGCTGCCGGGCATCTCGGCGACGCAACTGGCGCTGCTGACCACGACCTCGTTCGGCTCGCTGTCGACGACGCAGCTGTCGAACCTGACGACGACCCAGGCGCTCGGTATTTCGACGCAGGACCTGTCGGCGCTGACCACGACCAAGTTCGGCTCGCTGACCTCGACCCAGGTGAGCGGCCTCTCGGTCCGCACCCTGACCGGCCTGAGCTCGACCCTGGCCAGCCAGCTGTCGACGGACCAACTGGGCGGCCTGACCTCGGCCCAGCTCGGCTCGCTGACCACGGTGGCCGTCAGCGGCATCAACGCGACCAGCCTCGGCTCGCTGACGACGACCCAGGTCGGCGGCATCACCTCGGCCCAGGTCAAGGCGCTGTCGACGACGCAGTTCAGCGGTATCACCAGCGACCAGTTCGGCGCCCTGTCGGCGACCCAGCTGCTGGCCCTGACGACGGCCCAGGCGGCCAACCTGACCTCGACCCAGGTCTCCGGCCTGTCGACGACCAGCTTCTCGGCCCTGTCGACGCAGACCATCTCCAACCTGTCGACCGACGTCATCTCGGGCCTGACCTCGGACCAGATCAGCTCGCTGACCGGCACCCAGGCGACCGCCCTGACGGTCACCCAGCTCAACGCACTGAGCGACGACCAGATCGCCTACCTCTGAAGAGGTTAGGCCTGAAGGCCACGAATACCGAAAGCCGCCCGGACCTCCGGGCGGCTTTTTCGTTGATATGTCCCGTGTGTCCCGCCAGCGCTTTACAACCCTTCGCGCCGCGTTAACCTGATCGAAACAGGCGAATCAGGCATGACCATACACCAGGGTAATTATTCCGAGGCGTTCCAGCGGGCCGTGGCCCGCGACCTCAGCATTCTCGAACTCATCAGCGTCGCCGAACAGCTGAAGCCGACGGACATCCGCGCCGTGGTCAGCCTGTACGAGCAGTTCATCGCGCACAACGCCGACAATCCGATGTTGTACGCCGTGCTGTTCAATCTCGGCGTCATCCTGACCGACATCAACGAGTTCGAGCAGGCGCGCGAGGTGTTCGAGCGCGCCATCACGCTGTTTCCCGACTTCTTCCCGGCCTATATCAATCTCGGCCGGGTCTATGAGCGGCTGGGCAATACCCAGCAGGCGGTGCTCCGGTGGGACCAGATCACCGGCCGGCTGAACCAGGTCACGGGGGCGGCGATCGGCCACAAGACCATGGCGCTGAACCAGATGGCGCGGGTGCTGGAAGGCGCGCAGCAGGACCAGGCGACCGAACAGGTCCTGCAGCTCAGCCTGGAACTCGACCCGCACCAGCGCGAACCGGCCCAGCACCTGCTGGCCGCGCGTCAGCGCCAGTGCGCCTGGCCGACCGTCAAGGCGTTCGAGCGGACCAGTCGCGAGCAGCTGCTCCGGGGCATTTCGCCGCTGTCGATCAATGCCTATACCGACGACCCAATGTTCCAGCTGGCGCTGAGCTGGCAGTACAATATGCGCGACGTCGGCGTGCCCGTCGCCGACATCATCACCAACCACTGGGCGGCGAAGCACGGCTCCGACGACCGTATCCGCATCGGCTACCTGTCGTCCGACCTGCGCGAACACGCCATCGGCCACCTGATGTACGAGGTGCTGGGCCTGCACGATCGCACCAAGGTCGAGGTCTACAGCTATTATTGCGGCATCAAGGCCGCGGCCGACCCGATCCATCAGCACTATATCCGCGACTCCGACAGCTTCGTCGACATCAGCGACATGGACGACGTCACGGCGGCGCGCCGCATCGCCGACGACGGCATCCAGATCCTGATCGACGTCAACGGCTATACGCGTGACGGCCGCATCAAGCTGCTGGCGCTGCGTCCGGCGCCGGTCATCGTCAACTGGCTGGGCTTTCCGGGCACGATGGGCTCGCCCTACCACCACTATGTCATCGCCGACGACTTCATCATTCCGCCGGAAAACGAGAAGTACTATTCGGAAAAGGTCGAGCGCATCGACTGCTACCAGCCGAACAACCGCAACCGCGTCGTCGCCGACCAGCGTCCGACGCGCGCCGAGGCGGGCCTGCCGGAAAACGCCTTCGTCTATTGCTGCTTCAACGGCACGCACAAGATCACCAGGTTCACCTTCGAGCGCTGGCTGGACATCCTCAAGCGCGTGCCGGAGAGCGTGCTGTGGTTGTTGTCGGGCGCGGAGCTGTCGCACGGCAACCTGAAGACCTATGCCGAAGCCCATGGCGTCGATCCGGCGCGCATCATCTTCGCGCCGAAGCTGGCCAATCCGCACCACCTGGCGCGCTATCCGCTGGCCGACCTGTTCCTCGACACCACGCCTTACGGCGCCCACACCACCTGTTCCGACGCGCTGTGGATGGGCGTGCCGGTGCTGACGCTGAGCGGCCGTTCGTTTGCCGCCCGGGTCTGCGGCTCGCTGGTCCGCTCGGCCGGCCTGCCGGAGCTGGTGACGGCAAGCCCGCAGGACTTCGTCGACCAGGCGGTGGCCATCGGCCGCGACCGCACGCGGGTCGAAGGCTACAAGGCGAAGCTCAAGGCCGGGCGCGACACCTGCGTCCTGTTCGACATGGAAAACCTGGCGCGTGGCCTGGAAGCCTCCTATGCGCGCATGTGGAAGGAATTCCGCGACGGGCAGTTGCCGCAGCCGGACCTGCGCAACCTGGAAACCTATTTCGAGGTCGCCCTGACCCACGACCACGATGCGGTCGAAGTGCAGGCGATCGCCGACTACGAAGGGTTCTGGCGCGAAAAGCTGGCGGCGCGTCACGCCTACCGGCCCATTCCCTACGACGACCGCCTGTGGCTCCGGCCGGACGCCGCTACTTCCTGAACGACTTGCTGGGGCCGGCCTGGGTGTTGATCAGGCCGGCGAAGGCCTTGTCGCCTTTCTCGGCGGCGGCCGCGGCGCGCACCAGGCCGGTACGCGCCTGAACCGGTTCCAGTTCGCCGCTGCGCACCATGTCGAGCACATTGGTGATGTAGGTGTCGAGGCTGGCGCGGTTCTCCGCGACCTGCTTGCCGTGGAAGTGCTTGGCGAGGTTTTCGCGCGCCACTTCCAGCGGGATGTCGTTTTCGATGAACAGTTCGATGACGCGCCCGATATTGATATCGAGCGATTGGTGACCGGCGTCGCGGGTCATGGACATGGTTATGGTCTCCCTGTCTCGCCTCCCGTCACCCGGTGCGCAGATTAGCACCCCACTGTGGCGGCGCAACGGCCGCGGTGCCGCCAAAACCAATTCCCAATCAATCTTTTACATGATTGAGCTCAAGCGCCGCATGGCTTTCCTCGCAAAGGCTCGGGCGCGCAGTCGCGCTTGCCAAACGCCAAGGCGTTTGGAGATTGGAATAGCCGTCGCTTGTGATGGCGGGGACGACGCGGTAGTTTAAGGATATGAATGCTCATGTGCCCGCGTCGCTGATCGACGGCTTTGGCCGGCGGCTGTCCTATGTCCGCCTGTCGGTGACCGACCGCTGCGACCTGCGCTGCACCTATTGCATGGGCGAGCACCCGGCCTTCCTGCCGCGCCGCGACCTGCTGAGCTTCGAGGAGATGGAGCGGCTGGCCCTGTTCCTGGTCGCCAGCGGTGTCGAACGGCTGCGCATTACCGGCGGCGAACCGCTGGTACGCAAGGGGATCGGCGAGTTCCTGGTGCGTTTGGGCGCGCAGGGGCGGGCGGCCGGGCTGAGGGAACTGACCCTGACCACCAACGGCACCCTGCTGGCCGGCGCCGTCCCGGCGCTGGTCGCGGCCGGTATCCGGCGCATCAACGTCTCGTGCGACAGCCTGAAGCCCGATGTCTATCGCCGCGTCACCCGCGGCGGCGACCTGGCCAAGGTGCTTGGCGGGATCGACGCCGCGCAGGCGGCCGGCCTGCATGTCAAGCTGAACGTCGTCGCCCTGCAGGCGGACAACCGCGCCGAAATCCCGGACATCATCGCCTTCGCCCACGGCCGGGGTATGGACGTGTCGCTGATCGAGACTATGCCGCTGGGCGAGGACATTGCCCGCGAGGCCCAGTTTGTGTCGCTGGCCGATCTCATGGGCGAATTGCGCGCCTTCTGGACCCTGACCACGGCGGGCGAACGCACCGGCGGTCCCGCGCGCTATTACGACGTCGCCGAAACCGGTGGGCGGCTGGGCCTGATCACGCCGCTCAGCCATAATTTCTGCGATACGTGCAACCGTGTCCGCGTCACCTGCACCGGGCGGATGTACATGTGCCTGGGCCAGGACGACCATGTCGACTTCCGTCCGGCGCTGCGCGCCGGCGACGATGCGGCGCTGTCGGACCTGCTGGCCGGGGCGCTGCGCCACAAGCCGAAGGCGCACGATTTCGCCATAGGCGGGGCAGGCGGCCATCGTCCGTCGCGCACCATGTCGCTGACCGGGGGCTGATTACCGGTTAAGATCCGACTGGGATTTCCCCGGATGGACGACGACGCCTGAGGTATTGGTCGGCGCGTCGCCGGTCTGCGGCAGGGGACCGTTGTCGCCCGCCTGGACATTGGCGCGGTTGACCGCCGGCGGATTGGGATTGGTTTCCCACTTCAAGGGATGGTCGCGCTGGATCACGACAATGACGACCGCGACGACCAGGACAACGGCGAAGCCCGCGGCGATTTTCACGCCGCGGGCAAAAGCACGCTGATCTCCGCCGCCGGCCACTATATTCGGCCGAGCAGCATGAGGATGACAACGACGAGCAGGACGGCGCCCAATCCGCCGGACGGGTAGTAGCCCCAGCCGTTGCTGTAGCGCCAGGTCGGCAGGGCGCCCACCAGGGCGATGATCAGGACAACAAGAAGAATGGTACCCAACATGACGGGCCTCCTTATGTTTTCTTGGCGTCTATTGTCCGTCCGAACGGCGTAAGGATGAAATCGGCGTTTTCCCGGCCAAAAGTAAAGGCGCGCCCTTTCGGACGCGCCTTCGCTGAGTATCCAGAATTCCGAAGCAAGGCTTCGGCAAGCGCCACCGCGCGCCCCCGCATAGGCGGCGAGCCTCGCGGCGCCTGAGCGGCCGCTAGAAGCCGTACTTCAGGCCGACCATGACCGAGTACAGGCTGGCGGCCTGGTTGACCGTCGGCGTGCCGAAGGTCGTGGAGACCGTGTTGATCTGGTAGCCGACGCAGACCGGGCTGTTGGGCGCGACGACATTGCCCGAGGCGTCGGTGCAGGCCACGCGATACAGAGGCGAGCCGGCGCGGCCATCGCCGTATTCGGCGACGACGCCCCACTTCTTGTTCAGCAGGTTGCCCAGGTTGAAGATATCGACCGTCGCCGTGACCTTGTGGCCTTCGAACCACGGCATCTTCAGGTCCTGCGAAACGTGCAGGTCCCAGCGCTTGACCGACGGGTTGCGGCGCATGCCCTTGGACATGATGCCGGTTGGCAGGCCGAACTGCGTCACCAGCTTCTGCAGGTTGGCGAGATCGGTTGCGGTCTTGAAATAGACCGGCACGCCGCCGGTGACGAACTTCAGCGGGTTGCCCGCGTCCGGCGCCGTCATCTGCGGGATGAAGGCCATTTCGGTGGTCGAGACGACGCCGAAGGTCTGGCCGCGCACGGTCGCCGTCGAGCTGAAGTTGGAGTCGGCGACGTAGAAGCTGAGCGGACGGCCGTCGTGCAGGTCGCCGAACAGGGTGATCCGTGTTTCCGAACCCGGGATGAATTCCGCGCGATAATAGGCGTTGAACTTCATGCCGTTGCGGATTTCATAGCTCGACTTGCCCTTGGTCGGGGCGTTGGCGTCCTCCAGGGCGAACTGGTCGCCGTAGTTGGAGCCGCCGCAGCAGTCGGTGGTGGCGAATTCGGGGATGCCGCCGTACTGGTTCGTGCTCTGATGCGTCAGGGCGGCGCTCAGGTCCAGGTGGTCGGTCGAGGTCAGCCAGTGGCCGTCGAAGGCTTGTTCGGCCGTGAAGGCGACGGTCGAGCTGGTCGACTTGACGCCCGGATTATAGGCTTCGATATCGTAGCCCGAACCCGGATTGGCCAGGTCGTACATGTTGCTGCCGTCGGCATTCTTGGCGACGTCGAGGCCTGCGGCGACCCGGGCGGCATAGATCGAGGCATTGTTGACGTCGAGCGATGAGCCCGCCGCCGCCGTCGAGTTGACGACGAGGCCGTCGTACCGGATGCGGCCGTCCGGGGTCAGTTGCTGCACGCCGTTGATGGTCAGCGGCCGGGCGCGCAGGTCGCGGAAGGCCAGGCCGACATTGCTGCGCACGAAGACGCCTTCGACGCCCAGCACCGGGCCCCACGGCGAGTGCCAGTGGCCGGACAGGTTGAGCTTCCAGTCCGACGGCATCTTGAAGCCGGGCGCCAGTTCGTTGGTGTTGGCGACGCGGACCAGGCCCGGATTGAGCGCCAGGAGGGCGGTCGCCGACGACGGCACACCCGAAGCGAAGCTCGCATCGGTCTTGCTGATGTTCATCAGGGACGAAACCGTCGGATCGTTGGCGGCGAAGACGGTGCCGGAATTGATTTCCTTGAACGTGCCGTCCGCCTGGCGTTGCAGGGTGAAGGCCGCGGTCAGGACGCCGGTATTGCCGAAGCGGTTGGACAGGAAGACGTCCGGCAGGCCGCCCGTATACAGGCCGAAGCTGCCCGAGGCGTCAAAGGCATCGTTGTGCCACTTGGCGCCGAGGCGCGGTTCCAGCACGCCCAGGCCGCCGTAGGTGCCCTGATTGGTGAAGCCGTTGCGCGCGGTGAAGTTGACGTTCAGCGCCGGCTTGGAGCCCTGACCCCAGAAGTCGTAGCGCAGGCCGTAATTGACCGACAGGTTGGTGATCGGATCGAAGGTGTCCTGTACGAACAGGGTGTGGTTGGTGTAGCCGAAATTGGCCGCCGCCTTGCCTGTCTCGCCGGACGGATAGTTGTTGTAGAACAGCTGGTTGACCAGGCCGTTGCTGAAGTCGGACTGGCTGTCGAAATAGTAGACGCCGTTGGCCGCCTGGACGAACAGGTTGTAGATGTGGATCTGCTTGCCCTGGTAGCCGGCCTTGAGGCTGTGGCCGCCGATGGCGTAGGTGCCGACGAACTCGGCGGCGTTGTCGGTGGTCTTCAGCACGTTGGCCTGGCGGAACTGGTCGGGGCCGAAGTTCAGCGTCAGCTTGTTCGAGGTGCAGCTGTTGACCGCGCCGGACGACGTGGCGTCGGTGCAGATGGCGATGTTGGAGAAGCCCTGACCCTCAGGCGGCGTCTGGCCGCGCTGGTAGTTGCGCATGGCGATCCGGGCTTCCGTCGAGAAGTGATCGGTCCATTTCGAGTTCAGCTGCAGGGCGTAGTTGTCCTCGTTTTCCGGCTGGGTATACCAGTCGGTATTGAGGTTCAGCGCCGACGAATTGCCGGGCGAACCCTTCCACACCGACGAGAAGGCGTGGCGATAGGTGAAGGAGGCACGCTGGCCGTCCATCACGTTCCAGTCGAACTTGGCCGAATATTTTTCGTCGACGAAGGGCGTCGTCAGCGGGATCGCGCCCGGATTGAGCTTCTTCGAGGCCGCATAGGTCGACCACGGCGCCAGGATGGCGTCGATGTCGGCCTGCGTCACGGGGACGCCGTTGTTCGAAAGCGTCGTGCCGAAGCCCGCGCCGGCCGGGCCGGCCGTGACGACCGAAGCCGAGGTGTACTTTTCATACGAGGTCGCGAAGAACAGCGTGTCCTTCAGGATCGGACCGGAGAAGAAGAACCCGTAGTTCTTGTCCGGCACGTAGAGCTTGAGCGTATTGGTGACGCCGGTATCGGGGTGATACAGCTTGTTGTCGTTCCACTTGGCCGAGCGGAAATAGTCGAACACCGTGCCGTGGAAGGCGTTGGTGCCCGAGCGCAGGACCAGGTTCAGCGAACCGCCGGTGAAATCGCCTTCTTCGACGTCGGCCGGCACGGCCTGGACCGTCATCTGCTCGACGGCTTCCAGCGAGATCGGACCGAGATTGGTCGACAGGCCGCCGGTGTTCAGGCCGAAATCGTCGTGCGAGCGTACGCCGTCGATGGTGATGCGGTTGGCGCGCGGTGCCGAGCCGGCGATGTACAGGCCGCCGGACGGGCCAGTGCTGCGCGTCGACGGGTCGAGCTGGGTCAGCGGATCGCGGCGCGCCGATTCACGGATGTCGCGCTTGATGGTCACGGCGCCTTCGATGGCGTCGCGGCGCAGCGTGGTGCGCGAACCCGGGTTCGACAGGGTGGCGCGCTTGCCGACGACGGTGACGACGGTCGGCCCGTTCTGCAGGGCGATGTCCAGCTTCTGCTGGTCGGCCAGGTTGAGGAAGATGCCGCCGGTCTTGTTTTCGCTCTGGCCCTGGGCCTCGACGTCGACCTCGTAAGGCCCGCCGACCTTCAGCCCGGTGGCTTCATAATTGCCGGCCGTGTCGGTGTGGATGACCTGGCGCGTTCCCGTCGGCGTGTGAATGACCGTGACCTTGGCGCCGGCGACGGGCGCTCCCGACGGATCGGTGACCACGCCGCGCAGCGCGGCGGTGGTTTGCTGGGCCAGGACCGCGGCGGGCGCGGCAAGGATGAGCAGCGCGGCCGCGGCCGCGCTCAGCTTGAAACGATTAGACATGAAGACAGCCCCGAAATTGGTGCAGTCCGGCCGGTGCCGGGTGCAGGCGGTCAGGCTTAGTGGTGTTTTGTGTCCGTTTCGCAATATTGTTACGACGGAAATATAATGCGCCTGGGCGGCGATAAATCGGCCACAGACGTCGGGTCGTAACCTCGGCTCTTAAGGCTATTTATCTGAAAATGAACGCTGTTTTCGAGACTGATTTCGCCGTCAGGGGGAACGGAGCGCCGCACCCCGCCCGCCTAACGGGGCAAAGGGCCTTAAATCCGGCCGTTCGCGGCTGAAAGCGATGCGGCCGTGCGGCGTGGTGTCTTCATGGCGGCTTAAATTATTGATCCCAAGCGGTTTCCGGCCACCGTTTGGCCCAATGAAATATGAGGCCTGGGGCTCCGCATTTAATTTTTATTTTTCCGGCACTAAGCCTCTTGGCACGCCTTGTTGCGCCCGCAGGGCCGGCCCATATTGCAGTTATCCAAACCCCGCACAGGTAATAGAATGCTGGAAAAGAAGAATACGGTTCTCATAGTGGATGACGAAGAAGAAATCCGCAAAATGTTGAGCATTTTTCTTGATG
>FTDB01002239.1_pt1 | contig 17281 bp, 9 predicted proteins | sample 1639741 | NCBI WGS metagenome assembly FTDB01 (sample SAMEA3914869, study PRJEB12502) | metagenome | biome: forest; material: soil | place: USA | collected 2012-03-12 | depth 0.1 m | reverse complement strand
GTCTTGGCGTCGTCGCCTTCCTCGATGTAGCGGCTGATATTCTCGATCATGACGATGGCGTCGTCGACGACGAAGCCGGTGGCCACGGTCAGCGCCATCAGCGACAGGTTGTTGAGCGAGAAGTTGAGCAGGTACATGATACCGAAGGCGCCGACCAGCGAGATCGGGGCGGCGACCCCGGCGATGAAGGTGGCCGGCAGGTTGCGCAGGAAGACGAAGATCACGGCGACGACCAGCAGCACGGCCAGGGTCAGTTCGAATTCGACGTCGGTGACCGAGGCGCGGATGGTCACGGTGCGGTCGGTCATCGGCGTGATGACCAGGCCCGGCGGCAGGCCTTCCTCGACGTCCGAGGTCTTGGCCTTGGCGCAGGCATTGCCCGAGCAGTAGGTGTGCGGCAGCAGCGCCTTGATGCGGTCGGCGACCTGGATGACGTTGGCGCCCGGCTGGCGGCGGATATTGATGATGATGGCCGGGGTGGTGTTGACCTTCTTGCCGTCCCAGGTCGAGGCATAGGCGCCGAGCTGGGCGTTTTCGGCGCCCTGGATGATGGTCGCCACGTCCGACAGGTGGATGGCCGAGCCATTGCGATAGGCGATGACCAGGCCGCCATAGCCGTTGACGTCGGTGATCTGGTCGTTGGCGTCGATGGCGTAGGCGCGGGTCTTGCCGTCGAACGAGCCCTTGGCGCCGTTGACATTGGCGGCGGCGATCGAGGAGCGCAGGTTCTCCAGCGTGATGCCGTAGGCGGCCAGCGCCTTCGGGTTGGCCTGGATACGCGTCGCCGGCCGCTGGCCACCCGACAGGGAGACCAGGCCGACGCCTTCGATCTGGCTGATCTTGGAGGCCAGGCGGGTGTCGACCAGGTCCTCGACCTGGGTCGGCGCCATGGTCGTCGACGACACGGCCAGGGTCAGCACCGGCGCGTCGGCCGGGTTGACCTTGGCGTAGATCGGCGGGGCGGGCAGGTCGGAGGGCAGCAGGTTGCCCGAGGCGTTGATCGCCGCCTGGACCTCCTGCTCAGCCGCGTCGAGCGACAGGTTGAGGCCGAATTGCAGCGTGATGACGGAGGCGCCGGCCGAGCTGATCGACGACATGCGGTCGAGGTTCGGCATCTGGCCCAACTGCTTTTCCAGCGGGGCGGTGACCATCGAGGTCATGACCTCGGGCGAGGCGCCGGGATAGAAGGTCTGGACCTGGATCGTCGGATAGTCGACCTCGGGCAGGGCCGACAGCGGCAGCATGTGAAAGCCGATCAGGCCCGACAGGAAGATCGCCGCCATGAACAGCGACGTCGCCACCGGACGCAGGATGAACAGGCGCGACGGCGAGAATGCCGACAGCTTGTCCTTGGCGTCGACCTTGTTTTTGCCCTGGCCTTGCGGCGAAGCAGGGACTTCACCGGGCGCGTGGGCAGTGTCCGGCGTTTCGGGGGTATCCGTCATGATGTTTACGCCGGCCTATTGCTGCGGACCCGAGCCGCTGTTGGGTCCGCTGTCCTGTTGTTGCTGAGCGCGTTGCGCCGCGCGCAGCGCCTTCAGCTTCGCGTTCTGTTCGGGCGTCAGCACGGCCTGGACCTTCTGGGCCGAGTCCATGAAGATCTGGCGCTTGGCGTCGGGATCGTCGGTCGCCTGGGCCTGCTTGCGCGAGTCCGCCATGATGGCATCGGTCTTGGCCTTCTGGTCCGGCGTCAGGTTGAGCTGGGCCAGGAAGCCGGCCATGCGGCCGCCGCCACCCTGGCCGCCACCGTTGCCATCGCGGGCCTGACCGGCCGCGGGCGTGCCTTCCGCCGCGGGGGCGCCGGCAGTCTGGCCAGCGTTGTGATGATGGCCGCCTTGGCCCTGGCCCTGATCGCCGGCCGCCGGGGCATTGCCCGGCGCGGCTTCACCGCCGGCCGAAGCGGATTCGCCGCCCTGACCACCCTGGCCGCCGTGATGACCGCCCTTGCCCGAGCCGCCGCCGCAGGGGCTGGCGCCCTTGCCGTTCTTGCCCTTGCCGCCGGCCGCCGAGGACGACGAGCCGCTGAACAGGTGGCCGAAGAAGCCTTCCTTGGGCGCGTCGGCTGAGGCGCTGGCGCCCGAAGCACTGCTACCCGCGCCGCCCTGACCGCCATGATGGCGGCCGGAGCCCAGGGCGCCGCCGGCCTGCTGGCTCGGCAGCACGACGCAGGCGCCTTCGCGCAGACGGTCGGTGCCGTCGGTGACGACCTCCTGGCCCGGCGTGACGCCGGACAGGATGGCGGTGTTCTCGCCGGCCGACGGACCGGTCTGCACCGGCGTGACGTGGACCGCGCCGCGCTTGTCGGCGACATAGACGAACAGGCCCTGCTGGCCGCGCAGGACGGCCGAGGACGGCACGACGACGACGTTGTGCAGGGTGTCGACCAGCACGCGGACATTGACGAACTGCGACGGGAACAGCGCCCCGTCGGCATTGGCGAAGCGCGCCTTGGCGCGCAGCGTGCCGGTCGTGGTGTCGATCAGGTTGTCGAGCGACAGCAGGGTGCCGTTGGCCAGCTGCTTCGACTGGTCGCGGTCCATGACCGAGACGGGCAGGGTGTTGCCGCCGTGGAAACGGCCGGTGACGGTCTGCACCTGGTCTTCGGGGATGGTGAAGGCGACGTCGATCGGCGATTGCTGGGTGATGGCGACGATGCCGTTGCTGTCGCCGGTCGAGACGTAATTGCCCGGATCGACCTGGCGCAGGCCGGCGCGGCCGGAAATCGGCGCGGTGACGTGGGCATAGGTCAGGTTCAGCTGCTGGGTCTGGACGGCGGCCTGGTCGGCCTGGACGGTGCCGGCCAGTTGCCCGACCGTGGCGGTCTGCGTGTCGACCTGCTGCTGCGAGATCGAGTCCTGCGCCAGCAGGGTCTTGTAGCGTTGCAGGTCGACCTTGGCGGCGGCCAGCTGCGCCTGGTCGCGGGCCAGGTTGCCCTGCGCCTGAAGCAGCGCCGCCTGGTAGGGACGCGGATCGACCTGGGCCAGGAACTGGCCCTTGGTGACCATCTGGCCTTCGGTGAAGTTGAGGCTTTGCAGCACGCCGCTGACCTGGGTGCGCACGGTCACGGTCGCCGTCGGCGTCACGGTGCCCAGCGCGTCGAGATAGATCGGCAGGTCCCCAAGCTGCGCCGTCACCGCGTCGACCGGCGTATAGCCGTTCGGATTGCCGCCGCCGCGCCGGCCGCCGCCACGCTGGGCCTGCGTATTGCCGCCCTCGCCATTGTGGCCGACGACGTACATCACGCCGACGCCCACGACCGCCAGGATGGCGACGGGCCACAGCCAGGTGCCGATCGTGTGCTTGCGCTTGCCGCGCAGATCAGGCGGCGGCGCGCCGTACAGGGCGCGGTTGGCGGGCGAGATGTGGTCGTCGTGCGACGCGGGAGGTTTGGGGGTGTTTTCGTCCATGATGCCGTTTCTACGCAGACAACTGCTGCTTCCGTCGTAAATCGAGTCGCTGTCCGACGTTTAGATGAAAAAATGACGCCAGCGTGACGTTTATATTTCCCGGCGGGAGAATCCGGACAAAAACAAAGCCACCAGCGATGGAAACGCCGGTGGCTTGGTTGTTCAGGACGGCGTCGCCATTACTACGGCACCAGGTGCATCTTGTCGTGGATCGCCTTGATGTCGGTCTGGTGCATCTGCAGGGTGGGCAGGGTCTGGCCGGCGAAGTCCTTCAGCCGGGCGTCCTCGCCGTTCTGCGAATAGTCGGTGAACAGGCCGACCGCGTCATTGTGGGCGTCGACCTGCAGGTGGACGTACTTCTTGTCGAAGTCGTCGCCCTTCTTGGCCAGGTCCTTGTACTTGCCCTGCATGTCGTGATTGAGCACGGCCGGCACGCGGATATGGTCCTTCAGCGCGACCTTCTTCAGTTCGGCGGCGGCCTTCTGGTGGTCGTGGATCATGTGCGTGGCGAAGCCGCGGATTTCCGGATTGTGCGAGCGTTGCAGGGCCAGCTGGCTGGTCTTGATTTCGAACAGGCCGGCTTCGCCCGCCTTGGTGACGAAATCGACGGGCTTGTCGACGGCAAAGGCGGCGGGGGCGGCCAGGACGAACGGCGCGGCGAAGGCGGCGGCGATGAAAGCGGTTTTGAACGACATGATGTATCTCCCTTGTAGAGCGTGGCCGTCATCTATGCGGATGCGCGGCTAAAGATTCGACGCGTCTGGAAGTGTGCCGCGTAAGGAAACCGTGAAGGCCTGATGCGCGCATTGGATCCTTATCCGGTTTGGGATGTCGTTGCCGTATCGACCGACCGGGAGACGCTCCATGACACGCCGACATTCGCGCAAGATCAACGGCACGTCGCTGTGGCCGGGTCTGTCCTTGGCCACGCGGACGGCCGAAATGTGGTGGGGCTCGGCCCAGGTCATCCAGGCGCGCGTCAGCCAGTTGGCCACCGCCTCCCTGCCGCTCGACGCGAAACACCAGCGCGAGATGGTGCAGATGGGCGCCGAGAAGATCGCCGCCATGAACGAGGCGGCGATGGCCGCGGCGACGCACCTGATGCAAAACGCCGGCAAGACGCCGACGGCCGCCAGCCACGAGGCCCTGGCGCAGAAGATGCTGAAACCGTTCCGCACGCGGGTGAAGGCCAATGTGCGGCGGCTGACGAAAAAGACCTGAAACCAAAAAAGCCCCCGGCGAACCGGGGGCTTTTCAATGAAATCAGAAGCCGCCGGGGCCACGGCCGCCGGGACCGCCCGCGCCCGGAGGGCCGCCCGGTCCGCCGCGGTATTGCTGCTGTTGCATCTGCTGCATCTGGGCGGCGGTCGGGCCACCCAGGGTGTAGCGCAGGCCGACATAGAAGACCATGCCCTGCTGGCTGCGCGTCTGTTCGCTGTAGACCTTGCTCGTCTTTGTGAAGGTCGTCGTCTTGCCGGTGAAGAACGGGTCGTTGAGCGTGGCGATCACCGTCGCTTTCGGCGTCAGCTTGTGCGAGAAGGCGATGTTGGCCATGCCGCTGCCCGAGACCGAACCCTGGCCGGTCAGGGTCTTGCCGCGGCCGAAGTACATGAACTGCACCGCGTCGGCCTTGGTGATGGTGTAGGAGACCATGAAGCGGCCGCTGACCGAGGTCGCGCGCTGCGTGCCGACGACGTCGGGCGTCGTCAGTTCGTTCGAGGCCAGGGTGCCGTTGACGTTCACGGTCAGCTGTGGCGTCAATTGCCCGCTGATGTTGAAGTCCATGCCCGCGGCCGAACCCGAGCCGTAGTTTTCCTGTGTCGTCAGCAGCACGCCGCTCGACAGGAAGCTCGAGGTCTGGGTGATGACGTTGTCGTTCTGGCGATAGAAGCCGCGGATCTGGTAGTTGAAGGTCTTCTGCGTGACTTCATAGCCCAGTTCGAACGAGTCGGTTTCCTGCGGCTTCAGGTTCGGATTGCCCGCGGAGACGTCCTGGGCGTCGACATAGAGAACCGACGGATTGAGCGATTGCGGGTTCGGCCGTTGCAGGCGGTGCGAATAGGCGAAGCGCAGCTTGGCCGTCGGCGACAGCACGTAGGTGGCGAAGAAGCTGGGGCTCAGCTTGGTGTAGTTGATATGGCTGGTGGTGGCCGTATTGATCTGGTCGGTCTTCAGGTCGAGGTTTTCTACGCGCAGGCCGCCCAGGACGACCCACTTGTCGCCGAACGGCTTTTGATAGGTGACATAGGCCGCGCTGACCGTCTGGTCGTAGGCGAAGTCGCTGGACAGCAGGGCGTTGCTGATCGTGCCGTTGCCGCTCGACTGGCTGAGGCCTTCGAAGCTGTCGTGAGTGATCTGCAGGCCGGTCGACAACTGGTCCTGGCCGACCGGGCGGTTGTAGTCGACGCTGAACACGGCATTGGTGTCGTCGTTCGACGAGTGCTTGGTGTCGGTGGTCACCTTGGCCGAGGGCAGGGTGTAGGTATAGGTGTTGTCGGTGTCGCTGGTGCCGTCCGAGCGGGCGATGCGCAGGTCGGCCTTCAGGTTTTCGCCGGGCAGGTTGCCGGTGTGGCTCCAGTTGACGTCGGCGCCGTAATCCTCGTGCGGGCCCTTGGTGCGCGTCACGCCGGTATAGGCGGTGGTGGGCACCATGGACGGGCTGTACTGGTCGTAGATGCTGGTGCTTTTGATATCCAGGTCGCGGCTGCTGTAGTTCGCCTGGGCGCTCAGCGAATCCTTGTCGCTGAGGTTATAGTCGAGCTGTCCATTGGCCGAAAACGCATTGAAGTTGCCGGTGCCGCGGGCATTGGTCTGGGTGATCGAGGTCGGGTTGCCGCTGCTGTCCAGCGGTTCCAGGATGTTGCCGGTGCGGCCGTTGCGCTTGTCCGAGCGATAGTTCAGGCCGCCCGACAGGGTCATCTTGCCTTTGTTGTACGAGCCCGACAGGTTGCCGTTATAGCCGCCGGTCGAGCCGCCATTGACGGTCGCCGAACCGATGGCGCCCGGGGCGCGGTTCTTCTTCATCACCAGGTTGATGATGCCGCCCGTGCCTTCCGACGAATATTGCGCGCCGGGATTGGTCATGACCTCGACGCTCTGGATGTCGCTGGACGACATGGCCTGGATGGCGCCGGCGCGGTTGTCGCCCTGCATCATCGCCGACGGCTTGCCGTCGATATAGACCTGGACGTTGGAATTGCCGCGCAGGGTGACATTGCCGTTGGCGTCGACATTGACCGCCGGCACCTTGTTCAGCGCATCGGCAGCCGTGCCGGTCGCCGAGTCGATGTTCTTGGTGTTGTCATAGACCTGGCGGTCGATGCGGTTCTGTTGCTTGGCGGCGGTGACGGTGACCGTCGTCGTGCCCGTGGCGGTCGTCGACTGGTCGCCCTGCGCGCCGCTTTGGGCCGGCGCGGTCTGGGTCGGCGCGGTTTGGGCCATGGCGGCGCCGGTCATCAGGATGGAGGCCAGCACGCTCAGGCTGGCGGTCGTGGAAATGGCGTGAATACGCTTCGGCATAGGCATAAGGCTGAGAGCCCCCCTTGAAAACAGACCCCGGATCGGCGCCCCACGCGCCCGTGTTCCGGTCTGGTCAGCTATATTCTCATACTTTATTTTGTAAAGTACTTTTACATTAAAGGTTCGTAAGGCTTGGGCGCGGGCAGGGGCGGTATGCCGCAGCGCGAAAACCTTGCGCCGTATGTCGCCCGGATTTCGTCAAAGTCAAGGCCCGGATAACGGCGGTGCAGCTTATGAGTATTTTGCACCAAAGGTTTGTCGCGATGATGCTTTTCTTGCAACGGTGGCCTTAAGGTCGCCGGGGTGGCGTGCGCTGCAAAAAGAGTGACCTCAAACCCCAGTGACTTTAGATTCATGACGACCGCCGCCGAACAGTTATGGGCCGGGCTGACCGCCGAAGCCGACCACCTGCGCAAACTGACCGTGGCCGAGGTCGGCACGAATGCCATCCTGTGCGTCGTCGTCGTCCTGGTCGCGGCCGTGCTGATCTGGCTGTCGAAGCGGCTCCTGTGCTACGGTTTGCGCGTCATCCCGGGGCTCGGGCGCGACGAGCGCAAGAGCCAGGCGGCCAAGGCGCTGCGGCTGACCCAGTGGGTGGTCGACGCCGCCATCGTCCTGCTGGCCCTGTTCATCATCGCCCAGATCTGGGGCTTCGACCTCCTGGGCTGGACGGCGACCGCCTGGGGACAAAAGGTGTCGGCGACGGGGTCGCAGGTCATCATGGTCCTGGTTATCGCCGCGCTGGCGCTGGAAGCCGCCACCCTGTTCATGCAGTACCTGACGGCGCGGTTGCGGGCCCGGACCAACGATCCGCGCCGCGCGGCGCAGATCATTACCCTGGGTCCCATCTTCCGCAGCGCCTTCCAGATCGTCATCATCATCCTGGCCGCCATGACCCTGCTGGGCCAGGTCGGCGTGCAGATCGCGCCGATCCTGGCCGGCGCCGGCGTGGTTGGCGTCGCCGTCGGCTTCGGCGCCCAGACCCTGGTCAAGGACTTCTTCACCGGCTTCTTCCTGATCATCGAGGATATCGTCGCCGTCGGCGACGTGGTGCAGATCCAGGCCTTCAGCGGTACGGTCGAGGAGATGACCCTGCGCACCATCCGCCTGCGCGATTTCGACGGCACGCTGCACATCTTCCCCTACGGCGAGGCGCAGATCATCCACAACATGACCAAGAGCTTCTCCTACTCGGCCTTCGACATCCCGGTGCGTCTGGATACCGACCTCGACAAGGCCATGGCGGTGATGCGCCAGGCCTTCGCCGACCTGCGCAAGGACGAGGCGTGCGCCGGCCTGATCCTGGACGATATCGAGATCATGGGCGTCGACCTGCTGTCGGACGTCGGCGTCATCCTCAAGGGCCGTATCCGCACCCAGCCACAGGAGCGGTGGAAGGTGCTGCGCGAATTCAACCGCCGCCTCAAGCCCGCTTTCGACCAGGCAGGGATCGTCCTGACGCACAAGTAGGCGGCTGCCGCGCGAAGCGCATTCATTTTCAGAGATTGGAGCGCGAAAACGTCCATGCGCTCGGACATCTGCGTTAATCTGCGTCCATCTGTGGATAAACAAAACGAAGGAAAGATCATCCACAGATGGACGCAGATTAACGCAGATTCAGGCCGCGCCGAACGTTCGTGCCTGGTTCTCCGTACGACGCTTCGCGTCGGACACTCAGTGAAAATCCCGTGACGGCATGTTGATGATCTCGCGCTTTTTCGGCAGCGTCCTGGGATCGGGCCCGGGCTCGCCGTGGCGGAAGTCGTCGCCGCGCGGGGACGGCACGGCGAACGGCTCGTCGCGGCCACCGACGCTGTTGAGCAGCGGCGTCAGGTCCTCAAGTCCATGCGCCACCAGGTGTACGACATCGCCTTCGCGCTGGATCTGACCGGTGACCTTGATCATCCGCGAGGCCAGGATGGTGCGCCGCGCGGCTTCGTAAAGCCGGTTCCAGATGACGACATTGGCGATACCGGTCTCATCCTCCAGCGTCATGAAAACCACGCCGCTGGCCGTACCGGGCTGCTGGCGCACCAGCACCATGCCGGCGACCACGGCCTGGGTCCTGTCCTTCTGCGCCGTCGCCGCCCCACAGGTCTTGATGCCCATCCGGTCGAGATCGCCGCGCAGAAAGCCCAAAGGATGGCGGCGCAGGGTCAGGCCGACCGTGCTGTAATCCTTGACCACCTCGCCGCCGGCGGGCAGGGCGCGCAATTCGACCGAAGGCTCGACGCGCTCGGCGGCGGCCATCACGTCGAACAGGGGCATGGGTTTGTCGCGGAACCCCTTCAATTGCCACAGCGCCTCACGCCGGGCCAGGCCAAGCGACGGCAGGAAGGCGTCGGCCTCGGCCAGCCGCACCAGGACGGCCACAGGCACGCCGCCGCGCCGCCAGGCGTCCTCGGCCGACGCATAGGGCATGATATCGCGCGCCAGGACGAGTTTGGCGACCGCATCCGGCCGCAGTCCCTTGACCAGCCGCATGCCCAGCCGCAGCGCCGCCCGTCCGCCTGTGGCGCGGGGATCGTCCGCAGGCTCCAGCGTGCAGTCCCAGCGCGAGGCATTGAGGCACACCGGCCGCACCTCGACACCGTGATCGCGCATGTCGCGCACGATCTGCGCCGCTGAATAGAAGCCCATCGGCTGCGAATTGAGCAGGGCGCAACCGAAGACCTCCGGATGGTGGCACTTCATCCACGACGAGGCATAGGCGATCAGGGCAAAGGAAATGGCGTGGCTTTCCGGAAAGCCGTAGGAGCCGAAGCCTTCCAACTGGCTGCAGATGCGCTGGGCGAAGTCCAGCGGGTGGCCGCGGTCCAGCATGCCGTTGATCAGCCGGTCGCGGAATTGCTGGATGCCACCGGTCTTTTTGAAGGTCGCCAGGCTGCGGCGCACTTCGTCGGCCTCGCCCGGGGTAAAGCCGGCGCATTCGACGGCGACGCGCATGGCGTGTTCCTGAAACAACGGCACGCCGAAGGTCTTGCCCAGGATTTCTTTCAGCTTTTCATTGGGATATTCGACCTTCTCCAGACCGTTGCGCCGTCGCAGATAGGGATGGACCATGTCGCCCTGGATCGGACCTGGACGGACGATGGCAACCTCGATGGCCAGGTCGTAGAAGGTTCTGGGCTTCAGCCGCGGCAGCATGGTCATCTGCGCCCGGCTTTCGATCTGGAAGACGCCGATGGTGTCGGCCTTGCAGATCATGTCGTAGGTCGGCTTATCCTCCTGTGGAATGGTCGATAGCTCGAAATCCTGGTCCTTGTGTTCGCGCAGCAGGTCGAACGCCTTGTGCATGCAGGTCAGCATGCCCAGGGCCAGGCAATCCATCTTCATGAATTTGAGGATGTCGATATCGTCCTTGTCCCACTCGATGACCTGGCGGTCCTTCATCGCCGCCGGCTCGATCGGCACGAGGTCGTCCAGCCGGTCGCGCGTCAGCACGAAGCCGCCGGGGTGCTGCGACAGGTGTCGCGGCGTGCCGCGCAGGGCCTTGGTCAGTTCCAGCACCAGGCGGATGCGGCGGTTGTCGAGATCGATGCCCAAACCTTCGAGGTGACCGCGTTCCATGTCCTCGGTCCAGCGGCGTATCTGCTTCGACAGGGTGCCGATCAGGTCCTCGGTCAGGCCCAGCGCCCGGCCGACGTCGCGCAGCGCGCCCTTGCTGCGATAACGGATGACGGTCGAGCACAGGGCGGCGTGATTGCGGCCATAGGTTTCGAACACCCATTGCATGACGTTTTCGCGAGCTTCGTGTTCGAAATCGACGTCGATGTCCGGCGGCTCGTTGCGGTTTTCGGAGATGAAACGTTCGAACAGAAGATCGTGCTTGTCGGGCCGCAGCTCGGTGATGCCCAGGACGAAACACACCGCGCTGTTGGCCGCCGAACCGCGGCCCTGGCAGATAATGCCCTGCGAGCGCGCATAGTGGACAATGTCGTGGACGGTCAGGAAATAGTTGGCATAGCCCATCTTCTCGATCAGCTTGAGTTCGTGTTCGAGCTGGCGAATGACCTTGTAGGTCAGGCCGAAGCCGTCCGGCTCCCATTCGGCATAGCGCCGGACGGCGCCCATCCAGACGAATTTCTCCAGACATTGCTGCGGCGTCAGGTGCGGGTGGGTCTTTTCGTCCGGGTACTGATATTCGAGCTGGCTAAGGTCGAACGTGCAGCGATCCATGATTTCCCGAGTCCGTTCAAGGGCTTCGGGGTAGGCCTTGAAGAGGCGCTTCATCTCGTCCGGTTTTTTGAGATAACGGTCGGCATGGCGTTCGCGGCGGAAGCCCAGTTCGTCGATGGTGCAGTTATTCCGGATGCAGGTGACGACGTCCTGCAGGATGCGTTTTTCCGGTACGTCGAACAGCACGTCATTGGTAACGACCGGTGCCACGCCTGCGGTTTCCGCCATCGCCGCCAGTTCATGCAGGCGCAGGGCGTCGTTCGGCCGCCGCCGCAGGGTCAGGGCCATATAGGCGCGGTCCCCGAAGACGTCGTGCATTAGCCGCAACTGCCGGGCGCACAGATCGTCGGCCTGATCCGGCACCAGCACGCCGATCATGCCGTCCGACCAGGCTTCGACATCGGCCCAGTGAAGGCTGCACTTGCCCTTGCCAGCGCGTTTTTTGCCCAGCGACAGCAGGCGGCACAGTCGGCTGTAGGCCGGCCGGTCCATGGGATAGACCAGCAGCGACATACCGTCACTCAGGTCGAGCCGGCAGCCGGCGATGAGCCGGAGTTCTGTGTCCCTGGCGGCCTGCCACGCCTGGACGATGCCGGCCAGGGAGTTGCGGTCGACGACGCCCAGAGCCTCCAGTCCCTGGTCCTTGGCGCGCCGGAACAGTTCATCCGCCGAACTGGCGCCGCGCAGGAAGGAAAAGTGTGTCGTGACCTGGAGTTCGACATATGTCATGCGAACAATCCGTGCATGTACCACGTGCGTTTGCCGGTCCGTTCGTCCTCGCCATCGCCCCAGCGGAAGATCCAGAAGCGTTTGCCGGCTTCGTCCTCGACGCGGAAATAGTCGCGCACGGCGTGGATTTCCTTGTCCTGATGCCACCACTCGCCGAAAATCCGTTCCGGCCCGTCGGCGCGGACGATGCGATGGCGAACCCCGCGCCAGGTGATCTGATTGGGCGCATGATCGGGCAGGAGGCCTATGGTGGCGATCGGTTCGACATGCGGCAAAAGACGTTCGGGGCGCGGCCAATCATAATGCGGCGTGGCAGGCCAGGTGGTCCCGACCGTGGCCAGGGGCGAGACGCGGCGCAGCGCCCGTTCGGGCACGTCGCTTTCCACCGGCGCCAGGCGGTAGAGGTTGCGCGCCCCCAGCCGGTTGCCGAGGATGTCGATCAGGCCGGAAAGGTCCGGCGTGTTCGGGGCTTCGGTATCGGCCTGGCGCAGGGCCAGCGGTTCGGCCACGGTGGCGGTCAGCCGCATGCGGTCGATGCCGAAGCCCGGATCGACGGTTTCGATCTGGTCGCACAGCAGCCGCGTCAGCCGCCGGGCGTCGCGCACCGGTGCCGCCAGGCCGATGCGCACCGCCTCGACGCGGTTGTCGGTCCGGCCGAACAGAAGATCGAGCCGGCGCGCCCCCAGGGCCCGGTTTTCCAGCGCGTCGCACAACTGCCCGGTCAGTTTTTCCGTATAGCGGGCAATGGTTTCCGGCGCGCCGATCGGCTCGGCGAAGACGCGGTGCACGGCGATGACGTCGGGCAGGACGACCGGATCGATCGGCTCGGCGGTCTCGCCCAGGACCTGGGCCAGGCGCAGGCCGAGATCAAGGCCGAAGCGGTGGACCAGCGGCGCGCGTGGCGGCTTCAACAGGTCGCCGATGGTCTCGAACCCCAGGGCGTCGAGATCGCCGACGATATCCGGCGTCAGGCGCAGCGCGGCGATCGGCAGGTCCTGGACGCGGCGGCGGCTGTCACCGGACGGCACGACCAGGGCCGGGTCGCGCGAGAAGCGCGCCAGGGCGTGGGCGGCGCCCCAACTGTCGGCCACGGCGGCGCGCGCCTGGTAACCGTCCGTGTGCAGATGATCGAGCAGGTCGCGGACCAAATTCGCTTCGCCCTCGTACAGATGGGCGCAGCCGGTAATGTCGAGCACCAGTCCGTCGGGCGCATCGCCGGCGACGACCGGTGAATAACGCCTGTGCGCCCATAGAGCCAGGTCGTGCAGGGCGGCGGCGTCCGCTTCCGGCGTGAATGGCCGCACATCCAGGCCGGGCACGATGGCCTGGGCCTTGGCCAGGGGCATGCCGGGATAGAGGCCAAGGCGCCGGGCCCGGTCGTCGGCCGCCATGACCAGGCGTTTGCTGCCCTCGCGGCCGGACAGGACGAGGGGGGCGCCTCGGCCGGCCGCGTCAGGAGACACGGCGTCGCCGGCCTGTTTGCGCCTCCGGTCGGTGGGCCAGCGCGGCAGGAAGAGCGACAGCAGGCGGGGAGTCTTTGAGATAGCCTTGGGCATCGCAGGCCTCCACTTCGAAACGGGCGGGTTGACCGCCCTTGATACGCAACAGGTCGAGTTGCCAGCGCGCCCGGCCGATGCCTTCGACGGGCAGGGGGACGGATGGCAGGCTGTGCACCCGCCACCGCGTCTGGGCGGCGCTGGGCTGGTCGAACTCGGACGACAGGGACGCGCGCTTCCAGCGCCGGATGAGCAGGCCCAGCGTGCCGCCGGTCTCGGCCGCCAGTTGCAGCCGCCGCGACGCCAGCATGGAAAGCTTGCCGGTCTCGGCGACGACGGCGCTGAGCGCGCCATGGCGCAGGGCCTCCTCGAAGGTGGCGAGCAGGGCGGTCTCGTCGTGCGTCTCGGCGAAGACGACGCGGTCGGGCGTCAATCCGGCCTGGGCCAGGGCTGGAGCGAACAGGTCACGTTCGGTCAGGCACCACAGGACGTGGCCGCGGCTGCGGGCAGCGATGCCGGCGCAGAACAGGGCGGACGCCGCGCCGTCGATGGCGCCGTCGGCCGCGCCCGTGACCTCATGCACCGCGCCGCACAGCAGCCCGCCATCGGGCAGGTGCCGGTCGATGGCCTCGATGCCGAACGGCAGCACCGCCTTGGCCCGCCGGCCTTCCAGTCCGCGCAGGCTTTCGCGTAAGGCAGTCAGGTCGGGTTTGGCGGCAGGTGATAGGGCGGACATGGCGGGACGCTTTTTCTAAGCCAGAACATTTCATGAATTCTCGTTATTTGTTCATCTTTTGTTCCAAATGTAAACGCAAGAGTCAAGCGGAGTCTTTGCGACTCCGATGCCAATGAATTTAAGGCTTTGATTCTAATGGAAGAGCCGGTCTCAGTTCGGCAGCACCGCTTCGAATACCTTCGCGTCGCAACTTGTCGCGCCGCCGCATTGCGGCAGGGCCAGCGCCTTGGACGCGTCCTTCGTAAGCGGCGTCAGGTTGCGCATCTCGTCCAGCGTCTGGCTGCGGAAGCGGACGACGACGTGCTTGCCGCCCTTGCCGTCGCGCCACAGTTCGAAGATCAAAGCGCCGGCGGGCGGTGGATCGTCCTGGGCGAAGTCGCCACCCTGCCAGTGCAGGTCGAGCGCGCCGCCGATATGGGCGATGTTGCCGTCGTGGCCGACCAGCACGGTGTAGCGGGCGGTATCGGTGGCGAACAGGCCGCGGCGCACCTCGCCCAGCAAGGCCTTGGCGCCGCTCTGGGCCAGTGCCTTTGGACGGGCGGTCATGATGTATTCCAGGGAATGGAAACGCAGCAGGTCGGCGATTTCGCCGCGATTGGTGCGGCCCCAGCCGACCTCGCTCATCGGCTTGCCCTCGGCATATTCCAGCGCCAGGATCTCGGCGAGCGTCGAGGCGGTGTTTAGGCCGCCGCCCAGCTTGAGATGTCCCTTGGCCGCGTCGAGCGTCGCCGGCTGCTGGCTGAGATCGCAGGCCGGCTGCGTGCAGCCGAGGATGCGCGTCAGCGCCTTCAGCTCGTCGGCATATTGCGCGTCGATGGCGGGCAGGCCACCGGGCGGCAGGGCCGACTGCGCCGAGGCCAGGGCCGCGGCCGGATCGATATCGCCGTCGGCGGAAAAGCGCGCATCCTTCTGCCCTTCGGCCAGATGCTCGACCGGTACGGTACAGCCGGCGAACATCGCGCCGGCATAGGCCTCGGCGGTCTTGACCGTACGTTCGTCGCTGTCGGCGACGACGCGGACGTCGTGCGCCGCCGGACAGGCTTTACCCAACAGCCCGGCATAGGTGGCGCGGTCGAAATCGCCCACCTTCGCCACCGCCTGGGTGCCGTGCGCCGTCAGGTAGCCCCAGTTGACGTCCCAGGCCGGCCACGGCTGCTGCGCTTCGCCGGCCGGCAGAGGTTCGGCCTTGGTCGGCGGGCGGATGCCGTGGCGCATGATCACCACGACGCGTTCCAGTTTCCAGTCTTTCGCCTGCTGCGCCTGAGCCGGAGCGGCAAGACCAAGAGCGAGGCAGGCGAAAGCCAGGATTTTAAACATTGCGGGTCTTAGAACTTGGCGTCGAGGTTGAAGAACACGCTGCGGCCCGGCGTCAGCCAGTACAGCGGCAGGGCAACGCCACCATGCGTCGTCGAACCGGCATAGTCGACGACCTTGTGGCTGTCGAGCAGGTTGCCGACCTTGATCGACGCCGTCAGGTTCTTGGTGACCGGCGAGTGGAAGTGATAGCCGGCGGCCAGGTCGACCGTGAAGGTCGAGCCGACGCGCGATTCCGCCAGGTCGCCGGTGCCCGTGCCGTCGTCGCCGAAGCGCGGACCGATTTCCTTGCCGATGACCGAGTAATAGAGGCCGTGCGAGTCGTCATACAGCAAGCCGAGCGCCGCGGTATATTCCGGCGCCTCGGCCAGGCGGACGTCCGAATGCTTGTACTTGGCGTCGTTGTAGCTGTAGTTGCCGTACAGCGACAGGCCGTTGGGCAGGGCGTACTGGGCTTCCAGCTCGACGCCCTTGTAGATGGCGCCGCCGGCGTTCTTGAAGGCCGTTTCGTTGGTGCTGGTGGTATAGCTGGCCAGGTAGTTGTCGAAATCGATGTAGTAGAGGTCGGCGCCGAGCGTCCAGCTGTGCTTGCGGACGCTGGTGCCCACCTGGTAGTTCATCGTCTCTTCCGGCTTCAGGTCGGTGATCTGGTCCGGATTGATGTTGAAGGTGTCGATCGGCGGGGCCAGGAAGCCCTTGGCGACCTGGGCGTAGCCCGACCAGTCGCTGCTGAACTTGTAGTTGGCGGCCAGCGACGGCTGCCACGCCGAATAGGTCACGCCCTTGTCCAGCGTGCCGCCGACCGTCTTGTTGACGACGGCTTCGACCGAGCGGCGGTAGCTGGTATACTTGACGCCCGGAATGACGGTCAGCTGGTCGTTCGGCTTCCAGTCCAGTTCGACATAGGGCTGGAAGGTGTCGCCGGTGTCCTTGTAGAGATAGGAATAGGCGGTGCCCAGCTTGCCGATCACCGGGACGTAGCCCTTGGTGATGTCGTTGGTCAGCGAGTAGCGGTGGTCGCTCTGGCGCTCGACCCAGAAGCCGGTCTTGACGGTGCCCAGCGCCGTGTCGATTTCCAGGCGCAGGATGTCGCCCAGCGAGTTGACGACGGCGTCGGCGCGCTTGCCCGGGATGTCGGCGACGGCCGTGCCCTTCTTGACGGTCAGCGGGCTGGTCGAGGTGACGGTGTAGGGCGTGACGGTGTTGTCGGCCAGCACGTCGTCCGAGGCGTCCTTGGACTCCTGGTAATCGTGCTCGAAGCCGTTGTGGTAGAAGTTGTTGTCGAGGCGGACGCCGTTGCCGAAGGTGTGCTTGACGTCGATATATTCGAAGTCGCTGAAATAGTTGCTGGGCTGGTAGCCGTAATAGCACTGCAGCTTCGGATCGCTGCACAGGCCGTAATTGTCGCCGTACTTGGCGTACTGGTCCAGCGTCGCGCCCTGGGTGGTGTACTGGAATTCGTGGTTCCAGCTGTCCAGCACGGTGACCGTGGTGCTGGCGTCGAGGTCCAGCGTCATCTTGCCGGCCAGGTTGTCGCGCTTTTCGTTGGAGTGCGTCAGGTAGCCGTCGGTGCTTTCGTGGTTATAGTCGAAGAAGCCGGCAACGCCGCCCTGCTTGCCCGAGTCGAGCTCGACGCCGTAGGCCTTGGTGTTGAAGCTGCCGGCCGTGCCGTACAGTTCGACGCCGCCGACGACCGGGATGTCCTTGCTGAGGAAGCCGATGGTGCCGCCGAAGGTCGCCTTGCCGATGGTCGCGCCGGTGCCCGGACCGCGGTCGATCACCGCCGTCTGCAGGTCGTGGGCGATGAACAGGGAGCCCGAGGTGTGGTGTAGGTCGGTGGCGTCGCCGAAGGGGATGCCGTCGAAGGTGACGTTGTACTGGCCGTCCTGGAAGCCGCGCAG
>FTDB01000553.1_pt1 | contig 17331 bp, 17 predicted proteins | sample 1639741 | NCBI WGS metagenome assembly FTDB01 (sample SAMEA3914869, study PRJEB12502) | metagenome | biome: forest; material: soil | place: USA | collected 2012-03-12 | depth 0.1 m | reverse complement strand
GCAGGTGGCGATGACCAGCTCCGGCTGCGACACCAGGAACATCGGCGCGGCAATCGCCGGAAAACGCAGGTTGCGGGCGAGGGACGGCGGAATCATGGCGTGGCGTTTCCTGTCTGAATTGGCGGTAATTCAGCAGAAATTGACGTTTGCGTAAAGGTAAATTTGAATCCGGCTCAGATCGTGTAGTCGAGCTCGATGTCCGGCATGGTGTGGTCCATGGTGCGGGCCGGATCTTCGCAGGTCTTGCAGTTGACCAGCCGCGCCGGCACGCCGGCGGCAGTGCAGTGGGCGGGCACCGGCTTCAGCACGACCGAGCCCGAAGCGATCTTGGCGTAGTCACCGACCGTGATATTGCCCAGCACATTGGCGCCGGCCCCCAGAAGCACGCCCCGGCCGATCTTGGGGTGGCGATCGCCGCGTTCCGCGCCGGTGCCGCCCAGGGTCACGCCTTGCAGGATCGAGCAGTCGTCGCCGACGACGGCGGTTTCACCGATGACGATGCCGGTGCCATGGTCGAGGAAGACGCCCTTGCCGATGCGCGCGGCCGGATTGATGTCGATCTGGAACAGTTCGGACACCCGGCTTTGCAGGAAGTGCGCCATGGTGATGCGGCCGTCGCGCCACAGCCGGTGGGCGACGCGGTGGATCTGCAGGCTGAGGAAGCCCTTGAAGAACATGAAGGCCTGGAGGTAGCCCTTGGCGGCCGGGTCGCGCTCATAGACCGCCTGAAGGTCGGCCTCGGCGGCCTCGATCAGGTCACGATCCTGTTCGTAGGCCTTCTGCACGATTTCGCGCAGGGTCATGCCGCGGATGGAATCGTCACCCATCTTGCGGGCGATATGATAGGACAGGGCCGAGGCCAGGTCGTCGTGCGACAGGATGGTCGAATGCAGCATCGAAGCCAGGCCCGGCTCGGCCGTCAACGCGTCCGATGCCTCCTGGCGCAGGCACAGCCAGATCGGCTTGTCGTCCGGGGTGATGACTTCAAACGGCTGCGCCATGATTGCTCCTTCGTCTTCCCTGCCTAATCTCGCAGGACCGCTTCCGCCAGGGCGGAGGGCAGGTCTCCCGTGACCGCCATATGGTGGACACGCAGTACGCACGCAATGGTGATGGCGTCGCGTACCTGGCCATTTATAACAGCTTTGAGCAGGTGCGAAAAGGGAACCCGCGCATAGTCGAAGTGTTCGGTATCGTCCGGCTCGGTTTCCGCCTGGCTCAGGCCGGTGGCCAGGTAGCAGACACAAGCCTCGTCGGTCACCGAATTGGACAGGTCCATGTGCAGGATCTCGCGCAGGTCGGCGGCGATCAGGCCGGTCTCCTCGCGCAGTTCGCGCACGGCGCCGTCGCGCGGATCTTCGTCCAGCGGCGCGCCGCCCTCGGGGATTTCCCAGCTATAGGCATCGATCGAATACCGCATCTGGCCGACCAGCGGCACGGTGCCGTCGTCGAACAGCGGCAGGACGCCGATGGCGCGGTTCTGGAAGAAGGCCAGGCCGTACAAAGCGGGCTTTCCGGTCGGCGCGATGACGTCGTGGCGCTCGACGCGGATCCACTTGGTCTCGAAGACGACTTCGCCGCGCACCTTTTGCCAGTTCGGGCGTGTGGCCGGATCGGTCGTGTCCCAGGGCGGCTGCATGTGATCGGTCATGGCTGTGTTTTTCCGTGGCGAGCTCTATATAGGCACAGGTCTTTTAAAGGATTCGTCATGACCCAGGAACTTTTCGCGGCGCCCGCGCCGGAATTCGGCACGCCGATGCCGCAGACGCCGTCCGCCGAAGTCCTGGAGCGGCTGTTTTTCCGGCGCAGCGCCTCGGCCGTGACGCTTCAGGCGCCGGGACCGTCGGCCGAGGAGATCGACTTGCTGATCCGCATCGGTTTCCGTGTGCCTGACCACGGCAAGATCGGGCCGTGGCGCATCGTGCGCTTTACGCCCGAAGCCAGGGCGAAGCTGGTCGAGACGCTGACCGGACTGGCGCCGACGCAGGCCGTGCCGGGCAAGGCCGTGGCGGCGCTGCAGAAGCTGGCTGTGCCGCCGGAAGCGCTGATGGTGGTGTCGAGCCCGCTGGACGGCAAGGGCATTCCCTTGTGGGAGCAGCAGCTGTCGGCGGCCGCCATCTGCCAGACCCTGCTGATCGCCGCCGGCGCCATGGGCTACGGCGCCAACTGGATCACAGATTGGTACAGCTATGACGACCAGGCAAAGGCAGTGCTGGGCGTGGCGCCGCATGAGGCGATCGCCGGCTTTATCTACCTTGGCACGACGGCCGAACCGCCGCTGGAACGCGACCGCCCGGACTATGCGAGCCGGGTGAGTTGGTGGGAGGTGTAAGCACGAAGGCTACCGGAATAGAAAAGGCGGTGCTGTAAGCACCGCCTTTTTGATAGTTTGCGCCCCCCTCCAAACGCCTTAGCGTTTGGCAAGGGCGACCACCCTTCGCTAAAGCTACGGGTGGCATGCCGCCCGCGACCTAAGCCGCCTGCGTAGCCGGCGGCGCCATGTCGGATACGAAGCCCCAGCCGGCCATATAGCCGATGAACGCTTCGCCCAGGCCTTCGCTGCGCAGGTAGTCCGACGACACCGGCGCGGCGGTCGGTTCGAAATTCGGGTTGCTGCGGACCTTTTGCGGGAAGTCGTGGTGCAGGATGGCGCTGCGGCCGATGACGACGAAGTCGAGGCCGGCCTCCAGGGCGCGCTTGCAGTCGGCGCCCGTGGCGATCTTGCCGGCGGCGCCCAGACGGACATTGCCGCGCTTCAGGTCGGTGAAGCAGTCGACCAGGGTACGGCCGTGGAATTCGGCTTCGTCCGGTTCCTTGAAGACGTCCCACAGCGACATGTCGAGATAGTCGATCTTTTCTTCGTCGAACAGGCGCTGGGCGATCTGACGGACTTCCGACAGCTTCATGCCGAAACGTTCCGGCGACAGACGCACGCCGACGCTGAAGTGGCGCGGACAGGTGCTGCGGATGCCGTCGATGATGTCGAACAGGATGCGCGAGCGGTTTTCCAGCGAGCCGCCGTAATTGTCGGTGCGCTGGTTGATCTCGCTGCTGATGAACTGGCCCAGCAGGTAGCCGTGGGCGGCGTGCAGTTCGACGCCGTCGAAGCCGGCGCGGGCGCAGCGTTCCGCCGCGCTGACGAAGTCGGCGATGGATTGCTTGACTTCGGCCAGCGTCATTTCGCGGGCCTTGAATTCTTCGTTGGCCGACGGGCAGCGCGGCTGCGCGTGGATCAGGTCCTCGGGCGAGCGCATGCCGGAATGGCAAAGCTGCACGACGCTGTGGCCGTCGTGGTTGCGGATGACGTTGGCGATGCGCGCCAGGCCCGTCACGTGCCGCTCGTCATAGGCGGCGAGCTGGCCCGGGAAGCCGACGCCGTCCGTCGCCACCGCGACCGAACAGGTCATGGCCAGGCCGTAACCGCTTTTGGCGCGCATATGCAGCCAGTTGAATTCGTCTTCGCCCAGCGTGCCGTCGGCATTGCTTTGCAGGTTGGTCAGCGGCGCCAGCACGAGGCGGTTACGCAGGGCAGGGCCGCGCAGCAGGGACAAGGGGGCGAACAGGGAGGTCATTCTGGCTCTCGTTTCAGGTGTTGCGGTATCAGGCCTTTGCCTTAACCGTTTGATTACACTTGGAATGCAGAGGCCTATATTACCGGATACCGTTTAATTTTGAGTGAAACGGCCAAAAAGCTTACGCAACGTCAACCGCGGCCGCGGTAAGGGGTGACCCCGAACTCAGGTATCAGGACGCCTTTCGGCGGTTCGTTGGTCTGCCAGAAGACGTCGATCGGGATGCCGCCGCGCGGGTACCAGAAGCCGCCGATGCGCAGCCAGCGCGGGTCGAGCAGGTCGCGCAGGCGCTTGGCGATATAGATGGTGCAGTCCTCGTGGAAGGCGCCATGATTGCGGAAGCTGGTCAGGAACATCTTCAGCGACTTGGATTCGACCAGCCACTCGCCCGGTACGTAGTCGATGACCAGGTGGGCGAAGTCCGGCTGGCCGGTCACCGGACACAGCGAGGTGAATTCCGGCGCGGTGAAGCGGGCGACATAGTCGATGTCGGTATGCGGGTTGGGCACGCGCTCCAGCGTGGCCTCATCCGGCGACTGGGGCTGGGCGATGTGACCGCCGAGTTGGGTGAGGTTGTCGGTGTAATGGCTCATGAGCTGCTATTTAAAGCGCTTGGCGTCATTCGCAAGAGAGGTAACCCGCAATCTCTCCTCCCCATTTTGTTAAAATGGGGAGGAGAGACTAATCGTGGATGGTTGCCGATTTAGGTTTGCACCGGCGCGCGTCACGCCCTAAACCGCGACACACAAAGTTTATCCCCGTGCCCGGCAAACTGTGCTTTGATCGGGCGAACGACCCACTCAAGAGGCCTCCGATGACCCCAGCCGAAATCACCAAGGTGCAGGACTACCTGACCCAGACGTTCAAGACCAAGGGGCTGGAGGTCAAGGCGCGCAAGCAGAAGGACTCGGCAGAGGTCTATATCGGTGAGGATTTCGTCGGCGTCGTCTATGTCGACGAGGACGAAGAGGGCTCGTACATGTTCGAAATGGCCATCCTCAAGGAAGATCTGTGAGGCCAGGCCTGTCGCGACAAGCGCTCTTCTGGATATTCATCGTCGTCGCCGGGGTCTGCGAAGCTGCCTTCGCCTATAACGACTTCACCGGCGGTGCGATGCGCTGGCTCCTGATCGGGCTGAGCGCGCTCAATCTTTGCCTGTTCGCCCTGCTGGACAAGACGCCGCCGGTGCGCAAGGCGGTTGTCTATGTTGCCGCGGCCCTTGTCTGGGGCGGCATCCGGTTCGCCTATCGCTGGGTGCAGGCGGGCCTGGGGAACGCCGACGAGACGGTGTTCGCGGTCCTGGTCTGGGTCGACCTGCTGCTCAATGTCGCAACCGGCCTGATCCTGATGCGCGACGCTCGGAAAACCTTCCGGAAGCCGGGTCAGTAGTCGCCGGCCGCGCGCTTGCGGCGCTTGACGATCGGTTCGACGTCGGGCGGTGGCGGGGCGGCGCGTTCGTAGGCTTCGCGTGTTTCGCGCGCGCTCTTTTCCATCTTTTCGGCCTTGCGTTCGCGGCGGCGCGACAATTCCTCGCCCAGGGCGCCGACGACTTCGGCCAGCATCGGCAAGAACTGCGGGAAGCGCGACGCCAGGAAACCACCCAGCACGGCGACGACGGTGGCGGCGACCGGCGAATGACCGGACATGGCGTCGACCATGCGTGAAATGGCGCCGACGGTCGAATTGGCGAAGGCTTCGTTATAGGCCTGCTGCTTGCGCTTCTGGACGTTGTGCGGCAGCGCCTTGGCGACGAAGAAGATGATGATCGGCAGAAGGAACAAGCCGCCCAGCGCGATCGGACCCAGCACGGCGCCGAGATACAGCACGAACAGGCTGTAGAGCCCGAAACCAATCCAGCCCAGCCCCATGATGGCGGTCGCCAGGATCAGCACCAGGCCGATCAGCGACGATTTGATGGAATTGATCTCTTTGGAAAACATGCGCGCCTCGGGTTTTTCTCTGTGTCTTGCATAGACACTAAGAATGTAAATGAACAATATGCCACAGGCATATTTCCCAAAAGTGCATGCAATCAAACGGTTTCTTCGAGCGCTTCCCGGAGGGTGGCGACGATGCGGTCGATATGCGCCGTCTCGATGATCAGCGGGGGTGACAGGGCGATGATATCGCCGGTGACACGGACCATCACACCCTTGTCGTAGCAGCGGTCGAAGACCTCCGAGGCGCGGGCGGTCGGCGCGTCGGGACGCGGCTCCAGTTCGATCCCGCCGATCAGGCCGATATTGCGGATGTCGATGACGTGGCGGGCGTCGCGCAGGCTGTGCATGGCGTCCTCCCAATAGCCGGAAAGCGACGCCGCGCGATCGAACAGGCCTTCGTTTTCGTAGAGGTCGAGCGTGGCGATGCCGGCGGCGCAGGCCAGCGGATGGCCGCTATAGGTATAGCCGTGAAACAGTTCGATCGGTGTTTCCGACATCTGCATGAAGGTGTCGTAGAGGCGCGTCGACACGGCGACCGCGCCGGCCGGCACGCAGGCATTGGTCAGCCCCTTGGCCAGGCAGATCATGTCCGGCCTGACGTCGAAAAAGTCGGCGCCGAAGGCGGCGCCCAGCCGGCCGAAGCCGGTGATGACCTCATCGAAAATCAGCAGGATATCGTGCTTGTCACAAAGCGCCCGCAGCCTTTGCAGGTAGCCCTTGGGTGGCACCAGCACGCCGGTCGAGCCCATGACCGGTTCGACGATGATGGCGGCGATTGTGCTGGCGTCGTGCAGGGCGACCATGCGTTCGACATCATCGGCCAGGTCGGCGCCGTGATCGGGCTGGCCGCGGCTGAAGCGGTTTTGCTCAGGCAGGTGGGTATGGCGGATATGGTCGGTGCCGGGCAGGCCCGGGCCGAACCACATGCGGTTCTTGACGATGCCGCCGACCGAAATGCCGCCGAAGCCCACGCCGTGATAGGCGCGCTCGCGGCCGATTAGCCGCGTCCTGGTGCCCTGGCCGCGCACGCGCTGGTAAGCGAGGGCGATCTTCAACGCGGTGTCGACGGACTCCGAGCCCGAATTGGTCAGGAAGATGCGTTTCAGGTCGAAGGGCGTGATCCGCGCCAGTCGCTCGGCGAACTGGAAGGCGAGGGGATGGCCCATGTTGAAGCTGTGGGCGAAGTCCATCTCGGCGGCCTGGCGGGCGATGGCCTGCGTGATTTCCTCGCGGCCATGGCCGGCGTTGACGCACCATAGTCCGGCCGTGCCGTCGAGGATCTCGCGGCCGTCGTGCGCGGTGTAGACCATGCCCTTGGCGGCGGTCAGCAGCTTGGGCTTGCGCTTGAAGGCGCGGTTCGAGGTGAACGGCATCCACAGGCTTTCAAGACTGGGCGAGTCGAGATCGGGGTGGTCGGTCATGGCGGCGGTCTCTTGACCTGAGGGGCAATCGGCGTAGATTGTGATCACAATCGCGGCCAAACCGCAAGAGATGTCCGCAAGAGGTCAGAACAGTATGGTCAACGCTTCGCCGGCGCCGCGTACGGGCGTCCTGAGGCATAGCCGAAAACCAGCCGGAGCGGGCGCCGCTGCGGACAAGGTTCACGACCGCGTCTACGACGCCCTGGCCGAGGCGCTGACTCAGGGCCGCATCCCGCCGTCGAAATCGGTTTCGCTGCGCTCGCTCGCTGCCGAGCTCAATGTCTCGCCCATGCCGGTGCGCGAGGCGGTGCGGCGGCTGATCGCCGAAAAGGCGCTGGAACTACAGCCCTCGAACAAGCGCCTGCGCGTGCCGGACCTGACCGAGGATCGCCTGCGCCAGTTGCTTCAGGCGCGCGAATGGGTCGAGCCGGAACTGGCCTTTCGCGCCGCCGGGCGGTTGCCGAAAGAGGCCCTGAAGCGATTGCGCGAGGACGATGCGGCGCTGATGACGGCGCTGGCGGCCGGCGATGTCGCCGGTTACATGCGCGCCAACCAGGACTTTCATTTCACCATCTACGACCATGCCGGCGCCGACCTGTTCCACGACATGGCACGCACCCTTTGGCTTCAGGCCGGGCCGTTCATGCGCGTGGTCTTCGGCCGACTGGGCACGGTCAGCCTGCCCAAAGACCACCATCAGGACATGATCCGCGCGCTGGAAACCGGGGACGGCGAGGCGGCTCGCGCCTCGATGGCGGCGGATATCCGTGAGGGCATGGAACTGATGTTGCAGGCGATGAAGGCCGAGTAATTACCACAAGCCGTCTTGACTTGGCGGGGCGGGGCACGGTCTAATGTGATCACAATTTGCGAGCCCGAACGCGCGAGCCCCATCATGCCTTTACCCAGACCGTTGAAACCCGCCGACACGCTGGACGGCATCGTCGCGGCCGCCGCTGCGTTGAAGAAGCCGTCGCTGGCCCTGATCAACGGGCGCGACGTAGCGGCGCGATCGGGGCGGACCTTCGACAATATCGCGCCGCGTGATGGCAGCCTGATCAACCGCATGCCGGCCGGCAACGAAAGCGATATCGACGCCGCCGTCGCCTCGGCGCGGGCGGCCTTCGAGACGGGCGTCTGGCGCGATATGGCGCCGAAAGCGCGTAAAAAGATACTGCATGCCCTGGCCGACCTGATGGAGAGCCACGCCGAGAACCTGGCCCTCCTGGAGAGCCTGGATACCGGCAAGCCGATCCGCGACGCGCGCGCCGTCGACATCCCGCTGGCCGTCGGCACGGTGCGGTATTACGCCGAGGCGGTCGACAAGATGTACGGCGAGGTGGCGCCGACGCCGTCCGACCGGCTGTCCTACGCGGTCCACGAACCGCTGGGCGTCATCGGCGCCATCGTCCCGTGGAACTTCCCGCTGCACATGGCGATGTGGAAGGTGGCGCCGGCGCTGGCCGTCGGCAATTCCGTGGTGCTGAAACCGGCCGAACTGGCCTCGATGACCGCGCTCTATACCGCCCGGCTGGCGCTGGAAGCCGGGGTGCCGCCAGGTGTGTGGAACGTCGTGCCGGGACTGGGCATGGAGGCCGGCCATGCCCTGGCCATCCACATGGACGTCGACATGATCACCTTCACCGGCTCGGGCCGTACCGGCCGGGCGCTGATGCAGGCCTCGGCCGACAGCAACCTGAAGCGGGTGGCGCTGGAACTGGGCGGCAAGAGCCCGCAGATCGTCTTCGCCGACTGCGACGATCTCGACACCGCCGCCGAAAATGCCGCCTGGGGCATCTTCTATAACCAGGGCCAGGTGTGCACCGCCGCCTCGCGCCTGCTGGTCGAGGACAAGATCAAGGCCGATTTCGTCAGGCGCGTCGCCAAGGTCGCCGCGACCATCGAGGTCGGCGATCCCTTCGATCCGGAGACGCGTTTCGGCGCCATGATCTCCGAGCGCCAGATGAACACCTCGCTGGGTTATATCGAGCGCGGCCAGGCCGAGGGCGGCAAGCTGCTGCTGGGGGGCGGGCGCATTCGCGCCGACAGCGGCGGCTTCTATGTCGAGCCGTCCCTGATCGACGATGTGACCGGCGACAACATCCTGGCCCAGGAAGAGGTGTTCGGCCCGGTCCTGGCGGTGCAGAGCTTCACCGACGAGGCCGAAGCGTACAAAATCGCCAACGGGACCATCTACGGTCTGGCGTCGGGGGTATGGACGTCCAATATCAGTCGGGCCATGCGCGCGGTGAAGGCGATGAAGGCGGGGCTGGTGTGGGTCAATGGCTGGGACGCCTGCGATATCACGTCGCCCTTCGGCGGGGTCAAGCAGTCGGGCTTCGGGCGCGACCGCTCGCTGCACGCCATGGCGAAATATGCGGATCTGAAAGCCGTCTCCATCTCGTTCAAGGCCTGATCATATGAAACTAACGCCCGCGCTCGTCACCCTGCTTGGCGACACCATCTCGCTCGATGCGAAACCCGGCTGGTTCGCCGTGAAGAATCCGGCCGACGGCGACATTCTCGCCTACGTCAAGGACGGCGCGGCTGACACCGCCGCCGCCATCGGCGCGGCCGACGCGGCCTTTCCGGCCTGGTCGAAGCTGACCAACAAGGCGCGCTCGATCATCCTGCGCAAGTGGAACGACCTGGTGCTGGCCCACACCGAAGAGATGGCCATGCTGGTCACGCTGGAGCAGGGGCGGGTGATCAAGGAGACGCGTGGCGAGGTCACCTATGGCGCCTCGTTCATCGAGTGGTTCGCCGAGGAGGGCAAGCGCGCCTATGGCCGCACCATTCCGGCGACGCTGCCGGGCAAGCATCTTCAGACGATCAAGCAACCGGTCGGCGTCTGCGCGGCGATCACGCCGTGGAACTTCCCGATCTCGATGATCACGCGCAAGGTATCGCCGGCCCTGGCGGCCGGCTGCACCGTGGTCATCAAGCCGTCGGAAGAGACGCCGTTGTCGGCCCTGGCGCTGGGTGTGCTGGCCAAACAGGCGGGCCTGCCGGACGGCGTTTTGACCATCGTCAATTCGGTCAATGCCAAGGCGGTGGGCGAGGTCATGACCTCCGATCCGCGCGTCAAGAAGCTGTCCTTCACCGGTTCGACGCCGGTCGGCAAGCTGCTCTACGGGCAATGCGCCCCGACGATGAAGAAGCTGTCGATGGAACTGGGCGGCAATGCGCCCTTCCTGGTCTTCGACGACGCCGATATCGACGAGGCGGTGACCGGCGTCCTGGGCTCGAAGTACCGCAATTCCGGACAGACCTGCGTCTGCGCCAACCGCATCCTGGTCCAGGCCGGCATCTACGATCGTTTCGCTGCCGCCCTGATCGCCCGCGTCAAGGCGATGAAGCTGGAGCCCGGCTGGTGGGAAGAGGCCGATCTCGGCCCGCTGATCAACGACAAGGCCATTGCCAAGGTGCAGCATCTGGTCGACGACGCGGTCAAGAAGGGCGCCAAGGTCGAAACCGGCGGGCATGCCAGGGATTTGTTCTTCGAAGGCACGGTGCTGACCGGAGCGACCGAGGCCATGGAGGTGTTCACGACCGAGATCTTCGGGCCGGTGGCGCCGCTCTTCAAGTTCGAGACCGAGGCCGACGGCATCCGCATGGCCAACGACACGCCGTTCGGTCTCGCAGCCTATGCCTATACCCGCGACATCGGCCAGGCCATGCGCGTGGCGGCCCATCTGGAATACGGCATGATCGGCATGAATGACGGGCTGATCTCGACCGAGGTGACGCCGTTCGGCGGCATCAAGGAGTCCGGCCTGGGCCGCGAAGGCGCCATGGAAGGCCTGGATGAGTATCTCGAGGTCAAGTACATCTCCTACGGCGGATTGGGTGAGATTTGATAGGAAGTAAGAAACCCCACCACCCCGCGCCTGAAGAAGGCGCGCGGTCCCCCTCCCCAGCAAAGCTGGGGAGGCATGAGAAAGCGCAAAATCATGCCTCCCCGGCTATGCCGGGGAGGGGGACCGCCCGTAGCGTAGCGAAGGGTGGTGGTGGGGGTTCTTGCTTTCTTTCCTTAGCTGACGGAGGGCACTGCTAATGCCCGCTGACCTCTCCGAAGCTCATTCCTCCGAAGCTCAGGCCTTCCTCGACGCCCATCCGGAGATCCAGTTCGTCGAGGTCTTCTTCACCTCGATGACCGGGGTGCCGCGCGGCAAGCGCCTGCGCCGGCACGAACTTTTACCGATCTACGAATATGGCCGCTTCCTGCCGGGTTCGATCCTGGTCTGCGACACGCGCGGCGCCGATGTCGAGGAAACCGGCCTGGTCTTCGGCGACGGCGACGCCGACCGGCGCGGCATGCCGGTGCCCGGGACCCTGGTGCCGGCGCCGTGGCTGGGTGACGACGTCGCCCAGGTCATGCTGTCGCTGCACGAACTCGACGGCACGCCGATCGATCTTGATCCACGGCATGTGCTGCAACGTGTGCTTGACCGCTACGAAGCCGATGGCCTGACGCCGGTGGTGGCGTGCGAACTGGAATATTACCTCGTCGATATCGAACGCGGACCGGCCGGTGAACTGCGGCCCGCGCGCGCCAACACGACCCGCGACATCCCCGCGGGCGTCGAGGTCTACGGCCTGCCGGAGATCGAGGCCCAGGCGGGCTTTTTCCGCAGGCTGTGGGCGGCGGCCGACGCGCAGAATATCCCGCTGGAAGGCGTCATCTCCGAAAATGCCCCGGGCCAGGTCGAATTGACGCTGAAGCACAAGCCCGACGCCTTGCGCGCCGCCGACGAGGCGGTGATGTACAAGCGCGCCGCCAAGGGCGTAGCGCTGGGCGCCGGCTGCGAAGCGACCTTCATGGCCAAGCCCTGGGCCGACCAGGCGGGATCGGGCTTCCATGTGCATGTCTCGGTGGCGGATACGGCCGGCACCAATCTCTGCGCTTCGGACGACCCGGCGGGCTCCGACCTGCTGCGGCACATGATCGGCGGCATGAAGGCGCATATGGCCGACTGCATGGCCATCCTGGCGCCAGGCGCCAACAGCTATAAGCGCTTCAAGGCCAATTCCTATGCGCCGACCACGGCGACCTGGGGTGTCAATAACCGCACGGTCAGCCTGCGCGTCACCGCCGGGCCGGCGAAGACGCGCCATGTCGAACATCGCGTCGCCGGCGCCGACGCCAATCCGTACCTGGTGCTGGCCGCCATCCTGGCGTGCGCTCATCACGGCATCACCAATTGCCTCGATCCGGGCGCGCCGGTGACCGGCAACGGCTATGTCGCCAGCGGCGAAAAGCTGCCGACCAACTGGTACGCCGCCGTCGACCGCTTCGACGCGTCCGAGGTGCTGCGCGACTATCTGGGAGCGCGTTTCGTCGACATGTATGCCTGCGTCAAACGCGTCGAACAGGCGCGCTTCCTGGAGGAAGTGACCTCCCTCGACTACGACTGGTACCTGCGCAATGCGTAATTACGACATGGCCGAACTGAAGGCGCTCGACCTGGCGCACCACCTGCCGGCCCAGGCGGATTACGGCCTGCTGCGTGAACTGGGCGGCTCGCGGATCATCACCCGGGCGGAGGGCTGTACCATCACCGACGCCGAGGGGCAGTCGCTGCTCGACGGCATGGCCGGGCTGTGGTGCGTCAATGTCGGCTATGGCCGCGAAAGCCTGGCGCGCGCGGCCTATGAACAGATGTTGGAACTGCCGTACTACAACACCTTTTTCAAGACGGCGACCCCGCCGCCGGTGCGGCTGGCAGCCAGGATCGCCGAGAAGATGCAGTTGGGGAACCCGGACCTGACGCACGTCTTTTTCAATTCGTCGGGGTCGGAAGCCAATGACACCATCTTCCGTCTGGTGCGTTATTACTGGGACCTGATGGACCAGCCGCAGCGCAAGGTCTTCATTTCGCGGCAGAATGCCTATCACGGCTCGACCGTGGCCGGGGCGTCGCTGGGCGGAATGACATTCATGCATGCTCAGGGCAACCTGCCGATTCCTGGCGTCGAACATGTGTTGCAACCCTACCATTTCGGCGAAGGTTTCGGCGAAGACACCGACGCCTTTGCCGCGCGCGTGGCGCAGTCGCTGGAAGACCGTATCCTGGCCATCGGCCCGGACAAGGTTGCCGCCTTTATCGGCGAGCCGGTGCAGGGGGCGGGCGGGGTGATCATTCCGCCGGATGGATACTGGCCGCGGATCGAAGCCATCTGCCGCAAGTACGGTATCTTGCTGATCTGCGATGAGGTCATCACTGGTTTTGGCCGTTTGGGGCATTGGTTCGGCCATCAGCATTACGGCATCAAGCCCGACCTGATCGCCATGGCCAAGGGGCTGTCGTCGGGCTATCTGCCGATTTCGGCGGTCGGTGTGTCGCGGCACATCGTCGATGTGCTGGCCGAAAAAGGCGGCGACTTCGTCCACGGCTATACCTATTCCGGCCATCCGACCTGTGCCGCCGTGGCGCTGGCCAATATCGCCATCCTTGAGGACGAGGGCCTGGTCGAACGGACGAAGGACGTAACCGGGCCTTACCTGGCCGCCGCTCTGAAGCGTCTGGCCGGCCATCCGCTGGTTGGCGAAGCGCGGTCGATCGGGCTCTTGGGTGCGGTCGAGATCATCAGTGAGCCCGGGACAAACAAGCGCTTCACCGGCGCCGAAGGCAAGGCCGGGCCGATCGTCCGCGACCTGTGCATCAAGAATGGGCTGATGGTGCGGGCCATCCGCGACAGCATCGTCATGTGCCCGCCGCTGATCATCAGCGAGGCCGAGATCGATCGCATGGTCGAGATCATCGGCCGGGCCTTGGATGAAGCCGCTCCCACACTAGGCGGGTAGCTGTATCGATCGGGTGAGTGACAGGACGAGTTGCGGACATTGTCGATGTCGAACCTGAATCCGCCGCTATTTATCGATCTTTCCGGCAGCCTTGAGAGCAAGCCAGGCGGCAGCTCTTGCCAAAAGATAAAACGGATTCGTCATACGCTTTCCGTTATCGTAGGCCGGACGCGGGGGGATAATGTCGAAGTTCATTGCCTTCCCTCACTATCATAGGCGTTGAGCGTCTACTCGCTGTCTGATGTGGTATCAGAAAATCGCCTGGCGCTCTAGCCTTCCTGCACGATCACCCCATACCAGCCAAGGCCTTCATAGGTCTCGTAACCCGGCGTGCGGTGGAAGGCGATGACCTTGCCGCCGTCGCCGTAGTGGCCCGAAGCCAGGCCGCCGGTCTTCAACTGGACGCGATCCGTCAGCAGGCCCTTGCCGTCGGAGGCGGCGATGACGCGGCCGGCCGCATCGACCAGCAGGACGCGCGTCGTCGCCTTCTCGCTGTCGAGCAGGCGCACGCCGCCGGTGATCGCCTGGGCCTGGGGCTGCCAGTCGAAATGCACGCCCAGCACCCCCAGGAATTCGCCATCCGCCCGGCCGCCGGCGCGCACGCCCGTGGCATAGGTCGCGACCTGCGCCCCACCCAGCAGAGGTTCGACAGCGATGTCATCGACGGCAAAATCATTACCGCTGGACAGCGCCTTGGCCGCGCGGAACCACGGGCGGTCGCCGACCTGCGCCCCGGTGACGCGGTGTTGGTTCGGCCGGCCGTTGGCGATGACCGTGCCATTGGCGTCGCACAGCCACAGATCGATATAGACCGTGTAGGCATCAAGGATGACGCCCAACCGTTCGCCGGCATAGTCGCAGGCTTCGCGCGACGGCGCCTGGGCTGCGGCGACCACGGCGGCGTCGGTCGCCCACCAGCGCACGTCACAGGTCCGTTCGTAGAGATTGCGGTCGATCAGTTCGATGGCGTTGAGCGCCAGATCGACCAGGCGCGTGCCCTGGGCTTCCACGGCCATACGCTGGGTCAGGTCCTGCAGCGCGTTGATCTCGGCGCCCAGTTCCTCGGCCATCAGGTTGGAGATCGTCTCGACCTGGGTCGAGATCTGGCGAACCTCGTCGGCGACCACGGCAAAGCCCGCGCCCATGTCGCCGGCGCGCTTGGCTTCGATCAGCGCGTTCAGCGCCAGGATGCGCAGCATGTTGGTGACGGACTTGATGTCGCGCAGCTTGTCGCCGGTGACCGTCCGTGCACGCGATGTGTGTTCGATGATATCCTTTACGCTGACGGCTTGCATGGTCCCCCGGGCCTCTAGTTTCGCGGGCAGATGGTTACCAAAATTCGTTAATCAGCCCTGAACCGTGACAGCGTTGTCCCTGTATATTTCAATATGTTGCGCGTATGTGATCTCAAAAGCAACTTCATTACGGCTGTTATATCCGATCGCGCACGGCGTAGTAGGTCAGGCCGGCCGCCAGCAGGGGCTTGCGCAGCCAGCGGCCACCGGGGAAGGGCGGCACGTCCAGGAAGGCCAGCAGATTCAGGCCGTGATTGTTGCCGGTAACGGCGTGCGCCAGCAGCTTGCCGAAATAGGGCGCCAGCACCACGCCCTGGCCGCTGTAGCCGGCGCTGACCAGGACCTGCGGGGCCAGGCGCTGCACGAACGGCGCGCGGGTGAGGGTGACCGCCAGCGTGCCGCCCCACGCGTGGGTAATCCCGGTCCCGGCCAGTTGCGGATAGACCTTCAGAAGGTTGCGGCGGACGATGGCGGCGATGTCCCGCGGATAGCCCGTGCCGTAGCCTTCGCCACCGCCGAAGACCAGCCGGTTATCGGCCGTCTTGCGGAAATAGTTGACGACGAAACGCGAGTCCGACACCGCGGGATTGTCCGGCAGGATCGACGGATCGTCGAGCGGCGCGGTGGCCAGCATGAAGTTATGGATCGGCAGGACGTGGGTGTCGATCCTATTGTCGAGACCTTCCATCAGGCCGTTGCCGCACAGCAGAAGCTCGCGGCACTGGACCGTCGCGCCGTTGGCGAGATGCAGGCGCGCGCCGTCCATCCTGTAGTCGAACCGCTGTACCCGGTTGTTCTCGAACACCCTGGCCCCCTGGGTTTCGGCGGCACGCGCCATGCCTAGGACCAGTTTCAGCGGATGCAGGTGGCCGCCGCCGGCGTCGAACAGCCCGCCATGATAGACGTCGGTCCCCAGTTGCGCGGCGGTCTCGGCCTTGTCGAGAAAACGCAGGTCCTTATACCCCCAAGCCGCCGCGGCACCGGCGTAGGCGCGGTCTTCGGCGGCGAAGCGCGGGCGATGCCAGGCGTGGATCAGGCCGCGGCGCAGGTCGCAATCGATGCCGTGGGTGTCGATCAATTCGAACAGGCTGGCCTTGGCATCCTCGGCCATGTCCCAAAGCTGCCGCGCGCGATCGGCCCCGACCATCCGTACCAGACTGTGCGGATCGAGCCTTTGGCCGGTGTGGATCTGGCCGCCATTGCGGCCTGAGGCGCCATCGCCGATGCGGCCGGCTTCGAACACGGCGACGTCGATGCCCTGCGATGCCAGCTCGATCGCCGCGCCCAGCCCGGTATAGCCGCCGCCGACGATGGCCACGTCGACCGTCATATGGCCGGTGGCCGCTGGGCGGGGGGCGTCGGCCGGTACGCTGTCGCGGTACCAGCTTACGTCAGACCCAGGCCTTGCGTCAGACATTGAGCAGCAGGAATTCACGTTCCCAGGGGCTGATCGTCTGCATGAAGGTCTCGTATTCGTGCAGCTTGACGCGCGAATAGGCGGTGACGAACTGCGGGCCAAGGATGTCGATGATCGGCTGCGCCCTTTCCAGCTTGATGATCGCCTGGACCAGCGAATAGGGCAGGTCGCCTTGCGGCAGGCTGGCGGCGTCGGTTTCGACCGGATCGGACGGCTTCAGCTTTTCGATCATGCCGAGATAGCCTGACGCCAGCACCGCGGCGATGGCCAGGTAGGGATTGGCGTCGGATGACGGAATGCGGTTTTCCAGGCGGCGGTTTTCGGCGTCGGACGGCGGGACGCGCAGGCCGGCCGTGCGGTTGTCGTAGCCCCACTGGGTATTGACCGGCGCGCCCGAGCCGCGCGACAGGCGGCGGTACGAATTGACGTAGGGCGCCAGCAGCGGCGTGATCGCCGGCATGTACTTCTGCTGCCCGGCGATGAAGGCGAAGAAGGCCTCGGTCGGTCCGCCGGTCTTGTGATCGGAGAACAGGTTGCGGCCGGTCTTCTTGTCGAGGATCGACTGGTGGATGTGCATGGCCGAGCCCGGCTCATTGGCCATCGGCTTGGCCATGAAGGTGGCGTAGATGTCGTGTTCCAGCGCCGTTTCCTTGATGGTGCGCTTGAACATCAAAACCTGGTCGGCCAGTTCCAGCGGATTGCCGTGGCGCAGGTTGATTTCCATCTGGGCCACGCCCGATTCGTGGATCAGGGTATCGATCTCCAGCCCCTGGGCCTCGGAATATTCGTACATGTCCTCGAACAGGGCGTCGAACTCGTTGACCGCCGAGATCGAATAGCCCTGGCGCCCGGTTTCCGGCCGGCCCGACCGGCCGATC
>FTDB01001695.1_pt1 | contig 17395 bp, 17 predicted proteins | sample 1639741 | NCBI WGS metagenome assembly FTDB01 (sample SAMEA3914869, study PRJEB12502) | metagenome | biome: forest; material: soil | place: USA | collected 2012-03-12 | depth 0.1 m | reverse complement strand
TTCAACACGCTGAGGGGCGGTTTGGATCAGGCGGGCGATCGATCGGGTCTCGGGCATGTTGGCCCAATATTTGACCGGCATTTCCTTCTTCATCATGGCCGGGTTCAGGCGGGCGGGGTTGAAGGTGCTTTCGTAATAGTCCGTCCAGCCGGCCTCGAAACCGTCGCCTGGCGGCAGATCCGACCGCTGGCCGGGCGGGCCGAAACTCAATTGCGCGCGATCCCAATGAAGAGAACCGATCGGCGTCAGGATCGACCAGACCATGCCGGGGAAGCGGTCGACGAAAAATCCCGACACGGCCTCGAGGATGTAGTGATCGGGCTCGAACCAGGCGATGAAGCGTTCGCCCTGGCGGCGAAACCGCACGAAGGCGTGCATCTTGTGGAGGTCGCGGCCGATCGATTTCGCCATCATCTCCAGCCGATGGATCAAGGGATCGCCATGCATCTCCAGCAGCGACCGTTCGCCCTTCATCGCCCGCCAGACCAGTTGATAGAGCAGCGCGAAGCGGTCGGGATCGCGATGGCAGATTACCTGCGCGATCAGCGCCGAAACCCCTCGCGGCAGCGAGATCGGCGCCGAAGCCTCGGCATTCCGCGCGGCGAACAGATCCGGGGCATCGTCCGACGACCACATTACATCCTGCGGTCCCATGTCGAGGGCGATCAGATTTCGCACGGCGCGGCGGAATCCATCGAGATCTGCACCGCGGCGCAAGGAGACCGAGATCATCCGAAGAGACTCATCTGCTTGGGCGGCGCCGTCAGAAGCCGGCGCAGGTCTGATCGGTCGGTCAGCCCGCCCGGATGATGATCGGCGGTGATCAGGAATGGGCGGATGCGTTTCAGCCCAGCCGACAGCCGGGCGATATCCTCGAGCCGCAAGCTGGCGTGCCGGCGCGCCGCGATGATCTTGGCGACCGCCCGCGTGCCCAGTCCCGGCACGCGCAACAGCATTTCGCGGCCAGCCTTGTTGACGTCGACCGGGAATTTGTCGCGGTTCTTCAAAGCCCAGGCGAATTTGGGATCGATCTCGAGATCCAGCATGCCGTTCTCGCCGCCCGACGCGATCTCCTCGACGCCGAAGCCGTAATAGCGGAGCAGCCAATCGGCCTGATAGAGCCGGTTCTCCCGCTGCAGCGGCGGCGGCTTGACCGGCAGGACCGAGCTGGCTTCGGGGATCGGGCTGAAGGCCGAGTAATAGATGCGGCGAAGGGCATATTTGCCATAGAGCGTGGCGCTGGTGGACAGCACCGACTGATCCGAAGAATCGTCGGCGCCGACGATGATCTGCGTGCTTTGCCCGGATGGAGAGAAGCGGCGCTTCTCCTCTTTGGCTTCCCGGATGCGCTCATGCATCTGTCCCATCGCCGACGCGATCGCCGGCCCATTCTTTTCCGGCGCCAGCCGCTTGAGGCTCTGCTGGCTCGGCAGTTCGAGATTGATCGACAGCCGGTCCGCCCAAAGGCCGGCTTGCTCGATCAGCCAGGGATTGGCCTCGGGAATCGCTTTCAGATGGATATAACCGGCGAAGCCATGGTCGCGCCGCAGCGTCTTGGCGACCAGCATCATCTGTTCCATCGTGTAGTCCGGCGAGCGGATGATGCCCGACGAGAGGAACAGCCCTTCGATATAATTCCGCTTATAGAACTCGACGGTGAGAGTGACGACCTCCTCCACCGTAAACCGCGCCCGCCGCACATTCGACGAGCGGCGATTGATGCAATAGGCGCACTCGAACAGGCAGTAATTGGTCAGCAGGATCTTCAGCAGCGAGACGCATCTTCCGTCGGGCGTATAAGCGTGGCAGATGCCGGCCCCCGTGGTCGAGCCGAGCCCATCCTTGCCCGCCTTGCGCCTGGGCGCCCCGGACGAGGCGCAGGAAGCGTCATATTTTGCCGCATCCGCCAGAATGCGAAGTTTAGCTGACAACACCGGTTCCATTTGTTCACTTTATGTTCTTATCGACATCGCTGTCAAGTCCGCTACCCTATGTCCGGGGAATAATGGGGCGTTCGATGGACATGACGGAGAGGCAATCGCCGGATCTGACGGCGACCGGCAAGAAGCATTTCGAGGTGCTGGACGGAATGCGCGGCAGCGCCGCCATTCTGGTGGTGCTGTTCCATATCATGGGCATGACGGTCGCCTGGGAAGACAAGGGCCAATTGCTGCATCACGCGGCGCTGGCGGTCGATTTCTTCTTCATCCTGTCGGGCTTCGTCGTCGCCTATGCCTATGACGATCGCTGGCTGGGCATGAGCGCCGGCCAGTTCATCGCCATCCGCCTGATCAGGCTGCATCCGCTGGTGCTGCTTGGCGCGGTTTTAGGCTTGCTGAGCTTTCTGTTCGATCCGTTCCCGGACAATCAGAAAATCGTGCCGCTGGCCATCGTGCTGGTCGATTTCGCCCTCGCCTGTCTGGTCCTGCCGCATGCGGCGCTGCCCAATCGCTGGACCGACACGCATAGCTTGAACAGCCCGGCCTGGTCGCTGCTGCAGGAATATATCGGCAATCTGCTCTACGCCTTTTTCCTGCGCCGGCTGTCGACCAAAGCCCTCGGCATCGTCCTAGCGGTTGCCGGAGCCGCGCTGGTTCATGTCGCCTGGTCGGAGAATTCGATCGATCGCGGCTCGGATTGGGGCACTTGGTGGATGGGCACGGTGCGGATGGTGTTTTCCTTCACCTTCGGCCTTTGGCTCTATCGCATCCGGGGACGCCTGCCGAAACTCCAGATCGGCTGGCTGGCGGCGACCGCCGTCCTGGTGGCGCTATTCGCGATGCCGCTGGTGCCGGACTCGGTTCCGCATGGCAATGGGATCTATCACCTCGTCATGGTGGCGGTCTTCTTTCCGCTGCTGGTGATAGGCGGCGCGCATTGGCAGATCGGGCGGGTCGAGATGATGTTCTGCAAGCTGGCCGGGCGCCTCTCCTACCCGATCTATATCCTGCATTTCCCATTCCTGTTCATTTACATGAACTATGTCACCTTCACGAAACCGCCGGTCGAAACCGCGCATGTCGTGGCCGCGGGAGCCTTCGTCCTCGTGATGGGCTTCGCCTGGGCGGCGCTGACCTTCTATGACGAGCCGGTCAGAAGGCGGCTTCGTAGATGGACAGGGCGTCCTGCTCGGTAACGGTCCGGGGATTGTTGACGAGGAGCCGGGTCTGCTTCATCGCCTCGCGTGCCAGAATCGGCAGCGAGTCACGGGTGATCTGTACCTCGCGCAGGCTTTGCGGGATCTTCAGCTCGGCGCTCAGGCTGGCCAATGCCTCGACAAAGGCCTCCGCCCGCCGACCTTGCGCCATACCAGCCAGCTCAGGGAAGGCGTCGGCGGCGATCTCGGCATAGGCATCGCGAGCCTCCGGCAGATTGAAGCGCAGCACCTGCGTCAGCACCAGCGCGTTGGAGAGCCCGTGCGGCACGTGATAGAGCCCGCCGATCGGATAGGCCAAGGCATGCACCGCCGCGACCGGCGAATTGGCGAAGGCCTGGCCGGCCAGCAGCGACCCCAGCAGCATGGCGCCGCGCGCATCCCGGTTCGCCCCGTTGAAGGTCGCCTCGCGGATATTGGCCCCCAGCAATTGCAGCGCCTGGCGCGCCAGCCCGCGCGAGATCGGATTGTTGTTGGGCGAAGCGGACGCATAGGATTCGATCGCATGCACCATCGCATCGATCCCGGTCGCCGCCGTCACCGCCGGCGGTAAACCCACCGTCAGCTCCGCATCGAGGATCGCCATGTCGGGCAGCAGCAGCGGCGTCACCACGCCCTTCTTCTCGGTCTCGCCGGTGGTGATGATGGCGATCGGCGTCACTTCCGACCCGGTCCCGGCGGTGGTCGGCACCAGCACCAGCGGCAGGCGCGGCCCCTTCGCGACATTGACGCCATAGACGGCGGAGAGAGGCTCGCCGCTGCGGGCGATCAGCGCCGCCACCTTGGCGACATCCATGGGCGATCCGCCGCCGACCGCCAGCACACCGGTCGCGCCATGGGCTTTCACCTGCTCGACCAATTCCAGGATGTTGGCTTCCGGCGGATCGGCTGCGACATCGTCGAAGACCGCGACCCCGATGCCGGCCGTCTCCAGCGAGTCCAGGATCGGATCGATCAACCCCAGACGCCGCAGGCCCTTGTCGGTCACCAGCACCACCCGATCGCCCAGAACCGGCTTCACGATCTCGCCGATCCGGCGGCTGGCGCCGGTTTCGGCAAGGATCGATCTGGTGGTGTTGAAGGTGAAGTTTCGCATGGCATCTATCCTTGCCTCGATCCGGGACCGGACTCAACTGGCTTGACTGAGCCGACACATGTGTCACATTACGCGTGTGACACTCCATAATCTCACGCTCCGGCCGGGACAATCGATCTTCGATCAGGTCGTCTTCGCGGCCATCAAGGCTTTCGTCAGCGGCGGCTATCTGCCGGGGCAGCCCTTTCCGTCCGTCCGCAGCCTGGCGATGGATCTGAAGATCCATCCGAACACCGCCCATAAGGTCGTCCAGCATTTGATCGGCGAAGGCTGGCTGGAGTCCCGCCCAGGCATCGGAACGGTCGTCGCCCCTCCTCCCGCCGCGCGGGAAACCGAGAAGACGGCCCTGCTGAGCGGTCAGGTCGAGCAATTGGTGGTCTCGGCGATGAAATTGGGGCTGACACGGGAAGCGGTGCTGACGGCGATCGAAGAGAGCTGGACCCGCGTGGCGGACGATAAGACTGGGAGGCGGCCTTGATGATCAGCTTTGAAAATGTGCGCAAATCCTACGGGCGGACCGACGCGCTTCGCGGTCTCGATCTCGCCGTGCCGGATGGAAGCGCCTTTGCCTTGCTGGGGGCCAACGGCGCCGGCAAGACCACCCTGATCAGATTGGCCATGAACATGATCGAGCCCGATGCGGGGACGATCAGGATACTCGGCGTGGACAGCCGAAAGCTCGGTACCGAACAGCTCCGCCGGATCGGCTTCGTCTCGGAAAATCTGCGTCTCCCCAACCGGTTGACGGTCGGGGAATTTCTCGACTATCTGCGCCCGCTTTACCCCAGCTGGGACCGTTCGCTGGAAAGCGAGCTGCTGCTGCAATTGGATCTCCCGACGAACCGAAAAATCGGCGCGCTGTCCCATGGCATGAGGATGAAGCTGCAGTTGGCGGCGGCCCTTCCCTACCGCCCCAAACTTCTGGTGCTCGACGAACCATTGAGCGGCCTCGATCCGTTGTTCCGCGACGAATTCATCGCCGGCCTACTCGGCCAGGCGGAAGGTGTCACCATCCTGATGTCGTCGCATGAGCTGCACGAGATCGAGGGATTGGCGACCCACATAGCCTTCCTCGACCGCGGCCGGCGCGTCTTTCAGGAACCCATCGAGGATCTGCAGGCCCGTGTCCGGGAAATCCAGGTGATCTTGCCGGCGGGCGCATCGTCGCCCATCCCGCCGCCCGAGCATTGGCTGAACATGACGAGCGCCGGCAATGTCGTCAGCTTCGTCGATACCGAATTTTCCGAAGCCGGTCTGGCGGACAGATTGGCAGCTCATTTCGGTCCACTCAACGCAATCGAGGTCTTTCCGATCGGGCTGCGGCCGACCTTCGTCACCATCGCGCGATCGCTGCGCCAGAAGGGGATCTGACATGGTTCTGACCATTTTCCGGAAGGATCTGCGCCTGCTATGGCCAGGCGTGATCGCCGTCGCGCTGCTGCAGATGACATTGGCTGCCTTCGAATATGTCAAAGGCCCTTTCGGCGACAGCAGCGATCCTCTCGGCTTCGCCAGGCTCAATGAGGCCGAGCGTCTCCTGGAGGTGGCCGTCTTGGCCGGGGTGGCCCTGCTGATCTCGCTCGCCGTTCATCAGGACGCGGTTCCGCAAGTCGATCTGGATTGGCTGGTCCGTCCGATTCACCGCCGACAGTTGGCCATCGCAAAGCTGGGCTTTTTCGCCGCGACCATCCATCTGCCGATGCTGGCGGTGGATTTCGCCGAATGCTTGGCGACCGGCTTCGATCCCGGACATTCGCTGGCAGCATCGCTCTCCCGCAATTTGTTCTTTCTGGTCGGCTTCACCATCCCTTTGTTCTCGATCGCCGCCCTGACGCGCAACACGCTCGAATTCATCATCGGAGCCGGCATCCTGGCCGCGGCCATCGAGATCCTCGACCGCCTGTTCGCCTACTTCTTCGGCGTCACCCTGCTAAGATCGGTATTTCTCGATTATTTCGCGGAATCGAACTGGATCATCGTCCTCCTCAAATATTCGGTGATCGTCCTCGGGTCCGCGGTGGTGCTCGGCGTTCAATATGCCCGCCGCAAGACGGCGCCGCTGCGTCTTCTCCTTTTCACGATCATCCTGGCCGGCTTCGCCGTCAGCTATTTGCCTTGGCAGGTCGTCTTCGACATCCAGGAGACCATCTCCGGCACAGACCATTTTCCCACCCTCAGCTTGGACGCGGCAAAGGTGCGCGCCCGAATCCTCAAGCGGCGCGACGCGACCCGTTTGGCAGTATCTCTTCCCGTCGCCGTTTCCGATCTACCGCCCAACACCCGCCTTGTGCTGGAGTGGGAAGAAGCCGCGCCCGCACGGATCGGGGGGCATGCGAGGGAGACCAGATCCTATACCAATATCGTCACGACCGACGGCGAGGGCCCCTGGCTCCATCGCGGATCGCGCGGATCGGCCTCTATCGGCTTCTATGTGCCGGGGATCTCGGAAAAGGAGCTCGAGGATTTGCCCGCCGCCGATTTCGCCATCGATCTCGCCGTAACGCTGATTGAGGAGTTGGGACCGGAGAGCGAGTTCAAGGTCTCCGCGGACTATTTTCCGCTATCGCCTCTCGGCCGATGCCGCATCCGTGAACCCGGCCGCTCAGCGACCGGTACGCCAGGCCTGGTCGCCGAATGCGCCGAAGCCGGGCCGCCTGTCGCCGTGACGTCGATGGCCGCTTATGCGCCCGGCCAGGACAAGCCTTACGCCATCGGCATGTCGCGCTTCGGCTCCTCGCCCTTTCATGCGCAGCTGGTGCCGGACGCTCTCGACCGCTTCAGCGTCGGCATGATGCCGACCACACAGCACCCCACGGCCGATTTCTATCCCGACAGCCGCGTGGTGATGCGGAATTACCGGACGATCGGACACCGCAAGCTTCGCCTCGAACTCGCCGGGGTGCGCGTGCAGGATCATATCGTCAACGGCGAGGATGACGACTGACTCATCGCCAATCGCCTCTCAAGGCGGCAACCGATTGCTGAAGTCCCTCGGTCGTGACGGTCTCAGGCGCCATCAGATCGCCGACGGTAAGGCGCAGCTTGGCCCAGGCCCGGCGCGGCAATTTCTTCATCGCACCGGCGCCGGAGTTGGAGAAGAAACTGCCCCATAGACCGCTCAGGGCCATCGGGATCACCGGCACGGGCGTCTCCTGGATGATCCGGAGGATGCCGGCCTTGAACTCTTTGAGATCGCCATCGCGGGTCAGGCCGCCTTCGGGGAAGATCAGCACCAGCTCGCCCTCCTTCAGATAGGAAGCGATCCGCTCGAAGGCGGCCTTATAGACTTGCGGCTCGACATGGCGCGATCCGATCGGCACGGCGCCGGCGGCGCGGAAGGCATAGTTGAGGATCGGCAGCCGATAGATGCCGCTCTCCATCACGAAACGGATCGGGCGGCGGCAAGAGCCGGCGATGACCAGCGCGTCGACCAGGCTTACATGGTTGCAGACCAGCACGGCCGCGCCTTCGGCGGGAATCTTGTCGAGATCGCGGCGCTCGATCCGGTAACAAAGGCTGGTCAGGATCCAGACCATGAAGCGCATCATGAATTCCGGCAGCAAGGTGAAGATATAGGCCGCGACGGGAATGTTCAGGATGGCGAACAGCAGATAGAGATCGGGGACGCTCCAATGGGCCACCGTCAGCAGGACCGCGCAGACCGCGGCGGCGAGAACCATGCAGCCCGAATTGACGATATTGTTGGCGGCGATGGCCCGCGCCCGTTCTTCGGGCTTGGTCCGGCTTTGGATGATCGCGAACAGAGGCACCACATAAAAGCCGCCGAACACGCCGATCCCGAACAGATCGATCAGTACCGGCCAAACCTCGCGGTCCGCCAGCACCTCGCCGACCGTGCGCAAGGCGCCGCTCCAAGGCTCGGGCGAGGCGATCGCCAGATGGAAGCCGAAGAACAGCAGGCCGGCCGCGCCGAAAGGCACCAGGCCCAGTTCGATGCTGCGCCCCGACAGGCGTTCGCAGAGCACCGATCCGACACCGACACCGACCGCGAAGATCGCGAGAAGCAGCGTGATCGTGCCCGACTCGCCACCCAGCGTATCCCTCACATACAGCGGCATCTGCGTCAGATAGGTCGCCCCCAAAACATAGAACCAGCTGATCCCAAGGATCGACAGCCAGACCGAGCGGGTGCCATGGCCGATGCGCAGGCAATCGCGCGTCGCCCGGATCGGGTTCCAGTCGAGCTTGAAGCCGGGCACTTCGGTGGGCGCGGCCGGAATGGACTGGCTCAGCGCGAAGCCGATGATCGCGACGGCGATGACCGCGATGCCGACCATCAGCGGACCACCATCGAGCCCGACCACGCCGCCGCCGACGATGGTGCCGATCAGGATGCCGAGGAAGGTCCCCATATCGATCAGGCCGTTGCCGCCGATCAGTTCCTCGGGGGCCAGATGCTGCGGCAGGATCGAATATTTGATCGGCCCGAAGAAGGTCGAATGGACGCCCATGGCAAAGATGCAGGCCATGAGGATCGCGCTATTGTCGAGGACCAGCCCCAGCGCCGCGACGGCCATGATGCCGATCTCGGCCAGCTTCACCAGCCGCGCCAGCCGCGCCTTGTCGAAGCCGTCGGCGATCTGTCCGGCCTGGGCCGAGAACAGGAAGAAGGGCAGCACGAACAAGGCGGCGCACAGATTGACCAGCAAGCTGGCATGCAGCGCGGTCAGGCTCAGCAGCACCATCACCGCGTTCTTGAACAGATTGTCGTTCAGCGCGTTGGCGAGCTGGGTCAGGAACAGGGGCAGGAAACGACGGCTCTTCAGAAGATCGATCTGGGTTGGCTCGCTCATGTCAGCCTCGGTAGGTTCAGGCGTTGAGGACACGCATCATCGCGTCGGCGAATTCGGCGGCGCGGTCCGAGAATTTGAAAGCCAGCCGCCCATAGATGCGGGTGACGGCCGGCTGCAGGATAACCCCCATCGCCATGGCGACCTTGAACTCCGCGTCGGCCTCGGGAAACTCGGCGCGCGCCATGGCGACCAGAACATCGACGGGGTTCGGCTCATCCTTGCCGATCTGCTTCAGGAACAGATGCAGATTGAGCTGATAATAGGCAAAGCCGGTCCAATCGCTGTCGGCAAAGGCGCAGTAGCAATCGACCGCGGCGCGGATCTTGGCCTTGAGCCCCTCCGCCCGGCCCGTCGCCTCGACCAGGGATCGGGTCAGGGCGGCGTGGCGCTCGGCGAACAGGCTCAAGGCAAGGGCGTCTTTGCTGGAGTAATGGCGATAGATCGTGGCTTCAGCGATACCGGCCGCTTCGGCGATCTGCCGAGTCGTCGTCGGCACGACCCCATGGACGACGAAGAGCGACAAGGCCGTATCGGCGATCATCTGCTTCGTCTGGGGGCCGCGGCGGCCCGTATCCTGTTTGCTCATCGAAATCCTCGCTCCCTCACCCGGCGATGCGGTCGGTGTGATATTCCTTGAGAAGGCGCTCGGCCTTCGCTTCCTCGATCCGGCTGATCAATTTGCCCGACTCATGCTGGTCGCGCATCGTTTTGGTCAAGGTGATGCTGGAACCGACCAGAAAAACCGTTCCCATGATGAAATAAAGACGCATCGCCAGATCCGTGCTGAGGAACAGAATTCCGCCCAGCATCATGAAGAGCGCGGTCGCGAAGGAAACATAGCAATAGAAGATCCAGGCAGGACTGTCGTTGTGCATGATGGCCTCCAATGTTGGCACTGTCACTCGGGGGAAATGTCGCCGCGCAAGCGCAGCAGAATCGCCTCGGGGTCGGGGCGAAGGGGGGCAACCAGTCCGGCTTCGCGCAGCTCGCCGTCCAGGATGCGATCGGGGGTGTCGGCCGAGAGGCTGGCGATCGCGACGAAGCGGGCGTCCCAATCCTCCTGCTGGCGGCCGATGCGGTCGAGGGTCGCTTCGGCATCGGTCAGCACCGAGGCGCCATAGCCGGACGAAGATAAAGTCAGTCCTTCGGCCCGCTGCGCGCTGGCTGTGGCCTTGCTGACGCTGTAGCGGCGCCTGAACTCGGCCAGCCGCGCCTCGGCCGAGGCCAGCGCCTGGCGAAGGCGCTCGATGCGATCGGTAAGCTTGCCGGTCAGATCCGACCATTGCGTTTCCTCTTCCGCCAGCGCGGCCAGCCGCACCGCGACTTGCCGGGCGAGGCTTTCATTGCCTCCCTTCAGGGCGCCGCGAGCCTGCTCCTCGCGCTCGGCGATCATCTGCCGGGTCGAATCGAGGCGGCGGCGGGCTTTGATCTCTTCCGCCATGATCAAAGTCAGATCGCGCCGGGCGCGCGCCAGAGCCAGTTCGGCGTCGCGCTGTTCTTGCCGCGCGATGCGAAAAGCCTGCGAATCGACGGCCGCCAATCCGGCGTCGGCCGCGGCACCGCGGAAGGCGGTAAGAAGCTTGCTGAAGATATCCATCGTCGCTCCATCAACTAGGAGTGAGTGCTTACTCACAATATGATTGACACGTTAGTGAGCGATCACTCACATTGCAAGCAGGATTTTTCAAAGACATAGGGGAACCGCTCATGACGACGCGACTGCTCGATCCCGAAATTTACCGGCGCGAAATCCATTTCCAGGCCGAGACCCCCGAGGCGATCTGGTCCGATATCGCCACGCGCCACGAAGACGTCGCCGCGGCCAGCGCCTTGGCGGCGGCGGTGATGGGAGACATCAAGAAGAAGAAGCTGTGGGCGGCCGCCTGGTGGGCGGCGACCCGGACGGCGTATGGAACGACGCTGAAGCCTTTCGGCCGCTATATCGGCGAAAGCGATCATCTGGCGGCGGTACTCGGCGGCGGCGAATTGTCGCCGGCGGATATGGCGGGATTGCAGCGTCTTTATACCTTCGCCCATGCCGGCTGTTCCGTGGTCATGGGCTGGGACGAGGCCGCCGGCCGAATGGTCCATTTCCGCTGTCTGGACTGGCCGTCGGCGGCGGCGATCGCGGCGGCGAGCCGGCTCTATGACGCTGTCGGCCGTGACGGCTCGCCGGTCTATCGCAGCGCGGGCGTTCTCGGGTTGATCGGCTGTCTGACCGCGGTCAAGCCCGGCTTCTCGGCGTCGATCAATTTCGCGCCCTGGACTGGTCCGTCTCTATCGCCAAACCCCGATCCGACCTTTTTGCTGCGGCAATTGATGGAATCGCCGTTGGACAGTTATGAGGAGGCGAAGGCCGAGATCGAGCGCTGGCGGCCCAGCGCGCCGGTTTTCATTGCGCTGTGCGGACCGAGAAAGGGCGAGGCCTGCGTCGCCGCCTTCGGCGCTGCCTGGAGCCGGCATCGAGGATGTCATCTGACCGAGATCGGCAAGGATCCATGGCTGGTCCAAACCAACCACTTCGATCCATCCGGCCCCTTCGCGGCACAAAACAAAAAGCCCGTCCCTGCCGACAGGACGGACTGGGACGATTGCACTCTGCTGCAGACCTCAGTCGCCCGGAAGATCCGGATCGAGGAAGCGCTCCGCGCCGATCGACCGCTTCGCCAGGTCTATGCCGAACCGCCGATCTGGAATCGCGACACCGCGCAATGGGTGACGATGATCCCGGGCACGGGCGACCTCCGGCTCGAAGTCCGGGCTTAGATGCGCGCCGCTATCTTCTTGGCGAGCGCTTCCTCGAGCCCTCGCTCCTGGTCGCGCCCGCCAACCAGATGGACCGAGATGCCGAAGCCGCGATCGCCCTTGCTGACGGCCACGCCATCGCCCCACCACAGGCTTTCCTCGGCGATCTTCAACGGAACAGGTTCCTGGCCGATCTCGCCCGATTTGGCTGCATCGCGAAAGTTTTTCAAAAATTTCTTTCCCCCGCCACTTCCTGCGGGCCATTGCATCACATTCAGCACCACGAAGCTGGCCCCGCCCAGCGGCAGATTGGGGTCGGCCGGCTGGGCGTCCTTGGGGCCGATGCGCCACAGACAGGTCGAGGTGTAGGAGTTGGTGAAAGCTTCGTCGCCCGACTCGTTCAAGCCCATGTCGCGGCGCATGCCCGGCTGTATTTTCAGCTTGAGGGCCGCCTCCACCTCCTCGGTTTTCAGGAAGTCGCAAGCGTTGATTTCGCGCGGTGTTTCCTTCGCGGCGGCGGGCAGGCTCGAACCGCCGAGAATGAGGACCGCCCCGAGAATGAAAATCGGCTTCATGAGCTTGCTTCCTTTGGCCGCGAACATTGAAATCCTTCTCCGGAATATGAGACGCTTGCGAAATACATTCCAGGACAGGAATGCTCAATGATTCGTCTCTTGTTGGCCATTTGTATTTTCATTCTCTCGCAGGCGGCCAATTGCCAGTCGGTCAAATCGCTGACGCTCTACACCGAGGATCTGTCGCCCTACAACTTCGTCGAAAAAGATCAGGTAACGGGCATTTCATCCGATATCATCCGGGCGGCGCTGAACCAGGTGCCGGTCCGCTATTCGATGAAGCTGGTCGCCTGGCAGCGCGCCTATCATGAGGCGCAAACCGCGCGCAATGCCTGCGTCTATTCGACGGTGAAAACGCCCGAGCGCGAAGAACTGTTCCAATGGGTCGGGCCGATCGCGAAGGATTCGCTGGCCGTCTTCGTCCGCCCCGACAGCCCGATCCAGGCCCACGCGCTGAGCGACCTCAAAAATTACCGCACGGTGATCAGCCCCGGCGATTATGCCGAACCGGCTCTGCGCGCGGGCGGTTTCGTCGTCGTTCCGGCGCCGAACGAGCGGCAGCTGGATATGATGAATGCCGGCCGCGTCGATTTCTGGGTCACCAACCGTTCCCAGGGGCAGTTCGAATCCAAACGGACGGGGGTTCCCCTCAAGGAGCTCTTCGCCTATGACGATTTCGAGCTCTATCTCGCCTGCAATCGCTCCGTGCCGGCCGAACTGATCGAAAAGATGAATGAGGCGGTCAAGCAGGTCTTCGAGAGCGGCGAAGCGGCGCGGATCGCCGCCAAATACAGCCCCGCCCCCTAGGCCGGGAACATCTCGATCATCCGCAGCAGCAGCGTCGCGAGAGCCGGCTCCTTGACCCGGCTCGCGGCTTCCGCCGGGGCAAGCCATTCGCGCTTGCGCTCCTTGCGCTCCTGCCACTTCGATTTCTCTTTCGTGACCCGCATCGCATAGACTTCGATCGTGGCGGGACGCGACTCGTTGGCGTTCAGTACCTTGATATAGGGTATGAAGCCGAGGGGGATCTTCGACGTGATCTCGCCCGAGACGCCCGCCTCCTCCAGAGCTTCCTGCACCGCGGCCTTCTGCGGAGTCATGCCTTTATCGACATAACCTTTGGGAATGACCCATCGTCCGGTATCGCGCGAGGTGACCAGAAGCACTTCGAGCTTCCCATCCATGATCCGGAAGGGGATGACTCCAGCTTGCCTGAGCATCGCGCCCATCATGATTCCGCCTGCCGCAGGAAAGGCTGAAGGAGCATCACCATGGGCACGATCGCGGCGGCGGTGAGTGCCGCGGCGATGACGCCGACGGTGGTATCGGCATAGTCCGCGAGGGCGCCATAAAGGATAGGCGCCAGGCCGCCGGCGCCGATGACGCCGGTATAGAACAGCGCGAAAGCCCGCCCGACCTCACCCTTGCGGGCCAGTTCCGGAACGGTGCCGTAGAGAACCGACGAGGTGCCGTTCAGCATGATGCCGAGCAGCGGCAGCACGACCATCGTCTCGTTCAGCGGCAGAGCCAAGGTCACCGCCATCAGCAGCGCGGTACCCGATTCGGTGGCGATCACGCTCCAGACGACGCCCAGACGCTGACCGAGCCAGCCGCAGCAGGCCTTGCCCAGAGCGCCGCCGGCGAACAGCAAAGCGAGACCGACGCCGACGCTCGTCTGGGTGCCGCCCTTTTCATGCAGAAGAAAGGGCAGGAACAGCAGATAGCCCATCCGGGTGGCCGTATCGAAGGCGCCGATGGTGAGGAGAAGGCCGAAGCCCTTTCCGTCGCCGCCGGCCTCCGCTTCGTCTTCGCGGGCGGGACCGGCGGTCCGGCGCGGCAGGACGGCCAGCAGCGCGCCGGCGATGGCCAGGCCGATCAGCGACATCAGCCCGACGACCGGCCGCCAGGCGATGACCGGGACCAGAAGGGCGACGATGGCGGGAAAGGCAGCCTTGCCCAGATCGCCGGAAAAATTGTAGATGCCGAGAGGCCCCCGCGCTTTCTTGCCGAAACTATTGGTGACCAGCAGCGAGGCGCGCGGATGCTGCACGCTCGATCCGATGCCGGCCAGCACCAATCCCGCGCAGAGGCCGGCGAAGCCGAGCGGCAGCGCCATCACCAGATAGCCGCAGGCGGCGATCAAGGTCGCCAACGCCAAAGCGGTGCGCGGGGTGAGCCGCGCGGCATATTTATCGGCGGGGATCTGCAGACCGCCCATGGTGCCGTAATAGAGCGCGCGGACCATCGCAAGACCGGCATAGGAGAGCCCGAATTCGGGCTGCCAGACCGGCAGCAGGGCGTAAAGCTGGTCGGTGTAACCGTCATGCAGGAAATGGGCGAGGCAGGCACCGGCAAGGCTCCGCCGTTCGGGCGACCAATCCTGGTCTCCGGCCATGCGTTTTCCTTGCGCTGCGGACAATCCTTGCATCGCTCGTCTTACCCCTTCTGCAGGCGAGTCTATACGTGTGAGTTTTTATCAACCAGCCGTGCTAATCTCACGGGTAACGTCGAATTTACTCACGGATCAGATGCGCAAGCTTCCTCCGCTCAACGCTTTGCGAATTTTCGAAGTCGCTGCCCGAACCGGCTCCTACGCCGAAGCGGGTGCCGAACTCGGCCTCACCCATGGCGCCGTCAGCCGGCAGATCGCGATGCTGGAGGCCTGGCTCGGCCAGCGCCTGTTCGTGCGCACCGGGCGGCGCATGACGGCGACCCAGGCGGCGCGGTCCTTCGCCGCCGAGGTCAGCCTGTCCTTCGACCGGATCGGCAGCGCCGCCGAGGCCGCCGGACGCCCCTCGGCGCGGCGCATCCTGCGCGTCGACGTCCCGACCACGCTGGCCATGCGCTGGCTGATCCCCCGCCTCGACCGCTTCCACGCCGAGCGGCCGGAGGTCGAAGTGGTGGTGACCACGGTGACCACCGTGCATGAGGGTCTGCAGGGCGGCTTCGACGTCGCCATCCGCCGCGGTGTCGCCAGCCAATTCGCCAATCAGCAATTTCGCGCCGTGCCCTTCCTCGAAGAAAGCGACACGCTGATCATCAGCCCCGCTTTGCAGGACCGCAGCCCGCTGCGCACGCCGGCCGATATCGCCCAGCATGTCCTGCTGTCCAGCGAAACACGCCCCGGCGATTGGACGGCCTGGCTCGAACATGCCGGCCTGACACCCGGCCCCGAACAGCGCCGGCGGGTTTTCGATCATCTGTTCGTCACCTTGCAGGCGGTCGCCGACGGGCTGGGAATCGGTATCGGCCCCTTGCCGATTCTCGATCACGACATGAAACTTGGGCGGTTCGTCACGCCTTTTCCCGAGATCGCCGTGCCGCGGACCGGCTATGTCGTCCTGACCCCTCTGGATGCCGACAAAACCTCGTCCCTGCGGGCTTTCATCGATTGGCTCGCGGCCGAGGGCGAGGAGTCACATCGATATCGGTCCGATATCATAAATTGATCATTGGCGCCGTTTGGATTATCTGAGAAAACTCAGTCGATTCATTCCGAGAAGGAGCAATCAAATGCTCTTCGCCGAACCGATAGGCCAAGGCTGGCTTCAGATCGAGGAACTGGCTCTCGCTTTCGTTCTTTCCGCCTTGATCGGGCTGGAACGAGAATTCCGCCAGAAAAGCGCGGGTTTGCGCACCTATACGCTGGTCGGATTCGCGTCGGCGCTGATCATGCTGACCTCGAAATATGGTTTCACCAATATTCTCGATAACAATCGCATCGTCCTCGATCCCTCGCGGATGGCGGCGCAGATCGTTTCCGGCATCGGTTTCATCGGCGGCGGCGTGATCTTCGTGCGCAAGGATGTGGTCCGCGGCCTGACCACCGCCTCCGCCGTCTGGCTGACCGCCGCCGTCGGCATGGCGGCCGGTGCCGGATTGCCGATTCTTGCGATCTTCGTGACGGCCGGCAATTTTGTCGTCGTCACCCTGTTTCCGATCGTCGAGCGCAGACTGCCGAGATCGCGCTGGGCGCCTTCGCGGCTGCATGTCTCCTATCAGGATGGAAAGGGCATTCTGCGCGAGGTGCTGGTGCTGTGCGCCGAGCAGGAATTCGCCGTGGCGCGGACTCATATCGATCGGGATCGGCAGAGCGAAGGCGTCGTCACGGTCGCCTTCGAGATCCGCGGCGCCAAATCCGTCTCGAAACTCGCGGCACGTCTCAGCGAAATCGAGGGCGTGGTCACGGTCAGCACCGGCGCCGACACCGACTGATCAGTTCGTCGCCCGGTCGGCGCGATCGAAATCGACAGGCGGGAACCATGATTTGAGGGGAGCGACGAAGTCGTGCCACGCCGCCGGATCGGCGAGAAGGCTGTCGATTCTCTTGATCGCCCTCTGACCCAGCGGCCCTTTCGAGCAGGCGACATTATAGGGCTGTGCGTCCGCGCTTCCGGCAATCCTGAAACTGGTCGTCGCGAAGTCGCTATGGGCGGACCGCTTGAAATAGGTGAGCTGCTCGGGCCAGATGAAGATGAAATCCGTCCGGCCTTTTTGCAGAAGAGTGAAGGGGTGGTGGATCTCGACGACCTTGTTCAGCGCGACGGCATGATCGCGTGCATGGATGAAATCGTCGATTTGCGGCCCGTAGCTGGCGGTATCGGTATAGGCGCCCTCCAGGTCGGGCGCAGATTTCAGCGTCTCGAGCACCACCTCGCCGGCGGCGTTGAGATAGGGATAGAAACGCTCCGCCTCTTCCGCGCGCACCGCCAGCTGAATGATCGGCGTATAGATGCCGCGCTTCGAGAAATTGGCGAGTTTCAGCCGTTCCGGCGTGATGGAACCGCCCAGGAAGCAAATGCCGTCGGTGCGCGGCAATTCATGCCAGATTCTCGCCAGCGGCGCCGTGACGGTGCTGTGCGTGAACCCGGGCAGCCTGGCTTGCAGAACGGCGAGCTGCTGGTCGAGATAGCCTTGGCCGGAGAATTCTCCCGACTCGATATAGGACGGCGGAAATTCGGGATGCAGCCAAGTGATATGTTCTTCGGCCATCGCCGAGGCGGAAACCAAT
>FTDB01000136.1_pt1 | contig 17397 bp, 16 predicted proteins | sample 1639741 | NCBI WGS metagenome assembly FTDB01 (sample SAMEA3914869, study PRJEB12502) | metagenome | biome: forest; material: soil | place: USA | collected 2012-03-12 | depth 0.1 m | reverse complement strand
CGACGGGACGGGGCCACTCGTGAGGACCATGGTGCGGCATACCTATAATGGCGACAACCAGGAAACGAAGACAGAAACGGGCTACGGCAGCAGCACGACTGACTGCACGCCGGGGACGACTATGACGGTGACGGCATTCACGCGCAACACCTACGACACTGTGACCGGCAAGCTTATCAAGACTGAACAGGTGCAGCCATGAGGGGGATTGCTGCCATGACGTCTCTCAAGACCTTTGCCCGACGAGTCGTAAAGTCCCTCGCTCCTGCTGTGGCTGCGCTGGCGGCGGGGCTGAGCGCCGCGCCGGTGACGCACGCCGAAACGGTGCTGACAGTCACGCAATACAGCTACGACAATGCCGGCCAGCCGACGTGCACGGCAATGCGGATGAACTCAGCGACCTACAGCGCCCTACCGTCCGATGCCTGCACCCTGGCGACAACTGGCGGCTACTGCGCTGATCGGATCACAAAGACGCAGTACGACAATGCCGGCCAACTGACTGACATTATCCGCGCCTACGGCATCACAACCACCAACGGTTTTCCGGCAACGCTGCAGCAGACGTACGCGCACTATACCTATCGCAATAACGGCCTGAAGCAAACCGAAACCGACGCCAACGGCAACAAGAGTACCTATGTCTATGACGGTTACGACCGACTATACCAGTTGCAATACCCATCGACCAGCCTGGGGGCGGGCGTGTCGAATACGGGCGATTATGAGCAATTCGGGTACGATAATGCCGGCAATCGCACGTCTTGGCGGCGCCGCGACGGCAGCACTTTCGGCTTTAGCTACGACGCGCTGAACCGCGAAACGGTCAAAGACGTGCCGGGCGGCACGGCCGCCGACGTCTACACCGGTTATGACGGCCAGGGGCACGTCAGTTACCACCACTTCGTATCGGCGTCAGGCGCGGGAACCTCGTATTCCTACGATGGCCTGGGACGGCTGTCATATACAACCGACATCAATGGTCGCACGGTCTATTACGCCTACAACGCGGCCTCGGCGCGAATTACGCTGACCTTCCCCGACGCGAATGCTATCGGTTACGGCGTCGATGTTGCGAACCGGTTGACGTCGATCGGCTGGAACGCACAGACGGGCCTGCTAACCCAGGGCTACGACAATCTCGGCCGGATGACGGGGCAGGGCAAGGCGTCTGGCTCGACCAGCTACGGCTACGACGCCGTCGGGCGGCTGAACTCGATGACGAACGACCTCAACGGCACTGCCTACGATGTCGGCTGGACGTTCGGCTTCAATCCTGCCGGGCAGATGATCAGCTCGACGGCGACCTCGACGGTTTACGATTACAAAGAACTGACCAGCACCAGCGACGGGCCGAGCTATGACGGGTTGAACCGAGACTCGCGTCTTGTTCCGGTGACATCGGCGTGCGCCGCAGGCGGTTACGACGCGCGGCAGAATCTGATCTGCGACGGGCTGACCAACCGTAGCTTTACTTACGACGTCGAAAACCGACTGACCGCAGCCAGCGGTTCGGGTTCGGGCGGGACGATCGCGCTCGCCTACGACCCGGAAGGCCGGCTGTCGAGCTATACGGCGGCAGGCGTTACGACGACCTTCCTGTACGATGGCGTAAATCTGATCGCCGAGTACAACGGTGCTTCAACCACCCCGCTGCGCCGCTATGTGCACGGTAGCGGTACCGACAATCCGCTGGTGTGGCTAGAAGGTTCGGGAACGACGGCCGAGCGCTGGTTCTACACTGACTACCACGGCAGCGTCATCGGCTACAGCGATGCTACCGGAACGCTGTCACAGCTTTACAAATACGGTCCGTACGGCGAGCCTACCGACATCAACAACACCGCAGCCTGGTGGACCGGCGCTTCGCGCTTCCGTTACACGGGCCAGCTGATGCTGAATGAGGCGCGGCTCTATTACTATAAGGCGCGGGTTTACGACCCGAAGTGGGGCAGGTTCTTACAGACCGATCCGATTGGGTCGGGAGATGATCTCGACCTCTACGCCTATGGAAAGGGCGATCCTGTCAACGGAAGCGACCCTACAGGTATGGTGTTTGGCGACAATTTCTGTGGCGACACAGGGTGTGAAGGCGAAGATAATTTTGCTGCCCCAATGGAAGGAGGGGGCACTCCGGAATTGGCTCCACAGGCCGCACCGGCGGCGGGAGGCGCTGCTGCTGAAGGCGCTGCTGCTGAACAGGAACAGGCCGCCGGCGAAGGTGCTGTCGCGGAAGGTCAAGAGCCACCTTCTCAGCCCAATATTCCTATAATTGAAGATACGCCATCTGGCGTAAAGGTTCTTGGTTGGACGATTCCCCGATCGATTAAGCCAACGCCAATGGTCATCCAAGGCACCTATTGGCCCCCAAACAACGGATTTGACGGAGAGCCCAGCCAGGCTGTTCTCAGTAAAGGGCAATATATTGATCGGTATGGCGATGAAAACGGTCGCTTTTTTGCTCCTAAAGGTACAACATTTGAGCAACGCTCCCTGCCGCCTGGATATCAAAGTTTGGAATACTCTGTATACCGAATTGTTAGGCCGCTTCCCGTCTTATCCGGCCCTGCCGCTCCTTGGTTCAATCAGCCCGGCGGCGGGATTCAGTTCAAGACTTATCAAAGCGCGGAAAATCTGGTCAAGCAGGGTTATTTAGTGAAGGTGAATTAATATGGACATAAAACGCCCAAAATTTCAATCATTACAAGATTTTGAAGAATTCATTGAAAGCAATGAGTACGGAAAATTTAATATCCGATTTCAAATGGATATTTATGGGGAATACTATTTATTAAAAATTGGCCCGTTTTGGCACTCCATTATTAAAGAATTTGGACGCGCTGACGTTTATCACGACAATCAATATTCAGATTTCGATGACGCCGCACAAGATATGCTCAATATAATTGATGAAAGGGTCAGAAGGAAAAACAAAAAGAGGAGGCCGATTTACTGACAGCGTAGAGAATATTCGAAAAGGAAGTTCACAACGTAAACAGAAACGAAAAGGGGTCAGAGTCATTTATTGACATTTGACCTGTGTTCTGTGGAGATTGCGCGCTCCATGGGGGAGTTCGCAAATGCCTCGTCAGCCGCGTTTGACGCTTGCAGGCCAAGCGCATCACGTCATCCAGCGCGGTAATAACAAGCAGGCCATTTTCTTCTGCGACACCGACCGGACGCTTTTTCTGGGTGATCTTGAGGACGCCTTGCTGAAGCACGGTTGCGTCCTGCATGCCTATGTGCTGATGACCAACCATATCCACCTGCTGATCACGCCTGGACGCGACGAGGCGATCGGGCAGTTGATGCAGTCCCTGGGGCGTCGTTACGTCGGTCACGTCAACCGCAGCTATGGCCGCACGGGAACCCTTTGGGAAGGACGTTTTAAATCGACGATCGTCGATGCCGAAGACTATGTAATGGCCTGTTATCGCTATATCGAAGCCAATCCGGTGCGGGCAGGAATGGTGACTGACCCGGCCGCATATCCCTGGTCGAGTTATGGCGCCAATGCCTTGGGGCGGACGAACCGGCTGGTTAGCGAGCACGAGGTTTATCGTGATCTGGGGGCGACAGCGGAGGCGCGACAGGCAGCTTATCGTGCGCTGTTCGACGAAGGGCTTGGCCAGGATATGGTCGACACTATTCGCGACGCCACGCAGCGCGGCTGGGTTCCCGGTAGCGAAAAATTCCGGCGGCAAATCGAAGAGGCGCTTGGCCGCAGGGTTGAGCGGCCAGTGCGGGGACGGCCCGTGAAGGGCGAAGACAGTGAAGCGTCGTCAGATGGTCAATTGACGTTGCTTTGACGGAAAATGACTCTGACCCCTTTTTCTGTGACCCCTTTTTCTGTTGGTTGCGCACACACGCAAGCGTCGATTTGCCCTTACGCGAACCGCAGTGTGCAAACCTCAGGCGGAATGGCGAAGGCGCCGGACAGGGCTTTAGCCTCGGGGCGGTGTTAAGGCTTGCCAGGGCGCGCGGGGTTTGCCATCCTGACGCGAAAAATAGGGGGGAGTTTCGTGACGCCATTGATTTACGCGGCGCTGATCGCCGGAGCCGGGGTTGCGGCCCAAACGCCTGTCCAGACACCTGCGCCCGCTCAGGCCCAGACGCCGGCATCCGCGCCCCTCCAGAGGGTGAACCCGCAATGGCCGCCGTACCTGCCGGCGCGGCGGGCCGAACCGCCCAATGTGCCCGACTATCTGGCGCCGATCGAGCAGGGGACGTCCGGTCCGGTCCAGGGCGCGCTGCTGGCCGGCGATATCGAGGACGCGACCGGCGGGTTGTTGCGCGCGGCCGGGCCAGTGACGGAGCATACAGTGACTGTGCATACCGGCGCCATGGCATCCGGCACGATCTTCAGCGTCCCGGTCGTCTTTGCCGACGTAGTGCAGGCCGATGACGGCATCGTCGTCGACAAGATGCGCCTGGCGCCGGGCGGGCAGCTCTACAAACGGCAATATATCGGGCACGGCGACCGGTTGCCGATCTTCACCGTCACCGCCTGGTGCGGGCAATTCCAGCAAGGCGGCATCGGCGGCGGCCATATGCTGCTGTGCCTGGAAAAGCAGGAGGATGGCCGCGCCAAAATCTATTACGCCGCCCAGGATCCGCTGCATCAGGAACTGTATGCCGCCTGGTTCGCGTCGGGGCTGGTCGACCGCAACTGGGGGAGCATCGACTGGCCGAAGCTGACGCCGGTGACCGCCCCCGGACAAGGCGTGGCGGCCGATATGACGCTGGAGCTGGTGGTCAAGGCGGCAAAGGGCCAAGTGTCGAAGGGTGGGGGGGCGCCGTGGTTCGGCTGGTGGCTCAGCAAGCGCGGCGAAACATACCCGGTCCTGCTCAATGCCGACGAGCTGAACGGCAAGGCCGAAACCATCGGCGACGTGGAGGATGACCGCCTGATCGTGCCCATGCGGTCGCGGGCCCTGCTGTTCACCCGCGACGAAGCGGCCGGGACGGTCCAGCTGACCGGGGCGGTGAAACCTTAGGGGCAGGGGGATGAGGGCGGACGTGATGACACAACGAAAAAAGACGATGCGTCTTGTGGCCACGGGGTTTGTGGTGGCCGTGATAGCGCTCCCCCCGTGCGGATTCACTGCAACCTATTGAGACCATTGGTTGCGCACACACGCAAGCGGGGATTTGCCCTTCGGCGAACCGTGTTGTGCAAACATCACGCGCAGCGGGGGAAGTGCCTGGATACCGCTGCGGGCATTGGGGCGGGCAGCGTCGTGTGATACCGTCGCCGCATCGGCCAGGGGAGGCGCGCAATGGCTTATAACCGGACGACCCCGTGGGTTTTCGTTTCGCATTCCAGCGAGGACCTGAAACAGGTGCGCGTCGTGCGCAACTTCCTGAGGCGCAAGGCGCGGCGCCCTTGCTGTTTCACCTGTTGTCGCTGAAAAATCCGGACGAATTCTGGCCGCTGATCCAGCGGGAAATCTCGGAGCGCAACTTCTTCCTCTATTGCGACAGCGAGGCTGCCCGGCGGTCGGACTGGGTGGCGAAGGAGCGGGCGGAGGTCGAACTGACGAAGGCAAACAGGCCGGTCCGCATCGGCGTTGTCGATGTCGAGGGCGACGATATCGACGAGGCCGCGCTCAAGGATTTCATCGGAGACATGAACGTGTTCGCGTCCTATACGCCGGGGGATGTTGCCACGGTCAGGACCTTTATGTCGGTTCTTACGCGCTTCGGTTTCAATACGTTCATCGCCCATGACGATGTGCGTCCAGGAGACGATGTAACCAACGCCTTGCGTGAGGCGATAGACGCCGCCGCCCTTAATGGCTGGCTGCTCGTGTTCCTGACGCCGGCCTACATGGCGCGAGCGGAACAGCGGATCGGTATCCTGCGGGCCGAGTTCGACTTCATGAAGAGTTACGGCCGCAGACTGATCCCGATCCTGCTGGATGAAAATGCCAAGTACACGGCGTTTTTTCGTGAGATTTGGCACATTCAGTATTTCGACGCGACGAAGACCGATCCGCATCAGGCCGCCATGGACCTGGCGCGAGAGCTGCTGAGGCGGTGAGGCACGCGGATCGGCTGCGTCGTGTGGTGCAAACATCACGCGCGCTGGATAAGTGGCCGGATACCGGTCCGGGCGTTGGCGCGGGGGCGCCGTCGTGTGGTATCGTCGTTACGTCAGCCAGGGGAGGCGCGCAATGAATACCGACCGGTCGCTGAGGGTCTTCATCTCCTATTCGCGCAAGGACGGGGCCGCCCTGGCCGAAGAGCTGGTGACCGGACTGGAAGTCGCCGGTTTCACACCGTTCCTCGACCGCCAGGACATCGCCGCCGGCGAAGATTGGGAAGCGCGCCTGGGCGGGCTGATCCAGTCGGCCGACAGCGTCGTCTTCGTCGTTTCGCCCGGCGCCATTGCGTCGCCGCGCTGTGCGTGGGAAGTCGAACGCGCCTCGATCCTGTCCAAGCGCGTCGTGCCGGTCGTTGCCGAACGCGTGCCGGACGGGGCGGCGCCCGCGGCGCTCAGCCGGCTCAACTATATTTTCTTCACGCCCGACCAGTCGTTTTCCAAGGGGCTGATGACCCTGGCCACGGCGCTGCGCGTCGATGTCGAGTGGGTGCGCGAACATACGCGGCTGGGCGAACTGGCGGGGCGCTGGATCGAACGCGGCCGGCCTGACGAACTGCTGCTGAGCCGCGGCGAACTGGACACGGCCAAGGCATGGCTGGCGGCATGGCAGCCGGGCAGCCCGCCGCCGGGCGAGGCGCAGCGCGAATTCATCACGGCCAGCGAAGCCGGCGAGGAGCGGCGGTCGAGCGCCGAGCGGCGTACGCTCAAAGAGATCGAGGACGCTCAAACGGCGCGCGCCGCGGCGTTGAAAACCTTGTCACGGCGCACGGCGCTGGGCATAGGCGGCGGGGTGGCGATCGGCGGGGTGGCGCTGGCGGCGTCGGCCATGGCGGTCAAGCTGGGCAATGACGCCAAGACGGCGCAGGCCCAGGCCGACAAAGCGAAGGCCGAGGCCCACAAGGCCCAGAATGAGGCTTACCAGACACGACTGCTGGCGGCGCGGGAACTGGCCGATGCCAATCTGGCGATGGCGCAAACGAATGCCGCCCTGGGCGTCGCCGAAGGCCGGTCCGTCGACAAGAAGATCGCGGCGGCGGTGGCGCGCAAGGACATCGCCGGCCAGTTCTGCGGCTATGCCTGCGCCCCGGGTGAAAACGTCGAGGACGACGTCGTCTTCCTGAGATCGCTGGTGGCGGCGTTGAAGCTCCAGGACCTGTCGGTGCAGGAGGCGTTCGCCGCCGCGCAATATCAACTGCCTGGCCTTTTCGCGCACCTGCTATCGCAGAGCCAAAGACCTTATTTTACTTCCGACCTCAACGGTGGCGTCTATCTGCACAAGGCGACACCGGGGCGCAAGGTTCGCGCCTTGGCCGTCGAAAGCAGTCATTTCTCCCAGGGGGTATTCGCGGTGCCCAAGAGCCATGGCCCGCAGGCGGTCGCAACCTGGGCGAACTTCCTTTCCGAGTGTGGCATTGGTTCGACTCAGATCACCGGCTGCAAGTCCGTCGGGCTGCTCAAGGCCCTGATGGCCTGCGGCGTCGATCCGGCGAAGCGCCTGGAACTTGAAGCCTTGCAATCGACTTTCGCCCTTCTTCTTGCGGAAGGCGTGCCCAGGCCGGCGCCGGCGCCTGGCAATACGCTGTTCGTGTTCTACTACTACGGGACAGGACTGTTGATTGAAGGACAGCCCTATATCGTCCTGGATCCGGATAGCGACGGCAAGGTCTCCGTGGCCTCGGTCGATCGCCTGACCTATATGATCAAGCGCGCTTTCGCTGCGTCTATCGTCATCTTCGACGCCATGTTCACGGCCGTGAAGGAGCCGTTGAGCGAATTTTCCCTGTCGGCTCCTCTGGCGAATTTGTAAACCGCCGTTTACCGGTTTCGCATCATGGATTATTTACAATTTTCTCGGTAAAGTTGTTCAACTCTCCATAGACGGGAGCGGTGGGATGCGCAACGCAGTCGAGCAGATAGACCAGTCGATCGATTTTTTCCGCGAGACCGGGCGTGAAGGCCTGGTGATCGGCCTGACGCGCGCCGACTGGGAGGGGTTGTGCGCCGTCATGCTGAAACGGCGCGGCGGCAAACGCATCGATTTCCGTCTCGACGACGGTTTGCCGCAGATCGTCTATGACGGCGTCAGCATCATCCGCCTGGCCGACGGGATGGAGAGCTTTGTCGGCTTCGGCTACGGCACGCCCGACGAACAGAGGTTCAGGCTGGAAAAGGCGAAGGCGCCGGAAGTGGGCTCCGACACACAGGTGGCGTCATGAAGATCAGTTCGGCGGATTTCCTGCACCTGAAGGCGCATGAGCGCCTGGACCTGATTGCGCGCTGGCTGGAAAGCGACGACGCCGAAGAGCTGTGCGTCCAGGGCGAGCGCCACGTGCTGGCCAAGGCGCCGGTGTTTCTGACGCCGGGCATGAGGCACCGGAGAGTGCGGTAAAAGGCGACTGGCGTTATGACATAATTGACACCTTTCCGCTACCATAGGTCGATAAAGTCCAGCCCGGCCCGGGTGCTGCCTTTGGGGAAAATCATGCGGTCTCACGTGTCGCGGCGCATTTGCGCCGGTGTTTTGCTGTCGGTCATGGCCATTGCCATCCAGGCGTGCGGGGGCGGCGGGTCTTCAGGCGGATCGTCTGGCGGGTCTGGGAGCGCGGTGTCCTCGTCGTCTTCGTCTTCCTCATCTTCTTCCTCTTCCAGCGCGTCCTCGTCCGCCGTCAGCTATCCGGCCGGCGCAGACACGGTGGTGGCCGCCCGCTCGACCAGCTACATCTATCCCCGCCATCCGGCGATCACCGGCCTTGGCAACGGCACCTATGCCGTCGCCTTCGAAGACACCAATTCGACCGGTTTCCGCATCGTCGACGGCACCGGCGCGCCGGTCGGCGCCGCCACTATCCGCGGCGCAGGCACGGGCGGGATATATACGCAAAAACCGGTGGTCGCGGGTTTAAGCGGCGGCGGCTTCGTCGTCGTCTGGCTGGAAAGCCCGATGACCGGCGACTATGCGGTCAAGGCCCAGCGTTATGACGCGGCGGGCGCGGCGGTCGGCAGCGTGATTTCGGTCACCAGCGCCGGCAGCAATGTCTCAACCGTGCTCAAGGTGCGCGCCCTGGCTTCGGGCGGTTTCGCCGTGGTGTGGGCCGATCCGGTCCATGGCAGCACGCCCTATGTGGTCGATGGCCGCATCTACGACGCCTCGGGCATGGCGGGCGACGTGCTGACCTTGGAATCGCTGCCGAACATCGTCGACACCACGACCGGGGCGGCGCCGGCCTTCGACGTCGCGGCCCTGTCGGGCGGCGGTTTGGCGGTGGTGTGGGAAGCGAATAATGCGGCGATGGGCGCCACGTGGCGCGACATCAAGGGGCAGGTCTTTAATGCTTCTGGCGTGGTGCAAGGCGCTGCCGTGGCGATCAGCGATGGCGCCAACGACGCCAGCCTGCCGTCGGTCGCCGGCGTGGCGGGCGGCGGGTTCGCCGTGGGCTGGCAAAGCCGCGTGGCGTCGTCGGGGCTCAGCTTCGCCAGCGTGATCCGCACGCGGATGTTTTCCGCTGCGGGCCAGGCGCAGGGCGCGGACGCGGTCGCCAGCGACGGCGGCTCAAGCGAGGTGAGCCTGACGGCCTTAAGCGATGGCGGCTTCGTCGCGGTCTGGGGCAATACGGCCGGCAGCGAAATCCAGGTCTTCGACGGCGCGGGCGCCATGACGGTCCCGAAGCTGGTGTTCGGCGATGCGGCGACCGCGGAGACGCTCAGCGTTCCGGTCATTGCCGGGGGGGCAGGGGGCGCTTCGGGGGGCGGCTTCGCCATCGCCTGGCAGTCGGTGATCCAGACGACGGACGGCGGCTCCAGCGTCAAGGTGCGGACCTATACGAAGCATTGAGGTGAGGAGCGGAGTGTGGGGTTTTCCCCCCTCCACCACGCCGCCGCTGCGCTTTGGCGCGGTGGAGGGGGGAAGGCCCCGCGCGCTCAGTCCGGGCCCAGCGGGCTGTCGATCAGGGCGTCGATGATGGCGGGGCCGAACGCGAACAGACCGACGGCGGCGATGACGGCGCCCAGGATCTGAAAGCCGATCATCGGCAGGTCGTGACGGTCGAGCCGCCGCAAATGGGCGCCGCGCACGCTGCGTACCCCTATGGCGATCAGCGTGAAGACCGCAAACACACCCCATGCCGGCAGGGTCAGGTGCGATATCGTGGTGCGGACGGCGTCGGCATAACTCAGTCCGCCGTGGGCCGAGGCATCGTAGACATAGCCCGGCGACGGCGTCGGGGTTTCGTTCGCGTCGGGGGGAGAGAAGACCGAGAGAAAAGAGCTGAAAGTGGCGCCGTGCAGCATGGCGGCGATAGCCGAGGCGATGGCATAGCCGGAGCCCAGCCTGGCCGGATTTGCGTCGGCGGGCGAGCCTGTCGCCGCCTGGTGCCACATCATCAGCCCGACCACCGACAGTCCGCCGGCCGTGCTCAGGCCAAGGCCGAGGTTCAGCAGAAAGGCTATGCCGGGCGCCAGGTAGCGGCAGTCATTGTGGCAAACCTTGACCGTCTGCGTCGCCGTCGGCACGCCCGAGGCATAGTCCGTGCTGAGATTGTAGGTCGAGACCAGCCACATGCCGGCGCCGACCGCCAGTATGGCCAGCAGGCCGAGACAGATCCTGATCGTTGTCGCGTGTTTCATGTTTCCCCCCGTTTTTGAGTCCCCGCGCTATTGTCCGCCCGCGTGCGGCGCCCGTCAACAGGTGCGACCGCTGTTATAATATAATTGACAGCCTGCCCGTCTGCCGCGATAGGTGGGTAAAGCTTAACCCGCGGGGGGTGATCTGCTTATGGGGGGGAACATGCGGTCCAACGTGTCGCGGCGCATCTGTGCCGGTCTTTTGCTGTCGGTCATGGCCATCGTCATCCAGGCGTGCGGCGGGGGCGGCGGCGGATCGTCAGGCGGCGGTTCGGGGGGCGCGTCTTCGAGCAGCAGTTCGTCCTCATCCTCTTCGTCTTCCAGCAGCTCGTCGTCTTCATCCGCGGCCGTCAGCTTCTCGGCCGGCAGCGAAACCGCGATCGTCACGGAGGCGGGGACACCGACCGTTCTGGACAACGCAGCCGTGGCCGGGCTGGCGGACGGCCATTATGTCGTGGCGTGGCACGACTATGAAGCCGATGGGTTCCGCATCGTCGATGCCAGCGGCACGCCCCTCACCACCGCCGTCACCTGGGGCGGCAATTCCGACGGTTTCGCCGCCTATGCTCCGGCGGTCGCGACGCTGGCGGACGGCGGGTTCGTCATCACCTGGCTGCAAGAGTCCCTGGGCGGTCCCGATGAAGACCTGTACTCGGTCCGGGCCCAGCGCTACGACGCCACCGGCGCGCCGGTCGGCGCCAGGGTCACGGTCGCGGCCTTGGCCGATTCCTCGACGCGGCTGATCGTGCGGCCGCGGGTCTCCGGCGGTTATGCGGTCGTTTGGGCCAACACAAATTATGGCCCGGGCCCCTATGTCATCAACGCGCAGATGTACGACGCGTCGGGCGCCGCCTCGGGTGCGACGGTGACCCTGCAGTCGCTGACCCTGACCCTGGACGCCATGAACGCCCGCCAGACGCCGCTTTTCGACGTCAGCCCCTGGCCGGTGGCGGCCTGGTCCTGGTGTGGGAAGTCTATACGCCGGGCACCAGCTGGCGCAATCTGGTCGGCCAGATCTACACCGACGCCGGCGTCGCGCAGGGCGCCCAACTGGTCATCAGCGACACGGCGAATAATGCTCAGCGGCCGTCGGTGGCCGGTCTCAGCGGTGGCGGTTTCGCCGTCGGCTGGGACAGCACGACGTCGTCGTCCGGCACGGTCTTCCCGGCTCTGGTGCGGACGCGCGCCTTTTCGGCGGCGGGCGTGGCGCAAGGGACGGAAACCGTCGCCAGCGCTGCCGGTGCGAGCGAAAGCTGGGGGGCGTCTCTGGCCGCCGTCACGTCTGGCGGCTATGTCGTCACCTGGACGCACTATCCCGATCACCAGGTGCAGGCCTTTACCGCCTCGGGCGGCCTGGCGGGGACGGTTCAGACCATCACCAATACCGTCGCCCAGGAGACGACCCAGGGCGCGGCCGTTGCCGGTGGTGCGGGCGGTGGCTTCCTGTTCGCCTGGCAATCCTATATCCTGGTCGGTAGCAGCGCCTATCTCAAGGTGCGCGCCTATTCGGCGCACTGAAGCGGAAGGTTGGTACGGGTTACGGGTTTCGCCTGACGGTTGTGTCTTCTCCCTGTAGGCGGGAGTTGACCATGAAGATACGCTCATCCGATTTTCTGCACCTGGCTTCGGCCGAGCGCACGGCCTTGATTGCGCAATGGCTGGAAACGCCCGACGAGACCCTCCATCTGCACGATGCCATTGCGGTCAAACGCCCGGCGCAGGCGGTGTTCCTGACGCCGTCGATGCGCCATAGGCGCGCGTCGTAGGGGCCGCGAGGCGGCGGCGCGGCACGTGGCCGGCCGCGCGCCTTTTCCTATTTATTGTTTGTCGACCGTAAAGCTGCGGATGGTCTTGCCGGCCAGCGGGTCCGGGGTTTCGTTGTTGCCGATCCCCATCATCTGGAGCGAGCCGTGCAACTGATGCAGGCGCTTGAAGGCGAAGGTGACGGGGGTGGTGACAGTCACGGCCTTGTCGCCCGATGCGTGGGCGGACAGGCCGGGATCGCTGGGCGGGGAGGCGTCTTCCGCCGAAGCAAGAGCCGGAGTGGCGGCAGGCGCGGACGCCGGAGTCGAAGTGGAACTCGTCGCGGATTGCGCCTGATCGGTGGCGGCGGGCGTGGCCTTGGTCGTCGTTTTCGGCGCGGTCGTGGCAGCGGGCTTGCCGAAATTCGCGGTGATAGACCCGGAAACGCCGGTCTTGTCGGCGGTCAGGGACAGTCCGTTGCCGCCGCCCGTACTCCCCGAACCCGTACCTCCCGAACCCGTAGCTCCGGTTCCGCTGGCGTCCGTGCCTGTGGCGGCGGCCGGATGGGCGGTCACGGCCGCAATCGCCTTGGCCGCCAGGGGCACGGGGGCGATCGAGGGAGCCTCGATCGTGAGCTTCAGGCCACCGGCCGTGCTGTCCGAAAAGGTGCCCTGGGTGACGACATAGGCCTCCTGGACCACGTAGATGTCCGGATCGTCGAGCAGGGCGCCGCAGTTCTTCTGGAACAGAGCTTTGTTGCTGTCCTTACTGTACCACATCACGAAGCTCATATAGTCCAGCGACTGGTCGCTGGCATGCTGGACCGCAACGCTTTGGGCGTGGCTCAGGTTTAAGCCGAACAGGCCGGAGATAAGCTTGGTGAAGCCGGACGAGGCCGCAGCACCCAGCGAGAAACTGCCGGACGTCGAGAAGACGGCCGGCGTCGCCGAGGTGACACCCAGCGCCGCGACGGGGACCTGGCATTGGTCGAGCGTGCCGATCCATCTGAGATCGACCTGGTCGCCGTCGCCGTGGATATAGACCAGCGCGCCTGGCGTCAGGCTGCTCATCGGCAGAGGGGCGTCGTGCCAGCCGGCGCCGAGCGACTTCGACAGCTCGGGAAAGGTTTGGGCCTGGCACGGCGCGGAAAGGGCCAAAAGGGCCAGGGGGAGGGCGAGGGCGAGGGCGCCGCTGGCGGCGGACGCGATTTTGCGTTTCATGAGAGTGTCCCGACAACAGTGTGAAAGGCCGGGGCGACGGCGGCCCGGCGTGAGCAGGCGCGGGCGCGCCGCCGGTAAAGCCGGTTGCGTGCAAACCCCTGGATAAAAACGTGAAGGCCCGAAAGACGCGAATGCCCGGAACAGGAGGGGCGATTCGAGATAACATCGATATCACTTCACTTAAGGGAAGTAAACCGGAGCGGGAAATTTTGTTAACGCTTTTGCCGGGCGGTAACCGGATACGGGGAGTGTCCTTTTTTGTGTAAGGCTTTCCCGATGGAGGTTAAAGATTCTGCGCTTGGAGGTTTGCCATTTTGGGTTGACTGTCGCGAATAATGTTTCATTAATATATGAAACCTGGGCGGGTGTGCGACATGCGGCGAATCGTATTGGCTTTATCTGTTGTGCTGCTGCTGGCGACCGCGTGCACCAAGCCCGCGGCGACGGACGCTTCGTCGTCGATGGAAATGGACGAGGCGGCGCCTGCGGAACAGATGTCGGCAAGCGCCGCGGCCGGGCCTTCCGAGCACGCCGGCGAGGACATGGTCGCGCCCGCCGGTTCCGAAAACGCCGTGCCGCCAGGCTCCGAAAAGGAACCGCTGGCCCAAGCGGCCCCGCCTCAGGCTTCCGGAGGAACGGCGTCGTGGAGGTACGGCTACTACGGGCACGGGTCGCTGAGGCACTTTCGCGTGCGCGTACCGCACGCCTTTTCGGTCCACTTGCCGCATCCTCTTCATCTGCCGGACGATGCGACGGAGGTGGTCGTCACGGGCAGTCACCACGCTGCGTCGCACGATGAATCCGGCGTGGAATCCGCCACAGATTCCGGCACGACCGATATGGCGTCGACCTCGAAGGCGACGGAGACCGGCGGAGCCGTCTCCGGTGAGAGCGGATCGGGCGACACCGGCTCGGATGCGATGAATTCCGGCGAGGGGGAATCCCATTCGGGCCAAACGGAAGGCGCGGTGGTGGGGGGCGACATCACGGGAGGAATTACTGTTTCGGGTGGGTTCGCTTCGGTCGGTGAGGCTCTTGAAGGCGACCTTCAGCCCGGTGCGGTAAACCAGGACGCAGCACATTCCATTACGGTCACCGCCGGGGGCGATGTAAACCTGACCGCGACAACCCCGCCCGCGCCCAAAACCTACTGGCACTATGTCAGCTTCGATCCGGTGGCGGTCGTGGCCGGCGCGCCGCGCGAGCCGGGGGCGGCGGCGCGCCTCAAAAGCGGGGTGCACACCTCCCTGCGTTACCGCCTGACGCAGCATGAGCCGCAGATGGCGTTAGGCGTCGCGCGGGCGGTGGCGTCGCCGGAAGTGGGCCAGGCGCTTGAAAGCCGCTCCGACACGATCGAGGTCGCCTTTCATTGCTCTGTGTGCGATCCGCGCGACAACCGGCAGCCGTCGCGGCGGCTGACCCTGGCGGAGTTCGAAACCAACACGGTGACGTTTGGCTTCAAGATCGACAAGACGCGCGTGCCGACGGGGACGCCGGCCGCGGGAGATATGCCGCCGGGCATCCGGCTGGATCTGGCGAAGAACGGCGTGCCGTACAAGGAGGTCTATCTGTGCGTCAATGTCGACGACATCCCGCAACTGTGTTCGGGCAATGCCGACATGACGGAAACGGCGTGTGGCGACAAGGCGGGGAGCGCCTGCGTATCGGTGGCGGGAGCGGACGACGACAACGACAACGACAAGGAGGCCGTCCTGGAGGCGCAGCCGGACGCCACCATCGAACTGAGCAATCCGCCGGCGGTGTCCAATGCGGATTACCAGGTCGATCCCTACATCCACCTGACGATCGAGTTGCATCCGCAAACGGCTTATTTTGGCGATATTCTCGCTCAGTTGCGCCACGACGGCCACACTGCGCTGGCCGACAGGCTCGCCCGCGATCCCACGCCGTCGGTCGTGTCCGGTGTGGCGACGGCTCAGGACTTGTCCATGGACAGTGACGATTTCGTCGTCCGGGTCGAGTGCATGGCGACGACAAGCGCTGCGGTCAAGGCGTTCCTGGAAGCCAGCGTCTATGATTGCAGCAAATTGGGGCCGGACGACCTTAAAGATGCCGTCGAGCGGCACGGCAGCCTCTGGTATCAGGATCTGTTCAGCGACGAAGCGGATACCGTGATGCACGCCATGCTGGCGGTGTCGCATGCCAAGCTGGCCGCGAAGGCGCCGCCGCTGAAAATCCTGTTTCAGTCCCGTCTGGGCGTACGGTTGCCTTTTCAGCTTTTCACGCCGTGCGACGCCTGCTCGGCGGACCTGTTCGGCCTGTCTTTCGAAATAGTCGAGGCCAGTTCGGAAGGCACGCGGAAGGTGGCGAATTCGCTAGGGGCGCCGGCCGCCAATCCGCTGGTTGCCACCTATATCGACATACCACCGGAAAGCACCGATGTCGGTCAAGCGGCGAAGGTGGAATTCGCTAGCCTGACCAAGGCCCTCGCGAAAATGGACACCCGAGAGGTGACGAACATCTCATCCGGCGCGGATTTTTACAGGAAGTTCAAGGCCGACACCGCGACCTTGTCCCTTATATGGTTCTACGGCCACGGTGAAGGTCGTTATAATGGCGGCGCGTCCGACGGGGAGCCGATGGGCTATAACGCTGCCGATGGGTCTGCTGACGCCAAACTGTACTTCCACAAGACGTCCGGAGGTGAAGATTATCTGACGGCGCGGCAGATCGCGACCGCGAAATTCGACCACGATGCCAAGTTGCCATTTTTGCCAAGGCAGCCGTTGGTCGTGCTGATCGCCTGCGAGGTCGGTGCGGTGAATCCCTACGGCCGCATCGGCACCAATATGACCCAGGCCTTTCTGAGGAGCGGGGCTGGCGGGGTCATTGCCACCGAGGCGCCGGTCGAGGCCAATTCGTCGATGATGCTGAGCGATTATCTGATCGAGGGTATTTTCGGTGCGCAGCCCATGTCGCCGTCGCTGGCGTTGTTTTATGCCCGACGAACGGTTTACCTGCAGTCGCTCCAGACGGAGAACCAAGAGCCGCCAAAGCCTGACTACTGGCCGTTGCTGTTCTATTATACCGCGCCGTGGACGGGCGTTCGTCAGAAGCCACTGGCGAATCGCCCCTGAATCGCGATCAGGTTACGTCTGCTCCGGCTTCGGCAGGTCCAGCACCATGTCGCGCAACATCTTCATCGTGCCGTCGGGCTGGCGGGTGAAGACGGCAACCCAGTTGCCGGTTTCCACCGCCGGTTTTCTCGTCGCCGGGTCGGTATAGGTGAAGTGGTAGGTGGCGCGGTAGACCGCCATGTCGCCGGATTTGGCCACGTCGACGGCTTCGTTGGACACTTCCAGTTTTAAGGCAGGGTCGCTCATCTGCGCCTTGACCTGTCCCCCGCATCGCCCAGGAGGGCTCCGCCTGCCGGCGAGGCCAGGGCAGGAGGGAGAAGACTGAAACGCCTCAAGCGAAGTGGCAGGCACATTCGCATGGCGGGCGCGGTGCTTACGTGTTAGGGTGTAACATAAGCCGGGGAGGGGTAGGATGAATATTCCGAAAAACGTGAAGCTTTTGGCGCTGGTGCCTCTGGTGTGTCTGACGCAGTGCGACGCCTTCAAGCCCAAGGTCAATTACGGTTACGACATCGAGCTGAAGGTGTCGCCGAAGGGCGAGGCGGCGTTGAAGACGTCGCAGGGTTTGTTCGTCGACGCCTGGTTTTACGGCGAGGCGGCGCCGCAATAT
>FTDB01001836.1_pt1 | contig 17584 bp, 18 predicted proteins | sample 1639741 | NCBI WGS metagenome assembly FTDB01 (sample SAMEA3914869, study PRJEB12502) | metagenome | biome: forest; material: soil | place: USA | collected 2012-03-12 | depth 0.1 m | reverse complement strand
GCCATAGACAGGCCCCAGATCGCCTGCGGCATTACCTACACCAATGACCGGACCCATGCGATCATTGCCAATCGTCTCAACGAGTCCGCGGTTTATGGCGGTCACTTGTCGGGCCGTGGGCCACGCTACTGCCCGTCGATCGAGGACAAGGTTGTCAAGTTTGCCGACAAGAGCTCGCACCAGATTTTCCTGGAACCGGAAGGCTATGATGACGACACGGTTTATCCGAACGGTATTTCGACCAGCGTTTCCGAAACAACTCAGGAAGCCTTTCTGCGCACGATCACGGGCTTGGAAAATGTAGCTATCAAGCGTTACGGTTACGCCATCGAATATGACTATGTCGACCCGCGTGAATTGCTGCCAACATTGGAGCTGAAGCAACTGCCTGGATTGTTTCTGGCGGGACAGATTAATGGCACGACCGGTTACGAGGAAGCGGGAGCGCAGGGCTTGATGGCTGGTATCAACGCAGCTGCCAAGGCCGGCGGCTACAGCCCCACCGTGCTTGGCCGTGACGAAGCCTATATCGGTGTCATGATCGATGACCTGGTGACGCGTGGCGTTACCGAACCGTACCGCATGTTCACCAGCCGGGCTGAATTTCGCTTGTCGTTGCGCGCGGATAATGCCGACCAACGTTTGACAGACAAAGGCATTGCGCTGGGTGTGGTTGGCGCTGTCCGCAGGCGCCACTGGGTGGCGAAGCGCGATGCCTTGGTTGCCATTCGTGACCGCGCAGGCGAGCTTTCGGCAACGCCAAAGGAGGCTCTGGCCCAGAATATTCAGGTCAATGGCGATGGCCAACGCCGCAATATCATGCAGCTGATGGCCTATGAAACCTGCGCGCGTGAGAAGCTCGAAAATCTGTGGCCCGAAATCAACGCATGGCCTGATGAATTGTACGAACAAGTCGAAATTGACGCGCTTTATGCCGGCTATATGGGACGCCAGAAGGCCGAAATTGAAAGCTTTCGCAAGGACGAATGCCTCAGCCTGCCCACCGATCTGGACTACCTTTCCGTGCCCGGTTTATCGAACGAAGCCCGTGAAAAGCTTAATCGTATCCGGCCGCTGACCTTGGGTCAGGCGGCTCGGATCGAGGGCATGACACAAGGTGCGCTGACAACTTTGTTGTTTTACGTCCGCAATCTGGCCAAGCGTACGGCATGACCGACCGACCCATGACGCCTGACGAGATGGCGGAACGGCTGATGTTTCACGTGAAACACGAGGCGATTGCCGATCTCGCGATTTTGCTGGAACGCTTGACCGTGCAAAACGAAGTCATGAATCTTGTCGGGCCCGCCACCCTTCCGCACTTCTGGTCGCGGCACGTGCTGGATAGTGCGCAACTGCTGGATTACCAGCCCGATGCCCTGACCTGGGCCGATCTGGGCGCTGGCGCCGGCTTTCCGGGACTGGTGCTTGCCATTCTCATGAAAAATGCAGTCGGAGCCCACGTCTATCTGATTGACTCGCTGGCCAAACGCTGCCGCTTTCTTCAAGCCATCGTCGATGAGTTGTCCCTACCGGCCACCGTCATAAACGATCGCGCCGAAAATCTCGACCTCAAGGTTGACGCTGTCACCGCTCGTGCTTTCGCGCCTTTCCCCAGGCTGTTCGGCTTTGCCCAAACCTTTTTCCAGAATGGTGCCGAAGGCTGGTTTTTAAAGGGGGAAAATGTGGACAAGGAGCTTGAGGACGCTGGCAAACATTGGCGCTTTGAGGTACAGATTAAACCTTCTTTAAGCGACTCACGTGGACGCGTGGTCCATGTCCGGAGACTCAGGCGTGCCCGATAACAGCGAAAAAGCCATGCGGGTGCTCGCCATCGCCAACCAGAAAGGCGGCGTCGGCAAGACCACGACGGCCATCAATCTGGGCACGGCACTGGCCGCCATCGGGCAAAAAGTATTGCTGGTCGACCTGGATCCACAGGGCAACGCATCGACCGGGCTAGGTGTACCGAAAACGTCGCGGGATCTTTCCCTTTACGACGTCATCGTTGATCGCAAGCCGATCGGCGAGGCGGCAATAAAAACGTCAGTACCCGGATTATCTCTATTGCCGTCCGATCCAGATTTGTCAGGCGTCGAAATCGAGCTGGGCCAAGCGGAGCGCCGCAGCTATCGCTTGCGTGACGCTCTCGAACACCTGGTCGAGCAGAAGCAGCATTACGACTACGTTCTGATCGATTGTCCGCCTTCGCTCAACCTGCTGACGGTCAATGCCATGAGCGCGGCCGACGCCGTCCTGGTGCCGCTGCAATGCGAGTTCTTTGCCCTGGAGGGTCTGAGCCAGCTGATGCGGACCATCGATCTTGTGCGCGGCAGCCTTAACTCGCGCCTGTCCGTCCAGGGCATCGTCCTGACCATGTTCGACAAGCGTAACGCCTTGTCCGGAGCGGTCGAACGCGATGTCCGCCAGCATTTCGGGCAACTGGTTTATGATACGGTCATACCGCGCAATGTCCGCGTTTCCGAAGCACCGTCCTATGGCAAGCCGGCGCTGATCTACGATGTCCGCTGTTCGGGCAGCCAGGCCTATATCAAGCTGGCCAAGGAATTGGTGGCGCGGGAAAAGCAGCGCAGGGCGCGCGCCGCCGCCGCTGCCTGAGGATTAGTGAATGTCTGAAAAACAAAGAGGTTTGGGCCGTGGACTGTCGGCCCTGATGGGCGACCCCGCTACGGTTGCGGCCGCGGATAAGCCGGCGGAAGCGGTGCGGACCGGTCACGAGCAACCTATCGAATTGCTGGTGCGCAATCCCGATCAGCCGCGGCGCGTATTTCACGAGGCGGACATCGAAGAACTGGCGGCATCGATCCGCGAAAAGGGTGTCCTGCAACCCATTCTCGTCCGCACGGCTCCCGGTCAGGCCGGGCACTACCAGATCATCGCCGGCGAGCGCCGTTGGCGGGCGGCGCAAAAGGCCGGTTTGCATACCGTGCCGGTGATCGTGCGTGAGATGGACGATCTCGAAGTTCTGGAAATCGGCATCATCGAGAACGTCCAGCGCGCCGACCTCAACGCCATGGAAGAAGCGCGCGGCTATCGTGTGTTGATGGAGCGGTTCGGACGTACGCAGGATGCGTTGGCGCAGGTTGTCGGCAAATCGCGCTCGCATATCGCCAATATGCTGCGGCTGCTTTCCTTGCCTGAAACAATCCAGGACCATGTCATGCAAGGCCGCCTGAGTGCCGGCCACGCGCGGACCCTGGTGACGGCCGAGCATCCGGAAGCCCTGGCCACGGCAATTATCGCCAGGGGCTTGTCGGTGCGCCAGGCCGAAGCCATGGTGCGTGACGAGGGCAAGATGGAGACCAAGGCCGCCAAGGCGGCGCCCGCGGATAACACCAATACCTTGTCGCTCGAACAGGACTTGCAACAGGCCTTGGGTTTGTCGGTAAAACTCAGCGACAAGGGCGGTCATGGCGACCTGCGCCTTAGCTACACGTCGCTTGAGCAACTGGATGACCTGTGTCGGCGCCTGATGAAGGCCTGAGGGCGGTAGGGCTAAAGTCCTACGCGGGCGGCCTTACCGGCTATGGCCAGGTAAAGCCGTTCGGCAATAAGCAGATCGGGCATGCCGGTGGTCTTGCAGGACTTGTCGGCGTCGATCAGGTCCGATGCGAGCGGATCAAGTGCGTCGTAATTCCATGATCGCGCCTGACGCAGCATATCGTCTTCGTCTTTCCAGAATACGCCGGCGGCACGTGCGGCTTCCTTGGTGCCCATGCCTTTTTGCAGCAAGCTTTTGAGAAGCTTGACCTTATTGTAATGTTGGCTGAGGGCGCGCATGGCATCGGGACCGCTTTCACCTTCGGCAAAGGCACGACGAAGCCCGGCCTGGGCCTGTTTCATGCGGCCGCCGAAGGCATCGAAAGCAGCCTTGAAAAGCGAAGCTTCCGGCTCAACGCCAAGGAAATCCTGCAAATCTGTTTCCGTCAGGGTCTGGTGAGACCCTGGGCCTATGAATAGGATCAGGCGCTCGATTTCCTGGTGGGCGATGCCGCGTTCCTTGGGCAGGCGCTGGGCAAAGATGTCCATGGCGGCGCTGGTCAGCGCCACGCCGTTTTGCCCCAGGGTTTCCCTGGCCATGCGAATGATGTCGCCGGTCTCATCTTCGTAGCAGGCGATGGATGCCAGGTTTTTGTCGGCATCGGCCAGGCGGCGCAAGGCGGAATCACCACCAAGGTTGCCGGCTTCGATAATAAGAAAGGCGTCCGGGTTGTAGTCACCGGCGGCATGGGCTTTCACAACGGCGGCAACAGCCTTGTCGAGTGATGCTTTTTCCGAGAAAAACTTAAGGCGAATCAAGCGCTTGCCGCCCATCAGCGACAAGGATTGCAACTCGCCTTCCAGCCGCGCAGAATCCCCTTCGATATCGCTGTCGGTGATGAGGGAGACATTGAACGGGTCGGTAATATCCGGGACGGTCAAACGGGCAAGTCCGGTGGCCCGTTCTATGACCTGGCTGCGATCCTTGCCGTAGATCAGGACGCCGACGCAACCACTCGGTGGCCTTTTGAAAAAGGCGTCGACTTCCGCCTTCTTGCTCAACTTCATTGGGGGGTGTCGGCCGTGGAAGAAGATGAGTCGTCATCGCCGGCGGAAACGGACGCTGTCCCCGACGATGCTGAAGCCGAAGCCTTTTTATCCTGCAAGGGCGTCGAACCCTTCGGGGCCGCGTCGCCGTGGAAATAGAGGGCGACTTCGGTCTGGATCTTCTCCGAAATCGACGTGGCGATACGTTCCTGGGCATCCTGCTGGGCGATGATGCCGGTAAATGGTGATTTCGACGTGTCATAGGTGACCGTGTCGGTGAAACTGCCGCTGTACATCGTCCGGCCGGTAGCCAGGTTGGTCAGCTTGTAGCTGACATTGCTGGTGATTTCGGATCGCGTCGAGGTTTCGTCGACCTTGTAGCCGACCGCGAAATGGCGTTCATTCAGGTTGATCGCCAGCAGGTAGGCCTTGGGCGACGTCAGGTCGCTGCCAAAACCATTGCGCAGGTCCTGCTCCAGGAAATAGCCGGTGCGTGTTTTCGGCACGGCGATATCGATCTGCGCCATGGAAGCGGTCAGGCCCTGCTGCGCGTACAGGGGCGCGAAACCGCACGACGCCAGAATTGGCAGCACGGTGACCGCAACCGACACACAAAGGATTTGCAAGGCCCGGCGCATGGATTAGCCCACCACGAAATTGAGAATGCGATTCGGCACAATGATGATCTTGCGGATCGAAACGCCGTCAAGATGCCGCTTTACGCCTTCATCCGCAAGCGCCGTCTCGCGAATTTGCGCCTCTGAAGCACCGATGGGTATCAAAATCTCGCCGCGGCGCTTGCCGTTGACCTGTACCGGCATGACATAGGCGTCGTCCTGGGCCAGGCTCGGATCGAATTTCGGCCATGGGGCATCGGCGATCAGGCCGTCATGGCCCAGCCTTGTCCAGCATTCCTCGGCCAGGTGCGGCGTCACCGGCGCGATCAGGCCGGCCAGCAGGGCCAGGGCCTCACGACGGGCCTTCGAACCGACGACGGCGATATCGGCGGTTCGGATCGTGGTAACCAGTTCGTACAGTTTGGCGATTGCGGCGTTGAAGCGAAAGCCCTCGAAGCCTTCGGTGACAGCCTTGACCGTCTTGTGCGCGGCCTTGAGCAGGTCGCCGGCAGCCGCTTCATCCGTGCACGGCACGTCACCGTCCGGCAGGCCGTCGAACAGGTCCCAGACGCGATGGGTAAAACGGCGCGAACCTTCGACCCCGTCCGAGGTCCATTGCACGTCGCGTTCGGGCGGGGAGTCGCTGAGCACGAACAGGCGGGCGGAATCGACGCCATAGGTGTCGAAAATTTCTTCCGGCGCGACGGTGTTCTTCTTGGACTTCGACATCTTCTCGATATCGCCGATCTCAAGCGCTTCACCGGTCGAAAGACGGCGGGCGGTACGTACGCCGCCCTCGTTGCTGACATCGACATCCGCCGGCTCGACCCACTTGCCGTCGGCGTCGGCATAGGTCTCGTGCGTCAGCATGCCCTGGGTGAAAAGTCCGGCGAACGGCTCCTCGACCGACAGATAGCCGCAGTGCGCCAATGATCGTGTGATGAAGCGGGCATAAAGCAGGTGCAGGATGGCGTGCTCGATACCGCCGATATACTGATCGACCGGCAGCCAGTAGTCGGCCGCTGTCTTGTCGATCGGTGACGGCGACGTCGGATCGGTGAAGCGGGCAAAATACCACGACGAGTCGACGAAAGTGTCGAGCGTGTCGGTCTCGCGCCGTGCCTCGCCGCCGCAATGCGGACACTTGACGTGCTTCCATGTCGGATGGCGCTCCAGAGGGTTGCCAGGCACGTCGAAGGTGACATCCTCGGGCAGGACCACAGGCAACTGGTCGTCGGGCACCGGCACGACGCCGCAAGCTTCACAATGGATGACAGGGATCGGACAGCCCCAGTAGCGCTGGCGCGATACACCCCAGTCGCGCAGGCGGAAGACGGTGGCGCCTTCGCCCAGCTCCATGGCCTCGATCTTGTCGATGGCGGCGTTCTTGGCGGCTTCGATATCAAGGCCGTCGAGGAACTCCGAATGGAAAATCGTGCCCGGGCCGGTATAGGCTTCGTCGCCGACCTCGAAGGTTTCGGCGTCGGCATTCGGCGGCAACACCACTTCGATCACCGGCAGGTCGTATTTACGGGCGAAATCCAGGTCGCGCTGGTCGTGGGCCGGGCAGCCGAAGATGGCGCCGGTGCCGTAATCCATCAGGACGAAGTTGGCGACCCAGACATCAAGCGTTTCAACCGGCTTGAACGGATGCGTCACTTTCAAACCGGTGTTGAAGCCGATCTTCTCAGCCGTATCGATATCGACCTGCGACACGCCGCCCTTGTTCAGCGACTTGACCTGTGCCGCCAGTTCGGGGTTGTCGATCGTCGCGGCCTGGGCCAGCGGATGATCCGCCGCCACGGCGACGAAACCGGCGCCGAACAGGGTGTCGGGCCGGGTGGTGTAGATATCGAGACCGCCCTCAAAACCCGCCGGTGCCTGGCCGGCGAACGGAAAGCGCATGCGCAGGCCGCGCGACTTGCCGATCCAGTTGGCCTGCATCAGCCGCACCTTGTCCGGCCAGCGTTCCAGCGTCTCAAGTCCGGCCAGAAGATCGTCGGCAAAGCGCGTGATACGCATGAACCACTGGGTCAGCTTCTTCTTTTCGACCACGGCGCCCGAACGCCAGCCGCGACCTTCGATGACCTGCTCGTTGGCCAGAACCGTCTGGTCGACCGGGTCCCAGTTGACCTGACTCTCCTTGCGATAGACCAAGTCATGCTTCATCAGGTCGAGGAACCAACGCTGTTGCTGGCCGTAATAGGCCGGCTCGCAGGTGGCGAATTCGCGCGTCCAGTCGATCGACAGGCCCAGCCGTTTCAGTTCACCACGCATGTTGGCGATATTGTCGTAGGTCCAGCCCTTGGGATGGATTCTGCGCTCCATGGCGGCGTTTTCCGCCGGCATGCCGAAGGCGTCCCAGCCCATGGGGTGCAGCACATTGAACCCGCGCGCCCGCTTGAAACGCGCCACCAGGTCGCCCATGGCGTAGTTGCGCACGTGGCCCATGTGGATGCGCCCGGACGGATAGGGGAACATCTCCAGGACATAGTATTTGTCCTTGCCCGGCTCGGCGCGCGTCAGGAAGGTTTGCGCGTCGTCCCAGCGGGTGCGCTGGCGGGGCTCGGTTTCTTTGGGATTGTAGCGGGCCATGAAACTTTAACGGAAAGGCGGGGGTCAAGGGTGGCCAGCCTTATAGAGGGGCTTGACCGGTGAAGCCATAACAAAAAAGCCGTTCCACGCGGGAACGGCTTCGATGCTGAACCTGCGTGGAGCTTAGTTCTTGACGTCGGAAAGTCGCAGTTCGCGCGCGCGCGTCAGGATGGCGTTCTCGACGTCGAGCTGGGTTTGCTGCGAGACATCGGCATCGACCCACTGTCCGCCCTGGTTGACCTGCTTGTAGACCGAAACGTTGAGAGCGTCAGCGCGCAGGCGCGAATCCAGGATATAGACCGTGGTCTTGAAACGCTCGTTCGGCGCCTGCGGATTGGCGTACCAGTCCGAAATGATGACGCCGCCCCACGGATCGGCCGAGGTCAGCGGCATGAAGGAAATGGTGTCGAGCGAGGCGCGCCACAGATAGGCGTTGACGCCGATGCCGGCCTGGGCGTTGTAGGCCGAAGAAGCCTTGGCCTGGCCGCTGAAACCGAACAGGTGCGACAGGGGGATTTTTTCGTCTTCATCGGCGGTGATTACGTGGCCGGTCTTGGGATCGGCGCTGGCCGTCTTGTTGGAGGCGCAGGCCGTGAACGACAGGCAGGCGCCGATAGCCGCCAAAGCCAGGGCAGTAGTACGCATGGTCGTCATCGGGTGATCACTCCGCATCTGTTTTATGGAACGTGCGCCGGATTTTCCGCGCCGTTCTGGATAGGTCTGCCGCCCCCGCTTGAGCGTCCGGCTTTCTATAGCATGGCGCTTAGGGGGTATGACAAGAGGTTGCGTGATAAGTTTATCAACAGAACGGCAAATTCAAGGCAACAGCCAAGCCGCTGGTTCTTTATCGCAAAAACTTGCCTTCCATATTGAAATAATTGTATTATTTCAGTGCGTGACATGGATGTCCCGGAATGGGACGTTGCGGATTCAACACATCGTATAAGGGAATGACAGCCAAGGCGGATATCAAATTGACCCTTGCGCCAATTCGCCTTAATCGGAAATTGACACATGTATGCCTAAATAGGCGGGTAAAAGACGAGTCATATCCGGGGGTTCCGGGCATATGATGGGTTAGAAGACGCAAAAAGAGATGAAGTTCTGGGTCAAGATGGTGGTGGCAAGTGCGATTCTGGCGATGGCCGGAAGCGCGTCCGCCTATGCCGTTACACCCGGCGGCAAGATCAAGACCCAGGGCGTGCCGCAACTGACCGGATTCACTACCCTGACATCCGGCGCTTCCGATGGCTTCAGCCCGGATATCGGCTTTTCCAAGACGCAGTCCAAGGTTTATCAGTTTAACCTGAAGGGCAAGTGGGGCATCAAGTTCGATGTCAACCAGCCCGAAGCCGCGCCGTCCGGATTCAACGATGTCGATGCCGGTGCTTTCTACAAGTTGACGCCGTCGTTGCGCGTCGGTGGTACGGTCGGCTTCGGCGAGAAGACCGATCCACTCAAGCCGGAACCGAACCAGCTGCAGGACAAGAAGCAGCCACGCGTCCACCTCGAGACGACGTTCAAGTTCTAATCTAATCCTTCATCGAAAACGCATCGACCGCGCCCACCCCGGCCAGCCCGCAGTCATGCAGTCGCGTGATGCTGTCGCAATTGATGCCGCCCAGGCCGTAAACCGGCACGGCTGAACTTTCCACCATCTCCCGTATGCCTTTCACGCCCAGTGGAGGCACGCCTTGCGCCGAGGCGCTTTCGCTGGCGAAGACCGGCGAAGCGAAAAGAGCCGCTACCTGGCCTTCCATGACCGCCGGGTGATTCAAGGCGAGCCCGCCATGGCAGGCCGCGGTCAGGACCAGGTCCGGGTGTCGTGCACGCAGGTCGGGGGCCCGCGCCAGGCTTTGTTCGCGCAGGTGAATGCCGTCGGCCCCAACCTCCAGCGCCATGTCGTCATCCTCGCCGATCAGCAGGACCAAGTCGTTGTCCGTCGCGATTTTTCTGAGCAGACGTGCGCGTTGCAAGGCATGGTGCTCGCCGAAATGGCGATAGACGACACCACAGCAGGCCGGCAGATGGGCGGCGATATCCTCGGGATGGGGTGTGCGGGCCGGGTCGGTGAAAAAGAACAGCGGCGGCAAATGCGCGCCCTGGGGGTTGGACGCAGGCGACCCGTGCGCTATGTCTGCGGCCTTGTCGAACAGATACTGAAACCGGGTCTTGTATGTCATCGCCGAACGTCCAGCCGGCAAGCGATTCCGCCGCCGCCTATTCTAGGATCATCGCCCGGATGCGCAAGGCGTTAAAAGCAGCAGGCCGGGCAGAGGATGCCGCTGTCCTGACGGCGGTGACCAAGACGCAAGCCTGGGACGCGATCGCACCCGTTCTGGCAGCCGGTCACCGGAGATTCGGTGAAAACCGCGTACAGGAAGCCATGGAACGCTGGGGGCCGGTGCGCGAGGACTATCCCGACCTGGTTCTGAGCCTGATCGGGCCGCTGCAAAGCAACAAGACGGCCGAAGCGGTCGGCTTTTTCGACGTCATCGCAACCATCGATCGCGACAAGATCGCCCGTGCCGTGGCCGAAGAGATCCAGAAACAGGGCCGGGCGCCCGGGCTGCTCGTCCAGGTCAATATCGGCGAAGAGGCACAAAAGTCGGGTGTCGTGCCGTCCGAGGCCGATGCTTTCCTGAAGACATGTGGCGCCCACGGCCTCAAGATCGAGGGGCTGATGTGCATTCCGCCGGTCGAAGGTCCGCGCGGACCTTATTTCGCCTTGCTGAAAAAGATCGCCGACCGTCATGGCCTGGCTCGACTCAGCATGGGCATGAGCGACGATTATGAAACCGCGCTGGCGTTCGGTTCGACCGAAATCCGCGTCGGCTCCGCGATCTTCGGCAGCCGTTAAGCCGCCTGCGGGAAAGGTTCGACGAAGATTTCGCCCGTGCGGCCGTAATAGACGGCGCGACGACCGCTGAGCGACACGATATAGCTGGCGCAACCCGCCGCAGCGATGCGCTCGCAGAATTCGCCATAACCGATCTCGCGCTTCTGGACGGCACGGATGGCGGCTTCCACAGCGGTGGCATCGAAGTCATCGGCAACGGGCCCGTCGATAGACTTGGCCCGGGCGACATGGGATGTGCCGTCGGGCAGGTAAAAGGTCTTTTCGGCCCGTTGCAGGTCGGCGTGGTAACGCTCCACGCCCGCTTCGGCGAGCCGGCCGATAACCTCGGGAAAGGTCATGGCGCCAGCGTCCGAGCCCATGACGGTGGCCTCGACGGCGGCCTTGATATCGGTTTGCATGGTTTTCTCCTATTCGACGGGTAGGGTCTTGAGATCGTGGTGGCGCACCAGCCCGACCAGCAGGTGCAGCAACTGGGCGCGATCAGCGTCCGTCATATGTCCGAAGGCCTCGGCATCATTGGCGTCGGCAAGACCTGCCAGCCGTGGCACCAGGGCGCGTCCGGCATCGGTAATGGCCAGGGCCTGATAGCGGCGATCGTCGTCACGAACGGTTCGCGTGGCCAGGCCCTTGCCGATCAGGCGATCGGCCAGTTTGGTGATGGCACCGCGCGTCATGCCCATGTGTTCGGCGATTTGGCTGGGGGGTGCCGCGCCGATATCGAACAGTTCGCGCAGCATGACCCATTCGGCGACGGTGACGCCGTGCATCTCGACCTTCAGCGCAAAGGCATGGGACACGTGATTGGAAACGAAGCGCAGCCAATAGCCGAGGTGGTCTTCCAGTTCGCTGGGTTTGGGCATGTCAGTCCGGGGAAATAAGTTGACAAGGAAACTATATGCCGACAGTTTCCCTGTCAACTATTATATACGAGGTTGGAAAGAAACATATCGGCCTTGAGACGCAGGCACGATTACAATCTTATCTCGACCACATCCCCCGGTTCAGCCGCGCGCAACAGTTCCAGCATGTCCGCAAGCCCCATGGCGACGCAGCCTTCCGTGCCCGTATAATCTTCGCGCGCCAGATGGGCGAAGATGGCCGAGCCCATCCCCGGCACGGGGGGATCATCGTTATGGCCGAGCACGACGATGATGTCATAGACGTGGTCGTCGCGCCAAAGCACCTCATGACCGGCGGCAAAGGGCAGCTTCACCAACTTGTTATAGTCGGGTGATGACGGGTCGTCGCACCAGCCGTCATCGGGTGAAAGGGTGCGAACATCGAGCGCGGTATCCGGTGCCTCAACACGGTCCGGGCGGTAGAAAACATAGCGAATCGGCCAGATTCCGGCCGGTGAAGCGCCATCGCCCTCTCTTTTCTCGGCCGCGGGCTTCACGCCCCCTTTCCCCAGGGCGCAACGCACCTTATGTACGCCTAAGGCCAGCGTGCCGTTGCTGAAAGCGGTAAAAGGCTTGACCATTTAATGCGCGCGCCCAATCATAACGAGAAAACTGAAGATACAGGATCATGGTTCAACAAAAAACCCTCCTTATCGTCGACGATGACGACGAACTGCGCGAAGCGCTCGCCGAACAGCTCGAACTGCACGAGGAGTTCAAGGTCATCCAGGCCGCCAACGGCGCCGAAGGCCTGAGGCTCGGCAAGAGCGTCAACGCCGACCTGATCCTGCTCGATGTCGACCTGCCCGACATGGACGGCCGCGAGGCCTGCCGCCTCTTGCGCAAGGGTGGGCTGACCACGCCGGTGATCATGCTGACCGGCCAGGTGTCGGATTCGGATACCATCCTCGGCCTCGATGCCGGCGCCAACGATTACGTCACCAAGCCGTTCCGCTTCGCCGTCCTGCTGGCGCGCATCCGGGCGCAGGTGCGTTCGCACGAGACCAGCGAAGACGCCACCTTCCGCATCGGGCCCTATGAATTCAAGCCGGCGCTGAAGGTGTTGGTCGACCAGACGCAAAAGAAGACGCGCCTGACCGAGAAAGAAACCAATATTCTCAAATACCTCTATCGGGCCGGCGGCAAGCCGATCACGCGCGAGGAACTGCTGACCGAGGTATGGGGCTATAATGCCGGCGTCACGACGCACACGCTGGAAACCCACGTTTATCGACTGCGCCAGAAGATCGAGCCCGACCCGGCCAATGCGCGCCTGCTGATGACGGACGCGGGCGGGTATCGGTTGCAGTTTTAGGTCAGGGGCATGAAACCCGAATACGTCGCCCTTGCCGTTGTCGCCGCGGCGGTTGTCCTGCGCTGGGGAGCATTGGTTATTTTCAGGCAGCGGACCAAGGGCCGAAAGCCCTGAGTCGTCAGAGTGCGAACGTTACCTCTATCGGCACGTGATCGCTGGGCCGTTCCCATTCACGCACAGCGTCATGGATCTTGGCTTCGATAGGCCCGCAGATACGCTCCATCAGGCCGAGATTGAGCAGGATGTGATCGAGCCTCAGGCCGCGATTGCTCTTGCGGAAGTCGGCGGCGCGATAACTCCACCAGGTAAAGATCTTCTCCGGATTCGGATAGACGGCACGGAACGGATCGTGCAGTCGGCCCTTGTCGAGAAACGCCTCGAAGGCGGCGATCTCCGACGGCGTATGGCTGACCACGCGCAGCATCTGGCGGTGCGACCACACGTCGAACTCACCCGGCGCGATGTTGAGATCGCCGCAGATCAGCAAGGGATGATCCTTCGAACGCGCATGCAGGTGCTCGCTCATGCGTTCGTAAAATTCGAGCTTGTGGTCGAACTTGTCGTTGGCGGCGCGATCAGGCAAGTCGCCGCCGGCCGGAATGTAAAAGTTCCAGATTTAGACCTCACCGATGCGGATCGCCTGGGCACGCGCTTCGCCGCGCCGGCAAAACGGCGGCGTACGCAGGGTTTCAAACGGATGTCTTGAGGCCAGGGCGACACCGTGCCAGCCCTTCTGGCCGGTGACCAGGATGTGTTCGAAGCCCAGGGCGCGGAAAGCCTCGTACGGGAACTCGTGCTCCTGGCACTTGATCTCCTGCAGGCATACGACGTCCGTATCGTTTTGGCTGAGAAACTGCGCGATCTGTTCCATTCGCAGACGTACCGAATTGACATTCCACGAAATCAGGGAAAGGCGCATCTGCATCCTTGGGCTTACCGCTAAACAGCGGATAAATAACAAAAAACCCGGCCCCTTAGGGGGAGCCGGGCAAGATTTTGGCACATAACACGAAGAGAAAAAAGGGAAAACGCACGCCAGGAGACTACCGCCGTAGAACTCCTATGTGTGAAAAATAACACGGCAGGGAAAAATCTTCAAGGGAAAAATGAAAAATTAAGTTATTTTTTCGCCAGCGGATTGTCGAGCGTGAATAAGTCCGGGCGAATCGCCGCGCCGTGCGTGAAGCTGGTCAGGCTGACCGTGGTACCGTGATTTTGCGCATCGACCACCGTCCAGTCGTGCAGGGCGATATTACCGGCGGCATCCTGGGTAAAGCTGAGCGTCACGGAGCCTTCGATCTGCTTGCGGCGGTCGCGCGCCTTGAGATGAAAACCGCCGGCGTCGGAGGTGACGGCAGTGATGACCACGCCCTGGTCGAAGCGAATCTGTTTCGACAGGAACAGCGACAACGGTGTTTCGTCGAGCGGGTATTTATCGAACGATTGCAGGCGTGGGTCCCACATCTTGACCTGTTTGCCGTCGGAAACGATCAGCAGGGAATAGGGCGCGTCGTATTCGAAGCGGATCTTGCCCGGCCGCGCCAGATACCAGTTGCCGGTGGTGACACGGCCCTTGAAGTCGGTCTGCTGGAAGCGGCCCTGGCCGGTCGCCAGCGCCTGCAGGTAGGCCGTCGCCTTGGTAATGCGCGCTTGGTCGGCCGCGTTGAACTTCGGTGGCGTTATATAGGTGGCGTTATCGTTGCGGCCTTGCGCCAGAGCCGGCGAGGCGGCGGCAAGGGCGAGCAGGGCGGACAGGAGGGCGCGGCGGTTCATGGATCATCCTTATTCTCGTTCGTCTCATAACCTAAGGTCGCCGCACGGCAAGAGTAAGACGCGAAAAAGACCGGGAACCGCCGCTTTGTGGCCGTGAAATGAAGCGCGGATAAACACTCACGCCAGGTAAACGATGGGTTTCTGTCCCGCAATCAATGCGGTCAGGCTACCGGCGGCCAAGTCGCGGCCGTCGGCTTGGCGTGTTTTCGCGTCGAAATTGGCGATCAGCCGGCTGCCATCGGAAAACGTCGTCTGCTGGACCAGGCGATCGTCGCTCAGCCATGCGAAGGCGTCCATGGTCCTGGTCGCCAGGACTTCATGCAGTGGACGGAAGAACGCATCCTGCTTCTTCATGACCGGCAGGCGCGCCGCCAGGGTTGCGGCATTCAGGTGATAGAGCGGCGGCACGTTATAGAGCAACTGCGCCAGTTCGCCCCATGGCGCCACATTGCTGAATTTGAGACTGTCATAAGACCAGTGATGCGTCGTGATCATCGAGCCGTGAAAGACGCTCTGATACAGCGGTAGCCGCGTCTGCGGCGCGAAGTCGAGCGTACGGTAAGGTTCCTTGAGCGGTACAGTCTTGAAAAAGATGCCGGGCCCGTCCGAAGGATACCAGTTGCCGAGGTAATAGGGCGAATCCTTGTTCTTTTGCAGGTCGGGATCGCCCCAGCCCATGACCGGCGTCTGCATGCCATGGGCGAAGACCGCACCGCCGACGGTGGTGGCGTTGCCGTCTTCGGAACCGACCGGCAGGCGCAGGGTTTCGGAAATCCAGCGCAGCGACGCCTCGTCCGACGCCGCGTTCTGCGCCATGGTCATTTCGTGGCCGGGACGATAGTCGTCAAAGACCATGCCCGTGGTGTAACAGTCGATGAACCAGCTGTTGAAACCTGTCGCCTTGGCCAGGGCAGCCACGCGCGCTTTCAGGATCGGCAGGACGCTGACGCTGTTGGTGTAGACGCCGGCCTGCTGGAAGCCCTTGGTTATATTGCCGGACTTGCGCATGACCCCCATGGTCTCGAAGGCGGCCTTGCCCAATTGCGCGGTCGCCCAATCGGGACGCAGGCCGGGCGCGATGGCGGTTTCATAGGAATCGTATGGCCCGATCAAATAGCCGGCCGCGACGAAATCGCCGACGGTTTCAGGGTGCCACAGCCCGCCTTCCCAACCATCGCCCATGCCGATCCATAGCTTGGCGAGGCCGGCCTTCTGCAGGGCATCGAGCGTTTTATCGGTCAATCCCTGGCCCCAACGCGCCGGGTCGGGCGTCAGGGCCGCACCGAAGGTCGCCGCCACCTGCCCACGCATATCGCCATAAATGCCGCACAGTTTGTCGAGATCGATGTCATCGGTCTGCCAGGCCTGGCGCGCCAGGCTCAAAAGGCCTTCGTTGATCGCGCCGATCAGGGCGCCTTGCTGATAGGCGTAGGGCCTAGTGGTTTTCAGGAGCGGAATGGTGTCCGTGTCAAATGTGGCGCGCAGGCGGGTGGCAAGGTCCGACGACCCGTTCAGCACCTTCATGAAAGCCGGCCAGTCGCGCACATTACCGACGTCCAGCAGCAGACTGGCGCCCCACAGATAGCTATGCGACGCACCGATCAGCCTGGCGGCCTCCGGCGTTTTGGCAATCTTGTCGTCAAGCGTCTGGTAGGCGCCGGTCTCGATCAGATACTGCCGGTAACGCCGGGCGCCGGCCGTGACGTCTTCGCCCAGATGCAGGATCAGGCTCATCGGCGTTGTCGGCGACAGCGAGGTGAAGGCGTGGTTGAGCTTCAGCGCCAGTTGGCCATTATCCAGGCTGAAGACAAGCTGGTTGTTGAACGGGTTGAGCAGCAGCCAGGTCAGGACGAAGGCGCCATGGTCCTGCCCCCATAAGGGCAGACTAAGCTCTTCGGTGGTGTCGACGGGATCATGGCCAGCCAGGTGGGCTTGCCAGGTCGCATCCCCCGCCGGGGCGTAATGGCCCTCGGCCTTGGGGTAGATCAGGCCCTTGCCGAAGGCTTCGCCGGGCTGGTCGATGATATCCAGCTGGCTGGCCGCTGAAGCCGTGATATCGAGCCGAAAGTCGTCATCCTTGAGCGCGCAGATGACGGTTTCGCCGCTGTCCCAGGTCCAGCTGGCCATTTGCGGGGATTGTTTCAAATCGCTGACGGCGTGCTGGCCAACGCCGCGTGAAGCGGTGATCGTGGGCTGGCCCTTGACCAGAACCGTCAGGGCCAATGTCGCCGGATCGATTTCGACGCGCCAGACATCATTTTCAAGGCCGACCGTGTTGGCCGTCTGCGCCAGCACGGGCAAGGGCAGGGCAGCGGCTAAACCGGCGGCGATCATCTGGCGGCGTGTCGGCATGTCCAGTCCTGCAAAAAATGAAAGGCAAGGGGTAGCGAACCCCTTGACCCCAAAACACCTGCTGTGAAGACGCGCACAGTCGAGTCACGGGGTCAAGGGGCCCGTGGCCCCTTGCCTTATCACTTGTTCAAAGCCGGTTAGTGCCCGGGTGGTGGCCCGACCAGGATATCCCGCTTGCCGACGTGGTTGGCCGGCCCGACCACGCCTTCGCGTTCCATCTTTTCCATCAGCGAAGCCGCGCGGTTATAGCCGATCTGCAGCTTGCGCTGGATGTAGGAGGTCGAGGCCTTGCGGTCGAAGGTGACGAAATAGACCGCCTTGTCGTACATGTCGTCGCCCGAACCGCCGCCGCCTTCACCGGCATCGCCGCCGTCGCCGCCGTCCTCCTCGCCGCCATAGGTGACGTCGTCGAGATAGTTGGGCTGGCCCTGGTCGCGCAGATATTGCGCCACCTGTTCGACTTCGCTGTCGCCGACGAAGGGCCCGTGCAGGCGGGTGATGCGGCCGCCGCCGGCCATGTAGAGCATGTCGCCCTGGCCCAGCAGCTGCTCGGCCCCCTGCTCGCCCATGATGGTGCGGCTGTCGATCTTGGAGGTGACCTGAAAACTGATCCGTGTAGGGAAGT
>FTDB01002554.1_pt1 | contig 17677 bp, 17 predicted proteins | sample 1639741 | NCBI WGS metagenome assembly FTDB01 (sample SAMEA3914869, study PRJEB12502) | metagenome | biome: forest; material: soil | place: USA | collected 2012-03-12 | depth 0.1 m | reverse complement strand
GGCTGATCCGCTACGCCCACGCCAACGGCGCGTCGATGTTCTTCTTCGCCGTCTATATCCACATGTTCCGCGGCCTGTACTACGGTTCGTACAAGGCGCCGCGCGAAGTGCTGTGGCTGCTGGGCTGCATCATCTACTTCCTGATGATCGCCACTGCCTTCATGGGCTATGTGCTGCCGTGGGGCCAGATGTCCTATTACGGCGCCGTCGTCATCACCAACCTTATCGGCGCCATTCCGGTCGTCGGTCCGTCGATCCTGACCTGGCTGCAGGGCGGCTTCGCCGTCGACCAACCGACGCTCAACCGCTTCTTCTCGCTGCACTACCTGTTGCCGTTCGTCATCGCCGGCGTCGTGGTGCTGCACATCTGGGCGCTGCATGTCGTCGGCCAGAACAACCCGACCGGCGTCGAGATCAAGTCGAAGGAAGACACCCTGCCGTTCACGCCGTACGCGACCGTCAAGGACGGTTTCGCCATCGTGCTGTTCCTGATCGTGTTCTCGTGCTTCGTGTTCTTCGCGCCTGACGCCATGGGCCACACCGACAACTACGTGAAGGCCAACCCGCTGCAGACCCCGGCGCATATCGTGCCCGAATGGTACATGCTGCCGTTCTACGCCATCCTGCGCGCCATCACCTTCAACATCGGGCCGATCCCGGCCAAGCTGATCGGCGTGTTCCTGATGTTCTCGGCCATCGGCGTGATCTTCGCCCTGCCGTGGCTGGATACGTCTAAGGTCAAGTCGATGCGTTACCGCCCGGTGATGCGCTGGTTCTTCGTGCTCTTCGTCATCGCCTGCCTCGGTCTCGGCTGGTGCGGCGGCCAGGAACCGTCGGACATGGTGTTCACGTTGGGCAAGGACGCGCACGACCAGCCGATCGGCCTGGGCGTGACCCTGCTGTCGCAGATCCTCGCTCTCTATTATTTCTCCTTCTTCCTGGTCATCCTGCCGTGGATCGGCCTGAAGGAAGACCCCCTGCCGGTGCCGGCCTCGATCTCCGAGGCGGTCCTGGCCGAACACGCCAAAAAGAAGGGCTGAGCCGCATGTCTTCGCATCTGACAAAGAGCCTCAAATTTGTGGCCGGCGTCGCGGCGGCGCTTGCCCTGGCCTTCGGCGCGCCTGTATTCGCCGAATCCAATGCCGAGCCGCTGATCGCCCCCAAGGGCGGGTTCTCCTTCGAAGGCCCTTTTGGTACCTTCGACCAGGCGCAGCTGCAGCGCGGCTACAAGGTCTATCGCGAGGTCTGCTCGACCTGTCACTCGATGAACCTGATGTCGTTCCGCAACCTCGGGCAAAAGGGCGGGCCGTTCTACGATCCGAAATACCCGAACCCGAACGACAACCCGATCGTCAAGCAGATCGCCTCGGAATACGATATTCCGACCATCGATCCGGATACGGGCGACGACACCACCCGCAAGGGCACGCCGTCTGACCGCTTCCCGGCGCCGTTCCGCAACGACGCGGCGGCCAAGGCCGGCAACGGCGGGGCCATTCCTCCCGACCTCTCGGTGATCACCAAGGCGCGTGAAGGCGGGGCCGATTACGTCTATTCGATCATGAACGGTTTCGTGACGCCGCCGCCGGAACTGCACCTCGAACCGACCCAGCACTATAATCTCTACGTCAACGGCAGCCTGGCCGCGCAGTGGAAGGGCAAGGGACCGGTGCCGCATGGCGGCGTTCTGGCCATGCCGCCGCCCTTGGCCGATGACAAGGTCAGCTTCGACGACGGCACGCCGTCGACGCTCAAGAACGAAGCGCGCGACGTGGCGGCCTTCCTGGAATGGGCGTCCGACCCGCACGCCCAGGAACGCAAGCAGGATGGCCTGGCCGTGATCCTGTACCTGCTGATCTTCGCCGGCGTGGTGTATCTGGCCTATCGTCAGATCTGGCGTGGCAAACACTAGGGTGATCGCGCCCTGATGGTCTGCAAAGCATCATCTGTCTGCGATACGGTGCTCACGTACTGAAGTACGCTCCGCTCCGTTTCTCGACAGCTAATACTTTTCGACTCATCATGCAGCGATCACGTAATGAATGAAAAAGCCCACCGGCGGTGCCGGTGGGCTTTTTTGTCGCGCCGGTTACCCCCTTGAACGGGGGGTAACATTTCCAACGCGTTCTCCTATAGTGCCTTTGCAGGAGTGAGCAGGGGGCGATCATGATAGTGCGGTCGATGCTGGCCTTGGCGGCCGTGGTGAGCCTGGGCGCGGCGACAGCCCACGCCCAGGTCAGCGCCGACGAATATGCTTCCGAATATAACTTCATCGTCTCCAACGACTGGCGTTGCGCGACGGCGCAAAAGTTCGACGAAGTCGAGGACGGCGAACTCAATATGGAGCAGGATTTCCATTTCGACCCATACACGGCCACGGATCCCTATGCCTTTACCGGCACGGGCTCGGGCGTGATGAATGTCGACGGCGTCGACTATCGCGGCCAGTCGCGTTTCGACGGTTCTGGCTTCAACGAGGCGCGCGGCGTCGGTGTATCGATCACCGACCTGGTCATGACGCAGACCGACACCCTGCCGGATGGCTGGACGTGGAACGACGGCGGCTATATGGAACTGATCCTGACGCAGGAATCCGATGGCACGTACAGCCTGAAAGGCTACTCGACCTATAACGGTACGGCGGTCAGCTATGACTGCGGCGGCTAGACGTTGAAGCGGAAGTTCATGACATCGCCGTCGTGGACGATGTATTCCTTGCCTTCCTGGCGGAACTTGCCGTGTTCGCGCGCGCCGGCTTCGCCGTTGTACTTGACGTAGTCGTCAAAGGCGATGGTTTCGGCGCGGATGAAGCCCTTCTCGAAATCCGAATGGATGACGCCGGCGGCCTGGGGCGCCGTATCACCGACGTGGATGGTCCAGGCGCGCGCTTCCTTGGGGCCGGCCGTGAAATAGGATTGCAGGCCCAAGAGCTTGTAGGCCTCGCGGATCAGGCGGTTGAGGCCGGGTTCCGACAGGCCGAGCGTTTCAAGAAACTCCTGGCGCTCTTCGGGATCAAGCAAGGCGATTTCCGACTCGATCTGGGCCGAGATGACCACGCTGTTGGCGTGGTCGGCCCTGGCGCGCGCCGCTACTTTTTCGGACAGGTCGTTGCCTTTGTCGGCGGCCGCTTCCTCGACATTGCAGACATAAAGCGCCGGCTTCGACGTCAGCAATTGCAGCATGTGCCACGCCTTGGTGTCTTCCTTGCTGACCTTGCCCTTCTCGTAGGCCAGGCGGGCCGGGCGGCCTTCGCGCAATTCGGCCAGCGCGGCGTTGATCAAGCCGACGGTCAGGGCGGCTTCTTTGTCGCCGCCGGTCTTGGCGCGCTTTTCCAGTTGCGGCAGGCGCTTTTCCAGGCTTTCGAGGTCGGCCAGCATCAGCTCGGTCTCGATGATCTCGAGGTCGCTGATCGGGTCGATACGGCCTTCGACGTGGGTAATGTCGCCATCGACGAAGCAGCGGGCGACATAGGCGATGGCGTCGCAATCGCGGATATTGGCAAGGAACTGGTTGCCGAGGCCTTCGCCTTTCGAGGCGCCGCGCACTAGGCCGGCGATATCGACGAAGTTCATCCGTGCCGGGATGATTTCCTTCGAGCCGGCGATCCTGGCCAGGGCATTGAGGCGCGGCTCGGGCACCGCCACGTCGCCGGTATTGGGTTCGATGGTACAGAATGGGTAATTGGCGGCCTGGGCGGCGGCGGTCTGGGTCAGGGCGTTGAACAGGGTCGACTTGCCGACATTGGGCAAACCGACGATAGCGACTTTGAGGGCCATGTATTTTAAGCATCCGAAGGCGGAAAGATGGGCCGTGTCCTAAAGCATTTTGCGCGGGTGAACCAGAGCGTGATGCTTTTTTCTTCCGGTCACATTCTCTGGAGATATACAGTAAATGCAACTTTAAGTATTTTTAATTGGTAATTTTATGCTATCAGGGTTGCGCTTCGAAGCGGTAATCTACGTTTTGCAACAAACAGGAGGACTGCCATGAACAGAAAATTATTTGGCGGGTTGGCGCTCGCCTTTGCCGTGTCGTGCGTTGGCGTAAGCCTTGCCACCGACGTATATGCCGGCAATGCCTATCGCATCGAATACTACGCCGATGCGACCCTGACGGGACCGCCCGTCGGTAATGAAGTGCTCCATTGCACGGGCAACCTGACCCATTCGGGCATCGTGACCGATTATTCCATCTATACGGAAGTCACCTGCCCTGAATAAGGACGTCCCTGGCCCCGGAGCGGCATCGCTGTTCCGGGGCTTCTATTCGCCGGCGCGGGCGTTGAGCTGGCGGCTGTCGAATTTGGGTGCCGGCGCCAGGCGCATGACTTCGGCCTGATAGCGATCGGCGGCGTCTCGTTCGCCGCTGAACAGCATGGGCAGGGCCTTGACGCAAGCCGTATTGAGCGCGTCGAGCCAGGCCTGGTCGGCCTTGGCGAAATCGGCCAGGACCCAGTTCAGGACCAAGGACTTGTCGCCGGGGTGACCGATGCCCATGCGCCCGCGCATGAAATTGGGGCCCATATGCGCCATGATCGAACGCAAGCCGTTGTGGCCGGCGTGGCCGCCGCCCAGCTTCATGCGCAGGCGGCCGGGCGACAGGTCGAGTTCGTCGTGAAAGACGATGATGTGTTCGGGCTTGATCTTGTAGAAATTGGCGGCTTCGGCGACGCTCTGGCCCGACAGGTTCATATAGGTCTGCGGCTTGAGGACCAGCACCTTTTCCTGGCCCTTGGCCGTGTCGATCAGGCCGTCATGCGACAGGGCCTGGAAGCGCTTGCGTTCGGGGCCGAAGGCGGGGCCGCGCACCAGTTCGTCCATCAGCAGGAAGCCGATGTTGTGGCGGTTGTGGGCGTATTGCGCGCCCGGATTGCCGAGGCCGACGATGAGGTGCATGTTTATTCCTGTATCGGGGTTTGGGGCCCATGGCCCCAAGCCTTACTTTTATCCAATAAAAAAGCCGCCCCCAAGGGGGCGGACTTTTTTATTGGGCAGAAGAAGATGTGGGGTCCATGGACCCCACACCCCGATATTAGATTTAAGCCTGCGCCTCAGGCGCCGCCGCATCTTCGCTTTTCGAAGCGCCCGAGGCGGTGACCGATGCCACCACTTCCGATGCGGCGACATGCGCCGTCACGTCCGCAGGCAGCTTCAGATCGCTGACATGCACGCTCTGGCCGATTTCAAGACCGGTCAGGTCGACGATGATGTCTTCCGGAATGTGGTCGGCCGGAACCAGGATTTCCAGCTCGTGGATCGAAACGTTGAGCGCGGCGCCCTTCTTCAGGCCCGGCGACAGTTCGTGGTTCTTGAAGTGGACCGGCACGCTGATCTTGATCTTGGCGTGTTCGTCGACGCGGTACAGGTCGAAATGGATCGGCGTGTCGTGGACCGGGTGGAAGTCGATCGACTTGGCGATCACCTTCTGGGTCTCGTTGCCATACTTCAGGGTCACCAGGTGGCCGTTGAGCTTGCCGGTGTACAGCGCCTTCTTGAACGCGTTGAGGTTGACCGCGATCGGCACGGGGGCCTTGTCGCCGCCGTAGAGGATGCCCGGCACCTTGCCTTCGTTACGCGCCGCGCGCGCGCCGCCGGTCCCCGTGCGTTCGCGAACTTCGACGTCGAGAATAATGTCGGCCATGAGCCTTTGGTCCTTACGAAAACAGGCCGCGGCCTTCGGTCAGGCGCGGCTCGAGAAAATTTAAGAGCGCGCGTGATACACGACTCTTCTCAGCGACGCAACCCGTCAAAAGCCGGAAATTGCGTCGCTTCGGAGCGTTTCATGCCTAACGGCGGCGGCGTCTTTTGACCGGGGCCGCCTTGTGGCTGGATGCCGGCGCGGCCGCGGCCGTGCACTTGTGGCCGCGGCGGCATTTCGGCGCCGGCGGAGCGGGCTTGAGATAGGGTTCGGCATCGGCATGGGCCAGGCTGCCATCGTCGTTGAAGCCGATATTCTGCACGGGCTCGAAGCTGAGCGCGTTGCTCGACATCTTGCCCAGGCACTGGCCCGTATCCATCAGGATATGCTGGCCGAGACAGAACACGTCCTCATAGTACGGCTTGGCGACGGCCAGGCACTGATAGAGGTTGAGCTTGCTCATGTTCAGGCACTTCTCGCCGTCGTTGTCGTCGAGAAGCCGCGTCAGGTTGTCGGCGTTGTTGGCGCCGCCTTCGCCCAGGATCGCCACCGCTGCGATGGCCAGGGCCTGGTTGACCGCCGGCGTATAGGGCGTGTTGAACAGGTCGGGCCGGTCGAACTGCAGGTCGGCTTCGGCTGCCGCCGGCACGGCCTTGTCACCCGCCGCCATGGCCATCTGCGGTGCCGGCGTGCTGACCGGCGACGAACCCGGCGCGGCCGCGCTGATGCTGCTCTGGTCGCCGCTGCCCGACGACGGCGTCACGCTGTCGCCCTGGATGGTGTAGCCTCCGGTCGACTGGCCCGTGGTGGCGCGGGTGACGAGACCGGTGCCGGTGAGGGCGGCGGTCAGCAGGCGGGCGCTTTCATCGGATTGCACGCTTTTCAGCGTGACGGAGTTCTGCTTGGCCATGGCCAGGCGTTCGTCGCGGTTGCTGACGAATTCCTTCGACCAGTTCTGGTGCTGGATATCATAGGCCGCCTGCTTGACGCTGGCGCCGGAGCGATAAACCGACTGGCCGTCGCTCGAGATCGCCAGGATGACGCGGCGGGCGGCGCTGTCGGCGCCCGGCATGGCCGCGGCGTAGGACGGGTTGTTCATGATGCGCGACACCAGGTCGGCGCGCGAGGCCTCATCCGAGGCATAGGCGCGCAGGGCGCTGCGGAAGCTGGGCTCCTGCATGGCGACGATGGCGCCATAGGCGATGACGCCGCGCGACAGTTGCGTCGGCTCGTACGACGCACCGCTCAGCAACTGCGACTGGACCGAATTGCCGTCGCTGAAGGAACCGTTCATGTCGCTGACGCTCTTGACGTAATCGACATAGACCGAGGCGGCGTCGGAAATTTCGGGCGCCAGGGCCACCGGCGGGCCGGCGGGAGCGGGGGGCGGCAGGGGCGGCGGAGGGGGCGGTGCGTCGGTGGCGCAACCCGCCAGCATGATGGCGACCGCCAGGGCCGGAAGGCTGATGAACAGGCCCTTCGTTACCGCCGATTTCATTATACGCTACTCCCTCTTGAACCCGAAGTTTTCGAAGCCCGGCTCAGCGCCGGTTTCGAAGCAATTCCTATGATTTTGTGAACGAAAAACCGCCTCTTACAGGCATAGGCTTTGCCCATAAATGTTCAATAAAAAAAGCCCAAATTAAGGCATTTGCGACAGGGCGGATTCATCCGGTTTCGCCTCCTCCGCAAGAAGAAAGTGAGACAAAACAGCTGGTTATTTGATCGTTAGCCAAATATGTCCGCTTATGGGCTTTTTAATCAAAAAGTTTTGATACCGATTCTTCGTTGGCGATGCGGCGAATGGCTTCGCCGATCAAGGGGGCCACACCGACGATGCGGACCTTGCCATGCTTGCGGACGGCGTCGGTGGCTTCGATGGAATCCGTGATCACCAACTCCTTGAGGACCGAATTGGCCACGCGGTTCATCGCTTCACCCGACAGGACGCCATGCGACACATAGGCCGATACCGATGACGCGCCGCGCTCCATCAGGGCCTTGGCGGCATTGCACAAGGTGCCGGCGGAATCGACGATGTCGTCGAACAGGATGCAGTTGCGCCCCGCGACGTCGCCGATGATGTTCATGACCTCGGATTCGCCGGCGCGCGGACGGCGCTTGTCGACGATGGCCAGGTCGGTGCCGAGACGGTCGGCGAGGGCACGGGCGCGCACCACGCCGCCGACGTCGGGCGACACGATCATCAGCTCGTGCGAGTCGCGGTAGTTCGCCTGGATATCCTTGGCCATGAAGGGAATGGCGACCAGGTTATCGGTGGGAATGTCGAAGAAGCCCTGGATCTGGCCGGCGTGCAGGTCCATGGTCAGGACGCGGTGAGCGCCGGCGCGGGTGATCAGGTTGGCCACCAGCTTGGCTGAAATCGGCGTGCGACCGCCGACCTTGCGGTCCTGGCGGGCATAGCCGAAATAGGGGATGACCGCGGTGATGCGCTTGGCCGAAGCCCGCGTCAGGGCATCGATGCAGATCAGCAGTTCCATCAGGTTGTCATTGGCCGGGAACGAGGTCGACTGGATGACGAAAATGTCCTCGCCGCGCACGTTTTCATCGATGGTGACGAAGATTTCGTTGTCGGCGAAACGCTGAACGCGCGCCTTGGTCAGCGGCATGTCGAGATAATCGCCGATGGCCTGGGCCAGAGTCCGGTTGGAATTGGCGGAAAGCAGCTTCATGACGCTCTTTGTCGCTTTCATTGCAGGGGGCTTTCGGTTGCGGGGCTTTTAGCAAGAAAGGCGTCGGGTTCAAGCCTTAATGTCAGGGTTCTGCCGATTTCTGGGCTTCATTTTCATGGGCGGATCATGATGGCCGCGATCAGGCGGCCATAGTCGCTTTCGCCGGTTTTGAAAGCACGGCGATTGGAGAAGAACAGGCCTGCGTCGGCACAGGTGTCATGACCCGTGGCGGCGCATTGGTGGATGCCGGCCCGTTTCAGCCGCATCAGGCAATAGCCGGGCAGGTCGAACATACGTTTATCGGCGGAGGCGCCCGGCACGAAGAAAGGGGGGCTGTCCGGATCTTGGCCGGCGAAGGTATCGGCGTAATCGGCGCCGACTTCGTAGGAGGACTGGGCGATACAGGGGCCGATGACGCAACGCATGTTGGATGGTGTTGCTCCCTGTGCCTGCATGGCTGCAAGCGTGTTCTCGATAATGCCGTAAAGCGCGCCTTTCCATCCGGCGTGGCAAGACGCGATGACCCGGGCTTCGGGATCGGCAAAGAGCAGCGGCGCGCAATCGGCCGAAAGCGCCGACAGGATCAGGCCGGATTGCCTGGTGACCAGGCCGTCGGCTTCCGGTCGTGCCTGCGGATCGGCCCAGGGGGCGGCGACATTCAGGGCGATACTGGAATGGATCTGGTAAAGGCTGAGCAAATGATCGGCCGGCCGGTCGAAGGCGGCGGCAACCCGTCGGCGATTTTCCGTGACGGCGCTGGCGTCATCCCTGGAGCCGAGGCCGATATTCAGGCTGTCATAAGGCGCTTCGGAGACACCACCCCGGCGCGTGAAAAAGCCATGCTGGATGAACGGCAGATCGAGCAGGGGATGGAGGATGCGGGGCGGGATCATGCGCATTCTCTACGCCTCACGGACGGCGTCTTCAAGGCCGGGCAGAAGGATTAACGGTGGCCAGGCAAGTCCGGCAACCTTGAAGAGATCACCCATCTGATCCGGTGCCATAAGTCGTTCATACTGATGTTCAATTATATTGATTTGGTTGGGATTTTTTGTTTTCAGGCTATCGTAACGGGCTCCGATGCCCATGGAAGACAGAAATGTCCTCTGGGATACGATGGTGCTGCATTTTACATTCGTTTTTACGGCAACCTCACGCAAGGCCGGGAAGTCCGCCCATTGCGTCAGATCGTGTTGCCCAGGGGCTTCGAGAGGGTCACGTTTCCGATGACGGGACAGGGCTTGCAGGGTATCGCCCGGCCCCACGACATCGCGGCCGTAATCGATTAAAAGGGCAGCGCCTGTCGCCGCCTTCAGCATCTCGGCCAATTGGCGGGCAAATCGCGCCTGTTCAAACGAGATTTCGATAACCTGGCCTGGCAAGGCCTCAAAGGGCGGTGTGAAGTCCGGCGTTTCGACCAGTCCAAACGCCAGGTCGCCATCGCGTACGCCGACCCTCCGTTCGCACCAGCCTCTGTCGGTCAGGACAAATTGTCGCGCCGGCAGGCAATCCAGCACTTCATTGGCCACCAGGATCGTCGGCAGGTCGGCCACCAGCTTGCGCAAGCCCTTGACGAACTTGGCGCCTTCGACGGTTTTCATTTGCGCGACGCCAAGGTCATGGGAAGGCTCGACGAAGGTCACGGTCGCCGCTGCGCGCATGCCCGGCACCTTGTCGACGACGCGCAGGACATCGCGCATCAATTCGCCGCGGCCGGCGCCGACCTCGACAAGGCGAAATTTTTCAGGCGCGCCCATGTTCTGCCAGACCTGCGCCACCCAGACGCCGATCATTTCGCCGAACATCTGCGAGACCATCGGCGCCGTGATGAAATCGCCGTCCTCGCCGAAGGCGACGTGCTTCGTATAATAACCGTCGACCGGATCGAGCAGGCAGAGATGCATGTAGTCGGCGACCGACATCGGCCCTTCGAGGGTGATCTGCTCGACAAGCCTTTGTTTCAGCGACACTCAGGCCGTCTTCGTCGTGGTGCGGCCGGAATGCCAGATGAAAAAGCCGCCGGCGATCAGCATCAGCAGGGACAGGGACTGGCCCATGGTGATGACGTTCTTGAAGAACGGCAACATCTGGGCATCGGGTTCGCGCACGTTTTCGAGCAGGATGCGGATGATGCCGTAGCCGGCGATGAAGGTCCCCATGACCAGGCCCGGCCGTTGCAGCTTGCCGAAGCGCCAGATCAACAGGTTAAGAATGCCAAAAAGCACAATACCTTCACCAAACGCTTCGTAAAGCTGGCTTGGATGACGGGTGACCATGCCCTCATATACACCGTTGACATAGTCAGCCGGGCAGGTGCCGTGGTAATCTTGATCATACTGCGCGATAATATACTTGTTACAGAAGACCATCCCCCACGGCACATGCGTGGGGCGGCCCCACAGCTCGCCGTTGACGAAGTTGGCCAGGCGGCCGAAAAACAGGCCGATCGGCGCCGCCGCCGCCAGCAGGTCCCCCAGGTTGAGCATGCGATCGGCGGGAAATTTCTTGCTCAGGCTGTAACCCGCCGCGGCCGCCACCACGCCGATGAAGCCGCCGTGGAAGGACATGCCGCCCTGCCAGATGGTGAAGACCTGGACCGGGTCTTTCCAGATGATCGAAGCATCGTAGAAAAGGATGTAGCCGATGCGGCCGCCGAGAATGACACCCAGCGTAACCCACAGAATCAGGTCGTCGAGCTGGCCCGCTTCCAGAGGCGCCGCGCGCGGCGCCCACAGGCTCTCGCGCTTCAGCAGGCGGCTGATATAGTACCAGCCGGCGACGATACCGGCGACATAGGCCAGGGCGTACCAACGAATCTTGACAGGGCCGAGAGCGAGAAGGACGGGATCGATGTCCGGCAGGTGCAGGGGCATGGTTTGTAGAGCGACTCCAGAAATTCCACGACCCGTTTGCTTGACAAACCCGGTCGTGGCAAGGGCGACCGCCCGCCGCCGCCTGTGCGGCGAGCCATGCGGCGTTTGAGCCAGGAATGCTGCCTGTTTAGCAACAACATTTGACGCCGTCGCTACAAAACCGCGCACGTCCCGGCAGAATCATGAAAAACTTTGGCGGTTAGGCTATAAACGCCTATATTGCCGCGACAGAGCGTTCAGGAGTTGCCATGCAGAGCCAAAATCCCTTCCTCGATGAACTGGCCAAGATGACGACAAACGCCATGAGCCTGGCCCAGGCGGCGGGCGACGAGGCCAAGACGGCCATGCGCGCCCAGGCCGACCGTTTCGTTGCCGACATGGATCTTGTCCGTCGCGACGAACTGTTGGGACTGAAGGCGGAAATCGCGGAACTGCGTGCCGAACTGGCGGCCTTGAAAGCCCAGCCGAAACCGGAATAGGACACTATGCACACCCCCCAGGAATATGACAGCGATGCCGCCTTCGACCCGCTCGACATGGTGGAATCCATCCTGACCGAGGAAGGGCTGGAGTTCGAGCGCACGCCGGAAGGCGATCTCGGCTTCGCGCTCAGCGGCGACTGGCGCACCTATGAGATGTGGTTTTCGTGGCGGCCGGAAGGCGAATGCCTGCAATTGTGTTGCTCGCTCGATGTCGAGTCCGGCGCCGGCCAGGCCCTGGAAACCGCGCGTCTGGGCGGGCTTTACGAACTTCTGTGCCTGGTCAACCAGCACGTCTGGTTCGGCCACTTCGAGGTCTTCCGCGACGCCGAAGCCGAAAAGGCCGGCGCCGATTACGGCGCCTACGACGTTATTTTCCGCCACAGCCTGGCGCTCAATCCTCTTGAGCGCACCTCGATCGTGGCCAGCGCGCACATGATCAACAGCGCCGCCGAAGCCGTCGACCGCTTCTATCCGGCGTTCGATTTCTGGTTCAAGGGCGCGGCGTCGGCGCAGGATGCCTTTGCCGCCTGCCTGTTCGAAACCGCCGGCGAGGCCTGACGCGATGGGAAGCGATTTACAGAAACCGATCCTGCTGGTAGGCGCCGGCGCCCTGGGGTCTTCGGTGCTGAAGGGCTTTCGCGCCAAGGGCCATGTAACGCCGTCCGAAGTCATGATCCTGGACCTGATGCCGGGTGACGAGCCGAAGGCCTGGGCGGCCGACGGCGCGCGGCTCAACCCCTTGCCCGAAACCTGGGCCGAGGCGAACACGATCATCCTGGCGGTCAAGCCGCAGGGCTGGCACGCCGTGGCGCAGATCCTCAAGGGAAATCTCAACAAGGACGCCGCCCTGATTTCGGTCATGGCCGGCGTGCAGACCGCGAACCTGAAGCAGGCGTTCGCCGGCCATGCCGTCGCGCGCGTCATGCCGACCACGGGGGTCGCCACCGGACGCGGCGTCGCCAGCATCTTTGCCGACCAGCCCGCCGCCCTGGCCGCCGCCAAAGGCATTTTCGAGCCGATGGCGGCGACGGTGATCCTTGCCGACGAAGGGCTGATCGATTCCGCCACCGCCGTTTCGGGTTCGGGGCCGGCCTATGTCTACGCCTTTGTGCGCGCGCTCGAAAAGGCCGGCAAGGAAACCGGCCTGTCGTCGAGCCACGCCCGCGACCTGGCGCGCGGCACCCTGGTTTCGGCCGCCCGCCTGCTCGATGAAACCGGCGAGGAGCCCGACGCCCTGATCAGGAAGGTGGCGTCGCCGGGCGGCACCACCGAAGCGGCGCTGAAGGTGCTGTGCAAGCCGGGCGAGGGCCTGGACGAACTGGTGCTGGCGGCCGTCCATGCGGCGCATGTCCGCGCCAAGGAACTGGGTTAGCCTACCGGCAGGCTGATCGCCGCGCGCAGGCCGCCCATCGGGCTCTGGTCCAGCGTCAGGTCACCGCCATGTCCGCGCACGATATCGCGGGCGATGGCCAGACCCAGGCCGACACCCTTGATGTTCTGGTTGCGGGAATCGTCAAGGCGTGAAAACGGCTTGAAAGCCTCTTCGCGCTTTGCCGGTGGGATGCCGGGACCATCGTCGTCGATGAACAGCCGGACATGATCGTCGTCGGCTTCGGCGCTGAAACGAACGTGCTTGCCGTAATGGAAGCCGTTGATGATCAGGTTGCTGATCGCGCGCTGCACCGCCACCTGCCGGACGGTGACGGTCACGTCGTCGTCGGGCAGCCCGGCTTCCAGGTCGTGGCCGCCACGGCGAATGTTGTCGGCCACTGTTTCCATCAGCGCGCGCAGGGAAATATTTTCAGCGTCCTCGGCCATTTCGCCGCGTGCGAAGGCTAGGTATTCGTCGATCATGTAGGCCATTTCCGAGACGTCGGATTTCATGCGTTCGGCGGCGGCGTCCTGGGCGGACATGGCCAGCTCCAGCTTGAGGCGCGTCAGCGGCGTGCGCAGGTCGTGGCTGACCGAGGCGAGCAGGGTGGTGCGCTGCTCGATCTGGCGCTGGATGCGCGCCTTCATCTTGAGGAAGGCCTCGGCGGCGGCGCGCACCTCGGTGGCGCCATAGGGCTTGAAATTGGGATCGTCCTCGCCGCGGCCGAACTTCTCCGCCGCCTGCGACAGGCGCTCAATGGCGCGCACCTGGTTGCGGATGAACAGCATGGCGACGGTGGTCAGGATGGCGGTGGCGCCGACGATCCAGAAAAAGAAGATATAGCCGGTCGAGGCGAAGGTGCGGTCCTTGGGCGCGAACATGCGCAAGGTGCCGGCCTTGACCTGGACGCGGATATCGACGAAGCCGGGGTACTTGGTGGTTTCAAACCAGTAGGGATCGTCGAGCGCGTTATCGAGCGCCCGGTCAAGCGTATGGTCGAGTGCGATGAACAGCGACGGCTTGTGATAGGGCGGCAGGGTGCGGCCGGGCTGAAGGTAGATCTTCAACGCCATGCTTTTCTGTGCCTGGGCTTCGATGCGCGCCAGGTTGGCGGCGCTGGGATCCTCCTTGTAGGCATTGACCGCCCAGGCGATATCGCCGGCCACGCCTTCAGTGAGGCTGGTCGTCACGCGCTCGTAATGCATGGTGAAGAAAACCCACATCACCATGATCTGCATGATCACGATCGGCAGAACGATGATCCACAGCACGCGCGCCATCAGGGTGCGCGGGAAGTTGCGCTTGAGCACCTTGGGCCAGATGAGAAGGCGGGTTTTGGCTTTAACGGGCGGCATGATCAGGAGCGCTTGGAAGGAAATCCTTCTTAAGCTGTATTGGCTTGATTAAGAAAGCAAGAATACGGCCAAGATCGCCGCACGCTTCGATTTGCGCGCCGGGATGGTTGCGGATGTACGTAAAAGCCATTAGCCATCGCGGGACCATTTGTGAAAAGGTATGCCATGCTTGATCGCCGCCGCTTGTTGACGTCCGTTGCCGCCCTTGCCGGCGCCGCGGCCTTGGCCGGCCACCGCGCGGCTGCCTCGAACATGAACATAACCCTGACCTCGCATTTCCAGGTCACGCGCTTCATCGACGCCGACACGGTTGAACTGATCGACGGCAATGCCCGCCAGGTGCTGAAGCGTGGCGAGGTCTTCGACGGCTGTACGCTGGTCGAGATCGTCGCCGGCGACTTCGTCGTCATGGAAGATTTCGAGACCGTGACCGGCGACATGATGATCGTCGATACCGCCGGTGTGCGTTACCGCCTCGGTAAAACGGCGGAATCGACCGCGATCGACGGGCAGCCGGCATTGCCAGGCCAAACCCAGGCAGGTGACCGGCTGGGCGCCGATGTCCTCGCCCGGCCCGGAGATCCCGATTATGCGACTGTGGCCGCCGTGCTGCCGCCTATCCGTCACGTATCGGGCGACATCTATAGTTTTGTCGGCACACCGGACGGCATGATCGGGTTTACTCGCGAAGGCGGCTCGCCCCGCTTCGATCCGGCTGTCATGGCGCCGTCCATCGATACGGCGCGCCAGGCCGGGCAAGTCCTGGGCGGTCTCCTGGGCGGTTATCTGCCATGCCTGCGGTTTGTCTATCCGGATAGCGACGGGGCATGGACTGAACTTCTGGCGTTCGCTCCGTTGCCGGAGGCGGGCGCGTCTCCTGACCAGCCGGTATCTTACCGCGTCGCCCGCGTCGAAGGCGGGCGGCTGGCATGGGCAAAGCACGTCGATAGCCGCCAGCCGTCTTCGCAGAGCGGCGATGCAACCGGATTCTATTCTGGCCTGGCCGCCGTCAAGGCCGGCTGGGATCAACGCCTGGCGCCGGGCATGAAGCTTGATATCGCCGAGACGCGTGTCGCCGACATGGCGCGGCATAGCCTGATCCGCACCATGATCGCGGGAGCGGAAAGCGCCGGGCCGGAGGTGGCCGAAGCCATGGGGAACTGGGGCCTGGGCGCAATGCCGGCCCTGGCGGCGGAGGAAGCCGCGCCATCGGCGACCTGTCTCGGCATGCCGGTCGACCCGGCCGGCCAGATCGCCGGCGATCTTTTCGCGGGGTACGGCCATGACCTTATCGCGGCTGATCGTATCGAAGAAGCGTTGCTGCTGCTGTATGGCGCCATGGCGCACCTGTGTACGCGCGGCCAGGGGATGGCGGTAGCGACACGCGCGCCGTTCGGCGACGAAGCGGCGCCCTATAGTCCTGTCTCACAGGCCGCCATTGCCCTTCTGGTGCGCTGGCTGGTGGTCTTCGAAGACCCGGAAGCGAAGACGCTGTGGTTGGGCAAGGGCATGCCCGAAGCCTGGTTTGCCGATACCAGGCTGAACTTCATCGATGACGCGCCGACTCGCTGGGGGCGGGTCAGTTTTGCCACCGACTCGCGGATCGACAAGGAGCATCGCATCGCCGCCAAGGTTATCCTGCCGGATGGCGGTACCGGCGCGTTGACCAAGCTGCGTCTGCGAACGGGGCGGCCGATCCGGGGCGTCACGGTCGGCGACAGGTCCTGGAAGAATTTCGAGCCCGAGACAGGCACGATCACCCTGCCGGCCGGCATGGGCGGCACGATCCTGATCGAGGCGCGGTATTAAGGACGGACCTTAATCGGGCGCCAGCATGTAGCCCTTGCCGCGCACGGTTTGCAGGTAGCGCGGGTTCTTCGGGTCCTGCTCGATCTTGCGGCGCAGGCGCGTGACCTGAACATCGACGGCGCGGCCGGTGGTATCGACGCTGTCCTTGGCCAGGTCCATGCGATCGACCGCGACATTGGCGCGTTCGGCGAGATATTTCAGCAACTGCGATTCCGCTTCGGTCAGCCGGATCAGCGATCCGCCCTTGCTGAGTTCCGACCGTTCCAGGTCGAAGACGAAGGCGCCCATGGTGATCGATTTCGGCAAGGCGGGCTTGACGCCGGCGCGGCGCAGGATGGCTTCGATGCGCAGCAGCAGTTCCTGCGGCTCGAACGGCTTGGACAGGTAGTCGTCGGCCCCGATCGACAGGCCCATGATGCGGTCGTCGGGCAGGCCGCGCGCCGTCAGGATCAGTATGGGCACGTTGGAATTGGCGCGCACCCATTTCGACAGCGAAAAACCGTCCTCGCCCGGCATCATGACGTCGACGATGAGCAGGTCGAAATCGAGCAGTTGCAGCATGCGCTTGGCGGCATCGGCATGGGCGGCGGCGGTGACGCGGAAGCCCTGCCGCGTCAGGAACTCCTTGAGCAGGGTGCGGATGCGGTCGTCGTCATCGACCACCAGCAGATGGCGGACGGCGGCGTCGTTTTGACCAGTCGGCAGGCTCACGGCGGTATCGCTTTCTGTTATCGGGACCGGACGGCACTCTAAACGCTTACGCCCGGCGAAACTGATCACACTTCATTGAAAAATGTAAAGCGCGAAAATTCGCCTGCCGGGCGAAGTCTTGCCGCCGGAAATGAAGGGCGGCGCAAATAAGCCTTGCCAAGGTTTCAAACCATATCGGATAGTGGCGCCTTCGGAAAAGGGGCGCGCCATGTATTACGGCTTCGAAAACCTGCAGGCGATCCTGGGCGTCGCCGTCATCCTGGGCGTGTGCTGGCTGCTGTCGGAAAACAAGAAGCGCTTTCCGGTATGGCTGTGCGTCGGCGCCATCGCCGTGCAGGTGGCCCTGATCCTGATCCTGTTCAAGCTGCCGGTATCGCACGCCATCCTCAACGGCATCGGCGACGGCATGCAGGCCCTGTCGGACGCCACCAACCATGGCATGCAGTTCGTCTTCGGCTATATCGGCGGCGGCGACCAGCCCTATGCCGTCACCAACCAGAGCGCGCTGTTCGTCTTCGGCTTCCGCGTCCTGCCGCTGATCCTGGTCATCGCGGCGCTGTCGGCCCTGCTGTGGCACATCGGCGTGCTCAAGCTGATCATCCGCGTCTTCGGCGTCATCTTCGAAAAGACCATCGGCCTGGGCGGCGCCTCGGCACTCGGCGTGGCGTCGAACATCTTCGTCGGCAATGTCGAAAGCCTGATCATCATCCGCGCCTATCTCGACAAGCTGACGCGGTCGGAACTG
>FTDB01000099.1_pt1 | contig 17731 bp, 17 predicted proteins | sample 1639741 | NCBI WGS metagenome assembly FTDB01 (sample SAMEA3914869, study PRJEB12502) | metagenome | biome: forest; material: soil | place: USA | collected 2012-03-12 | depth 0.1 m | reverse complement strand
TCTAGATCAATCGTATAAAAAAGAAAAAGATCCCAAAAGGGCTCTTTACTTTTCAAAGCTAGCCATACTTGAGCTTTGTGGTTGGATTGAGATATCCATGGATGATTTGATATTGCGTCATTGCAAAAGAAAGATCTCTTTGGCGGCAAATAGAAAAATCGTTGAAGAAAATGTTAAGAGGACCTATGGTTTTGAGTACGAAAAGCATTTTCAAAAGATGCTTATCGGTCTAATAGGGGTGCCGACTTATGAAAAAGTTGAACGCAGCGTAAACTCGGCGACATTAGCTAAATTTCGTTCCCAATTGGAAAGTTTAAAGAGAATTCGCGACAGGCTTGCCCATACATATATTCAGGGCGCCGCGCCGTTGACTGCTTTAGACGCTCCATCAGTCACCATATCTAGGTTAAATGATTTGTATAATGGGCTTTGTGAGTTTCAAAAAAGATTAAATTCACTATAAAGATTTTACAGCGTATCGTTTATATAATTTTATATTTCGGAATATTTTTATAATTAATCAGAGTTGAGAAAATTTTCTATGCGATTTTTCAACGTTGTGATGTCCTTTACTTCGCATTCCCATATTATTAACGATTTCCACCCAAATTTTTCTAAGGTAGAAATATTTTGAATATCGCGCAGTTGGTTCTTACCTAATTTGGGCGCCCAATAATCAATACGTGATTTGGGCATAACGCCGTCTTTGCATGTGGGATCGGGATGTTGATGCCAGAAGCAACCATGAACGAAAATCGCAGCTTTGTACCGGGGAAATACTAGATCAGGCTTCCCAGGCAAATCTTTTCGGTGAAGGCGATATCGATAACCTAGGCTATGTGTAAGCTTACGCACCACCATTTCTGGCTTCGTATCCTTACTTTTGATTCTCGCCATATTAGCGCTTCGGCGTTCGACGGAAAGTTTGTCCACGGTCAGCTACCTCTTGGCGTCGCTGAAGCGGCCGCTAAATAATTTTACCGGCTCGGCGCAGCATCCTCTCTTCTTCATCCGATATGGGATGAACGGATAAAAATTCATCTGCCGTCAGGCGCGGTAATCCTAAGATTGCGATTAGGCCTGAATCGTATTTACCAGACAAAATAGCGATGCCTTGGCCAGCCAGCTTGTCCCGAGCTCCTCCGTTTTTCCGGAGGCGTTTCATGTAGTCTTTCTGCTGCGCAACCGCCTGGATAATATCTCGGTGAATCGGAACGCCTTGAACGACACGGAAAAGCGTTTCAACGCGCTCATTTCCAGATTCTCCTCGCATTATGCTATGTGTTTTCTGCTCGCCCAATCTGGACCAAAAACTATCAGGATACGGCTCATCTATCAAAATCCAATGGATATTTGAGAATCCGTGAGCCGATACCTGGCGCTTTTGATCCTGGTTAACGCCGGCTGTTAAGTTCTCGATATGCGCAACAAATATGCCAAAAAAGCATGTATGCTTGTCTTCATCTGACGCGACCAGAATGCAAGGCTTTCCAACGGCTTCGCGAGGTATCATCCAGGTATCGCCAAGCGTATTTTTTACGTCGACATCCAGCCCGTCTATTCGCAGATCGAGTATGCCTTTGGGGAGGTGGAAAAAATTGCGAACGAGGATTTCGATCTTTGTTCCGATATAGGTCTTTTCTGTTTTCTCGAGTTCACTCGCGTGAACACGCCCTGTCCGAGGTGTGTCTATTACCTCGTCTATGGCCGCTCGAATTAATATCGGCAAATGCTGCTGAAGCTTTTCGTATCCACCGGCCTGACGCGATAGGGCGGATTCCAGCTTTTTCACGACTTCAAAATCGCGATGTTCGATCGTCAACGGTGGGTGGCGAATCAAGCGCATGCAACTAAGTAAGCATGCTTGAAAACAAAAGCCGGCCCTAAATCGTTGATTTGGGCCGGCTTTTTATTAGCCTATTGATTAGAGATTGTCGGCGTAAAGGTCATTTGGCGATTGCCGACACCGGATAAATAGTCCTTCGCTCCATAGCTTCTTTAAGCTTTGACGCGACAGCCCTTGCGACGGGCGGCGGGAAGGCGTTACCAACTTGCCGGTAAGCGGCAGTTTTCCGGCCATGGAACTGCCAGTTTTCGTCGAATCCTTGAATACGGGATGCCATGCGGACGGTAAGTTTAGGCATGCCAACGAAATCCCACTCGGGCGCGTAATCAGCAAGACCTTTGCCGTTTACACCTAGCGTAGCCCAGGCTTTTCTTGCCCGTGTCGGCCCAAGATCGGGACCCCCATGCTTTTTCGATCCGCCAACCAGAGTTGGAGCGATATCGTTGGCGTGAGCGGCCCAAGCCTTTGCGCCTAGCCATCCGTTCTCAGCCATAAGCGGATACAAAGTCTCACCGACCGTAGGTGCATCAAAAGTGCGAGGGTGCGGCCATTCAAATGCATCTTTGATATCGTTCCGGATGGCGACAATCACCACGCGCGGACGAAGCTGCGGGACGCCGTAGTCCGAAGCGTTGAACAGGCGCCAGTGTGCCTCATAGCCAAGCTTCTCAAGTTCTCTACGGATAAATCCGCGATAATCCTCGAAAACCGCGCTTAAAAAACCGCGAACATTTTCGATCATAACGGCTTTAGGCCGGGTTTCGTTGATGATGCGCAGAGCTGCGGGAAAAAGATTGCGCTCGTCTTTATCGCCGAGTTGTTTGCCTGCGACAGAGAATGGGGGGCAGGGAAGGCCGCCGGCCAGTAGATCGATGCCGCGATATGCTGTTGCGCTAAAAAGGTTTAGGTCACTTTCGTGGACCGTCCATTTCGGACGGTTGAAGCGCAAGGTTTTGCAGCAGTCGCTATCAATCTCAACAAGGCCAGAATGCCCAAATCCCGCGAGTTCCAGCCCGCGTGCTTGACCACCAGCGCCGGCGCAAAGTTCGAGCGAAGTAAAAGATTCGGACATTGGAATCACCGGGAACGATTTGAGAACGAAGCGTTATCATGTGTCCCTAGAAAACGTCAAAAGCTAAATTTCAGATGCAAATTACCGTGCTTTAGCGGGCATCCAGAGAGGCAAATTCAGCGGAGTCGCCTAATATCTAGCATTCAATGATCAAGGAAACCTCGCCCGGAACCGACTCTGCCGCGCGCTTCGCGCTGCCATTGGCGTCGACGGCGGCGAAGATCGCCTTTTCGAGATCGAAGCGGAGCGGGTCGGTTTCGTCCGTCCAGATGGCGATGATTTCGATGTCGCTCAGGTCGTGGCGCGCCTGAAAATCGGCGACGGCTGCGGCGGCTTTTTCTTCGTCAGTGTAGTCATAGAGACGGTCGGCGATATCGACGATGACGGCCATGATTTTTTCCCTTTGAGCATTGAAGAGTCTATATAATTTCGCTGTTACTGCAAGTCATTTCGGTCGCGGAAACGCTTATTCTGTAACGGAGTCCGGCGGTCTTGTGTTAAGGTTTGGCGAAGCAAAAGGGGCTGCCGACATGCCGGAAAACGACGCAGGATTCACCGGTTCGATCCCGGAAAACTACGACCGGTATATGGTGCCGCTGGTGTTTCAGCCCTATGCCGAAGCGGTGGCGGGGCGCATAGCGACGTGGGCGCCGAAGGCGGTGCTGGAGACGGCTGCCGGTAGCGGTGTCGTGACGCGCGCCTTGGCTGCGCGGTTGCCGGCGGAAGCGGTCTATGTCGTCACCGACCTCAATGCGCCGATGCTGGATCAGGCGCGGGCGCGGCAAGGCGCGGATGACCGCATCCAGTGGCGGCAGGCCGACGCGCTGGCCTTGCCGTTTTCGGATGCGGCCTTCGACGTCGTGGTGTGTCAGTTCGGCGTGATGTTCTTTCCCGACCGTATCGCCGGGTACCGGGAGGCGCGTCGCGTGCTGAGGCCCGGCGGGCGCTTCGTCTTCACCGTCTGGGACCGCATCGCCGACAATGTCTTCGCCGACGCGGTGACCGGGGCTCTGGCCGAGGTCTTCCCCGACGATCCGCCGCGCTTTCTGGCCCGGACGCCGCACGGCTATCATGACGTCGCGGTGATCCGGCGTGAGTTGGAGGCGGCGGGCTTTGCCGATATCGGCATAGAGACGCAAAGCCATGAAAGCCGGGCCGTCTCGGCGCGCATCGTCGCCCTGGCCTTTTGTCACGGCACGGTGTTGCGCAGCGAAATAGAAGCGCGCGGGGCGGGCCTGGCGGAGGTGACCGAGGCCGTGACGGCGGCGATCGCCGCGCGCTTCGGCGACGGCGAGGTCTCGGCGAAGATGCAGGCGCATGTTATAACCGCCGTGGCGTAAGGCCGGGGGCGGGGAAGCCATGCACTATATCACTGTTTATGATGCGATTTCGCAGCCGGAGGGCTTGCGTATCCCCTGGCTTGTCTATGGGCTGGTCGTCATCGCCCTGGTGTTTATGGCGGGTGGCGCTGTGGCCCTGGTGCGGCGGCCCGAACTGACGCCGCAGGTCATCGGGGTCGCGATGATCCTGTTCGCGCTGAGCGGGCTTTTGGGGACGTGGCGCGATTATCAGGCACACGTCCATATTCGCCAGAACATCACCGCCCAGCACTATACCGTCGCCGAAGGCTGTCTGGACCGCTTTCATCCCGGCACCAATATGGGCGGCCGCGTCCGGGCGACGCATGAATTCTGGAGCGTCGGCGGCTACGACTTCGAATACGCGTCCGGCCAGTACGGCGTGGAGTATCACGACACGGCCGGGGCCGGTGGCGCGGTCGATGCGCGGACCCGCGTGCGCGTCACATTTGCCGATGCCGGCGGACTGTACGGCCGCAGCATCGTGCGCCTGGAGGTCGTGGAAAAGGCCTGTCCGCCGGCGCCGGACATTATCCCGTAAGCGGCCTGGTTTGCGGTCTGCGGATCGCTGGAATGGGATATGTTGCAAGCGTGAAATCTACCAGAAGGCGTGTCCAAAAATACACATAGTCAGGGTAAAGCGTTAGCGGTCCCAAAAGGGTTGCATTGGGGGACTTGCTAATAAAGTGTAAACGGCGTTCTTTGAGTCCTGTTGGGCGTGGCGGGTATGCAGTCGGTACAGGCTTGCCTCGCAATAGGGGATATCGGGATGCTGCAAACGGTCAGGACGGGCCTGTCTGTTGTCGTGTGCCTTGTGGCGCTCGGCGCCGCTGCGGCGCGTGCGGCCGGCCCGGACGCGCAATCCCTGCTGCTGTCCGGCGACTATGACGGCGCCATCAAAGGCTTTGCCGCCGATGCCGACGCCGCGCGCCAGGCGGGCGATACCGAGGCGCTGATCAAGGCCGAGGGCGGATTGGGCGTGGCCTATGCCGCCATCGGGCAGTTGAAGCCGGCGGCCCAGACGCTTGGTCAGAGCAGCCAGGATGCCCGGGCCGCGAATCGCCCCGGTCTGGCAGCCATCAGCGATTTCAACCAGGCCTTGATCGCCGCGCGCATCGCCGGTGTCCGGCCCCTGTCGCAAGCCTGGCTGGATACGCAGGCACAGGCTGATTCTGCCGCCGAAGGCCAGGTCGTTCCCTTGGCCGTCACCGCCTTCGGCGAGGCCGATCAGACCGCCGACACCGATCTGGACGTGCGGGCGCGGGTTTTGGCGGTCGATTACGGCGCCATGACGATCAAGCCCGAACGCGCCGCCAAGCTTCTCGATTACGCGTTCAACAAGGCATCGGCGCGCAAGGACGACGACGGTCTGCTGCTGGTGGCCCAGGCCGCCATCGGCCGGGCGGCCGCCGGCGGCAACAGCCATTTCGACGATCTGGCCTATCATGCCCTGGTTCAGGTGCGCGATCATAATGCAGACACCAGCACGGCTGCGCGCGCCACGGGTCTGCTGGCGCGGTTATACGCCGTCCGCCAACGCTATGACGACGCCCTGTCGCTGACCGGCGAAGCGATCCTGTTGGCCGGTAAATCGCAGGATTTGGTGACGCAGCTCGAATTCTCCGCGCAAAAGGCACAGCTTCTGGAAGCCGCCGGCCGTCATCAGGACGCGCTGGACGCGTTCAGCCTGGCAACCGATCTGGTGCAGAGGGCGCGCCCGGCCGTGGCGCGCCAGGTCGACCTGGAACGCCGGTCCTATGTGCTGAACCTGATCTCCAGCACCGTCAATGCACGGGCGCAGCTGATGCTGAATCAGGGCGGCGACGACCCTCAGGTTCTGCGGGAGGTCCGGCAGGTGCTGGAGCTGGGCCGCGCCGTCGATCTCGAAGCCTATTACGCCGATCCGTGCCTCTATGCGGCGTCGGACACGATCGCGTCGCTGGATGCGCTCGATCCGAAAACGGCCGTCATCTATCCGGTAGTGATGGCCGATCGCACCGACATCATCGTCGCCACCTCGACCACCATCGGCCGGGTGTCCGTGCCGGTGAAGCGCGACACGTTGCGCGGGCTGACGTCGCAATTGTCGGCGGATTTGCGCAGCCCAAAGGCGGACTATGCGTCGTCGGCCGGCGCGCTTTACGACCTGCTGGTCGCGCCGCTTCAGGACAAGGGGCTGATCGACACGACGCGCACCCCGACCCTGGTGTTCGCCCCTGGGCGGAATTTGCGCGGTGTGCCGCTGGCAGCCTTGTACGACCGTAAGACCGGCAGCTTTGTCGTCGAAAACTATGCGGTGGCGACGGCGCTGGGTCTTAGCCTGGTCGATCCGCGACCGATGAAGCGCGATGCGCCGCAAAGCCTGATCGTCGGGATTTCCAAGGCGCGGCAAGGCTATGATCCCCTGACCAATGTTCCGGCTGAACTCGACAGCGTCAACGCCGTTCTGCATGGCGAAAAGCTGCTCGATCAAGACTATACGGCCGATCGCTTCGCAGGGGCGGTCGATACGCTCCACCCCAGCATCGTCCACATCGCCAGCCACGGCCATTTCTCGAAGCTGGAAGAAGACGATTTCGTCCTGACCTACGACGCCAAGCTGACGGCCGACGATTTCCGTTCGCTGATCCGGCGCACGCCCTTGGCGCGGCCGCTCGATCTCTTGACGCTCAGCGCCTGCGAAACGGCCGAGGGCGACGACGACGCTATTCTGGGGCTGGCAGGTTCGGCCTATCAGGCCGGGGCGCGCGCCGTGTTCGGCTCGCTGTGGCAGGTCGACGACAAATCGACGGCGGCGCTGGTTCCGGACTTCTATCGCGCCATGCTGACCGACAAAAAGTCGAAGGCGGTGGCGTTGCAGATCGCCCAGAAGAACCGGATCGGCGATCCCTCGACCCATGCGCCCTATTACTGGGCGGCGTTCATCATTCTCGGCAACTGGATGTGAGGCGATTGTGCTGACTGCGATTTCACATAACAGCCGGAAAGTAACGCGCAAGCATCTGAGCCTGATGTCGGCCGCTGGGGCCGCGCTGGTCGCGGCCATCGCCATGCCCGCCTGCGCCCAGGTCATCACCGACGGCACGGCCGGCGCGCCGACGACGGTTACCGGCCCCAACTACGTCATTCCGCAAAGCCTGGGCACGACGAACAGCAGCGGCACCGCCGTGGTGCAAAGCTTCAGCCAGTTCGACCTGAATTCGACCGAAAGCGCCGACTTCCAGGGCAGCGCGACGCTGAACACCATCATCGCCCGCGTCACCGGGGGCACACCGTCGTCGATCGACGGTCATCTGACGGTATCGGCGCCCAACGCCAATCTCTATTTCCTCAATCCGGCCGGCGTGGTGTTCGGCGCCAACGCCGTCATCAACGTGCCGGCGGGTTTCTATGTCTCGACCGCCGACCGGCTGAACCTCAGCGACGGCTCTTTCATTCCGATGACCGCGACACCTGTGGGGACGCTGAGCACGGCGAATGTTGCCTCGTTCGGTTTCCTCGGTGGTGGGGTGGGGACGATTACGGTCAATGGCGTGGCGACGACGATTGCCGGCAATACGACGTGGACCGAACACGATTTCAATGGTGCGCTGTCGCTGGTGGCATCTAATGTGGCTATCAGCGATACGCTGATTAGTACGGCGCCCAAGATCACAGGCTCCCAGACTCATATCGATGCCGTGGGAACGGCGGCGGGAACTGTGGCTATTACCGGCGCGCCGGCCGTGAGCGGGGGGACGCTGACTGTAACCGGCGGGCAGTTAACACTGCAAAACGATACCTATTTGTCAGGCGGGGCAATCACTTTGCAGCCGGGGGCATCAACGCCCACCTTGCCATTATTCATCAATAGCGCAGTCAACGATCAAAATTCCAATTCGCCGGTAACTGCGGCTCCGGCGATTTATTTGTCGGGTGGGTCGCTGTCGGCCCAGAAGACGCAATTTGACGATTTTTGGTGGGGAACCGGCAACGGCTACACAGCCGGAACATGGTCTTTTGATTTTACCGGGGACATAACCGGTAATGTTTTCCAGGTCATGGGTAACAGCACCGCTGTTGGGCCCGCCTATAATATATTGGTTCATGCACATAACCTGTCCTTGACCAACAATAGCTGGCTCACGGTGAAAGGTGTCGGGACGTACAATTTCGCTGCGGGTACGGTAGGCATAAACCTGACTGGAGACCTTACCCTAGACGGCAACTCAAGTTTTAACACCGTCTCGGATGCGCCAGTATTGGAGGGTAATGCAGGTAGTATAGCGGTAAATGCCGCCGGTAACGTCAACGTAGATAACCAGTCGTTTCTCAATTCAAACTCCAGCAGCCGCAATGGCGGAAATATTTCAATTGTTGCCGGGGGCGCTGTCGATATAAGTGGTACCGCATCGATCAGTACGGAGTCTGCGAGTACAACCCCGGGCGTAGGCAAAAGTGGAGACATCACGATTCAAGGGGCATCCCTTGTGATGAATAATAGCTTCGTTTCTGCTGAATCTACAGCCAATGGCCTTGTCGCAGGTACGATCACACTAACGACGACCGGTAACGCCACTTTCAACAGTTCGAGCGTTTTTGCAGGCAGTACGGGTGGCGTGGCTGGTACGGTCAACGCCGTAATTGGCGGCCATCTTGTCATGTACAACAGTGGTAGCGGCTCATCCGCTTTCGACGCAACGGCTGGTGGTGGAATCGGCGGTCAAATCATTGTCCAAGCCGCCAGTGCCGATTTGACGGACAGCTGGATGCTGGTGTCGTCGATCAGTGGCTCAGGCGGAACGGGGGGGGCGGTTTCTCTGACCTCGCCAGGGCAGGTCAATATGTGGGCCAACAGTTATCTAGAATCGATTGGTTCGACCTCCAGCGGAACCGTGACCGTCTCAGCAGGCGGCTTTAGCGTTGATAACAGCCACCTTCAGGCCTTTACCGCCGATGGCTTGGCCGGAACAGTTGACATCACGACGACAGGTCTGCTGTCGATAGTCAACAATTCGCTTGTTGACGTCGAAGCAGTCCCGACCGGCACGCACTTGTCCAACGCCGGAAACATCACCATCCATGCGGGATCTCTGACCACCGCGGACAGCTATTTGCGGGCCTACGCCAACAACGGCAACGCCGGGACGATTTCGGCGACCGTTACCGGCGCGTTGAGTGAGACCAACGGTAATTTCAGCGCTGACGCCTATGGGCAGGGGCATGGTGGAACGGTAACCGTTCAGGCCGGTTCTGCGTCGCTGAATAATGGCCACATGCAGGCCGAAGGTGGCAATGGTAATGGCGGTTCGGTGTCGTTGACGACCACATCGGCGACAGGACTGCTCAGCGCTAGCAATAATTCCGGCATGGACGTCTCGTCGACGATCACCGGTAATGGTGGGACGATTTCGATTAACGCGGCGGGTGGTTACAACCTAGCCAACACTACCATATCTGCCGGCGCCAATGGCCAGATTGCCGGCGTTGCTACTGGCGGCAATATTAGTTTGACGGGCGCTGGCAACGGCACACTCACCAACACATCTATTGGGTCTAGCAGCTATGCCACTGGGCAGGGAGGCAGTGTCACTGTCGGCGCTAACGGAACGCTGACGGCGAATGTTCTGACACTTTCCGCAGACTCCATCTGCAACAGTGGCTGTACGCCCGGTACATCGCCTAATGGCGGCAGTGTGACTTTGAATGCCGGTACCGCTCAGCTCGACAACGTCCAGTTCACCGCTGTTGGCGAGGCGGGCAACGGCGGGACAATGACGCTGACGGCACAGAATGGATTTACGCTCAACAACAGCGAGCTCAGCGTCTCGGCGGAATCGACCACTGCTAACGCCCATGGCGGCGATATGGCGATCAATGGCGCCAATATCGCCATCAGCAATGGTGATATCCGGGCGTGGAACTGGAATCCGACGGGGCAGGGCGGGAATTTCGCCTTTACCTCAAGTGGCGACCTTAATATCAGCAACAACACGCTGATCGATGCGAGCACGCAGTCCGGTCCTGAGGCCGGTCGCAGCAATGCTGTTTTCAAGGCCGGAGGCATATTTTCTTTGTCCGGTTCCACCATCTTTGATCCGGCGGGTCATATCGCCGTTACGGCCGATACTATCTACATAGAGGGCGATAACGCGAACGACGCCTTCCTGGAAACCGGATCCGATAACAGCCTCGGCGGGGATATCCTGCTGCAGGCGACCAATATCGAGCTGGGTGTATCGCTCTCGACTCAAGGCGCGCACATCGATATCAGCCAGGGCGGCTCAGCCGTGGTACGCGCGACGGCTTTCGACTTCGGCCCCCACGGCTACATGATAGCGTCGCCCGAAGGCAGCCAGACGGGTTCAGGCGACATTTCCGTCTATGCCAATACACTGAACTTCGACGGGACGATCGGGACGCAGGGCAGTCCGTCATCGACGGCGCAAGTCGGCGATGCCGGTAATATTACGATCGGCAGCACCGACCTGGATATAAGCGGGGGAAGCATATCGACGGTCGGCCAAACCGGCGGCGTGATCCGCATCGCCGCCGACAATTCGATGGCGCTGACCGGCGGCACGATCCAGAGCAATATCGCTGCGCACGGCAGCGGCGGGCTGGACGGCGATGTCTTTATCGCCACCCTGTTGAGCGAACCGACCTTGAGCAATCCGGCGTGCGATGCCGCGTGTGCCGCGGTTCATCCTTATTCGACCGCCTGGACGCCAGGCACCCATGCCGGCATTCCGCCCACCTATAATCGCGACCCCGCCAACAACCAACTGGTCGCGGCTGGATCGGTCGGGCAGGTTATTTTCGGCTTCAGCGACCAGGCCGGACCCGAAACCGCCGCACCGGCCGACACCTCCGGCCAGACGCCTGCCCCTGTCGTGGCCGATGCGCCGGGCGCCGAAAGCACCGGTATGGCGTATCTCTTCGGCCACAGCAGCGAGCCGGACAGCCTCTGTAAGGCCGATGCCGGCCGCGCGACGGGCCGCAGCACCTATTCGGAAATGCTGGTGCGCCTGACGCCGCGCACGCCCGGGCTTCTGTCGCCGGAACTGTATGTGCCGGCGGCTGCGAACCAGCAGGTCGCCTATGCCGATTGCAGCCAGTTGGCGCGGCCCTTGGCTGTCGCCACCCCTAAGGTTTCGGGGGCGGCGTTCTAGTTATGAAATCGCAGCTTCTCCACTCTACTGGTCTTCTCGGTCTGATCGGCCTGGTCCTGGCGCCCGCCGCGCACGGCCAGAGCTTCTCGGCGCCTGAGCGCGTGGGGATGTCGCCGGCGCCCCTGACCCAGACGGCACCCGATCCACACGCCACCAAGACGTTTGAACTGCCGTCCCTGTCCGACGTCCGCCATCAAACGGCAGGCGGCGCGGACAGCACCTATTTCACTCTGTCGACGATCAATATTACCGGCAGTACCGTCTTGAAGGCGGCCGATACCGACAGGATCAAGGCGCGCTACATCGGTCACCCGATCACCCTGTCGGACGTCACGACCCTGCAGGACGATCTGACCCGGCTTCTGGTGTCGAAAGGCTATATCAGTTCGGGCGCCGTCATCGGCAGCCAGGACGTGTCGTCCGGCATCCTTAATGTCCAGATCGTCGAAGGCCGCCTGACCGGCATCCGGACGACGGGTGTCAGCTATCTGTCGGACACCTATCTGGCCAAACGTTTGGGCGTCAGCCAGACGCGCGTCCTCAGCGCCCAGGATATCCAGTCCGCCTATCAGCTGATGCTGCAAAACCGCAATATCGCCGGGATGAACGCCAAGCTTCTGCCCGGTGACAAGGTCGGCGAGGCGGTGCTCAGCGTCGATGTCAAGGAAGCGCCGCGCCATAGCCTGGAAGTCTTCGCCGCCAGCGACCGATCACCGTCAGTCGGTGATATCCGCGCCGGGGTGCGTGGCCACTATGCTCGCCTGCTGGTGCCGGGTGATGACATTTCGGGCGAGATCGGCCACGCCCAGGGCCTGACCGACGGACGCTTCTATTATACGGCGCCAGTGACGGGCAACGACGTCGCGCTCAACATCTATGGCCAAGCGTCGAAGGCGCGTATTCTCGATAAACCCCTGAACGCGCTTGATGCCATCAGCGACAGCCTGTACGGCGGGGCCGGCGTCAGTGTGCCTCTGTTGACCCGGCCCGGGCGGGCGTTGACCGTCACCACGGCGGTCGATCATACGCGTGTACGCACCGACCTGTTGGGCGTGCCGTTCAGCTTCTCGGCGGGCTCGGTCAACGGCATTACCGACTATTCGACCTGGCGCAGTGGCATCAACTACACCTTCTTCTCGAACCGTCAATCTCTGCTGGTGTCGGCCATGGTGTCGCATGGCCTCGGCGCGCAGAAGAACACGGTCGGCGTCAATCGCGGCTTCACCTATACCGATCTCAGCGGCCAATATGTGCGGGTGATCACTCCGTCGGGGCAAAGGCTGATCCTGCGCGGCGGCGCCCGCCTGACGCGCAGCACGCTGTATGCCACGGAAATGCTGGCGCTCGGCGGTGACGATACCGTTCGCGGCTACCGGCAAAACGCCATCCTCGGCAATGCCGGCTACTGGGGCTCGCTGGAATACCGCTTGCCGCTCAGCGATATCGTGCCGGGCAAGACCAAATCCCTGCTGGCGGCGGTCAGCAACAAGACCCAGGTCGGCTTTTTCGCTGATACCGGCCACATTACCCGTCCGGCTTCGGTCAGTTCGGTCATGCCACGCCAGCTCAGCAGCGTCGGGGTGCGCGCCCTTTGGGCGCCGACCGAGCACATTCAGGTCGACGTCCATTTCGCCAAGGCCAAGCCGTCGATTCCGGCGCGTGGCAGCTTCCAGGACCGTGGCTTCGGCTTTACTATCGGGTATCGTTTCTGATGGGCGAGATAACCAAGGAATGGCTGGTCAGGGTTGGTTGCGCGCTGTTCGCCACCTGCCTGGTGCTGATCGCGGATCAGTGGCTGCCGAATTTCGTCCATTCGGAACACTTGAATCTCAACTGGCGCGCCGGGTTGTTTTCGCCGCGTCCCGACCACCAGAGCCGCCAGTTGAGCATTGTCGCCATTGACGATAACGACCTGGCCGGCCTCGATTACACGACACCGATCGACCGCCATCTGCTCAGTCAAACCCTGCGCAAGGTCGCAGCCTACCGGCCCAAGGTCATAGCCCTGGACATACTGTTCGACCGCCATACAGAAGCGCTCAAGGACGATGAGTTGACACAAACGGTCAAGACGATCGTGACGTCGGGCATCCCTGTCGTGGTCGCCAATTCACCGCCAAAGGCAGGTATATCGACCGCCGGCTTTGCTGCGAAATTCCAGGACGAATCAGGAGCGACCTCCGGGTTCGCCAATCTGTTGGAAGCCTCGGATGAGAAATCCGAGGACTTTGTCGTCAGCCATATTCCCGGCACCAGCGATGGCGCCTGCAGTTTTCCCGACTCGGTTGCCGGTCTTGGCAAGGGGCATCCTTGCGTGCGCGGCGTGGAGGAAGATGCACCGATCGACTGGCTGTTGCCGCCTAAGGACGGGCGTTCGAACTTCGCCGTTTTCGGCCCCAACCTGGCCAGCCCCGCGGATGCGTCGGCAGACCCGGCCGTTACTCAGGCCATGACGCCCTTTCTCAAGGACCGGGTGGTATTGGTCGGGGGGGCTTTTGCCGATGAGGACGAACACAAGACGCCCTTGTCGGATCTGTGGGCACTGGGGCAATCGCGCCTTGGCATGAGTACTGAAGGTGTCGAGGGGCGCAAATCGCTGAAGACCGGCGTCAGCACCGACGGTGCCATGCCGGGGCTGTTGATCCAGGCTCAGGCGATCCAGCAGCGCCTGGACGGCCGTGAATATCACGACTTCAACCTGCTCGAAACCGGCCTGATTTGCTTCGTTTGCGGGTTTGTCGCGACCCTGATGATCACGGTAAAATTCATCCGTCGTTATATCCCCTTGTTCGCCACCGCCGCGCTGATCGTCTTCATGGTCGTCGATATCGCGACCTATAAGGCCATGGCCTACAATTTTCCGGGCAACCTGGCCGGTGCCACCTTTACCTTCAGCCTGTTGCTGTCGCTGATCGCTGCAAAAGCATTTACGCCCGAAGAACTACCGGAAACCCTCGAAATCGTCGAAAAGGTTCTGCAATGAAACCTGCTTCCCTGGCGCTCGCCGCCGCCCTTGTTTTGCCTGCCCTGGCTCTGCCGGCTTTGGCTCTGGCCAGTGTCACGGTCATCTTCAACCCGGACAGCGACAACCAGCGAAGCCGCACCTTCCGCGACACCAATGCGCATATTCATCTGGGCGAGGGCGAAGAGGCGCTGGTTTTGTCGGACGGCGACTCGTCGGAAACGATCGAGGGCCCTTATGACGGCCCGCTGGCCGACGCTCTGTCGTCGTCGCGCAGCCACAATGAGGAACGCGGTGATGCCGGCTGGCGTGTCGCGTCGCTGTTCACCATGGTGCGTGACCGCCGTGACCACACCGGTGCCGTACGCGGGGACAAGACGGCGCCCGAGCCCGAGGTTCCGGCCGGTGTCGGTTTGCTGGCTGTCAGCCTCGATACCGACCAAAAGCAGTGTTTCCTGAACCTGCCGGTGCAATTGTGGCGCTATGACGCCACCTCTCCCGGCCCGGTCGTACTGTCGCAGGCCGGCGGTCACGCCACGACGCTGTCGTTCGACGCCACAGGTCATTTTGCCACCTGGCCACAGAGCGTCGGTCTGTCGGGGCAGAACGGCACCTATGTGGTGTCGTATCTGGACGGCAAGGGGACGACGCATATCTTCACCCTGGCGGCCTTGCAACTCGATGATCCGAAGGACCTGAAGATCTCGACCCTGCTGGATCAGGGGTGCGACTATCAGGCCGAGATCGCCGCCAAGAACGTCCTGGCGCACGAAGAGCAATAAAGGTTAAGCCGCCAGTATTGCGCGGACTACCAGCGCGCCGAGGCCTGCGCACGCCAGCGGCAGGAGAAGCGGCGTGACGGGCAGGGGGTGGGGATCGTAACCGCCGCGTTCGATCAGGATCGCCGCCTTACGCAGCAGAATGGCGGCGAAGCGGCGGTCACGGGCACGGCCGGCGGCATCGATAAGGGCTTGAGCACTCATGGCTGGCCGCCCTGATGGTCGCCGCTTTCATAATCGGCGTGGACGGCGTCGGGGGCTTCCTGTTCGCGTCGCATGGCGGCGTGGGCGTGACGAATAACGCGAGCAACGAAAGTATTGCGTTCGGCCTCGGTCTGGCGGGCGTCGATGCGGTCGAGCGCGGCCTGCATCCAGTGTTTCATGGCCGGCCTCCGCGCAGGTGTTCGCGATAGGCGTGTTCGCCGCGGAACAGCCATTCGGCGGGGGCGTCGCGCCAGAATTGCGGCGCGTCGTCGGGCAAAGGCGAGACGCCGCTCCAGTCGACGGGCATGGGCGCCGGGGCGCGCCAGGCACGGTTGCGCGCGTCACGGGTGGCGATGGCGGCGGCCAATCGGGCGCGGCCTTCGGGGCTGAGGGGAATGGGTGCAGGCATAACCGTCTCCTGGTGAGACGATTAAGGTACGATATGTACCCGCTTGCTATCAATGCACCCAGGAGCGGAAGGTGTTGAGGTTTGTCGCCGCAAGCCGGCGTCAGAACTCGTTGTGGCGTCCGCGGGTCAAGGCCGTGGCGACGAGGACGACCGAAACAGGAAGATACAACACCGTACCGAGAACGATGAGACCGGCGCTGGCGGAAAGCGCCCGAATACGCTGAAACCCTGACATTTACTACCTTTGCTGACGCTTATGCGTCTTTATCGTTTCCTTACAATGTTCCTGGTCCGGAGATTTTGCAAACGTTTTCTGCGATTTTTCCCAGCCGGTTGAATCACCAATTTGTGCGCAGCATTTTCTGGCGAAGAATACGACCGGGCCGGGTGGCGGCACATTTGGACTGTGCAGCGTTGTAAATGTGGGAATGGCCGGCCGCGCATAAAGCACAGGTAAGCCCGTGACGCGCAAAACCAACCGGGGCAAGGCTTTCATATCGTTCCTTGAGGCCAGCCGGGCCGCCGGCCATCGAATGATTACGCCGTTACGTCTATCCTGATGCGTCAATTGCACAGGGTCAGACATGTCCGGCGCTTCCCCTTCCATGCCCTTTATCGCCAGCGTGCTCGACACGGTCGAACCCGGCGGCGTCAGTGTCGCGCAGGGCTGCGCCATCCTGACGACGGCGATCGCACCGGAAATCGGTATCGGCACACCGCCTGGCGCCGCCCGTCACGTCAGCCGCCTGTTTCATCTTTTGCTGACCGCCTTGCAGACCCGCGCCGAGACGCGTAGCGCAGTCGAGACGCGGCTAAAACAGATTTTTGCCCTGGCGGCGGCGCGCGATTTCGACGCCTTGGCGGCGATGTAAGGTGTTGGATTTGGGGTGCAATTGCGAAGGTGGCGACGTCTCACGATTTCGCATTTCCTTGTGATGTAAGGAACTGCGTGCATTAAAATTCGCTGCATTGGCGAAATATGTCTCGACTCCTGCCGATATCGGAGTCATGGTTAACGTGCCCTGACCATGCCGGCGGCTCTGAGGCGCGCCGTTCTCCGGTTCTTCCCCCCACTTTGACCTGGAGACGGCTGCCCTGCCGGGCGGGGCTATTTTTCGCGTAGCGTGTGCCGGTATGAGCGGTACCAATTTGCCGCTTCCGAGGGCGGGCCGCATGTGCCCTCGATTTGGCGCCGACGGCGCATGGCGCCGCATTGCCGGTAGGTGATCGGGATAGCGCCGAAAGCGATGGCTTGGTCGCGCCGCGTCAGCGGGACGTCGTAATGATCGCCCTGATACCATTCGCGCTTCATACCGATACGGGCAGCTATGGCGTGCAGTTCGTCTTCGCCATCGGCAATCATGTGCGACATGCGCATGTCGCGAAACTCACCGATGCGGTGGCGGTACATGTCGTCGATATAAACAGCCATTGGGCGCAGATGGGAAGGCGCGGCCCCAAATCAAGCGGCGCAGTTACAGGCCTTCGTCGGGCGTGGACGGCATCACGGGCGGGCGTTCCATCATGCCGAACCAGCTATCGTTGATGAAGTGCGCCAGGCGGTCGTAGTCGCCCATGCCCATCGGTTTCACGATATAGCCGTTGGCGTGGTTGGCATAGCTTTCCGACACGTCTTCCGGGGCATTGGAACTCGACAGGACGATGACCGGCATCTTGCGCAACCAAGCCTCGGACTTGACGCGCTTCAGCAGGTCCAGCCCGTTCATGTGCGGCAGGTTCAGATCGAGCAACATCAGGTCGAAGCCTTGTGTGTCGGCGGCCAGCAGCTCCAGGGCGGCTTCGGCGCTGTCGGCGGGGACGACTTCGATGCCGGGATTGACACGTTTCAGTGCGCGCTTGACCAGGATGACGTCGCCGGGATTGTCCTCGACCAGGATCAGGCGGAGGCTGTCATAAGGTTCGGATTGCACGGCGGCGGACATCATGGCG
>FTDB01002768.1_pt1 | contig 17879 bp, 5 predicted proteins | sample 1639741 | NCBI WGS metagenome assembly FTDB01 (sample SAMEA3914869, study PRJEB12502) | metagenome | biome: forest; material: soil | place: USA | collected 2012-03-12 | depth 0.1 m | reverse complement strand
TGGGCGTCGGCGTCGGCGTTGGAGTGGGCGTCGGCGTCGGCGTCGGCGTGGGCGTCGGCGTTGGAGTGGGCGTCGGAGTAGGCGTCGGGGTAGGCGTCGGCGTCGGCGTCGGGGTAGGCGTGGGCGTCGGCGTCGGAGTAGGCGTCGGAGTAGGCGTGCCGCCACCGCCGCCGCCGCTCGCTACATTGGTCGGCTTGAAATTGACCTGATAGCCGCCGCCGGCGGGAATGCCGGAGACGATGCCCAAGCCGGCGCTGTTGGTCGACACCGACAGCGAGCCGCCCAGGCCGGCGGACACGGTCCGTCCCAGGGAATCGGTCGTGCCTATCGTGAGGTTCCCGCTGGCACCGATGGTCACATTGAGGTAGGCGAACTCCGTCAGCATCGGGTAATAGGTGCCGACCGTCGTCGAGTTCCAGCCGCTGTCGCCATTGAAGGCCGTGTAATCGATTTTGCCGCTGGTTACAGGGAAGGCGGCGCCCTGACCCGCGCTCGGAGCAACCGTCACGCCACTGGTCGACGGATCATAATAACCATTGGTGACCGGGCCTGTGCCGATACCGATCAAGCCGCCGACCGACGTCACGCCGCTCGGCGCGACAATGCGGCCGATGGCATAGCTGTTGGAGAGGCTGCCGGAATTCTGGCCGATCAGGCCGCCGACGGCCGTGGCGCCGCTGACGGCGATCACGGTGGCGGTCGAATAGACATCCTTGACCAAGCCCTGATTGACGCCGATCAGGCCGCCGACATAACCGATCGCGGAGCCGCCGGAGAAATCGCTGACGGTGCCGGTCGAGAAGCTGTTGCCGACCGTGGCGCCGCTGCTGACCGATCCGGCCAGCATGCCGACGGTGCCAGCGCCCGTTACATTGCCGCTGATGCCGACATTGCCGACCATGGCGCCCGAGCCGAGGCTGGCGAACAGGCCTACATTGTAGGAGCCGGGCAGATTGATCTTCAGATTCGAGATCGTATAGCCGGCACCGTCCAACGTGCCGCTGAACTGGTTGCCGCCGAAACCGATCGGGGCGAAGCCGGTGGTCGGATTGAAGATGCCGCCGGCCCCCATCAGCGAGGCGACGTCGACATTGCCGTCGAGCGTGTAATGACCGAACAGATTGAGGTTGATCAGTTGCAGCTGGGCCGCATTGTCGATCGTCGTGCTGTAGAAGGCGGTCGGGATCGGACGGGTCATGCCCGCCACCATGTACCAGCCCGACGACCCGCAACCTTCCGAGCAGCTATTGACGCTGGCGAAGTTGAAGCCGCCATAGCCGCTCTGGCTGTAGGCGCTCGCCGTGGTTCCGCTCGAGGTGACCGCGGTGGACTGGGTGTCGACGAAGCCGGTTCCGGGGACGGAGACGCCGACGGTCGTGCCCGTGACGTCACTGTCCCAATGGCTGGCGGTGATGGCGCCGCTGTTGGCGCCGACCATGCCGCCCACCGCGCCGCCGCCCGAAATCAGGGTGGTGGTGTAGGACTGCGTGAGGGTGCCGCCATTGCTTCCGACGAGGCCGCCGATGGTCGTGCCCGAGCCCGCCACGATCGTGCTGGTCGAGACGGCGTAAGAGATCGAGCCGCTATTGATGCCGGCGATGCCGCCGACGGCGCTGCTCGACGCGGCGTTGAGGGTTCCGTCGAAATAGGCTGCGTCGATGCGCGCGGCCGAGTCGTTGAGGCCGGCGATACCGCCCACCGCGCTGCTGCCGCTGCCGATGAGCTTGCCGGAGAAGGAGACGATGCTGACCGATGCGCCGGCTTGGTTCCATCCGACCACGCCGCCGAGATCCATGGAGCCGCTGCCGGCGGACACGACGGTGCCGCTCGCGCTCGAGGATGAACGGATCGTGCCGCTGTTGGAGCCCGCGACGCCGCCGATGCCGCCCATATAGGTGCTGACCGTCGGCACGCTGTCGAAGGTGGCCGTGCCGACGACCCAGCCCGAGTTGGCGCCGACCGTGACGCTGCCGTGATTGGTCGCGTTCTCGATGGCCCCGTTATTCGTGCCGGCGATTCCGCCGATATTGATGGCATGAGTGCCGACCACGATCGAGCCGAAAGCGTCGGAGGAGCTGATGATGCCGGTCGTGTCATTGAAGCCGACCAGTCCGCCGATGCTTATGGGCGTAAGATCCGGCCCGGCATTCGGGGCCGAGATCGTCGCTTTGGCGCTGCTGGCGGTGATATAGCCGATATTGGCGCCCACCAGTCCGCCGGTGGCTTGCAGGCTGGCGGACGAGGTGATGGTCACCTGGGCATGGCTGTTGCTGACGGTGCCGGTCGAGGTGGGAACGATGACCGACGGGACCATCGAGGCGGAGAAGCCGAGCTGCTGCGTGATATTGCCGTCGATATAGCCGTTGAAGCCGGCCAGGCCGCCGATCGAGGTCGGCGAGGCGGTGGTGCCGGTGAAGCTGATCGTACCGCTGGCCAAGCCCTGATTGATCGTGCCGACATTGTTGCCGGCCAATCCGCCGATGCGCCGCGTTCCGATGTTGGTGTTGGGGTCGTAGCCGTCGGCGCTGAGGGTCAAGGTGACGTTGGCGGACGGATTGATCGGGGACGGGGAGCCGGACTTGGGAACGAATATGTCGATCCAGCCCCAATTGTTGCCGACCAGCCCGCCGACCGCCTGGGCGTGACCGCCGGCGACGATGGTGGCGTTGGCCTGGCCGCCCAGGATGCTGCCGGAGAAATCGAGATCGTCGATGGTCCCCGCGGCGTTCCAGCCGACGAGACCGCCGATCTCGCTTGAGGCACTGCCCACGGTGATGGAGGTCGAGACGAACGCCCCCAGGATCGTGCCGAAATTGGTGCCGACCCCGCCGGCGATCTCATCGGCGAAATCGCCGGTCCGCACGGTGACATTACTCGCCAGCGAGCCGGCCGCCGAACCGCCGGCGAAACCGATGGTGCCGCCGATATCGTTGAAGCCGACCGCGCCGCCGATCATGGCGGCCGACATGCCGGCCGAGACGGTGGATACGCTGATCTGGCTGCTGTCGATCTGGCCGTAATTATAGCCGACCAGGCCGCCGATGGAGGAGGCGTTGTCGCCGACCAGCACAGTGATGACGCTGGCATTGACGCTGGTGACATTGTTCTCATTGTCGCCGATGACGCCGCCGATCTTCTGGGCGCCGCTGCCCGCGGTGACGGTGAGCCGGCCGACCATGGCATTGGACAGCGAACCGCTGTTCGAGCCGATGACGCCGCCGACGGCGTTGCTGCCGCCGACCACGAAGGACGTCGTGGCGCCGGCGATGTTCGGGGTGTTGACGACCACGCTGCTGATCGTACCCTCGTTGGTGCCGGCCAAGCCGCCGACGAAACTGAGGTTTCCAAGGCTGTTGCCGACCGAAATCTGAGAGCTTCCGCCGCCGGTCAGGCCGGCAATCACATTGGTGCCGGAGAGGGTGCCGTCATTCTCGCCGGCCAAGCCGCCGATCATCGAACTGCCGGAGCCGGCGCTGACGACGAAGCTCGCATTGCCGCCACCGAAAACGTTGCTGCCGGCATAGCTGGACATCGTGCCGTTGGTGCTGCCGATGGTGGAATTGCTGTCGTTGTAACCGACTAGCCCGCCAATTTGGGTGCTGCCGGAGCCGGCGGTGACCGTGAAGCTGGCGCTGCCGGCACCCGAGACGCTGGCGCTGGCGTTGCTGCCGCTGATATTGGCCTGATTGTAGCCGACCAGACCGCCGACCGCCGTCGCGCCGACGCCGCCGCTCACGATGACGTTCATGGAACCGCCGGCGACCGAGGCACCGGCGAAGCTGTTGGTGATCCCGCCGCTGAAATGACCGGCGAAGCCGACCAAACCACCGATATCGCTCACATGCGTGCCGGTTATCAGCACGGAAGCATAGCTGAAGCCGTTGCTGATGGATCCCGCGGCCAGATAGCCGACCAGGCCGCCAAACTCGGAGCTTCCGGAGCCGCCATCGCCGACGGACACGCCGTAGCCGGCGGTGACATTGGCCACTGATCCGCTGGTACTGACATAGCCGATGGCGCCGCCGATGGCCGAGACACCGTTCACCGCGACGCTGCCGCTGACCATGGCGTTGCTGACCGAGCCGCTGTTGTTGACTTGGCCCACCAAGCCCCCGCCCGAGCTGAGCGCGGCGGAGACGATGACCACGCCGCCGCCGCTCGCCGAAACGGTCGCTTGCTGCAAGCTGCCGAAGGAACTCTGGCCCATCAAGCCGCCGGCTGCCAGAGCACCGGCATTTACGCCGACGATGGCCGAACCGGCACCGCTTCTGGACGCGCCGACACTGAAATTGGACAGCTGGACATTGCCTTGATTGTCGCCGATGGCGCCGCCCGCATAATCGTCGGTCGCGCCGACACTCAGCTGAGCGCTGCCGGCGCTGGCGGAAACCAGCACGCTGCCGCCGAAGAAGTTACCGGCGCCGTTGTTATAGCCGATGAGGCCGCCGATCTGATCGGTGCCGCCCACATCGACGGTCGCGGTGCCGCCCGACGCCGAGACGAACAGCGCATTATTGTTGAAGGTCGAGCTGCCGTTGCTGCCGATCAGGCCGCCGATCTGGCTGCTGCCGACATCGGTGCTGTCGATCCCGAGATTGAGAGTGCCCGCCGAAGCGATCGCCGAAACGCTGTTGTTGGCGAAGGTGCCGCTGGGATTGTAGCCGACGATGCCGCCCAAATCGGCATGACCGGACAGTCCGAAGGAGACGCCGCTGTTCGCCATGCCGGAGGACAGGCTGAGGGTGTCCGACACCAGCGTGCCGTTGTTCCAGCCGGCGATGCCGCCCATCTTGGAGCCGTTCGGGACGACGATCTGGCCATTGGCGAGCGCGCCGCTGCCGGTGCCGCTGGCGGACAGGGCGAAGGACGAGGAGATGACGCTGCCGCCGGTGTCGTTCATGCCGACCAGGCCGCCGATCATGGTGGCGGAGGAGCCGCCGCCGACGCTGATCGTCGCCTGCTGACCGGCGCCGTTGACCGAGGCGCCGACCTGATCGTTCGTGATGACGCCATTGTTGTAGCCGACCAGGCCGCCGATATTGTTTGAGCCGGTGCCGGTGCCGATGATGGAAACGGTGGCGACGCCCGCGGTGCTCAGGGTGACGCTCACGCTGCTGTTGCTGACGCTGGCGCCGGCATTGTTGTATCCGACCAGGCCGCCGACATTGTTGGTGCCGGCGACGCTCTGAGTGCCGGTCGAGCCGAAACTGCCGAAACCGCTGTTGAGGATCGTCCCGCTGTTGGTGCCGACGAGACCGCCTACATCGCTGGTGCCGGACAGATTGCCGGAGACGAAGACGCTGCTGATCGTGCCGGCATTGCTGCCGGCGACGGCACCGACATTGGCGCCGCCATTGATCGAGACGCCGCTCAGCGTGAAATTGCCGACATTGCCGCCGGGACCGATCGAGCTGAAGAAGCTCGAGGTCAGACCGGTGAAAATTTCGCCGCCGCCGTTGAAGGTGCCGGTGAAGTTTCCGACGATGCCGCCAAATCCGAGCAGGGACGTCGAGCCGGCAACCGTGGACCCGTAGAAGAACATGCCGCTCGTGCCGATGGCGGCCAATTGCGAGACGCTGGTGATGTCGGCATATTTCACGCCGCCCACCGTGATCTCGGTGTAGGTGATGCCGTTGAAAATGCAGGTGCTGATCAGGCAGCCGGTCGGCTGGTGAATGACGGTCGCGCCGGCGCCGCCGGGCAGGGCCTGCAGGGACGGATAACTGCCGTTCGAGAAATTCCAGATCGAGGCGAAATCCCAACCCGTGAAGGTCGACTGGGTGAAGCCGCTGGCATAGTCGATCGTGGCGACCGTCTGGCCGGCCGTGGTCCCCATGCCGGCCCAGTTGGCCTGGCCGCTGGCGATATCGTCCCAATAAGAGCTGGTGACGGTGCCGGTGCCGGTGTTGTTGCCCAGCAACCCGCCGACCGCGCCCGAACCGGCCACCGAAACGGCGGCATAGCTGTTGGCGATGGTGCCGGAATTGTTGCCGGCCAGACCGCCGACCGTAGCGCCGCTGCCGGCGACGGTGCCCAGCGCATAGCTGTCGGAGATGACCGCGTTCGTCGCGCCATTGTTGCCGACCAGGCCGCCGACCTGCAGCGCGCCGGAGCCGACCATGATCTGACCGTTATAGGCGCTTTGCGTGATCTTGCCGGTATTGAAGCCGACCAGGCCGCCGATGCCGCTGCCGCCGCTGTTGACGAAGACGAATTCGACGGAATAGGAGCTGCCGATCGTGCCGCCATTGCTGCCGACCAGGCCGCCGATATTGGAGAAGGCGGTATTGGAGGACACCACGCCGGACGCCTGGACGCCGCTGACGGTGCCGAAATTGGTGCCGACGATGCCGCCGGCATTGAGCGCGCCGGTGACCTGATCGTTGGTCATCGATTGCCCAACCTGACCCGCAGCTTCGTTCGTCCCCACCAGGCCGCCGATGCCGCCGGTGATCGTGTTGGTGCTGACGATCTGGGCGATGACGCCGGTGCCGACCTCGCCGACCACCGAGGAGCCCTGCAGTTGGCCGCCATTGTCGCCGATCAGGCCGCCGACATTGGTGGCGCCCGAAACGATGATCTGGGACATGCCGACGGTGACGCCATGGGCGACCGCCGAGGCGGCGGTGACGAAGTCGTTGAAATTCTTGCCGATCAGGCCGCCGACCTTGTCGGTGCCATTGACCAGCAGGAAGGCGGAAGAATTCTCGACCGCGTTGCTGGAGACGGAGAAGCCTTGCAGCGAGATGGCGGATTCATTGTCGCCGATGGCGCCGCCGACCATGCTGCCGCCGCTGATCGAGGTGGTGACCGTGGTTCCGGCGCTGCTCGTCTGCGCCTGCACGGCGCCGAAGCTGACCGTGCCCTGATTGTAACCGACCAGACCGCCGACCGCGCTGCTGTTGTTGCCGCCCGAGACGGCGCTGTTCGTCAAACTAGGCGTGCTGACCGAACCGCCGGCCGCGTTGCTGCCGACGATGCCGCCGACGCTGACCGAATTGTTGCCGGCGGTAATCGTCGAGCCCGACACGGTGAGGCTGTTGGCCGTACCGCTGTTGCTGCCGACGGCGCCGCCGAAATCGGTGGCGAGGGAGCCCGCGCTGATCGTGGCGATGACGCTGCCGCCATTGATCGCGCTTTCGTTCGACCCGGCGATGCCGCCGATATTGGTGGCGCTGGGGCCGGCCGAGACGATGTTGGTGACGCTGCTGCCGTTGACGTTGCCCGAAGAATTGTCGCCGACGATGCCGCCGACGGATTGCGAGCTGGTTCCCGCGATCAAGGTACCGGCGTAATTGGCGGAAGTGACGCCGCTGCTGCCCTGATTGAGGCCGACGATGCCGCCCACCTTGTTGGAATTGGTGCCGGTGGTGATCGACAGGGTGGCGGTCGGCTGCCACAGGAAGGACTGATTATGGTTGCCGACGATGCCGCCCACCTGCACCGAATTGTCGCCCAGCACCATGGCGCCGGCGACCGAGATGCCCGAGAACCCGTTCACGGGATTGTTGCCGACATCGAGATTGTAGCCGGAGAAGCCGCCGATGGCGGTGACGCCGTCGCCGCCATGCATGCTGGTCGTGAGCGTCACGCCGTTGATCGAGAGCGCCGTATCCTGTCCGACGAAGCCGCCGACCTGGCTGGAACTATTGCCGACCGAGACATTGGTCGCGGCTGCTGAGACACCGAAAATATGCGAGCTGTTCTCGACGGAGCCGATGATGCCGCCGATCGCGCTGGAATTGGCGCCGACGGTAACCCCGCCATTCATCAAGGAGAAGGTGACGTTGCCGCCGGAGAAGTCGCCGATGGCGCCGCCGACCTGCGAGCTGGCGCTGCCCAGCGAGAGAGTGGCATTGGCCGTGATGCCGCTGGCCGAATTGCCGGTCTGGTCGCCGATCACGCCGCCGGCCATGCTGACGCCGCTGCCGCCGATGATATGTCCTTCGGAATCGGCGCCGTTGATCAGGCCGTCATTGCGGCCGGCAATGCCGCCGACATGAGTGATGTTGGACCCGACGCTGACCGTGCCGCTGGCGGCAAGCGTCACGCCGACGAGGCCGCTGAAGCTGTCGCTTTTGCCGACGATGCCGCCGACGCCGCTATCGGCGCCGCCGCTGTTGCTGGCGACCTGGACCGAGCCGCTGAATTGAGCGTTGCCGAGGGATCCTTGGCCATTGTTGAAACCGACCACGCCGCCGACCTGATCGACGCCGGTGCCCGAGGCAATCACGCTTCCGGTCATGCTGGCGTTGCTGAGATAGCTGAAGGTGCCGTTATTGTTGCCGACCACGCCGCCCACGGCCGCTGCCGCGCCGGGCGTCAGGTTGGTGCCGCTGACGGTGCCGCCGACGGTGATGCCGTTCATCGCGCCGGTATTGCTGCCGACCACGCCGCCCAGATTGACGGCTCCGGTGCCGGTGACATTCACCGAGCTGAAGATATTGGTGATGGTGCCGCTGGTGTTGTTGATGCCGACCAGCCCGCCAGCCGACGTGACTCCGGTGACGGACAGCGAGCCCGCGACGCTGAGATTGCTGATGGTGCCCGAATTGATGCCGAACATCCCGGCGACCGAGCCGCCGGACGCGGCGACCGACAAGCCCGAAATGGTGTGGCCCATGCCGATGAACTGTCCGGTGAAGCCCGATCCGACCGTACCCACCGTATTCCAGGTGAAGCCCGCCAGATTGAAATCGCCGCCCAGGATATAGACGCCGCTCAAGGTCGGGGTGAGATCGAACTGCTCGAGCTGGGCGAGGGTATTGATGTAGGTGCCGAGGGCACTGAGATTGGGAATGAGGACGGGATATCCGTTATTGACGCCGGGGATGATGACCCAGTTCGCGCCGCTCAATCCGCCGGGAAGCGAGAGAGGTGCCCCGGTCCAGGCGGTGACGCCCGCGCAGCCGCCGGAACAGCCCGATCCTTGATTGGTCGCGACCGTGTCCCAGAAGCTGTTGGAAATGGTGCCGTTATTGTAGCCCACCAGTCCGGCGATGCTGAACGCGCCGCCAGCGCCGCCGGTGACGGAGGCGGTGGCGTAGCTCTCGGTGACCGTGCCGCCGCGAAGCGCGCCGACCAGGCCGGCGACATTGCCGACGCCGGAGCCGGCGGAGACGCTGCCGGTGGCATAGCTGGCGCTGACCAGGCCGTTATTGGTGCCCACCAGGCCGCCGATGCCGGCGGAATAGGCGCTGCTTGCATCGCTGATATTGATCGAGCCGGTGGCGTAGCTCTGCAGCACGCTCGAGGTGGCGTCGACGAAGCCGACCAGGCCGCCGACCGCGCTCTCGACCGTCGCCGTTCCCTGATCCGGGAAGGCGCCGACATTGATGACCGCGCTGGCATGGCTGGTCACGACCTTGCCCGAATCCAGCAGATCGCCGACCAGGCCGCCGACATTGTAGCTGTTGGAGCCGGCCGTCACGCTGCCGGTGAAGGAACTGTTGCTGATGGTGCCGCCGTCATTCGCGCCGACCAGGCCGCCGACCATGCTGACCGAAGAGCTGGCCGACACGGTTCCGCTGGCCGTCACATTGAAGATCGAACCGGTGTTCGAACCGGCCAGCAAGCCCGCATATTGGCTGTTATAGCCCATCGAGGCGGTGGCGCCCGTGATGTTGAGATTGCTGATGGTTCCGCCATTGCTGCCGAACAGGCCGGAATAGGAGCCGACGCTGCTGACATTCATGCCCGACAGCGTGTTGCCGAGGCCGTTGAACGAACCGAGGCTGCTCAATGACAGCGGCGACATGACACCCAGGCTGCTGAGATTGAGCGAGGCCGCCAGAGCGTAATTCTGGGTCGGAATCAGCGAGGAGAACTGCGCGGCCGCGGTCAGAAGGGTGAAGGGCGAGCCGTTGATGTTCAGCGAGGAGCCGCTGACCATCGTGACGGAGGCGTTGTTGGTGATGATGCCGAGCTTGCCGGTGGCGGCCGACATGGTGAGGCCGCCGGCGCCGCCGACATTGATGTTGGCATTGATGTCGATGTTGCGGAAGGAAGTCAGCACCAGGCTGCTGTTGGTGTTCCAGGTGAGGCCGCTATTGATGACGATGTCGCCATTGCCGGTATCGCCCGATCCCGAGACGGCGGTGGTGCCCGAGACGCTGGGGGTGCTGGCGGAGGTCTGAATGGAGACCGAGCTGCTGGGCGTGGCCAGGGACGTGTTGATGACGCCTGCCGCCGTGCTGTCGATGACGAAGTCGACGGGGTCGATCAGCCAGGAGGGGGCCTTGATCGAAGCATTGCCGAGACTGAGCTTGTGGCCCGATGTCTCGATCTTGCCGCCGGCGCCCGAAGCGTCGATCACCGCGCCATTCTCGATGGTCAGGGTGCCGGCGTTGGCGGCGCCGATCTTGACCGCGCCGCCGGCTTCGGTCCCCGAAGCGTCGATCTTGCCGGAGACGTCGATGCCGCCGCCGATCCCGGAATCGAGAACCACCGTGCCGTTATGGATCGAGACGCCGGTGGCCTGGATCTGGCCGCTCATATTGATCAGATGGTCGAGCACCTGGTTGGCGCCGCGCGCCGTCATCGCCACCGTGCCGCCCTGGGCCTTGATGGTGCCGCTGTTGCTGACGATCCAGCCGACCGGATTGCCATTGGCATCCTTCGGGACCGAATCGACGGCGCCGTCGATGGCGAAGGAGAGCAGCTTGTCGCCGAAGAAATCGACGGTGAAGGTCTTGGCGCCGCCCAGGGTGACGGTGCCCAGATTGGCCTGGATCACGCCTTCGTTGGAAACCGAATTGCCCGACAGCACGACCGAACCGCCATCGAGGGCGGTAATGTGGCCCTGATTGACGATCGACGCGTTGGAATTCAGCGACGGAATCGAGAATTTGTAGAAACCGGACATGAAGTCCTGGTTCTGAATATTGGCGGTGCTGGCGAGCAGGCCGCCGACATTGATCTGGGCGCCCTGCCCGAAGAAAATGCCGTTCGGATTGACGAACCAGACCTGGCCATTGGCGGTGACCGAGCCATTGATGAAGGAGGTGCCGTTCGACAGGATGCGGTTCAGCGCGAAGGATTGGCTGTTCGGCTGAACGAAGGTCATGGATTGGCCACTGGACAGATTGAGGCTCTGCCAGTTGATAATGGCCTTCTGCGTGGATTGCTGGACCAGCGTATTCTGGGCGGTCTGCGTGATGGTGGCGGTGCCGGCGACGACGGTGCCGCCGGTCGGATTGGCCATGGCCGGTTGCGCAATGGCGAGTGCCGATACCAGACAGCTCGTCGCCATCAGGTTCGCTCTCAAGCGGCTTTCCATATTGTTCCGATGAATCGGCACAGCCCTACCCCACCTTTAGAATTTTGCGCCCTTGCGAACGGCCACCGTAACCGATTTAGAAACGGACGGCTGTGTTGAGCATCACTCGCGAGGACCGCTTCTTTTCGTCGCTGCCCGGCACGTCGAGTAACGCTTTTCCATACATCAGCCCGACCTGCACGCGGCTGAGCACGGTCACCCGAAATCCGGCCCCGGTCGAGGCGATCTTATGCTGTTCGCCCGTGCTCTCGCCGACCTGCACACCCGGCACCTTCGGGATCTGATGGTTTCCCACGTCGGCTCCGTCCAGGAAGGCGTAAATCTGCGCCGCATCCGAATAGAACCAGGACGGGTTGAGGTCGTACCGCACCTCCAGATCCGCGCCCGCGCCATAGTCGCCGGTGATGGCGCCCGGATCGTAGCCGCGGCCGATCTGCTGTCCGCCGAAGCTGACCAGCTCGCCCAGCACAGGATGCACCGGCGAATATTGGCCGCTCAGCAGGAGTGCCGCGCTGATTTTCTCGGTGATGCCCTGCACCCGTCTTATTTGTACGGTGTACTTGGTGAAATCGGTCCGTCCCGTTGCAAGGGCTCCGGTATCGGTGCCCGGCGCCGCCGGCGCGTAGGAATGCGTGGCGCCCATGCCGGGCAGGCCCTGGGCGATGTCGACCGTCACGGAGGTCACGCCGCCCTGCCAGCCATTGTTGAGATAGGTCAGCGCCGCATCGGCGACACGCCATTCGTCGTGATTGGCAGGCGCCCCGGCGGTCGTGACGTCGGAAGACTGAACCGTGAGGCCGGCATCGACCGACAATTCGTTCTGCCGGCTGACGAGCAGCGGAACCGTGGTGCGGGCGCCGAAGCTGGTCGAATTGGTCACCAGACTGAGATTGGACACCGTGCCGCCCGGCTCGCCATGCGCGCCCATTGCCGTCAGGGTATAGGTCTGCCCGGCCAGAAGAGGCAGGGGAGCGGTATATCGGCCGCCCACCGAATAGCGGGACGCCGGATCCGAGGGATTGGCCGAGGCGTTGAGTCCGACGACTCCGCCATCGCCCAGCGGCGAAGCGGCGGTCGCGTCGGCGGCGATGGTCCAGCGGCCGGTCGTCGCGGCGCCCATATTGTCTGCCGTCACGCCGCCCGAAATCGGCTGCTCATTGACCGTCACCACCAGTTCCGAGGCGCCCTGCTCGGTCGCGGACGGGCGCAGCAGGCCGGCGGCGGTAACGCCCGGCAGTTTGTTGGCCGTCAGCAGCGCCGCTTCCAGGGTGGACAGAGTCAGCGGGCGGCTTTGGGTGACCGGCCCCAGCAATTTCTCGACACGATCGCGCACGGTCTGATCGCCGCCCTGGACGGCGACGGCGGCGACATAGCCTTCGACCACGCTGATCTGGAAGGTGCCGTCATTGACGCTCTGGGTCGGGACGAAGACGCGGGTCAGGACATAGCCGTCCTGGTGATAGCGGCCCTCGATGGCTTCCGCGATGGCGATCAGATCGGCGAGATGGACCGTCTGGCCGATCACCGGCTGCAGGTAAGGACGCAGCACATCATTGCCATAGCGGGTGGCGCCGGTGATCTTGACGTCCTTGACGTCGAAGGTCAGTTCTTCGACGGCGCGCGGCACGGGGGAGCGGCGCGGCGCCTGGATGGTGAAATCGAGATCCGGGGTCGGAGTGGCTTCCGGCAGAGCGCGGTCGCGGCCGGGCAGCAAAGGAGACGGTGGGGCAGCCGGACTCGGCTGCGGCAACGGATTTTGCGCCGAAGCGGCCGCGCACCACAACAGGCCAGCCATAGCGGCTGTCGCCTTGAGACGTCCCCGAAGTAACATTGAAACCCCTTTAGGCAGGCCATCCCCATGGACCCGCTCCCTCGTCGGGAGAATGCTGGGATGCGCCAAAACTGTCAATCATTTCGGATGAATTTGCCGTGAATTCGAGACATTGTTAGGCGAACCCCTTGGTGCCCCATGACTTCTTTGCACCCGCGCATTTTCGTTACCATCGCCGCCTATCGGGATCGCGATTGCGTCAACACCATCGCCGACCTGTTCGGCCGGGCGCGCCGGCCCGAGACCTTGTCCGTCGGAGTCTGCTGGCAGTCGCTGTCGCCCGACGACGATGATTGCGATCCGCTCGGCGCGCATGGGGATCGATGCCGAATTCTGCGCTTCGACATCGCCGAGGCTCAGGGGGCCTGCTGGGCGCGGCACAAAGCGCAGAAATTATGGCGGGGTGAGGAATTCGTCCTGCAGATCGACAGCCATATGCGCTTCGTCGATCATTGGGACGAGACGCTGATCGCGATGCTGGCGGCCTGTTCGTCCGACAAGCCGATTCTGTCGAACTATCCCGGCGCCTTCTCGCCGCCCGATTGCATCGAATCGCACCTCGTCTCGGTGATCGCCGCCTCCGGCTTCGATGCCGACGGCATGCTGAAGCAGAAATCGGTCGGCTATGATCCCGCCGATGTTCCCGACGATCCGCAGCCGACGCTCCATTGCGGCGCCGGCTTCGTGTTCGGTCCGGCGGCCTGGATCACCGAGGTCCCCTATGATCCCTATCTCTATTTTCAGGGCGAAGAGACCATGCTGGCGGTCAGGCTCTATTCGCATGGCTGGGATCTGTTCACGCCGTCGGACGTGCTGGCCTATCATGATTACGGCGCCCGGCCCGACCGCCCGCGTCATTGGGTGGATCGCCGCGAATGGGCGGCGCTGAACAGCCGTTCGGTGCGGCGCATCCGCCATCTGCTCGGCATGGAGGAGAGCGACGATCCCGACATCCTGCGCGAGATCGACCGCTACGGACTGGGTACGGCGCGGAGCCTCGCCGATTATGAAGAGGCGAGCGGAATCGACTTCAAACGCCGAACCATCGGCGGATCACACGGGGAAGCCTTTGGCCTTCGCCGCGAGGCCGTCGAACAGCCCGAGCATCGCGTCGCGCCAGCGATAGACCGGATCGTCGGGTTTCAGCAGTGAGATCGGGCTGACGCAGCGCGCCCATTGGAAAGCGCCGAACACCGTGTAATCGGCCCAGGCCGGTGCGTCGCCGCACAGGAAGGGCTGCAGCTTCAGGGTCCGCCGGAGCGGCGAGAGAGCCTGGCTCACCGCCGCCAGCCTGTCCTCGCGGTCGGCGCAATAATCCTCGAGCGGCATACCGACCATCTTTTCCCGCGATGTGCGGAAATACTCGGCATCGATGGGCGCCAGATGCTGGGGAATATCGGCGACGATCAGCTTGAACAGCGCGCTTTGCAGCACGGTGTCGGTCCAATCGACATAAAAGCGCGATAGAGCCTGCGCCTCCGGCCCGCCGAACAGGGACGGCCGGTCGGGATAGGTCTTTTCCAGATAGGCCGCGATCTCCGCCGAATCATGGATGGCGAAGTCGCCATCGACCAGCACCGGCACCTTCTGGGTGCCGGCGAAGGCGATGCGGTCCTTTTCGGTGAAGCGCCAGGCGACCCCCTCGAAATCGAGCCCCTTATGTTTCAAGGCCAGCGTGATGCGCCAGCAATAGGGGCTGAAGCGGCGATCATCCTCCGCTCCGGCGAGTTCGTAGAGGGTGATGCCCATACGGCCTCAGACTTTCACGCCGATATTGGCGGTTTGGCCGAACAGGATCCTGGCCGAATCCGGCGTTACCGTCGGATTGGTGCGATAGGTTTCGCCGATCTTGTAGGCGGCCTTGGTGGCGGGCCGGTCTGCGATTCGCTCGAACCAGGCCTTCAGATGCGGGAAATCCTCGAGCTTCTGGCCCTGGCGTTCATAAGGCACGATCCAGGGATAGCAGGCGATGTCGGCGATCGAATACGCGTCGCCGGCAATGAAGTCGCGCCCCTCGAGGCGGCGGTTCAGCACGCCATAGAGACGGTTGGTCTCCTTGACGTAGCGATCGATCGCGTAAGGGATCTTCTCGGGCGCATATTGGCTGAAATGATGGTTCTGTCCGGCCATCGGCCCGAGGCCGCCGACCTGCCAGAACAGCCATTCCAGCACCGTCTTGCGGCCGCGCGAATCGGCGGGAATCAACTGACCGCTCTTCTCGGCCAGATAGAGCAGGATGGCGCCCGATTCGAACAGGCCGATCGGCGGACCGGCTTCGAGCGGATCCTGGTCGATGATCGCGGGGATGCGGTTATTCGGCGAGAAGCTCAGGAAATCGGCCTTGAACTGGTCGCCGACGCTGATATTGACCGGATGGATTTCGTAATCGAGGCCGGTTTCCTCGAGCAGCATGGTGATCTTGTGGCCGTTGGGGGTAGGCCAGAAATAGAGTTCGATCATGCGGACAATCTTCCCACATAGGCGACCGCCTCGGACAGAGGCAGCGGTTTCGCGAACAGATATCCTTGGCCGTAATCGCATCCCATCGCCGTCAGAATGCGGCGTTCCTCTTCTAGTTCGATACCCTCGGCGACAACTTCAAGCCCGAGATCGTGGGCCAAATTGATGACCCCCTTGACCAGGCGGCCCTGATCGCCGGTTTCCGTCAGGCCGGCGATGAAGCTCTTGTCCAGCTTCAGCACGTTGAAAGGGAAACGGCCGAGATAGGACAGCGAGGAATAGCCGGTGCCGAAATCGTCGATGCAAAGCGGTACGCCGAGTGCGGCGAACCGCAGCAGGATGTCGCGCGCGCTGTCGGGATTGGTCATGGCGAGGCTTTCCGTCACCTCGATCTTGATATTGGCATAGTCGGGCCGGGCCAGCCGGTCGAGGACTTCGGAAACATGACCCTCGTCCCACATCTGGCGGGGCGAGAAATTGACATTGCAGGTCAGATCCAGGCCGGATTGTTCGCGCAACAGAGCGAGATCGCGCGCGGCACTGTCCAGCACATGGCGGCCCAGCTTGATGATGCCGCCGGTTTCCTCGGCGATCGGGATGAACTGGACCGGGCTGATCGGCCCCAGTTCGGGATGGCGCCAGCGGATCAGCGATTCGAAGCCGGCGATCCTGTTTTCCTGCAGCCGGAGAATCGGCTGATAGACGACGAAGATCTCCTGATGGTCGATGGCGCGGTCGAGATCGCTATGCAGCCGGTGGCGGACCAGCACGGCCTCGCGCAGCGCCACATCGAACACCTCGGTGCGGCCGCGGCCGGCCTCCTTGGCGCGATAGAGCGCGATGTCGGCGTCGCGCAAAAGATCTTCGGCGCTGGCGGCCTGGCCGTCGTCGACGGCGATGCCGATGCTGGTCGAGATCGACAGTTCCATGCCGTCGACCGGGAAAGGAGAGGCGAAGGCCTGCTCGATGCGCCTGGCGGTTCCGGTGGCCTCCTGGCCGTCGGAGAGATCGACGATCACGACGAATTCGTCGCCGCCCAGGCGCACCACACGCTCGCCGGATTTGGACAGCATGGTCAGCCGCTCGCCCACCGCGATCAGCAGCTTGTCGCCGATCGAATGGCCGAGCGAGTCGTTGATCATCTTGAAGCCGTCGAGATCGAGGAACAGCAGCGCCAGCGCCGAGGCCTGCCCGCCCAGCCGCCGCTCGCCCAGCCATTCGATCAGTTTGGCGCGGTTGGGCAGGCCGGTCAGCGGATCGTGAGTGGCCTGATGCGCCAGGCGCCGGGTTTTTTCCTCATTCTCGGCCAGCAGCTCGCGCAAGTTCCGCCGCGCGCCGTCCAGCGTGCGGCCGAGTTCGCCCAGCTCGTCATGGTTCGGCCAGTCGAAGCTGTCCTCCAATTGCAGCGAGGCCAGGCGCCGGGAATCGCCGACCAGCTTGGCGAGCGGCGCCACGACGCGGCGGCGGCTCGCCCACATGACCGCTGCGGTGACGAGCGCGAGCAGAATGCCGGCGCCGCCTCCGCCGGCCATGGCGATTTCGCGCAAATTGTGAAGCCCGTCGACATTGGCTTGCGCCAGGGAGGTGGAGCTTGCGGCGATCAGGCTGTCCAGGCGGGCCAGCGATTCGGCGGCGGCCTGAAGATCGACCGGGGTGTCGTCGATCGCCATATGGTTGCCGTCGGTCACCTTCGACGCCAAGGCATCGAGGGCCGCGGCGACATCGTTCAGCGACTGGTCTTCCTGCTGGGTCAGCGTACCGACCAGGCGATAGGCGTCGAGATTGGCGCGCGCCAGGCGCAGCCCCTCGATCAGCTGGTCGTGATGCATCTGATCGTGATGCAGCTGATATTGATGGGCATAGTCGATGACGCTGCCGACGCCGACCTGGATGCGCAGATCGGACAGCGCCTCGAGCTTGGTGGTCGCTTCAAGTTCGTATTTCTGCCAATTGCCGGTGACGTCGTCGATCTCGAGGATCACGGCGATACCGATCACCATCATGATCACGAGCCCGATCGCCATGGCGACGGACATCACCGCGCCAAGCTGGTTGATCGATAAACGCACCCGGTTCAATTCTTGCCCCAAGGCTCGATCGGCACGGCGCTCACCGAATTTTTCGGCGAACCGTCGACCAGTTTGTCCGAATAAGTGAGATAGACCAGGGAGTTGCGTTTCGAATCATAAAAGCGCACGACCTGCAGCGTCTTGAACATCAGAGACAGGCGCTCCTTGAAGACCTGGTCCCCGTCGGCCTTCTTGCTGGCGACGCGCTCGGGCAGCGTAATGGGGCCGACCTGGCGGCAGG
>FTDB01002773.1_pt1 | contig 18024 bp, 12 predicted proteins | sample 1639741 | NCBI WGS metagenome assembly FTDB01 (sample SAMEA3914869, study PRJEB12502) | metagenome | biome: forest; material: soil | place: USA | collected 2012-03-12 | depth 0.1 m | reverse complement strand
GAGCCGCACAGCGGCGCGCAATGCATGGTGCAGAACGAACGCGGCAGCTGGCCCGTGCTGGCGACGCCGGCGACCGTGACCCTGCTGCGCTCGACCTCGGACCTCGCGGTGACCTGCCGGGCCGAAGATGGCTGGACCGGCAACACGCTGTCGCAATCGCATATGGGCACCCTGGCCTATGCGGATCTGGCCTCGGCCGGCATCGGCACCGCTGTCGACAGCATGTCGGGCGCCGCCTATACCTATCCGCAGAGCATCCTGGTGACCCTGATGCCGCCGCCCGGTTACGACAGCCGTCCGGCCTTCGGTGCCGATGGCGGCAAGGGCATCCTGCCGCCGATCGACGCCAGCGCCGACATGGCTCGCGCCGGCGACGACAATGTCGCCACCCGCTTCCAGACCCTGCGCGTCTTGGCGGATGAAGGCCTGATCACGCGTGAGGAATATAATACCCGCCGCGGCGCCAATCTCGGCGCCTTGCTGCGCTACAGCAATGTTCCGGGTGCCCGCGATCTGACCCGCGCCGCGCCGCAGCCGCGTACCATCGTGATGCGCCTGCGCTATCTCGCCAACGCCTATGCCGAGCACAGCATCAGCGCCAGCGAACAGGCCGCCGAGCGCGCCGTCATTCTCGACGGGCTGCTGCCGGCGCCGGTCGCCCGCCGGGCCGACCCGCCGATGCCGATCACCAATGAGATGCAGATGGCCGCCGAGATCGGCCGCATCGAGCGCCTGCGCGTCGCCAGCGTCATCACCGACGGCGAAGCCGACAAGGAACGCGCCAAGGTCCGCCAGCTCTACGAGTCCGCCGTGATGGCGTCCGATGCCGCCGCCCGCGCCGCGAACGGCATGTCGGCGACGCCGGTCGCCGGCGGTGGCGGCCTGACGGGGCCGGGCGTGGCGCTGTCGACCCATAACAGCGAGGCACAGGCCAAGCGCGCCTGGGCCGGGCTGCAGAAGGCCCATCCGTCCCAGCTGGCTTCGCTGAAGATGTCGCTGAAAAAGATTCCCCGGCCGCATCGTCCGACGCATTATCAGATCGTCGCCGGGCCTTTGCCCGACAATGCTGCCGCGATCTCCCTGTGCAAAAATCTGAGAAGCACCGACCTTTCCTGCGACGCCGCCCTCTACACGGAATGATCTCCGTGCTGACCACCGACGCCATGGCGGCGTCGGATCGGGCAGCCATCTCCGCCGGTACGCCCGGAGTCGAATTGATGGAAGCGGCCGGCTGGCAGGTCGCCCGGCTGGTTCGTCAGTGTTACAAACCCTGCAAGACGGTCATTCTGTGTGGCCCCGGCAACAATGGCGGGGACGGTTTCGTCGTGGCTCGTCTGCTGCAGCGCTGGGGCTGGCCCGTCACGGTCGGCCTGCTCGGCGATCGGGCAAAGCTGCGCGGCGATGCCGGCGTGATGGCGGCGCGCTGGGACGGGCCGGTTCATCCGCTGTCGGCGGATCTGCTGTCGGGCGATCCTCTGATCATCGATGCGCTGTTCGGGGCCGGCCTAGCCCGGCCGCTCGAGGGATCGGCCAGGCAGATGATCGAAGCGATCGACGGTCTCTCGGTCGTCGCGGTCGATTTGCCCAGCGGCGTCAATGGCGACACCGGCGAGGTCATGGGCGCCGCCCCGCGAGCCGAGATGACGGTGACCTTCGTCGCCCCCAAACCCGGTCATCTGCTGATGCCGGGCCGCGATCTCTGCGGCAGGATCGAAGTCTGCGAGATCGGCGTCGCGCCGGTGGCCTCCGACCTCTTTTGCAATGTTCCGGCTCTGTGGCTGGACGATCTGCCGGTCCCCGGGAGCGACTCCCATAAATTCAGCCGCGGCCATCTGCTGGTGGCGGGTGGCGCCGAGATGACCGGCGCGGCGCGGCTGTCGGCGCGGGCCGGTCGCCGGGTCGGCGCCGGATTGGTGACCCTGACGGCGCCCGACGGGACGCTCGAGACCTATCGTCAGGACGCCCCGGGCACCTTGGTCAAGCCGGCCGCCGAGTGGACGGATCTGCTGGCCGATCGCCGTATGACGGCGTGCGTGATCGGTCCCGGCCTTGGCGTCGGCGAGACGACGCGGCGGGGGGTGCTGCAGGCGCTGTCGGCGGCGAAGGCCTGCGTGCTCGACGCCGATGCGCTGAGCAGTTTCGCCGACGATCCGAAGACTTTGTGGGCCGCGTGCGGCATGCCGGTACTGACTCCGCATGACGGCGAATATGCCCGCCTGTTCCAGCATAAAGGCGACCGCCTCAGCCGCGCCCGCGTTGCCGCCAGGGAAAGCGGCGCCGTGGTTCTGCTGAAGGGGTCCGACACGGTGGTCGCGGCCCCTGACGGCCGCGCGGCCATCGCCGGCAACGCGCCACCCGATCTCGCCACCGGCGGGGCGGGAGATGTGCTGGCTGGTATCATCGGCGGGCTTCTCGCGCAAGGTATGCCGGCCTTCGAGGCGGCTTGCGCCGGGGTATGGATGCATGGCGAGGCCGCGTCCTTTTTTGGCCCGGGTCTGGTAGCCGAGGATTTGATAGATTATCTACCCAAGGTATTGGCGATGCTGAGGGAAGACGATGGACGACGATCGCACCGGCTGGCTTAGCCGCTTCCGTTCCTTGCGGGGCGTGTGGCGCGACATCGCTTTGGCGATGGGGTCGCAGCCCAAGATTTCCGCCGATCTGCCGGCCGATGACGCCGACTATTTGCGCGATCGAATGCGCCAATGCCTGTCCGCTCAGGGCGGCGAGGTTACGGCGCGGGCACGGGCGGCCCAGCTGGGGCGGTCCTATCTCGACCTCAATCCCGAAGGACGGCAGAAATTCCTGCGCATTCTCGCCGGCGAGTTCGGCACCGATAAAGCCGCGGTCGACAAAGCCCTGGCGGCCGTCACCGGCGCCGCCGATCCGCAGAGCCGGGCGCGTGCCGAGCGCAAGCTGAAGGCCGTGCTGGAACCGGCGCGGGTCAAGCTGCTGACGCAATTCACCTCGCTGCCCGAAGGCGTCAAATTCCTCGTCGACATGCGCGAGGAATTGCAGCATCTCGCCAAGAACGATCCGGTGTTCGAAGGGCTGTGCGACGATCTCAAATCGCTGCTGGCCGGCTGGTTCGATGTGGGCTTCCTCGAGCTGCACCGCATCACCTGGCGCTCGCCGGCACTGATCCTGGAAAAGATCATTGCCTATGAGGCCGTGCACGCCATCCAGGGCTGGGCGGACCTCAAGAACCGTCTCGATTCCGACCGCCGGCTCTATGCCTTCTTCCACCCGCGCATGCCGGACGAACCGTTGATCTTCGTCGAGGTGGCGCTGACCCGGGGCATGGCCGGCAATGTCCAGAAGCTGCTCGACGAGCATGCCCCGGTCGAGGATATCGACAAAGCCGACACCGCCATTTTCTATTCGATCAACAATGCTCAGCGCGGCCTGAACGGCATCAGCTTCGGCAATTTCCTGATCAAGCGCGTGGTCGACGCGCTGACGCATGAACTGCCCAACCTCAAGACCTTCGCCACCTTGTCGCCGATCCCCGGCTTCCGCTCCTGGGCGGAAAAGAACGGCCTTGCCGCCAAGCTCGACAATGCGACGGAAAGCAGCCTGCTGCCGGTGGTGGCGAAATATTTGACCGAGATCAATCCCGAGAATGGCCGATCCCGCGATCCTGTGGCGCAGTTCCATCTGTCCAACGGCGCGCGCATGGAGCGGCTCAACTGGCAGGCCGACGCCTCGGCCAAGGGCCTGTCGCAATCCTGCGGCGTGATGGTGAACTATCTTTACAAATTGTCCGACATCGAGGCCAATCACGAGGCCTATACCGGCCAGGGCAAGGTGGCGACCTCGACGACCATCAAGGCCCTGCTCAAGACTTAGAAACGAAGGAGATTTTTTTATGCGTCTCGACGCTATTCCCGTCGGCGATAACCCCCCGGAAGACGTCAATGTCATCGTCGAGGTGCCGATCGGCGGCGAGCCCATCAAATATGAGATGAACAAGGCCGCGGGAACATTGTTCGTCGACCGGTTCCTCTACACGCCGATGCGCTATCCGGGGAATTACGGCTTCGTTCCGCATACCTTGTCGCTCGATGGCGATCCGATCGACGTGCTGGTCGCCAATACGCGGCCGATCATTCCCGGCGCCGTCATCAATGTGAAGCCGGTCGGCGTTTTGAGGATGGAGGATGATGGCGGCGGCGACGAAAAGATCATCGCGGTTCCGTCTCCCGCCGTGACCAAGCGTTATCTCAAGGTCTCGAACTATACCGATCTGCCGGAAATCACGCTCGAGCAGATCAAGCATTTCTTCGAGCATTACAAGGATCTCGAAGCCGGAAAATGGGTCAAGATCGCAGGGTGGGGCGATGCGGCGGAAGCCAAGCGCATGATCATCGAGGCGATCGAGCGGGCAAAACAGGCCTGAATATCCTCAGCGGGAGCGTTCGAACGCCGCGATTTCATCCCTGATCTTGGGCAACGCATCGTTCGGCACGGCGATGGAGAGCTGGTAATGCTGGATCTTCATCCCGTCCTTGCCGTTGCGGATGACGCCCGAGGCCTGACAAAGGCCGAGGGCGCCATCGAGCTGTTCGTCGAACCAGATCACCGATTTGTCCGCCGTGAAATCGATATGGCGGTTTCGCGCGTGGAACGTCCAGGCAGAGGGCTTCGCGAAGGCGGGTTTGGCCCAGACGATGAATTCGTCGCGCGTCCAGCGCTCGGTCTTGTCGGTGCCGATGAAGACGCCGTCCGGGGTCATCTTGTCGAAATAGGCCATGCGCGAATGCGCGGCATCGTCATGCCAGGAATCGATGAAGGCGGCGATCTTCTCGCGGAATTGCGCGTCTTCAGGACGATCAGCGGCAAAGCTCGATGTGCCGAGGAGGAGGACAAAGGCAAGAATGCCGAACAGACGGATCATGCGCCGGTCTCCGATATAGAGGCGGAAGGAAGAATCGGGATCCCGTTCTCCTCGCACCAGTTTTTCAGGCCCTGTTCCTCGGCCTCTTTTTCGAACTGATACCATTCCTGCAAGAGGCCTTCCTGCATCAGAAGGGCTTTGAATTTCCCGTAGGCTCCCCGCTTTTGAAAGAAGCCCTCGACCTCTTCCTGGAGGTCCGGGATCACCTCCTCGGCGAACCACAAGGCGAGTTCCCGCCCCAAGCCGAGTTCCGTCTTATGCGGGATGGAGAGAGTCTCGCCATCGGCATCCTTGTCACCGGCGCCGGGTTTGTCCCAAATGTCGGTCCAAGTCGAATTGCGCTGAATTCGGCCCGAAACAAGCGAAAGATGCGCCGAGTTCTCCCCCGCCGGCGCCGAGTTCACATAGGCGAACGCGTCCTGCAGCTCTTCCCACTTTATGGCTAATGGGGCCAAAATCATATATCCCTTCACGTCAGACAACCGGGAGTAAATCATGGGTGTGCATCAAGGCAAATGCTTCTGCGGTTCAGTGGAGATCGAAGTTGCCGGGGAGCCGGAGGCGATGGGTTATTGCCATTGCGCGTCTTGCCGCTCCTGGTCGGCCGGGCCGGTCAATGCCTTCTCGCTGTGGAAGCCGAGCGCGGTCAAAGTGACCAAGGGCGAAAATCTGATCGGCACCTACACCAAGACGCCGATGAGCGAGCGCAAATATTGCACCAAATGCGGCGGCCATCTGATGTCGAGCCATCCGCCGCTCGGGCTGACCGATGTCTATGCGGCGACGATCCCCAGTCTGGATTTCAAGCCTGGCGTCCATGTGAACTATGCCGAAAGGGTGCTGACGCTCCAGGACGGCCTGCCCAAATTCAAGGACTTTCCCAAGGATTTCGGCGGCAGCGGCGAGATGGTCGCCGAGTGATCCGTCAGGCGCTCTCGGCCGTCTCGTACCAGCGCCAGGTGTTGCGGCCCGCACCCTTGGCCGCATAGAGAGCGACGTCGGCGGCCTTGAGCAGGCCGTCGACGCTGTCGTCATGATCGGGGTGGATGGCGATGCCGATGCTGGGCGTGGTCTTCATCGGCGTCGTGCCGAAGGGGATCGGCTCGGCGAAGCTCTCGACGATGCGGCGGCAGACGGTCTCGACCTCGGACGGCTTGCAGCTCTCGATCAGCAGGATAGCGAATTCGTCGCCGCCCAGACGAGCGACGAAGTCGGAATCGCGCACTGCGGCGCTGAAGCGTTTGGCGGCCTCGATCAGCAAGGCGTCGCCGGCATCATGCCCCAGCGTGTCGTTGATCTGCTTGAAATGATCGAGATCGAGCAGCAGCAGGGTGAAAGGATGGCTGGCCCGATGGGCCAGCGAGATCAGGCGGTGGAGCTGGTCGGTGAACATCCGGCGGTTGGGCAGGCCGGTCAGCATGTCCGTATAGGCCATCAGCTCGAGCTTGCGCTGCGATTCGGTCAGCGCGGCGGTGCGGTCGGCGACCAGTCTTTCGAGCGCCTGCTGGCGTTGGCGGAGGACCAGAGTGCGGAATTGCACCGCTCCGGCGACGATCAAGCCGGCAATCAGAAATTCGATCAGGCGGAACCAGATCGTCTGATACCAGGCCGGCAATACTTTGACCGGCAGCGTCCGATAGGAAGATGACCAGGCCCCGGCGCGGTTGGTGCCACGGATGCGCAAAACATAGTCGCCGGGCGGCAGATTGGTGTACGCCGCGACGCGGCGCTCCGAATCCGTCTCGATCCAATCCGGATCATAGCCGTCGAGGCGATAGGCGTAATTGTTGCTCTTCGGGTTGGAGAAATCGAGGGCGGAGAACTGGACGGCCAGGCTGTTGGCGTCCGGCGCCACCAGGACCGGCTGGTCGTTGCCAAAGGCGCTGACCGACATATCCCGGCCGCCGACTCGCAGGTCGCTGATGACCACCGGCGGGTCGTAGGTCCAATCCGCGATCGGCCGTGGCTGGACGATGGTCAGACCGCCCAGCCCGCCAAAGAGAAGTTCGCCGTCCGGAGTCGTCGTCCCCGAACCGACGCGGAAGGTGTGGATCGCCACGCCATCGGCGGCGTGCAGGCTGCGGACGGCCAGGCTTTCCGGGCCGATCACCGCCAGGCCGTTACTGGTGCTGACCCAGATCTGCCCATCCTTGTCTTCCAGCAGCTTGTCGGCATTGTCGCTGGGCAATCCGTGTTCCGGGCCGATATGGCGGAACTCGGGCTTTCCCTCCGCGTCGAACCCGGTACAGAGATTGACGCCGCCGCCCAGGGCGGAAACCCACAGCCGGCCGCGCCGGTCGATCAGCAGAGAGGTGACGAGGCCGACCTGCAATCCGGCTTTCATGACCTTGCCGCTGGCGAGATCGATACGATTGAGTCCATCATAAGTGCCGACCCAAAGCCCGCCCGTCCTGTCGAGCGCCAAGGTCCGGATGCGCTGGTCGGTCAGGTCCCGGGCGGCGACCCGCTCCGCCAATTCGGGATGGGCGGGATCGGCTTTCCAAAGACCGCTCTCATTGGTGCCGATCCAGAGCGTGTTCTCGATCTGAAGCAGCCCATAGATGGTGGCGTTGGCGATCGGCCTGGGCAAAGGCAGGCGGGAGAGATGCCCGCCATTCCGGTCGGCGCGATAGAGTCCGTTGGCGCTGCCGAACAGGATGTCCCCGCCAGGGGTCTGCATCATCGAGACGACGAAATTCTCACGCAGGCTGATGTCCGGATTCTCGCGGCTGGCGCTCACCTGGGTGATCTGCCCGCTTCGCGGGTCAAGGAGATTGGCGCCGGAATGGGCAAGGCCCAGCCAGACTTTTCCATCGGGGGCGCTCATCACCGAGTCTATGTCGGGATCCGAGATGCGGCCGGGAATGCCGGCCGCGCCGAACACCGTACTGATCATGCCGCCGCGCGATTCCAGCCGGTCGATCCCGTCGATCCCGCCGATCCAGACGATGCCCTGCCGGTCGCGAAAGATGCTGCGCACATGGTTGTGAGACAGGCTGGAGCGGAAGACCGGATCGTGACGGATCCAGCGCCGCAAAGTGCCGTCCTGATCGAAATCGAGGATTCCGTTGCCGCGGGTGCCGACCCAGATTTCCTCCTCGCCGATATCGGCCATGATGGATATGTTCGGCGGGCCGCCATTTTCCTTGTCTTCGCTGGGGGCCGAACTCGCTCGGACGGACGGCGGCCCGTCGCCCTCCGGCGACAGCACGACGATGCCGCGATAGCCGGTGCCGACCCAGATCTGTCCACGGCTGTCCTCGGCCAGGGCGGTGACGGCGTGCGAGGCGCTTTCATGGCCGGACAAACTGATTTGTTCCGGCCGCAAGTCATGCGCATCGAGCCGGATCAGCCCCTGACGCGTGCCGATCCATAATTTGCCATGGCGGTCCGTGATCATCGCATCGACGATGCGGTCGGGCAGGATCCTCGTATAGTCGGCGAATGTGCCGTTGGTGGGGTCGAGCCGGGCCAGGCCGGCATCGGTGGCGATCCACATCGCCCCGGTTTCGTCCTCGACGATCCTGCGCACCCCCGGATGGCCCGACTGGCCGAAGCTGAGCTCGATCCTCTCGAACCTGTCGGTACGGGCGTCGTAGCGCACCAGCCCGGCCGAGGGGGTGCCGATCCACAGTCTTTTTTCACGATCGACATAAAGGGTGCGGACATAATTGTCCGGCAGCGACGAGGCCGAATTCGGGTCGCGCCGATACAGGCGGAATTGATAACCGTCCCACCGGGCGAGACCGTCGCCCGTGCCGACCCAGATGAAGCCGTCGCCATCCTGGACGATGGCGTTGACATCCTGATGCGGCAGCCCGTCTTCCGTGCCGAGATGGCGGAACACCGTCTCGGCCAGAGCGGACCAGCGCGCGGGCTCGGCCTCGGCGCCGCGACCGGCGAGAGCAAGGATCAGCAGGAACGGCGCAAGAGTGAGGCGTCTCATCTTGATCGCATCATGTTGACGCCGCGCATAAAGCGCCAGTCAAAATATGATGGTCTCAGGGCTCGTCGTTCAACCGCTGCTGGCGTACCGCGAGCCATGCCTCGAATTCATTGGGCGTCATGCCGCGGCCATGCAGGAAGCCTTGGACGATGTCTACGCCCAGCTCCGTCAGTTTGCTTTCCTGCTCCGCGGTCTCCACGCCCTCGGCCACCACTTTCATCTCCATCGAGCGGGCGACGCTGACCATCGCCGCCACCAGCACCGCCGAGCGGCCGGTTTCGGTGATGGTGGAGACGAAGCTGCGGTCGATCTTCAAGGTCGTCAGCGGCAGCAGATTGAGATGGCTGAGCGAGGAATAGCCGGTGCCGAAATCATCCAGCGTCAATCCGAAGCCGCGTTCGCGCAACCCGTTGAGATTGGCGAAGACCCGGTCGTCGTCCGCCAGCAGGCTGGTTTCGGTGATTTCGATCTCGATCACGGAAGGATCGACACCGGTCTCGGCCAGCAGCGCGTCGATTTCTGTCATGAAGTCGGCATGCTGGATCTGCACCGCCGAGACGTTGACGGCGATCGGCATCATGAGGCCGCGCGCGGTCCATAATTTGCTCTGGCGCAGCGCCAGCTCGAAGATGCGCCGTCCCAGCGGCACGATCAGCCCGCTGACTTCCGCGCTCGGCACGAATGCGCCCGGATAGAGCAGGCCGTCGATCGGCGAATCCCAGCGCACCAGCGCCTCGACACCGCAGCAGCGGCCGTCTTCCAGACGGATCTTCGGCTGATAATGGAGCAGAATTTCTTCGCCTTTGACGGCGCGGCGCAGGTCCGAGATCAGCACAAGGTGGTGATTGCTCTGCCGTTCGAGATTGGAATCGAACGCGACCACCTGGCCCCGCATGCGACGCTTGGCTTCCTTCATCGCCCGCGTCGCTTCGCGGGCCAGAGTCTCGCCGTCGCGCTCCGGTCCGGGCGGCAGGAAGGCGCAGCCGCCGGTGATGCCGACCGAAATATTCATGCCCTGCACCGAGAGCGGCAGATCGAAGGCCTCGCCGACCCGCTCGTTGAGCAGGCGCACATCGTCGCTGGCCAGCGCCAGGGCGAATTGATCGGATGTAATATGGGCCAGCGCCAGGGCATCCGGGAAGGCGGCCCGCAACCTCTGCGCGGTGGCGCGGATCAGATGATCGCCGGCATGAAAGCCGAGATGGCCGGTCACGGCATGGAATTCGTCGATATCGAGCATGGCCACCAGCACCGGCTGATCGGTCGGACTCTGGCCGAGGGCCTGAACCAGACCGGCGCGGTTGGGCAGACGGGTCATCGGGTTGACATAGGCCATGGCCTTCAGCTGTTCGAACAGCTGGGCGGTCTCGAAGCCGAGCGCCATGTTCATGCAGAACAGTTGCAGCAGGATCTTGCTCTGGCCGCCGATATCCTCGGCCGCACCTTGGACATAAACGACGGCGGGCGGTGCCGTGGTCGATTCCAGATAGAAGACCGTGCAATCCTCGCCGCGCACATGCTGACGCTCGTCCATCGCGCGGCGGATCATCTGCTCGATACCGGCGAGACCGAGACCGGTCAGCGGCCGGTTGACGAAGGGCGAGAAGCGGCCGGCGCCCGCCACCACCATCAGATCGTCGCCTTCCATGCTGGTGCAGAGCACGCCTTCCGGCGCCACGCCGATCTGCGCGGCGAGCTGCGTCACCACGCCGGCGGCGAATTCCTTGACATTGCGTTCCGAGAACAGATCGGCAGAGGAGCGGATCACCAGCTCCAGCCCACGATTATGCTCGTCGATGGTGGTCAATTGCTCAAAGGAGCGCAGCGCCGTGATCACCGTCGACATCAGGCGGGTGACGGTCAGCTCGGTCTTCGATTTATAGTCGTTGATGTCGTAGGACTGGATGACCTCGATCTCGGGCGCGTAGCCGGGCTGGCCGGTGCGCAGCACGATGCGCAGCTGATGATTGCCCAGCTCCTCGCGGATACGACGGACCAGATCGAGCCCGGCATGCTCATCCTCCATCACGACATCGAGCAGCACGCAGGCGATGTCGCGGCGATTGGACAGATAGTCGAACGCCTCACGCGCGGAATAGCAGGACTCCATCGCCAGCGGCCGGCCGCGGAACTTGAAATTGGCCAGGGCGATGCGGGTGACCGCGTGGATTTCCTCATCGTCGTCGACCACCAGGATCGGCCAGGGACGCAAGCTCTGCGCCGGGGCTTCCTCGTCGTCGAGGATCGTGATCAATTCATCATTGGGCATGTTCGTAACCTATGCGCTGATCCGCATCGGGGGATGTTTCCGGCGCGCGCGCCGGAAGGGTCATGCGGATTTCGGTGCCCTGGTCCGGCTGGCTGACGACCTCGATGAGTCCCCCCATCAGGCCGGTGACCAAGGTATAGATGATATGCATGCCGAGGCCCGATCCGCCCTGGCCGCGCTTGGTGGTGAAGAAGGGTTCGAAGATGCGTCTCTGCACCGAGGGCGGCATGCCGATGCCGTCGTCGCGGCAGATCAGCTCGACCTGTTCATCCTCGATCATACGGCCGGACAGCAGGATCAGGCCGTCATGGCGTCCGTCGAAGGCATGGGCCAGCGCGTTGGTCACCAGATTTGTGACGATCTGGCCGAGCGGTCCGGGAAAGCCGTCCATCGAGAGGCCGGCGGGAATGTCGACCTCGATGCGGTAGTTGGTTCTTTTCAGTGCCGGATAGAGCGTGCCGACGGTTTCGTCGACCACCTGGCGCAGATCGAAGCGGCGGCGCTGATGCGACGTGCGGTCGATCGCCACCTGCTTGAACTGGCGGATCAGATCGGCCGCACGCACGATATTGCGTTCGACCATGCCGGCCGTTTCGGTCAGCATTCCCTTGAAATTGTCCACCGTGCTCCGCCGCAGCGTGCCGGCCTCGATCTCGCGCACGAAGCTGCGGGTCTGATCGACCAGGCTGGTGGCGGCGCTCATCGCCACGCCGATCGGCGTGTTGATCTCATGGGCGACGCCGGCGACCAGCTCGCCCAGTGCCGCCAGCTTTTCCGCTTCGACAAGGCGGGTCTGCGCGCTCTGCAGAGTCTCCAGCGCTTCCTCGGCCTGTTGCTTGGCGGCGGTCAGTTTTTCGGTCGCCTCGCGGCGGTCGGTGATGTCGGTCAACACCGCGACCAGGCCGGACCCGGTGCCCGATTGCCAATCGCGCAGGCGAACCTCGACCCAGCGCGCATCGGAGTTGAGGAAATCAAACGACCAGGTGCCGTCGGCCGCCAGCACGCCATCATGTTCGCTAGGCATCATCGCTTCGGGCAGGCCGGGCACGTCCGCACCTCCTCGCAGTCCGAGCAGAATGCCGAAGCGCCGGTTGCTGGCGATCAGACGGCGATCCTTGTCGAGGAGCGCGATGCCGTCGCTGACCGAGGCGAAGGTAACCTCGAGATTGGACAAGGTCTGGGCCAGTTTCTGGCCGGCCGCGCGGGCCGGTCGCAGGGCACGGATCTCGACGAAGACGGCGCCGCCCCAGGAAACCAGCAGGATCGCGACGACGATGAAGATCACCGGTAGAACCGCGGCGGTGGCTTCCTGCGTGACGCTGGCGGCGGGGATGGTCGCCACCAGAGTCCAATTGGGTCCGGCAATATGTTCGAGGGCGACGAAATTGCCGCCGGCGCGGACCACGTCGCCGGCCCGGTCGAGCCTGGGCAGGCCGGGCAGGGCGGCGCCGCTCGGGAGCGAGCTGTCGCCATTGGTGACGATGCGGCCATCGCTGTCGACGATCGATACCACCGAATCGAGGCTATGCACCGCAAAGGTATATTTCTGCAAACTGGACAGGCGGATTTCGGCGGCGACCCAGGCCGAGCTGTAACCGGGCACTGGCATGACATGAGCGACGATCCAGCCGCTGTCCTCGTCCTGAACCGGTTCGCTCCAATTGCCTTCGGTCAGGCCGGGCTGGTCCTTGAAGGCTTGCGCGATCCAGCCGCCGCATTTGCCCAATCCTTCCTGGGCGCAGATCGGGGTGCCGTTGCGCAGATAGACCAGCTTCGAGATGTCCGACGTGCCGCGCGAATTGAAGGCCATGCGCAGCATGCGGGCGGTCGAGATGGCGGGGTCGACGCCGCCCGGCAATTGCTGAATTTCGTTGCTCAGCGCATCCGTCGCGGCTTGGACGACATGGAGGCTCTGCTCCAGCGAGACGGCGCGAGCCCGCAAATCCTCATCCATCAGGCGCTTGGCGCGTTCCAGCTCGCCCGAATATTCCAGCCAGATCACGCCGGCCCCGGCCAGGGTCAGCATCAGCAGCGCCGCCAGGAAGAGGCGGAATTGAAGAGTGCCCGAAAGGCCGTTGGAGCTCGGCGTCGTCATCCGGGCTCGGCGCTCAGAAATTCGCCGTCGCGCTGAAGATCAGGCGGCGGTCGGTGGCCAAGCCGGCGCGGGCCTGGATGCGGGCTTCGTCGAACTGCTCGGCGGTGACCCCGAGGGACAGGAAATCGGTGAGCTTGAAGCCGACATGGGCATTCAAGGTGATGTAATCGGTCAGCTGGACTGGCAGATAGCCGTAAAGGCTGGAATAGATATAGTCCTTGAACGCCGACTGCCAGCGGCCCATCACGTCGAAATCCCAGCGTCCGACGCTGTAGCCGGCCCCGAAATCGATGACGTGATGCGGCGTGCTGCCCTGATAGGCCGAATAGGCGCCCGGCGCGATGGTCGGGTAGATGCTGTCGTAAACGTTGGCGTATTTGTAGCCGATGTTCCAGCGCAGGCCCTCGCTGGCGCGCTTCTTCAGGCTGATCTCGAAGCCCGCCTCGTCGCTGCTGCCGATATTCGAACTCTGATAGACATAGTTCGGGCCGATATAATAGCCGCCGCCGACGTCATAGCCGAACAGATCGGCATTGTGCTGCCAATAGACGGCGGTGCGCAGCGTGGCGCCGAGATCGGTGAAGCTGTGGTCGAAATTGCCTTCGACATTGAACACCGACGTCGCCTTCAGCGCCGGCTGGCCGATTTCGATATAGCCGCCCGACGGGACGGCGATCTGCTGGCCGAGATCGTTGAGGCTGGGCAGCTGGAAGCCGCGGCTGGCCATCAGGCGGGCCACATCGTTCGAGCTGACGGCATAGACGATGCCGGAATTGAAGCTTTGCGCATCGAGGGTGCGGTCGAAATCGGCCTGGGTCAGGCCGGTCTCCGGCAGCAATCCGCCCTTCATGCCGAGCACCATATGATCCTCACGGACCGCATTGGACATGGTGAGCCCCGGCATGATGTCCCAGTTCCACATCAGCCCGCCCGAATAGGTCGAATAATCGATCGTCGAGCGGTTGAAGAACTGGCCCTGCGCCTGGTTGTATTTATATTCGAAACTTGCGCGGAAGGTATGGTCGGCGCCGATCTTGAAGAGGTCCGAGACCCGCAGATCGTCGGCGATATTGACCGCCTGCTGGGCCTGCGAGCCGAGATAGTTGATGTTGTAGGTATTGCGCCACAGATCGACGTCGAGCAGGCCGACGGCGGTGTCCGCGGTGAGACGCGTGCGCATCGAGGTGGTGCGGTCGTTTTCCGGCGTCTCGTCGGCCGGGAAGTTGCGCTTCATGGTACCGGCGCCGCCTTCGAGCGCCCATTCGACGCCGGGTGCGATCAGCCAGCGCGCATCGATATTGAAGGTGCCGATGGTCGGCTGCAGCAGGCCGACGGCATTCTCGGCGGGCAGGCCGCGGGTCGAGAATTCGTTGGCCTTGAGGCCGCCGGCCGAAATGCGGATGCCGAGATCGTCGGTGACATGCAACGTGCCGACGACCGAGCCTTCCTTCAACGCCTGGGTGCCGGTGCGCAGGGTGACGGCATCGGCGGAATCATGGATCGGATCATAGGTGACGATGTTGATCACGCCGCTGGCGGCATTGAAGCCGAACAGGGCCGAATTCGGTCCCTTGACCACTTCGATCTGGCGGATTTCGTCGAGCTGGACCGGGATCGCCGCCCACACCACGTCGCCGTAGAAATCCTCATAGACCGGGCGGCCGTTCAGCAGCACCAGAAGACGCGGGTTCCAGGGCTGGTCGTAGCCGCGCACGCCGACTTCGCCGTCATTGAAGCTGGAGCGGCGGAAATCGATGCCGGTGGTGAATTGCAGCACGTCGGGAAGATTGTCGGCGCCGGAATGGCGGATATCTTCCTGGGTGATGATCTCCATATTCACCGGCACTTCGGAAACCTTCTGCGGCTTGCCGGTGGCCGAGGTGGTGATGGGTTCGCCGAAGATCTCTTCCAACTGGCCGTAATTGACGGTCTGGGCTGAGGCGGGAACGGCGGCAGCGGCGAAAAGCAGCGCGGTGCAAGCCGACGACAGCAGGGATTTGCGCATGGTTGGCTCCGTTACTTCTCGGTGATCAGCATCTTGAAGTTCGGATCGAACTCCACGCCGGAAGCCTGCGCGACCGCGCGGCTGACATAGATCGTGACCTTGGGCTGGGTCTCGACGGCCATCAGGCAGCTGCCGGATGTCACGCAACCGACATCGCCGCCGATGGTGAAGATGCTGGCATTGGCGTCGCGCGCCGCTTTGGCTTCCTCGGGGGTATTGACGAAGATGGCGAAGGCGCCGGCGGCGTCAGCGGTCTTGCCTGGCGAGACCATCATCTTGGCGAGCGCCGTCTGGACTTGGGCGGGATCGGCGGAACCGGCCACCACGACCACCTTGGAACCGGCCGCCGGCTTGTGTGACAGAAAATCGAATGTTTTGGCGACAATCTGGATCGTCTTGGCATCCAGGGGCGCAGCGCCCGCGGAACCTGCCATTCCGATCGCCGCGGCCAGAATCAATGACGACGATTTTTTCCGCATGGCTCAGCTCCCCCGAGTCACTGCCCGCTAGGTCTCGCACAATGTGTGGTAGACCGTCGCAACACTTCATCGTATATAGTTGAACAAAATTCGGCGTACAACGAATAAAAAATGTTAAAAAATTAACAACAGCCGATATTGCACAAATATTACGAGGGAAGATTAAGAGCAGATTTCAGAAAAATTACCGTCATAAATCTGCAATACACTTCTCCATTGAGAATAATTAACTTGGCTCGCCGGTTGACTGGCGGGTATCGGTACTATCGACGAAATGGAGTGTGACGATGCTGTCTAAGCGCTTCGCGGATATCCCGCTCTCCCTGAAGATCAGCTTTTCCCCGCTGCTCGCGCTGGCCATCATGGTTTTGATGGGCGTCTTCACCGACAGCGTCATCTCCGATTTCTCTGAAACGACACGTCAGGTGGGCCGGGAACGCTTCGAAGTCTCGGCCGATCTTTTGCGCGCCTCGAGTGACCTCAACGCCACCTTGATGGATCTCTATTATCTTCTTGCCGCCGCCGATGCCGGACAGGACGTGAAGACGTCGCAGAAGATGGTCGACGAGGTTCTGCTCCACCTCGCAGCGGTCCGGGAAAGCGTCGCCGCCACGGGCAAGCGCCTGGCCGGAACGCCGGACGAGAAGGCGCTGGCCGAAGTGTCCGACGCGCTCGGCAAGTTCGACCAGCCGATTCAGTTCGTACGCGGCATGCTCGAGATCGACGCCCACACGGCGGTATCCTTTCTCGAGCCCTTGCGCGAAAATCTCGGCAAGGTGCGGAAAAGCCTGGCCGATGCCGCGGATGGCGAGCGCCGCGCCGCCGCCGATGCGGTGACCGGCCTCGATCATCGCGCAACCACCGCGCGCTGGCTTTCCATGGCGATTACGGTGGGCATGCTGGCGCTGGTGGCGCTGCTGACTTTCGTGCTGGTCAAAAGCCTGCTGAGCTCGATCTCGGCGATCACCCGCGCGACCTCGACGCTGGCGCGCGGCGAAAGCGCGGTGGATGTCGAGCAGTTGGAGCGTGGCGACGAACTCGGCACTATCGTCGAAGCGCTGAAGGTCTTCCGCGAATCCCTGGCCGAGCGTCTGCGCCTGCAGCAGGAGAAAGAGGAATCCGACCGCCGTGCTACCCGCGAACGCCGCGAGGCCTCGCTCAAGGTGGCGGGCGAGCTGGAGAGCTCCGTCCAGTCGCTGGCCCAGGGTCTCAACGAGGCCGTGCAGTCGCTCGAAGGCAATGCCCGCACGCTCGACCAGCAATCGACGCTGGGGCAGGGCGAGGCCGGCCGCGCCGCCGATGCCACCCGCCGCGCCGACGAGAATGTGCAGGCCGTCGCGGTGGCGGCCGAGGAATTGTCGGCTTCCTTCGCCGAGATCAGCCGCCAGGTCGTGCATGCCTCCGAGATCGCCAATATGGCCGTCGATCGGGTCGGCGCCTCGACAAAGCAGATGACCATGCTGGCCGACCAGGCCGAACAGATCGGCGGAATCTTGAGTCTCATCGGCGATATCGCCAGCCAGACCAACCTTCTCGCGCTGAACGCCACCATCGAGGCCGCCCGCGCCGGCGATGCCGGCAAAGGCTTCGCGGTCGTGGCCGGCGAGGTCAAGCATCTGGCCAGCCAGACGGCACGCGCCACCGAAGAAATCGCCGGCCGCATCGCCGGCATCCAGGCGGCCGCCCGCGACGCCACGGTTTCGATCGGCGGCGTTCATTCCTCGGTCGACGAAATCGCCCAGGCCTCGGTGGTCATCGCCGGGGCCGTCGAGGAGCAGGAAGCGGCCACGCGCGAGATCACGCGCAACGTCCTGCAGGCCTCGGAAGGGACCAAGGCGGTGGCTGACAATGTCGAGTCGCTGCGCCGTATCGTCGAGACGACGCGAGGGGCCAGCGCCGAGTTGCTGAATTCCTCGGCGGGCCTGTCGCGGGAAACCAAGTCGCTGCGCCAGAGCACGGATGACGTGATTGCTCGCCTAAGGGGTTGAAACCTAGATTTCTTAAATCCCTGTCGCTGGCACGGAGGAGAATTTAACGCCAGGGCAGGCGCCGGAGGCAGCCAAGCCTGGATGGCTTGGCAACGACGGCAACGCACCCTGGCGTTAAATTCTCCCCGCCCGAAGGGTCGTGTTGCGGCGGGCGCCCAGCTTCACACGGCGTTTGCCAAGGCGGCCAGCCTTGGCTGCACGCCGTGCTCGCTGGATCGCCTCCCCGCAACCCGATGCCAACGACAGGGATTTAAGAAATCTAGGTTCCCCCTATTCCGTCTTGAAAAACCTGTGCTATAGAACCCCTCTTCGACGGGCCGGGGCTGTTCGGGACTGGCTCATGCG
>FTDB01002725.1_pt1 | contig 18045 bp, 16 predicted proteins | sample 1639741 | NCBI WGS metagenome assembly FTDB01 (sample SAMEA3914869, study PRJEB12502) | metagenome | biome: forest; material: soil | place: USA | collected 2012-03-12 | depth 0.1 m | reverse complement strand
CTCGGTCGGGCTGAAGCCGGCTTCGACCAGCAATTCCACTTCCCGAAGATCGCCGAAGCCGGGCAGCGTGCCGCCATTGCCGGTCGGGTCGGGGCCGGCCAGCAAAAGCCCGCCGGCGGCGACGAAGCGGCGCTCGAGGGCAAGGTCATGGCGATAGGCGGTCGTGCGGTCCTTGGCCTGTTCGGGCGTGGCGCTGGCGGCCAGGTTGCGGGCATAGAGATAGGCTTCGCGCGCTTCCGGCGTAAGCGTCGCCATGGCCTTGGGGCGCAAGGGAGCATGCAGCGGAACGCGCTGCTCGAAGACCGGCAGGGTCGAGGTGACGGCGACATGATGCGAGACCAGATCGGCGATCAGCTTGCCGGCCTCCTCGCCGTCGGGATCCATCGCCAGCAGGGTCGGGTCGCCGGCGGTACGCGGGCATTCGTCGGGCTTCTTGCCGGGATCCGCTTGCGTATTGACGAAGAAGCCATGCTCCAGATCGTCGATGCCGAGCGCGATTGCCTCGGGATAGGTGACCGAACAGAGATGGCCGGTCACCTTGAGGCCGCGCTTGTGCGCCTCCTCGATCGCCGCCTTCAGATCGGCCCGGCGGATATTCATATAGGCTTTGAAGGAGGTGGCGCCCTGGTCGGCCCAGAAGGCGACGGTCTTCCTGGCGTCCTCGGGGCTCTGCAGCTGATGCATCTGGATGAAGGGCGAGTTCGGCCCTTCGAGATAGGGCGCGGTGACGTCGATATGCGGGCCGGGCAGGGCGCCGGCATCGATCTGCCGCTTGAGATTGAGATCGGTGTAAGGCTCGACGCTGCCGGTGGTCCGCAAGGTCGTGACCCCGCTGGCGAGATAGAGGCGCGGCGAGGAGAACATCATTTCCGGCACCACCAGCGGCGGCTCGGAATGGCCCAGCGCGTCGAGATCGGGGCGGGCGATGTAATACATATGGTCATGCATGCCGACCAGGCCGGGCAAAACCGCGTGGCCGGTCATGTCGAGAATCGTCGCGTCGGCGGGCGCGGCGTCGGTGACGGCGGCGATCTTGCCGTTCTCGATGACCACCGTGCGGTCGGGCTGCGCCGCGCCGCCGGTGCCGTCGATCAGCAGGACATGAGTGAGGGCGACCTTTGGCGCTGCGACTTTGACATAGGGCTTTACGGCGGGGCTGGGTTGAGCCGGCGCGGGCAGGATGATCTCTTCCAGCGAGGCCGCGTGCGCGGCGAGCGAGAGGGAGGCGGTCAAGGTCAGCGCGGCAAGGCGGCTCATGTCATTTCCCCTGGAAGCCGGCGTTGGTCGAAAGGGCGGGCCGGCAGATCGAAAGCTTCTGTCGAAGGCTCGCGTCCCGCAAGAGGCTGAATGAAATTTTCGGCTTTCGGGGGAATGATGCGCTTTCTATCGCTACTCGTCCTGTTGTCCTTCGCCACCGGCGCCGCAGCGGAAACGCCGCTGCATGTCGGCGAGACGCTGGAGCGCTTCGCGCTGCTCAAGCCCGGCGTGCACCGCTATGTTCGCTACAAGGTCGAGGGCATCAAACGCATGCCGGTCGATCTCTGGGTGCGCCAGGTGAGCTTCGAGACCAAGGACGGTCATCCCGCGATGCATATCTGGCAGCGCTGGGACGAGGTCAACGTCAAGCCCGGCGGCGCCCAGTCGCTGGAACAGGACAGCTGGTTCGAGCCGAAGACATTCCGGCCGCTGACCCATGTGCGCTTGCGCACCGCCGACGACAAGGTCGCGGTGAAGGGCTATCGCTTCCTGCCCGACAAGGTAATCGGCCTGGCCGATCTCCCCGACAATGTGGCGAGCGATTTCAATCTCGCCATGGCCGAGCCGGCCTATAATTTCGAATATGACATGGAGTTGCTGCAGGTCCTGCCGCTGTCGGAGGGTTATGCGGCGAACATCGTCTTCTATGACGCCGGCATCGATCCGAAAGCCGACCATTATGTCTTCAAGGTGGCGGGATCCGACCGGGTCCAAGGATGGGACGGCAAGCCGGTCGAGTGCTGGCTGGTGACCGCCGATTACAATAGCGGCCAGATCAAGAGCCGCTTCTGGTTCGACAAGGCAAGCCAGGTGATGATCCGCGAGGAACAGCCGCTCGATGGCGGCGGCATGCTGGTCAAGACGCTGCTGCCCCCGGAAGCGGGAGATCGCTGAGGCCGTTACTTCTCCGCGAAGAGAAAGGACCTGTCGATGCTGGCGATGGTCGGCGCGCCGAAGGAGATCATCGCGGATTTGAATTCCTCGGTGAGAATCTCGAGCGCGCGGTCGACGCCGGCCTCGCCGAAGGCGGCCAAGCCCCAAACGTAAGGGCGGCCGACGCAGATCGCGGTGGCGCCCAAGGCCAGCGCCTTGAAGATGTCGGAGCCGCGGCGAAAGCCGCTATCGATCAGGATCGGCATTCTGCCGCCGACCGCTTTGACGATTTCGGGCAGGACCTCGATGGTCGAAAGCCCGCTCTCCTCGCTGCGGCCGCCATGGTTCGAGACGACGATGCCGTCGACCTTGTGGCTCAGCGCCAGGGCCGCGTCTGCGCCGCTCATCACGCCTTTGACGACGATCTTCATCTTGGTGATATCGCGCAGCCGCGCGATCAGATCCCAGGTCAGTTTGTTGGTGACGGTGGCGGTGAGCTTCGTCGTGTCGAGACCGTCGAACATCGGCAGGCGGGCATAGGCGCCGCCCGGTTCGGTAGAGTGGCAATCGGCGCAGGTGCGGGTGTCGTTCTGCTTGCCGCGCGCCGCGGTGACCCGGCCGCTGGTCGAGGGATTGTCGATAGTGACCACGACGACGGGGCAGCCGGCCGCTTCCTGTTTGCGGATCAAGCCCTGGGTGATCGCCCAGTCGGCGGTCGGGTAGAGCTGGCACCAGACCGGTTCGCCCCGCGCGGCCACCACCTCGTCGATCGTGCTGGTGGCCAGGGTCGCGTAGATCTGCAGATGGTTGCGCTTCTTGGCTGCCGCGGCGACGGCGACCTCGCCGTCGGGATGAAAGGCTTTGAGGCGGCTGACCGGGTCGATGATGATCGGGGTCGGCCATTTGCGGCCGAACAAGGTGACGCTCATGTCGAGTTTGCTGGTATCGACCAGGCGGCGCGGCTGGATGCGGTATTTGGCGAAGCCCTGGCGGTTGGCCTGGATCGTCAGGTCGCCCTCGGTGCCGCCGATCAGCGAGGCCCAGTGGGCCGGCGGCACATGATCCCTGGCCATCTTTTCGAGATCGAAGATGTCGAGCGCGTCGTTGGCGCTGCCGATGGTGAAATCGCGCCAATATTCGTTGGCGGCTTGCGCGGGCAGGGAAAAGAGCGGGCTGGCCGCCAGATATTGGAGGAAACGCCGGCGCGCGAGATCCGAACTCATGCTCACTTCCCCCTGTGCATTCTTGCACGAAAATATCGGCGGAGAGGGCCGCGATCAATCCGGCTAATTTAAGACCGACCGGTCATTCAATTACTCGCATCGGCGCCCCGTCTGGAGTAGGCTGATCAGAAGGGTGGAAACTTATCCGGGGGGATCAGCATGACTGCATCGCGTTTGGGTTTGGCTTTACTCGTGACCGCGATCGCGGGGGGTGCACTCACCTCCTGCGACAAGATGTCGGACAAGGCGGCCAACAAGGCGCCGTTCAACGTCGTCGAGGCGTCGATCCCCGAGATGCAGGCAGCCCTTAAGGATGGCCGCACCACCTCCCACGAACTCGTCGCACAATATCTCACCCGCATCGGTCTCTATGAAGACCGGCTGCATGCGGCGGTGACGATCAATGCCCATGCCCTGATCGAGGCCGATCAGCTCGACAAGGAACGCGCCGCGGGTCATCTGCGCGGGCCGCTGCATGGCATTCCGGTCGCGCTCAAGGACAATATCATGACGCGCGATCTGCCGACCTCGGGCGGGATGCTGGCTTTCAAGGGATATATGACGCCCTATGAGGCGACCTTGGCGACCAATCTGCGCAATGCCGGCGCCATCATCATCGCCAAATCGACGATGAGCGAGCTGGCCGGCTGGGCCGGCGGCGATCCGGTGCCCTTGCCGGGCGGCTATAATGCGGCGTCGGGGCAGAGCTATAATCCTTATGACCCGCGCATTGCCGAGGACGGCAAGCCGGTCCTCGATGTCGCCGGATCCAGCTCCGGCGTCGGCGTCGCGGCCAATCTCTGGGCCGCCAATGTCGGGACCTCGACCGGCGGCTCGATCGAGGGGCCGTCCAACGCCAATATGCTGGTCGGCATCCGCCCGAGCACGGGTCGCGTCAGCCGCTATGGCATCGTCCCCCTGTCGCTCGATCAGGATACGGCGGGACCGATGACCAAGACCGTCGCCGACGCCGCCATCATGCTCGGCGTGCTGGAAGGCGATCCGGATCCCAAGGATCCGCGCACCACCACCTGCACCGCGCCGGCCAATCACGACTATACGCCTTATCTCAAGGCCGATTCCCTGAAGGGCACGCGCATCGGCGTGCCGCGCACCGGCATCTACACCGCGTTCGACGTGCCCGGCGGCAAGCAGAAGCCGTTCACCGGCCTGCGACCGGACGAACTGCAATCGATGGAAGATGCGATCGCGGCGCTGAAGGCGGCGGGTGCGGAGATCGTCGATCCGGCCGACATGCCGACCGCGTCGGCCAAGGATGCCGATCACAATCTGGCGGCCCATCCGATCTGCCAGAAGGCGAGCGAGGGCAAGGGGGCCGACGAGTTCTGCTCCAATGTGCTGCGCTATACGATGAAGCGCGATTTCGATCTGTGGCTGGCCTCGCTCGATGACAAGGCGCCGGTGAAGTCCCTGGCCGAACTGCTGAAATGGGACATCGATCATAAGGAGTATGGCGCCATCAAATATGGCCAGGCGCGGCTGGAAAACTCCCAATCGATGGATCTCGACAAGGACAAGGCGCGCTATGAAGCCGATCGCGCCAGCGATCTCAAACTGACCCGCGACGAAGGGCTCGATGCGGCGATGAACCAGTATAAGCTCGATGCGGTGCTGTTCCCCGGCGCGTCGGGTGCCAATTATGCCTCCAAGGCCGGCTATCCGATCATCGTCGTGCCCTATGGCATGACGGCCAATCCCAATCCTGCCGCCAAGGGCTCGCCCGACAAGACCCGGCCTTACGGCGTCAGTTTCGTCGGTCCGCTCTGCAACGAGCCGGAGCTGATCGGCATCGCCTACGCCTTCGAACAGGCGACCAAGAAGCGCGTTCCGCCGGCGCAGGAGCCTTGAGATGCGAAATCTTCTGCCGGCTCTGATCGTCGCGCTGCTGGCGCTGCCGGCCTCGGCGACCTATTCGGTCATCGCCGTCGACCGCGCCACCGGGCGTGTGGCGATGGCGATGGCGAGCTGCGTCGATGCCGACACGGATCACATGGCCAAGGACATCACCGCGGTAATTCTGCCGGGCGTCGGCGTCGCCGCCTGCCAGGCGGGGGCGGATCGAACCTTCAAGAATCAGAAATTCATTTTCGATGAATTGAAGAAGGGGACGGAGCCGTCGGCGATCCTGGAGAAGATCGCCCATGACGATCCTGATTTCCAAAGCCGCCAGTTCGGCATCGTCGATATGAAGGGCCGCATGAGCTCGCATACCGGGCTCTCCAATTCCCCGGTCGCGCAGGTGGTCCAGGGTCAGGTGCCCGGCACGCAGATCTTCTATTCGGTCGAGGCCAACACTATGCGGCCGGGCAAGGTCGTGCCGAACGCGGCCGCCGCCTTCGTCAATGCCCAGGGCGCCTTGACCGACCGGGTGATGGCGGCGATGGACGCCGCCGATGGTTCGGGCGGCGATTCGCGCTGTACTTGCCCGGCCTGGCCGACGGACGGCAGCAAGCCGGCTATCCCCTGCACCAATCGCTCGGCCCTGTTCGCCTATATCGTGATGGCGGACCCGAAGGATCCCAACGGCGACTCCTTCAATAACGGTCAATACAGCCTGTTTCTATCCGTGCTGCAGCCGGGAGCGGAGCACGGCCCCAACCAGATCAAGGCAGGCGAGGATCTCAACCCCGAAAAGACTCTGCGGATGCGCTATGACGATTGGCGCCGGCAGCAGTCGGGCGGGTATAAATGAGGGGCGCCATGCGACTTGCGACAGCCTTTTCGATCCTCGCTCTTCTGGCCTCCTCGGCCCAGGCGCAGCCGCCCGCCCGCCGTCCGGCCCCGCCGCAGACCATGGAACTGACCTCGCCGGCCTGGACTGACGGCGCCCGGATCCCGGACAAATTCGCCCAGCCGGGCCACGACGTCTCGCCGCCGCTGGCCTGGAACAATGTGCCCGACTCCGCCGAGAGCTTCGTCCTGATCGTGCATGATCTCAATGCCACGACCGCGGATGGCGGCGAGGGCTTCCTGCATTGGCTGCTCTGGAACATCCCGAAAACCTCCCGCGTGCTGGCCGAAGGCCTCCCGGCCGAGTACCAGCTCGCCGACGGCACGCGCCAGATCAGCGGCTCCGGTCCCTGGTATCGCGGTCCGGCGGCCCCGTCTTTCGGGCCGGTGCATCACTATGTCTTCGAGCTCTATGCGCTCAATGCGGCGCTCGACATTCCCCCGGCCATCAATCAAACGCCTGCCGCGACCGAAGCGGCCGTGCGCGCGGCGATGGCCGGCAAGATCGTCGGTAAAGGCGTCGTCACCGGGTTGTTCCGGCGCAACTGACAGAGGCTCTCGCCAGCTAGTCGCACTCTCGAATTTCCGAAGACTCTCGTGCTCGCTCGAGGCCGAGGTGTTGCGCCCGTAATGGTTGAGATGATTCAGTGACGGTAGCAATAGATTTTCTAATTCGCAAGTATAATTGCGCTACTAATAATTGAATAATTCTCTTTATGGTTGCTGTCCGGAAAAGGTATGGTTTTGCCGGGGTGAGAGGCATCGCGTCCGCGATTCCTCGCTTTTATGCGATCTGCAAATCCGACTGCAAAAGGGGGCATCATGAAAAGGATGGCAACCTACGCTTTGGCTATGGCGACACCGTTCGCCCTGGCCGCCTGCTCCGATTTCGAGAATTCTCTTTTTTCCAAACGTGTCAATTTTTCCGGACCTCACAGCATGGTGGAGCCGGGTTTCGAAACATTGAGCGATTCCAGCCTGTGCGTCGCGATCGCCGGCTCTTATGAAGCGGGAAAAGGCAAGGTCGCAGAGTGCGCTGTGGCCAGCCCATCCGGCAGTTCGACTCGAATCGACAAGGCCGCGGCGGCTTTCGAATTGGCTTATGCAGAACAGGTCGCCAAGGCCGCCGATGAAGCCAGTAAGAAACCCGGGGCGTCGCCCGCCCCGAACCGCACCAATTACGATCTCGTCTTTTATATCGCGCGCAATCGGATCCAGGATCGCCTGCTGGCCGCTTCCGAGCAAAGATGCGACGTCTATAAGAATTATCTCCGTCGTCTCGACGGCTCCGAGAGCTTTTTATTCGGCGGCCTGGCAACGGTTTTGGGAGGAGCCGGCGCGATCGTGACCGCCAAGGACGGCGCTCGAATCCTATCCGGCTCGGCGGGCGTGATGAGCGGACTGAGCGCCGAGGCCAAGGCCCAGATCTTCGCGAATCTGGCGAGTTCCGTGATCGTGCCCGGAATTGAAAAGGCAAGGCAGGACGTGCTGAAGGACATCATGGCCAAGCGGTGTCATTCGGTTGCCACCTACACGCTGGAATTGGCGATGCGGGATGCCATGCGCTTTCATGGCGCCTGTTCGATGGATTCCGGCATCGCCACGGCCGGTTCCAGCCTGCAGGCAACCAAGGCGCCCGGTTTGGCCGCGATGAAAGATGCGCTCAACACCATCAAGGATATTCAAAAGACGGCGGCGCAGATCGCTCAAGGGGTCAAGGACACCAGTAGCGGGGATGCCGGCGTCACCGGCGGAGCCACGGCCCCGAAAACCGACGATGCCAAACCGAAAGACGTGGCGGGCGACAACACGACTTCCGACAGCAAATCTTCGATTTTCGAAGGACTGACCATTCCGACCGATTGCAGCGTGACCGTCACGTCGCCAGCGCCCGAAGCGCCCAAAGCCAAGACCACGACGACGCTCGATGTGACCTATGTCGTCAAAGCGGATGATGACGCCGCGAAGATCGCCGCCGGATTGAATTCGGCCCTGACGTCGAGCAAGGATTTCGGCACCGCCGGCATCAAGGCCCAGACCACGGGAAGCAGTCTGATCTTCACGATCCCGGCCGGCGCCAAGCTGACCGACCCCAAAGTGAGCCCGGTCGATCCCAACAAGAAGCCGCCGGCGGAGGCGCTGATTTTGGCCTCGATCGCCGGCACCAATCTCGCCCGAGTGTCGGTTTCGGTGAACGGCTCGCCGACCGCCGGCGACGTCGTCGCTTTGTTCGCGGAGGCGCCGCCACCGGTGAGCACTCCCACTCCGCCGAAACCTCCCAAGCCTGAGCCGTGGGAGACTCGTTTCGTCGTCGACTCCGAAACCACCGCGGACCAGGTCGCGGCGAGCATCGAAAAGAAGCTGGCGGGATTGTTGGGCAAATCGGAGGTCGCGGGGCAGGGAGCGGTCGTCTATTTGACCGAAGCCTCGCGGCATGTGCAATTCGATGCCATGCAGAAGTTTCACGCCGCCGATGGAAGCGCGACGACGGACCAGATCGTCGTCATACCGATGGGCACCTTGATGACCGTCAGCGGCGACGCCTTCAAGAAAGGCGACTATGTCAGGCTGACGGGCAAGTATTTGGACTGATCCTCAGAGTTACACCGCCATTCATTCCACGAAAACCCCCGCCCGTCGCACACGGGCTGTGCGACGGCGGGCGGCCTGGCGATTGTGTCGGCGAACACAATCGCTAGGATGAAAAAATGACCGTCGATACTCTCTCTCCGCTTCGCCTCAATATTCTTCGCGCCTTCTATCTGCTGATGGCCGTCGGGCTCGGTCTCGTCGTCTGGCCGTCGATCATCCAGCATCCGATCCAGCCGGCTCTGTCGGGGCCTGTTTCGCGCAGCCTGCTCGCCGGTATCGGGGCGATGGCGTTGCTGGGCCTGCGCCATCCGCTCAAGATGCTGCCGCTGCTGATGTTCGAATTGCTGTGGAAGGTCATCTTCCTGACCTCTTTCGCGCTGCCGCTGTGGATGGCCGGCCCGATCGACGCCGACAGCATGGAAAATATCGTCGATTGTCTGCTGATCGTGATTCTGCTGCCGGTCCTGCCCTGGCGCTATATCGTCTCGACCTATTTCTCCGCCCGGGCGGAGGCTTGGAAATGAACTGGCGCCGCGTCCGTTTCGTCGCTCTTCTGACCGGCATTCTCGCTTATGCCATCGATCTCGCCTTCAATCACGGAGTGCCCTATTTCCTGTATCGCGGCCTCGCTTTGGGAGCGGTTGGGCTGACCGTCTTCACGCTGCTGGAAGGCCGTTGGGTGTGGCAGGTTCTGGGAGTCGCCCTGGTGATGCCGGTCAGCACCTTCCTGATCTGGTTTCCCTTCTGGGAAAGCAAGGACCAGGAGCTGGAATTCGGCTTCGTCACCGCGCTCGCCCTGCTGATCGCGCCCTGGACGGCGTTGGCCGCGCTGCTGCGGCAGAAGGAGGCCTTCGCCCGCGATCTCTCGGCTGAAATGGAGCGGCAGGCCTTGGATGCCAAGCTGCGCCTGCTGCAGGCCCAGATCGCGCCGCACTTTCTGTTCAACACGCTTGCCAATGTGCAGGCGCTGGTCGAGGCGGGATCGCCGCATGCGGCCGGCGTGCTGCGCAGCCTGATCGCCTATCTGCGGGCTGCCGTGCCGAGACTGGACGAGGTGGCGGTGACCATCGGGCAGGAGCTGGATCTGGTGCAGGCTTACCTCCAATTGATGCATACGCGGATGCCGGACCGGCTGGATTATTCGGTGCAGGCCGAAGAGGAGACTCTGAGTCTGCGCTGTCCGCCGACCACTTTGTTGACCCTGGTCGAGAATGCGGTCCGTCATGGCATCGATCCTTCCGAGAGCGGCGGTCGTATCGATATCTCGGTTGAACAGCAGGGCAGGCGCTGCCTGATCCGCGTCGAGGATAGCGGCGTCGGATTGGGGCAGAGTGCCACGCCCGGCACCGGCACGGGTCTTGCCGCCCTGCGCGAAAGGCTGCGTCTGAGCTTCGGCGGCGACGCCGAGCTGCGACTCGGCGAGCGTGAGCCGCGGGGCGTGCGCGCAGAGATCGACTTTCCGGCGGAACCGACATGACGACAGCCCTGATCGCCGATGATGAACCTTTGCTGCGCGACGCGCTCGAGCGACAGCTCGCCCAGATCTGGCCGGAGCTGCACATCGTGGCGCGGGCCCGCAATGGCCGCGAGGCGGTCGAGCTGTTCGAGAGTTTGCGCCCCGACATCTGCTTTCTCGATGTGCATATGCCGGGCCTGTCCGGCGTCGAGGCGGCGCGGCAGATCGGGCGGCGCGCCCATCTGGTCTTCGTCACGGCCTATGACCACTATGCCGTGCAGGCTTTCGCCGAAGGCGTGCTCGATTATCTGGTGAAGCCGGTCGAGGCGGCCCGCCTGGCCGAGACGGTGGCGCGGTTGAAGGAAAGGCTGCGCGCCGAGCCGGCGTCCGACACCGAGGCTTTGCTGCAGAAGCTTGCCGCGCAATTGCAGCAGAAAGCCGCACCCGCGCCCTTGCGCTGGCTTCGCGCCCAGGTCGGTCAGACCCTGCGGCTGATCGCGGTCGAGGATGTCGATTATTTGCGATCGGACGAGAAATATACGCTGATCGCCTGGCGCGGCGACAACGGCCAGCCGGCCGAGGCCCTGGTGCGGACGGCGCTCAAGGATCTGCTGGAGCAGCTGGATCCGGAGCAGTTCGTGCAAGTGCACCGCTCGGCGGCCGTCAATCTCCGCGCCGTCAGCCATGTCGTGCGCGGCGACAATGAGACCGGCATGGTTCATCTGAAGGGCCGGACGGAGACCTTGCCGGTCAGCAGGGCGCATCTCCACCTGTTCCGGCAGATGTGAGCGCTAAAGCAAGCCCAGCGCGATCAGCTCGTTGCGCAATTCCAGCGACTGATCGCCGCTGTCCTTGCCCCACACGCCCATGTCGCGCGGCGCATCCTCGGCGTTGAGATAGCGCCAGCCCTGGAACGGCCGGCGCGGGCGCGGCTCGACGGTGATCAGGGTCGGGTCATAGACCAGCGCGCAATGCGGCACGCCGTCGCGTTCGATAGGCCTGAGCTCCAGCAAGGTCTGGCGCGCGGTGACGAAGCCCTTCATCACCCAATAGAGCGAGCCGCCATCGAGCACTTCCTCGGCGCGTTTGGGCGTCATGCGGGTGATATGCAGCAATTCGGGCTTGAGGCCGGCGCGCCTTTTCTCGTCCAGACGCTGGGCCTGCCAGCCGGCGAGGTCGTTGAGGCTGCTGGCGCCGACGCACAATTTGATCAGATGAACGGTCATGTCCCGGCTACTTAAACATAGAGACCGATTGACACAAGGGCCTGGAATGCTGTTTTTGCGCCGATCACTGACGGTGAGGGAGACGGACATGAAACTGGAGCGGATCTGGACCTGGGTGCATGATCAGCTGCGCCTGAGCGTCTTCAATCTCAGCTTCTGGCTGGGCCTTACCCTCGGCTTTCCCTTCGAGCATTTTTTGTGGGAACATGTCTGGCCCTTCAAACTGATCACGAAGTGGCTTGGCCTGTAAGGAGTGTCCGATGCGCCGTCTCGCTTGTCTGTCCGTCGCTTGGCCCTGACCCAGCGCGGCGATCGCTATCGCGGCGTTCCCTGGGCCAGCCGGTCGCCGGTGATCGCGCAGCAAGTCGTCGGCTATTGATGGGCAAGCTGGCGCCCCTTTTCCTGATCGCGCTGATTTTCGCGCTGCCGGCCGCTGCGCAGACGCCGGCGCCGCGCATGGATTGGCAATATTCCACCGGTGAAGTGCTGACCTCGAGCAGCGAGGTGATGGGCGACGAAAAACTGCCGACATTGCGCCAAACCTATGGCGCCGGCCTCGCCGTACAGCCGAGCTATATCGGCTCCGATCGCTACAAGATCATGCCGAGCCCCTTCTTCGATGTCCGTTATGAGGATGTCGCCTTCCTGTCGGTGGGCGAGGGCATCGGCGTCAATCTTCTGCGCGGCGACGGGTTCCGGGCCGGCGTCGCGGTCGGCTATGATCTGGGCCGAAACACCCATGACGATCCGCGCATCCGCCATCTGCCGAATATTTCCGCGGCGGCCGAGCCGAAGATCTTCGCGCAATATTTCCTGAAGCCCGTCGTGCTGACCTTCGATCTCAGGAAGGGCATCGGCGGCAATGACGGCATCGTCGGCGATGTCGGAGCCTATGTGCCGATCCCGCTGAACGAAGCGAACAGCCTGATCTTGTTCGCCGGCCCCAGCGTCAGCTTAGCCGACCGTCGCTATATGAATTCCTATTTCGGGGTCTCGCCCGAGTCTTCGCGGATTTCTGGCCTGCGCGCATTCGACGCCGGCGGCGGCCTCGCCAATGCGGGAGCCGGGGCGACCTTGCTCTATCTGATGGGCGAGCATTGGATGGTCATCGGCAATGCCGCCTATCAGCGCCTGCTCGGCGATGCCGGCCGCGGCCCGATCCCGCAGACCCGCGTTCAGGCCGTCGGCGATCTCACGATCGGCTATCGCTTCTGAGCGTCAGGACAATTCCTCGGCGGCCCGCCATGCCGGGGCAACGTAGTTAATGATGATCGATTGGCGGATACCCGAGATCGGCCGCTTGCTGAAACCGTGCCAGCTCGACTGGCCCGGCAGGAACAAGAGCCCCGTATTGGCTCGATAGGGAACCGTTTTCACCAGCCGATGCTCCTCGCCGGCGTAAATGTCGGTGCCGGCATCGGCCAGGCGCGGATCGTCGGACAGGTAGATCAGCAGGGTGAACAGCTTGACGGCGATGTCGAGATGCGGCTCGAGCCAGAAGCCGTCGACATCCTGGCAATATTCGATCCTGAGGCGGCCATGATCGAGAGGAATTCCGGCCGCGAGCGCCAGGGTCTGAAGGACGGCGGCGGAGCTGAAGGCGTCCGCCAGGGCGGCGCAGATCGGAAACCTGCGCTGCTGTTCGGGCGAAAAGAAGACCCGGGTCGAATTTGCACTTTCCCGCCGACCGTCGAACGGCAGATCGGTCGGCGCCGGGAAGGGGAGGTCGCGGATCGCCTGGACCGCCGACTCGGGCAGACAGCCGGTCAGCAGCCAGTGATCATAAGGGTGGCGCTCATGATCGGCTCCCGTCAGGCTGAGGATGAAGCGATCGGCGATCCCGCCCGCGGAAATTCCGGTCACTGCCCGACCCCCAACCCAGATTTGAAGAATGCCGACAGCTTGTGGCGCAGAAGATTCTTCCGCAGCGCCGTCTCCGATCGCATCCAGTTGAACATGACGGCGCGGCGCCGCCCTTCGAACGGGGCATGGCCGTGCCAGGAATTGTCGCTGCGGCGGAAGACGAGCATGGTGCCGCCGGTCGGTGCGATCTCGGCGATCGGATCATCCAGCGAGTCGGGTCCGCGCAGCAGGCGCAGACATCCGCCCTCGCCGGTCCAGATAGGATCGTTGAGATAAAGCAGCCCGGTCACCAGCTTATCGGTGGAATCGACATGGATGCGGCCGTCTTTCGCCTGACACTGGCCGCGCACTGTAATCATCAGCGGCTTGCCGGCCAGATCGATGTCGAATTTCTCCTCCATCAGCCCGCGCAGTCTCGGCAGGCGCAAATCCTCGATCAGCCTGGTGAAGGCCGGGCCGCAACTGAGTTCGGACAGCGTGAACAGTCCGGGTGAATCGAGGAGGGGGAAATCGCGGGAGATCTCGTCGAGATCGTCGCCGTTAACGACCGGCCCCGCGACGAAATAGGAGAAAGGATGATGCGCGGCGGGCGTGGCGCCGATGCGGGCGAAATCCAGCAAGAAAGGTCTCCGGTCCTCGATGAGGGCCTAAGCTCCCCCGATCGGACCGAGACGTCCTTGATCTATCTCAAACCGGGCATCACACCTTCTTCTGAGGGCGGTAGCGCTCGTTGAGAATATTGCGAAAGCCGATCACCTGATTGGGCTTCAGACCGGGCGGGCCGGCCTTCGCCGCTTCTGCCTGGCGGATCAAGGCAGTGACTTCCGACACGACCGGGGCCGACAGGCCATAGCGTTCCGCCAACGCCAGAACCTCGCCCTGCAGCGCGTCGATCTCGGTCGGACGCTGGCGCTGCAGATCGTCCCACATCGAGGACCGGGCTTTGGGATCCATCGGCAGCATGCGGCGCGCCAGCAGGCCAAAGATCGGGGTCGGCAGGCGCAGCATCGCCGGCAGCAAAGCCATCGGAATCGGCAGCGGCGCCTTGGCCTGGATATGCGCGATCTTCAGCGCGGCCTGCGCTTCTTCGATCTGCGCCGCCAGCAGACGCCGCCAGCCGCGCATCATCAATTCATCCCGCAGCGGCAGGCCGGACAGGGCATTCAGCGCATTGTTGAGATTGATCAGCAGCTTGCCCCATTGCAGCGCTTCGATCTCCGGCTCTTCGACCGCTTTCAGGCCCGGCACGGACAGACGTTCGATCAGGCCCGGCGCGCCCGGCTGGATCAGCAGACGGCCGTTCGAGCCGCGATGCAGATGGGTGGCGGCGAGACGGGTGACGCTGTAAGGCACGATGCCGGCCAGCACGGTGCGGCCGGGCAGGGCTTCCCGCAAGATGCGCGGATTGGCCACCCCATTCTGCAGGCTGACCACCACCGTATCGGGTGGAGCATGCTGGGCGATCAGGCCGGCCATTTCGGCGGTCGCGGCACTTTTCACCGTGACCAGCACAAGGCTGCAGCCGGACAGCACCGCCGGATCGGAGGCCGCACGGAAGGACGAGGGCGAGAGGCGGCAATCGAGCCCGTCGAGATCGGTGATCCGCAGACCGTCCCTGCCAAGGTCTTCCATCGCTTCGGCGCGACCCAGCAATGTCACGTCGCCGCCTGCCGCCGCCAACAATCCGCCGACAAAGCCGCCGATGACGCCCGCGCCGGCAATGGCGATGGGACCGGTGTGTCCTTCTGACATTCTTGTTATCCCGCTCTGTTGAGCAATCCGGTGAAGACGCCGCCCGCCGCGGCCAGATCATTATAGCTTCCTTGTTCGACGATACGCCCCTTATCCATCACCAGCACCCAATCGGCGTCGCGGATGGTGGACAGGCGGTGCGCGATCACGAAGGTGGTGCGGCCCTTCATCAGGGCAGTCAGCGCCTTCTGCACTTTGGCCTCGGTGACCGAATCGAGCGCGCTGGTGGCCTCGTCGAGAATCAGGATCGGCGGGTTCTTCAGCAGCGCGCGGGCGATGCCGATGCGCTGGCGCTCGCCGCCCGACAGGGTCCGGCCGCGCTCGCCGACCATCGTGTCATAGCCGTTGGGCTGCGCGGCGATGAACTCATGCGCCTCGGCCAGACGGGCCGCTTTCTCCAAATCCTCGCGGCTGGCGTTCGGGCTGCCGACCAGCAGATTGTCGGCGATGGTGCGGTAGAACATGGTGCTCTCCTGGAACACCACGCCGATATTCTGCCGCAGACTGGTCAGGGTGACGTCGCGGATGTCGATCCCGTCGATGGTGACCCTTCCCGACTGCGGATCCCAAAGGCGGTGCAGCAATGCCATCGCGGTGCTCTTGCCCGCCCCCGTGGTGCCGACCAGCGCAACCATGCTGCCGGGCGCGATGTCGAAGGTGAGGTCGCTCACCGCCTGTTTGTCGCCGCCATAGGACAGGCTGACATGCTCGAAGGCGACGCGGCCTTCGACGCGGGACAGCGAAATGGCGTCCGGCTTCTCCACCACGCCCGATTTTGCGTCCAGCACATTGAAGAAATCGGCCAGAGACGGGCGCTGAAAGAAAAGAGTGTTTGCGAAACCCATGCCCGCCTGCAGCCGGCCGATCAGCAGATTGGCAAAGCCCATGAAGCTGACGATTTCGCCGACCGTGGTCTGGCCATGCAGGAACAGCCAGGTGCCCAGCGTGAAGATGGCGATGACGGTCAGGGTCGAAGCGGCGCGCGTGAGCACCGTGACCATCGCCCACCAGGTCAGCACCGGATATTGCGCCGCCAGCACCTTGCCGATCACCTGGCCGAGCTGCGACACCTCGAGCGCGAGGCGCACGAAGCTCTGGATCAGCCCGACATTGCCGAGCGCGTCGCTGGCCCGTTCCGACAGCTCGGAATGGAATTCCTGCACCTCGCGCTGAGCCCCTTCGGTGCGCGACATGACCAGGGTGGACAGCACCCCGAACACGATCAGCAGCAGGATCAGCACCAGCCCCATCCGCCAATTCATCAGCAGCGACATGGGCAGCAGGACGCCCAGCGTGATGAAGGTCGACAGATGCTCGCGGAAGAAGGACAGCCAGATGCCGAACAGATTGTCGGCCCCCGTCAGCATGATCTTGATCAGGCGGCCGGAATGGGTGTCGAGGTGATAGGCGAGCGGCAGTTCCAGCACATGCTCGAAATATTGCGCGATGGCGTAGAGGCGGCGGCGATGCGCCATGCGGTCGGAATGCAGCGCCACCAGCACATTGGCGACAATGCCGCCGACACCGATCGCCGCCCATAGGCCGAGCAGCCGGAAGCTCTCATGCCAGACCTGATCCGCAGTGTGCCCGGCCGCCCCCGACAGCTCGTCGACCACCTTGCCGAACATCACCGGCTCGACGAATTGAAGCCCGGCCACCGCGAGGTTGGCGATGGCCAGGATGATCGCGAGCGTGCGTTCGGGTTTCAGGAGGCCCAGGACCCGACCATAGATCTGGAAGAAGCTCAACGCGTACCTCCTGAGAGCGAGGCGCCGGCGAAGCTGTTTATTTCACCACAGAGACACAGAGACACAGAGGTCACAGAGAAGGAAAGAAGCGCCGCAGGCAGTCTTTCCCATGCCCCCCAAACCCATGGATAGGCAGAATGATTGCCTGCGGCGCTTTTGGTTCTCTGTGACCTCTGTGTCTCTGTGTCTCTGTGGTGAAACCTTGAAGCGCCAGCAACAGACGGGTTCGACGAGAAATAGCTCATAACAGACCAATAACCCTTTGAATCAACTTCTCGATCCCGCCGAGCAGCCACACCGCTGCGACGGCGCCGGCGAGCAAGGCGGCCAGGGCGATATAGAGCCGCCAGGGCAGCCCCTTCTCGGCATAGGGATCCTTCAGCGAGCGTTCGGAGCCCGGCGGCAGCTTGGCGAGATGGGTCAGCGAGGCGCCGAACGGGATATTGATCTTGGCCCGCGCATTGATCGCCCAGCCATTGGCGTCGAGCAAAGGCGCCAGATTGCGCTGGCGCAGCTTGACATAGGCGATGACCATCGAGGGGCCGGAAATGGCCAGGATGATGCCGACGACCGCCAGCGGCATCTGCCACCAGCGCAGGCCCAGGAAGGTGCCGGCGACATGGGCCAGCGCCGTGCCGATGGCGCCGATGGCCAGGCCGATGGCGGCGAAGACGCCGGCGAAGCGGCCGATGTCGAAGGGGGCGGCGGCAGCCGGCGCGGCGGCCGGCGTTCCCGGCGCGGGCGGCTTGATCGCGGTCGTGGCGGTGGTCGAGATGGCGCCGGAAAGATCGTCATGCATCATCTTCGACTTGGCCTGGGCCATCTTCTCGATCTGCTCGCCGATGAAGCGGCCGACCTGTTTGTAGGGCGCCAGAAAAGCCTGCTGCATGCTGATCGGATGTTCGACGATGCGGATGATCACGGCATCCCAGTCGCGGCCGAGCTGGTCGTAGAAAATGCCGTTGCGGCCGACCATCAGCTGATCCGAATCCCCGGCCGTGAAGGCGGCGGCGATGAACATGGTCTCGCCGGTGACCGGCCGGCGGAGCTCGCAATAAGCCAGATAGATGCGGCTCAAGGTCGCCATGGCGGCATGTTTGGCGACATCCGTGACCTTGACGCAAAGGTCCAGGCTGCGCCCGTCGAGATAGAGCGTGCCGGCCTGGAAGGTGGCATTGCTGCGCTTGGTATAGAATTCGCGGAAGCTGACGAAATTATTGAGCAGCGTCATGAAATAGCGCCGCAGCAAGGTCAGTCGCAGCACGTCGTCGATCGCACTGGCTTCGTCCTCATGCGCCTTGTCT
>FTDB01001995.1_pt1 | contig 18117 bp, 21 predicted proteins | sample 1639741 | NCBI WGS metagenome assembly FTDB01 (sample SAMEA3914869, study PRJEB12502) | metagenome | biome: forest; material: soil | place: USA | collected 2012-03-12 | depth 0.1 m | reverse complement strand
GTGGGCGACGTTGTGGATGACGTACTTGTACAGCTGCAGGCGGTCGGCCATGGTCAGCAGGTCCGAGAACATCAGGCCCAGTTCGTGCTGAGCCGGCGCCACTTCGTGGTGGTGCTTTTCCGGTTGCAGGCCCAGTTCGCCCATGACCGCCAGCATTTCACCGCGCAGGTCCTGCGCCGAGTCGATCGGGTTGACCGGGAAGTAGCCGCCCTTCGGGCCAGGGCGGTGGCCCATATTGCCTTCCGGATAGACCTTGGCGGAGTTCTGCGGCAGTTCCGTCGAATCGAAGGCGTAGCCGGTGTTGTCCGAAGCGATCGACCAGCGGACGTCGTCGAAGATGAAGAATTCGGCTTCCGGGCCGAAATAGGCGATATCGCCCACGCCCGACGATTGCAGGTAGGACAGCGCCTTCTTCGAGATCGAGCGCGGGTCGCGGTTGTAGGGCTCGTTGGTGTCGGGGTTCACGACATCGCAGAACAGGAACAGCGTGGTCTGCTGATAGAACGGGTCGATATAGGCCGTCGTCAGGTCCGGACGCAGCTTCATGTCCGACTCGTTGATGGCCTTCCAGCCGGCGATCGACGAACCGTCGAACATCGTGCCGTCGTCCAGGAAGTCCGCATCGACCAGCGCGATGTCGAAGGTCACGTGTTGCATTTTACCGCGCACGTCGGAAAAGCGCACGTCGACATACTTGACGTCCTTTTCCTTGATGAGCTTGAGAATGTCTGCAGATGTCATTTTTTGACGCCCCATGAGCCGAGAGTGAGGAGGAGTAAGGAGATCCTTAGACCGCGGCGGGTCCGGATTCCCCGGTTCGAATGCGGACGACGTCGATGACGTCGCTCACGAAGATCTTGCCGTCGCCGATCTTGCCCGTGCGCGCCGCGGTCTGGATAGCTTCCAGCGCGGTGGAGGCAAGGTCGTCGGCCACAACCAGTTCTATTTTGATTTTCGGTAGAAAATCAACGACATATTCCGCGCCCCGATAGAGTTCGGAATGGCCCTTCTGGCGGCCATATCCCTTGGCCTCCAGCACGGTCATCCCCTGCACGCCGATTTCCTGAAGGGCTTCCTTCACTTCATCCAGCTTGAAGGGCTTTATGACAGCTTCGATTTTTTTCATTGAGCAATCCATAAAGATTCAGACCGTTCAACGCCGTAACATGTTTGCATTGCGTCAGAATGCAAGCTGCATTTCGCTGCACCTGCTCACATGGCTGAAAGAAATGCTAATGAAGCGTGAACGTACGAGTCCCGGCTTAGCGCCGGAGGCGGGCGATTTCAAAAGGAAAATGCCGCGCGAGGTGAAATAGCCGTGAATAAGGCCAGGGTCTTCACCCATCCGGTGCGTTGCGGGGGGATAACGCAATAAACCGGTCTCAATTGCAATCATAATGCCCGTCCCGCGCCGAAAATCAAGAGGCAAGCGGTTACAGGCGGCACTTTGTTGCAACGGTGACATCTAGCACCGTCGTGTGACGCCGTGGTGACGGTGGGGCAGGGGTGTCCTTTTTGGTTGACTAGGAAATCATGTTGATATAGTTTCCTAGTCAATCAATGAGGCCGGCATGAGCGATTCGATCGAACCCTCGCACCTGACGTCGCATCTCGGCTACTGGCTGCGATACGTCTCCAACCACGTGTCGCACGCCTTCGCGCGCAAGCTGGAAGGGCGCGACGTCACGGTCGCCGAATGGGCGCTGCTGCGCGAACTGTACGGCGTCGACGCCATCGCGCCCAGCCGCCTGGCCGGGCAGATGGGCCTGACGCGCGGCGCCGTCACCAAGCTGGCCGACCGCCTGCTGGCCAAGCGGCTGATCGTGCGCCAGGCCAATCCCGACGATGCCCGCGCCCAGACCCTGGGCCTGACGCCGCCGGGCCGCGCCCTGGTGCCCGAACTGGCGGCCCTGGCCGACCGCAACGACGCCGAGTTCTTCGATCATCTCGACGCCGAAGACCGCAGGCGTCTTGAGGACCTGCTGCGCGATATCGTCCGGCGGCGCGGCCTGACCGAGATCCCGCTGAGCTGAATGCTCTGAAAATTTATCCTGAAACGCTTATCTTGAAAGGGAGAGCCCGCATGCTTGCGTCCGTCGTATCCGTCGTCGAAGACTGCCACCAGGCCAGCGAAACCGATCGCCTGACCTTCCCGCAGATCCTGGAGAAACTGGCCGCGGCTGGCATCGAAGGCTACATCGTCAACTATCGCCGCTCGACCAGGACCTATTACCGGCCCGACGGCGAAAGCCTGGAGCTTGGCTTTCCGCCGGTCGCGACGCCCGTCGCTGCGGCCTTCGACGCTGCTATCATCCAGGGCGCCATTCGCGAAGCCCAGACCCAGGCGCTGGGTTACACCTATCGCGGCTTCTGCGAAAAGGTGACGAAGGCGGGTTGCGCCGGCTATATCGTGTCACTTCTGGGTCGCCGCGTCGTCTATTTCGGCCGCACCGCTGAAACCCATATCGAACTGTTCCCGAACCCATGACCGCCGACACCGCCGCGCCCGCCCTGAAAGAAATCTTCAATCCCGCCCGGCTGCGGCACATCGCCGGCGAACTGGCGGCGGTGGCGCCGGGCGTCGATATGGATCGCTTCCTGGCGGCGGCACTCGACGGCCTGGACGCGCTGTCGATCATGGAACGCGTCCGCCGCGTGGCGCAGAGCCTGCGCCTCGTCCTGCCGAACGACTACCGCGCCGCTCTGGCGATCCTGAACAAGCTGGCGCCGCGGCTGAACCACGGCTTCGCCGCCATGGCCCTGTCGGACTATGTCGCGCTGTACGGTCAGGACGATTTCGATACCTCGATGAGGGCCCTGGCCGATTTCACCCGTTTCGGCTCGTCGGAATTCGCCGTGCGGCATTTCCTGCGCCGCGATCTCGTCCGCACGCTGGCGGTGATGCAAGGCTGGGCGTCGAGCCCCGACGAACACGTGCGGCGGCTGGCCAGCGAAGGCAGCCGGCCGCGCCTGCCGTGGTCGTTCAAGCTGCCGGACATCATCAACGATCCGGCGCGGATCGTCCCGATCCTGGAGGCGCTGAAGGCCGATGACAGCGCCTATGTGCGCAAGTCCGTCGCCAACAGCCTCAACGACATCACCAAGGACGACCCGGCGTTCGCTTTGGGGCTGGTTGAAAACTGGGACCGCGACGATACGCGCACGCGCTGGATCGTGCGGCACGCCCTGCGCGGCCTGATCAAGAAGGGCCACACCGGCGCCCTTGCGCGGATCGGCATAGAGGATCGTGCCGACGTCGCGGTCGAGGACCTGCGCGTGACGCCGGGTTCGGTGCGGATCGGCGGGGCCGTGTCGATCGGCTTCATGCTGCGGTCAACCTCGCCGGACGTCCAGACCCTGGTCGTCGACTATGTCGTCCACTACGTCAAAAAATCAGGCGCGGCGTCGGCCAAGGTCTTCAAGCTGAAGACCGTCACCCTGGCGGCCGGTCAGAGCCTGCCGATCGTCAAGGCCCTGTCGCTGAAGGACCTGACGACGCGCACGCACCATGCCGGCACGCATCGCGTCGAGGTCCAGGTCAATGGCCGCCGCATGGGCGCGGCGGCCTTCGAGCTGATCTGATCAATAGCGGCGGCGCGAGCCGGCGAACAGCAGGCCCAGCACCACGCCGATGCCCAGGGCGACGGCGGCGGACGGGACCGGGCGGCCGTTGATCTGGTCGTTCAGCTTGTGGCGGGCGTGGTCGAACTGGCCGCGGGCGGCGTCGATCTGGCCCCGGGCGCGGCCGGCCAGGTCGCGGACGCGGTGGTCGGCGTCGTCGGCATAGTGGCCGATGTCGTCGGACACGTCGTCATAGATCTTCTTGGCGGTGTTCTTGACCGCGCGGGCCGTCGACTTCAGGTCGTGCTCGGCCGAGGCTTCGGTGGCGCCGGCGGCGGTCTTGGTGGTGTTGGAAAACATGGTCAGCCTCCTGTGTGGTAACAACATCCCGTAAATAAGGCAGCGTCCCTCATAAAAACCATGCGCAGCCGGGGCTGTAAAAATAAGGGCGCGATGGGTTTCCGACGGCCATGTTAGCGCCTCTAAACCGAGAGCTTCAGATAATCTACATTGACCGAGTTGGGTTTCGGTTTTACGCCAGCGTCATTCAGGCGAACAGAGGGAACACCCCCCATGCAAAGACGTGAATTTCTGACAACCGTCCTGGCCAGCGCGGCGGTAGCTGCGGCCCCCGTGGCGCGCGCCGCCGCCCGTCCGGTCGAACTGCTGAACGTCAGCTACGATCCGACGCGCGAGCTTTACGTCGACTATAACGCCGCCTTCGCCCGCTACTGGAAGGCGAAGACCGGCCAGGACGTCACCATCCGCCAGAGCCACGGCGGCTCGGGCGCCCAGGCGCGTTCGGTGATCGACGGCGTCGACGCTGACGTGGTGACTCTGGCCGTGTCGCAGGACATCGACACCATCTCGCAGCGCTCGGGCCTCTTGCCCGCCAACTGGCAGGGCCGCTTTCCGCACAATTCGTCGCCCTATACCTCGACCATCGTCTTCCTGGTGCGCAAGGGCAATCCCAAGCACATCCGGGATTGGGCCGACCTGGCGCGGCCGGGCGTCGGCGTCATCACGCCCAACCCCAAGACCGGCGGCGGGGCGCGCTGGAACTACATGGCGGCCTATGGCTGGGCGCTGAAGACCAACGGCAACAGCGAGGCCGCCGCCAACGACTTCCTGCACAAGCTGTTCGCCAATGTGCTGGTGCTCGATACCGGGGCGCGCGGCTCGACCACGACCTTCGTCGAACGCGGCGTCGGCGACGTCCTGATCGCCTGGGAAAACGAGGCCCTGCTGGCGGTCAACAAGCTGGGCAGGGGCCAGTTCGACATCGTCGTGCCGTCGGTCTCCATCCTGGCCGAACCGCCGGTCGCGGTGGTCGACAAGGTGGCGCTGAAGCACGGCACGGTGACGGTGGCCCGCGAATACCTGACCTATCTCTACAGCAAGGAAGGCCAGGACATCATCGGCAAGCACTATTACCGTCCGATCGATCCGGAGGCGGCCGCCAGATACGCGTCGCAGTTCCCGACGATCCCGAGCCTGGTCACCATCCGCGACTTCGGCGGCTGGGCCAAGGTCCAGCCCAAGCACTTCGCCGACGGCGGCGTCTTCGACCAGATCAGCCGGAAGTAAATCGCGTCGGGCAGCGATTGCGGCCCGACGCCTTGGTCCCGTTACACGAACTCGCCGAAGGCCGATGGTTCGAAGCCCTGAAGCTCCGATGCCTGGCCGTCGCGGATCTTGACCACCCAGTTCGGGTCGCGCAGCAGGGCGCGGCCCACCGCGATCAGGTCGAAGTCGCCGCGTTCCATGCGCGCCACCAGGGTCTCGATGCCGGTGGTGTTCGAGCTTTCGCCGCCGAACGCCGCCAGGAAATCGCCCGACAGCCCGACCGAGCCGACGCTGATCGTCGGGGCGCCGGTCAGCTTCTTGGCCCAGCCGGCGAAGTTCAGCCCGTCCTCGCCATCGATCTCCGGGAATTCCGGCTCCCAGAAGCGGCGCTGCGAGCAATGCAGGATCGAAACCCCGGCGTCGACCAGCGGCAGCAGCCAGTCGCCCATCTCGTCCGGATTGTGCGCCAGGCGCGCCTTGTAGTCCTGCTGTTTCCACTGGCTGAGGCGCAGGATGACCGGGAAGTCCGGCCCGACCGCGGTGCGCACGGCGGCGATCACCTGGCTGGCGAAGCGCGCGCGGTCCTTGATGGTCGCGCCGCCGAAGCGGTCATCGCGCGTATTGGTGCCGGGCCAGAAGAACTGGTCGATCAGGTAGCCGTGGGCGCCGTGGATCTCGACCGTGTCGAAGCCCAGCCCCTTGGCCTCGGCGGCGGCCCTGGCGAAGGCTGCGACCGCGTCGGCGATGTCTTCATCGCTCATGGCGTTGCCGCGCGGTTCGGACGGCGACAGCAGGCCCGACGGGCTTTCGACCGGATGGCCGGGATCCCAGCCCGATTGCCCGCGCGTCGAGCCGGTGTGCCAGATCTGCGGCCCCATGCGGCCACCGGCGGCGTGCACGGCGTCGATGACGCCCTTCCAGCCGCCCAGCGCCGCGTCGCCGTGGAAGAAGGGGATGTGCTGTTCGTTGCGCGACGCCGGCCGGTCGATCACCGTGCCTTCCGACAGGATCAGCCCGACCTGGCCCTCGGCGCGGCGGCGGTAGTAGTCGGCATTGGCTTCGCCCGGAACGCCTTCGGGCGCGCGGTTGCGCGTCATCGGCGCCATGACGATGCGGTTCTTGAGCTTCAGCGAGCCCAGTTCGAAGGGCTGGAACAGGACGGCGTTGGACATGAAGGCGCTCCATTGAGGTTGCTGCGGTTTAAGTATATTCTGTAAACCTGGTGTCAAGAAGGCACCATGTGGAACTCAGGTATATCCGGGGAAACCGCCATGAAGATTATCGCCGATTGCGGCGGCCAGCGCTTCGCCGCCGATTGCCCCAGCCGCCTTTTGTTCGAGCAGCTGGCCGACAAGTGGTCGATGATGGTGCTGACCGTGCTCGATGGCGGGCCGCAGCGGTTCAACGCCATCAAGCGCGGGCTCGAAGGCGTCACGCAGAAGGCGCTGACCCAGTGCCTGCGCCGGCTGGAGCGCAACGGCCTGGTCGAGCGCCGGGTGATCCCGTTGTCGCCGGTCGGCGTCGAATACGAGATCACGCCGCTGGGCCGCACACTACAGCCGCCGTTCCGCGCCCTCTACGCCTGGACGGTGAACAACCTGTCGGAGGTGGAACAGGCGCGCCAGAGGTTCGATAGCGCGGCCTGATTGTATTTTTAGCATTTTTGTCAAAAATGGCTTTACGCCCTTATTTGTAACCGGCTAGGTTCGATGAAAGCCCGAATCCCGGGCGGAGGACGCGTACCATGCCTATGTTGTTGGCCCTGAATATCTGGATGACCGTGTCGCAGCGCGCGGTAACCGCTTGCTATTGGCCGACCTGGCGGGCGAAATAGGCCGGTCCTTATTTAGCGCTCTTTGTTAGCGCTCTCAAAAGGAGCGTTACCTCGATGGCCGTTGCCGTTGACCGCTTTCGCGGTGGCCGCGCACGCATGATGGCGGAAAGCCGAAGCGTTCGCGAAAGCGCAGGGTAAACCGCGAAGCGTGGTCGTAGCCCACCATTTCGGCGATGCGCTGGATGCTCAGGTTCGTCGTCTGAAGCAGGCCCAGCGCCACGTTCATCCGCACCTCCACGACCAGTCCCGCCGGGGTAAAGCCTTCGGCGTGCAGCCGCCGGCGCAGCGAGGCTTCGGATGTTTTTGCCGCTTGCGTCAAATCCGTGACGCTCCACGCCGCGCCGGGATCGGCTTCGATCCGCGCGCGCAGGACCTGCGTCTGCGTCATCGGCGCCGCCCGCGGAAACCGCGCGCCGCTCAGGGCCAGCCAGTGCAGCACCTCGGTCAGGCGGTGCTGGACGATGACCAGCGGCGTCTCCGTCGCCTTCACCGCCGCGTGGGCGTGGGCGACGGCCTGGGCCAGGCCGTCGTGCGGCCCGACCACCGCCGCCTGATGAAAGGGGGTTGCATCGTTTTGAAACCGGTCGATCAGGCCGGGATCGAAGGCCAGCCAGTGCGCCTCGTAGGCGCCGTCGCCGGCGGGCGTATTGATGATGTCGGCCGCCTGGCCCGGCGTTAGCAGGAGCATTTGCCCGGCTGTGGCGACGTGTTCGGACCCATCGGCCAGCACGGCGCGCTTCTGCCCGCGCACGACCTGGATCAGCAGGGGCAGGCCGATGTGCAGCCGGTGGAATTCCAGCGTCAGCACCTGGTTCAGCGACGCGGCGAGGCCCGCGCCGTCACGTATATGACGGGCGGGCTGCAATATGCCGTTGTCGGGCAGGCTATCGCGCGGCACGGATGACCGTCCGCGCCTGGCCGATCTGCGCCATGTGCGTGGCGAAGCCGACCATGGCCGGCGACGCGTTCGGCGGCACGTTCAGCCGGTCGGTCTTCAACGCCCACACCGTGACGATGTAATGGTGGTCCTCGCCCTGGGGCGGGCAGGGGCCGGTATAGCCCGCCACACCGGCGTCGCCTGTGACCTGCACGGCGCCGCGCGGCAGATTGCCGTCGGTCGTGCCTTTGGCCAGTTCGTGCGCGGAGGCCGGGATGTCCTTGACCACCCAATGCCACCAGCCCGAGCCGGTCGGCGCGTCGGGATCGTAGACCGTCACGACGAAGCTCTTGGTTCCGGCCGGTTCGCCCGACCAGACGATGCGCGGCGAGACATTGCCGCCGCTGCAGCCGAAGGCATTGGCGTATTGCCCGGCCTGGAAGCGGCCGTGGACGGTGCCGTCGACCGTGACCCTGAACGCGGCGGGCCTCGCATCGGCCGTGGTGGCGGCCGCCAGCGCGACGCCCGAAAGCATAAGGATTTTCAACATGAACACGCCCTCCTGATATTGGCGGCCTTTCATGTATCGTATGTTTTTCCACGAAAACAGGCCGGATGCCGTCAGTTTTCGTACGATTTCCGTCAAACGGCCCCGGCGGTGACGGTCCGGGCGCGCAGCCGGGCGACGACGGCGGCGAACAGCAGGCAAAGCACCAGCGGCGCCAGGGGCACGCCCAGCCCCTTGGCCAGGCCGCGCGAGACAAGCGGCAGGACAAAGGCCGCCAGCAGGATCGAGCGCTCCCACCGCCGGGCGCCGTCGCGCGCGCCGGACAGGCCGAGCCAGGCGAGCGGCAGGGCGATGATCAGCAGATCGTAGTCGAGGATGAACGGCGTCGCCAGCACGGTCGCCGCGGCGATCAGCGCCATCAGGCCGAAGCCGTCCGGCCGGTAACGCCAGGCGGCGCAGGCGGCCGTGGCGATGACGGCCACGGACAGGATCGCCTGGGCGGCAATGGCGAGGCCCAGCGGCGCGTGCAGCACTTTCAAGGCGGCGAACAGGCTTTGCATCTCGGCCGGGTCGACCAGGCCGCGCATCAGGGTTTCGCGTGCCGCCTGGCTGGCGCCGAAAAAGGCGGCATAGCCGGCATTGCCCAGCACCAGCCAGGCCAGGGCGCAAAAAGCGGCGGCGCTGACGCCGGCCATGACGAAGGCGCGCCACAGCGCCGGCCGGACCAACGCCGCGCCGGCCAGGGCGAACGGCAGGACGAGCGCCAGTTGCGGCTTGACGACCAGCAGGCCGAGAATCGCCCCGGCCAGGGCGGGACGGCGGTCGAGCCACACCGCGCCCGCCGCCAGGATGGTCAGGCTGAGCGCGCCGTTCTGCCCCGAGCCGGCATTGATCCACAGGGCCGGAAAGGCCAGCAGGACCGGCAGGGCGACGCGCACATCGGGCGCGAATGCCGTCAGCAGGCGGCGCATCGCGGCCAGGGCCGCGCCGGCGGTGGCCAGGATCCACAAGGTCAGGGCCACGCCATAGGGCAACAGGGCCAGCGGCCAGCACAGCAGCAGATAGGGCGGCGGATAGAAGAAGGCGAGATAACCCTGGGTCGGCGCCAGGCTGTGTTCGACCTTCAGGTGCGCCGCCCGGTGCCACGCCTCGGCGGCATGGCCGGACAGGGCCAGCTTCGACGCGGCGTAGAAGCTGAGGAAATCGCCGCCCAGCACGCCCGGCGTATGATAGACGAAGACCTCCGATGCGATGATCCACAGGGCCATGGCGGCGAAGCCCGTGGCAATCATCAGGCCGTAGGCGCGCACGCGGTCGGCGGTCAGCCAGCGCGCATCGCGGAGAAAGGTCGCTTGGAACATGATCCGCACCTTACGCCCTATTGCTTGAGGCGGCGTAAAGGCGGCCTCAGGCCGTGATTCCCGCATACGGCCGTCGGGGTGAGGGATGTCTGTGGCCTGATCGGTGACCTCATCGCCCGCCACCTATCTTAACCGCTGTATTCCCATCGACTTTTTACAGCGCCGTAGCCGCTACTGGTAAGGGTAAACCTTGTCCGGCGGATGCCATGCGAAGCCACCACCCCCAGCCGCGATCATGAACGCGACGGCCGGGGAAATCATCGGATGCCGCGATTGCGGTACGTTCCAGGTCCTGCCGCCCAGCGGCCGGCGCGACGTGCTTTTGTGTGTCACCTGCGACACCGAGCTGGAGCGCCGCACCGGCCGCCGCCGCGACCTGGCCCTGGCCTTTTCGCTGTCGACCCTGCTGCTGCTGATCCCGGCCAACACCTTTCCGTTCCTGTCGACGGCGCTGTTGGGCGCGTCGCGGCGCAGCTACCTGATCTCGTCGATGACCTCGATGTGGGACCTTGACTGGCCGTTCCTCGGCATCGTCATCGGTCTGGTCCTGGTCTTCCTGCCGATCCTGCGCTTCGGCATGCTGAGCGTCGTGCTGGCGTCCCTGCGCCTGAACTATCGCCCGCCGTGGCTGGGCATGCTGTTCCGCTGGAGCGACGAACTGAAGATGTGGGCGATGACCGACGTCTTCCTGCTGGCGCTGTGGGTCGCCTATGCGCGCATGGCGGCGACGGTGGTCACCCATATCGAGGTCGGCGGCTATTGCTTCATCACCGCGGGCCTGTGCACGCTGCTGACCCGCGCCACGCTCGACAAGACCAGGGTATGGCGCGCCATCGGCAGCGGCTCGGGGCCCGGCGAGCGCGAGGAGGCGCGGACCGACGTCCCCCGCCACGGCCTGGCCTGTCCGGCCTGCGACCTGACGCTGGAGGAAGGCTTCGAAGGCCATCGCTGCCCGCGCTGCCGCGGCCGCGTGACGCGGCGCTTCGCCGGGTCGGTCAACATCGCCGTGGCGCTGACGGTGGCCGGCATGCTGCTCTACATCCCCGCCAACCTCTATCCCATCGCCACCATCCCGATCGGCCTGGTCTCCCTGTCCTACAACGTGCTGGGCGGGGTCATCGACCTGTTCAAGGCGCACCTGATCGGCCTGGGCCTGCTGGTCTTCACCGCCTCCTTCGCCATCCCATGCGTCAAACTGGTCGGCATCGCCTGGTGCCTGTCGTCGATCCTCCTGCGGTCGCGCCACGCCTTGAAAACCAAGACGCGCGCCTATCGCGTCATCGAGGAGATCGGCCGCTGGTCGATGGTCGATCCGCTGACTATCGCCTGCTTCGTGCCGGTGACCCAGTTCAACGCGTCCATTTCCTCCTCCGCCGACATGGCCGCGCCCTTCTTCACCGCCGTCGTCCTGCTCACCATGGCGGCGGCCCGCGTTTTCGATCCGCGCCTGATGTGGGACGCGGCAAGGACACACCCGTGAACGATCCCAAACCCGTCTCAGCGCCCCCGTCCGCCCGTATCAAGCACGCCATCTGGCCGGGCCTGGTCTGGGCCATCCCGCTGGCCGCGCTGTTCATCGTCGCCTATCTCGGGCTTCAGGCCTTCGCCAACCAGGGCTTCGACGTCACCGTGACCTTTTCGTCGGCCGGCGGCGCCCACGTCGGCGACACCAAGGTCGTCTACAAGGGCATCGAGGTCGGCGAGGTCAGCCGCATTTCGCTGAACAAGGACGCCCGCCACGTCGACCTGAAACTGCACCTCGACCGGACACTGAAGCCCGCCCTGGGCGCCGGCAGCAAGTTCTGGCTGATCGGCGCGTCGCCCTCCTTTACCGATTTCAGCTCACTGAAGGCCGCCGTGTCGGGCCTGAGCATCGGCCTGCTGCCGGCGCCCGGCGGTCCGGCCGCGCGGCACTTCATCGGGCTGGACCGCGCGCCGCTGATCGATCCGTCGACGCCCGGCCGCACCTTCTGGCTCGACATCGCCCAGACCGCCGCCGTCCACCCGGGGGCGGCGGTGCAGTACCATGGCCAGGATGTCGGCAAGGTGATCGAACTGGACCCTACCGGCCCCAAGACCTTCCGCGCCCATATCTTCATCCAGGCGCCCTACGACGCCTATCTCAAGGCCGGCAGCTTCTTCTGGACCGCCAACCCGGTGCAGATATCGCTGAGCGGCACCGGCGTCACCGGCCAGTTCTCGCCGTCGACCGCGTTGAACGGCGGCGTCGCCTTCGACACGCCGCTGGAAGGCATGGCGGCGCCGCCGGTGCCGTCCGACAGCCATTTCAGCCTCTACGTCACCGAAGCCAATGCCCAGCAGGGGCCCGACGGCCCGCCGGTGCTCTATTCCACCGTCTTCCACGGCGCGGCGGGCCAGCTTCAGGTCGGCGCGCCGGTGTTGTTGGCGGGGTCGCGCATCGGCTTCGTCGAGACCGTCGGCCTGACCTTCGACCCGGACAGCGGCCGCATCGACAATCCGGTGACCTTCGTCATCTATCCGCAAAGACTGCACATGCCGGGCGTCGACGCCAACGCGCCCCAGGACTGGCGCGCCCTGGGCGACAAGGCGATGAATGCCCTGGTCCGCCGCGGCTACCGCATCAATGTGGCGCAGGATCCGCCGATCCTCGGGCCGCACAACCTCGTCCTAATCAAGGTGGCCGCGGCCGGCCGCGCCGGCCTGACCCCGACCGGCGCCTATCCGCTGGTCCCGGCCGCGGCAGGCGCCGATGCGGGCTCACTGACCGACAAGGCCGACGCCATTTTGACCAAGCTCAACGCCGTGCCGATCGAGGCCATCGGCAATGACGTCCGCCAGGTGACGTCGCGGCTGAAGACCCTGATGAACTCGCCGAAGATCGACGACAGCATCGACCATCTCGACCAGACCCTGCGCTCGCTCGACGACATGGCGGCCGACGTCAAGCCCAGGATCGGGCCGCTGATCGACAAGCTGAACACCACCGCCGACGAGTTGCAGAGCGCGGCCGGCGCGGCCAATGCGGTGATGAGCGGCACGGGCGGGCGTCAGGACGCCAACCTGCCGGCGGCCATCGAACAGGTGACGGAGGCCGCGCGCGCCGTGCGCGGCCTGGCCGACTACCTGCAACGCCACCCCGAAGCCGTGCTCAAGGGGAAACCGAAGGAATGACGAAGATGAAACCCCTCGCGGCCCTTGCCCTTTGCGCCGGCGTCGCCGTCCTGGCCGGCTGCGGCCACAGCCCGCCGACGCGCTTCTACACGCTGGACGCGGTGGCGTCTCAGGTCGCAGCCCGGCCCTATGCCGGTCCGCCGCTGCGCATCGGCCAGGTGCTGGTGCCGCCGGTCCTCGACCGCAATGAGGTGGTGCAGGAAATCACCGCCGGCCGCTTGCAGGTCGATGACCTCGACCACTGGGGCGCGCCGCTGGGGCAACTGATCCGCACGGCGCTGGAAAGCGACCTGAGCGCGCGCCTGCCGGCGGGGGATTTCCTGCCGGGGACGGGCGCCGCGCCGGACGATGCCGGGACGGTGGTGGTGACGGTGCTGGGCGTCAGCCGCACGGCGGAAGGGCTGAGCATGGACGTCTCATGGACGCTGACCCGGTCGGTGAAGGCCGGGCCGCACGCCCCGCCCAGCCGGGTGACGACGACCCATGGCGCGCGCCTGGCCAGCGACCCGGTTGACGCCTCGCCGCAGGGCTATGCCGCGGGCCTCAGCCAGATGGTCGGGCGGCTGGCGGATGCGGTTGTCGCCGGCGGCTAGGGCGCCTATCTCTGGGCCATGACCGTCTACATCGATGATATGTATCGTTATTCCGTGGGCGAATTCCGCGGCATGAAGATGTCGCACATGATCGCCGACAGCGATGCCGAGCTTCACGCCGTGGCGGCGCGCATCGGCATGAAGCCCGAATGGTTCCAGGGCGATCATTACGACGTCCCGCTGACGCGGCGCGACCTGGCGCTGGACGCCGGCGCGGTGCCCGTCACCTACCGCCAGGCCGGCGCCATGCGCCGCCGCCGCGCGGTCGAAGGGCGCTGCGGCGATCCGGACGGCGCGGTCGCCTGGTACGCCGCCTGGCGGCGGGGCGCGCGCGCCGGATAGACGGCGAAGAGGGGCCCGCCGACTTCGGCTTGCGTTCCGCCGGGCTTCACCGTAACCTCGCGCATCCGCTTAAAATCTGCTCAGGGGGCGCACGTGCCGGTAACCGGAATTGGTGGCTTTTTCTTTCGCGCGAAGGACCCGGAGGGGCTGACGGCCTGGTACCGCCAGCATTTCGCCGTGACCATGACCGGCTGGGAGCCGTGGCAGCAGCAGGCCGGGCCGACCGTGTTCCAGCCCTTTGCCGATGACACCTTGAATATTGTCGCCGACAAGACGTGGATGATCAACTTCCGCGTCGACGACCTGGACGAACTGCTGACCCGGCTGAAGATCGCCGGCGTCGCCGTCAAGACCGATCCGGCCTGGGACGCGCCCGAAACCGGCCGCTTCGCCCGCGTGCTGGACCCCGAGGGCAACGCCATCGAACTGTGGGAACCGCCGGCCGAATAGGGCCGTCGCTCAGAACGACAGGGTGGCCGCGCCGTCCTTGATCCGCGCGTGCACGGCGCTGGACCCGGTGATGGTGACGCCGTCGATCAGGTCGGCCTGGGTGTAGCCGCGCGACTCGACGCACGGCGGGCAGGCCCAGATCACGCCGCCGCGCGCCTGAAAGTCGGCGATCAGGGCGTCAAGCGCATCCAGCGGCGCCACGCGCGTCATGCGCTGGCCGCCGCGACGGACCAGGTCGATGGCCGTGCTGGTCAGGAAGATCGACACCCGCAAGCCGGCGGTCAGCCCGCCATTGGCGACGGTGAAGGCCACCGACGACAGTTCGGATTCGATGCCGCGCGTGATCAGGATGACGAGTTGGTCGGTAGGGGATTGCATGAGGGCCTTCGCTGCTGTTTGTGAGACAACAGCCTAGAGGCGAACGGGGACATTATCTTTGGCCGCGATACCGCAAGCCTTGTCCGGAAATCCAAAACCCGACCCCGCTGGGGCGCGCGACGACGTCCTGTCGTCGCTGCTCGGCCACCTGCGCCTGTCCGGCGCGGTGCAGTTCTGCGTCCTGGCGGGCGGCGACTGGCGGGCCGAGGCGACGGCCGCCTTTATCGAGATGATCGGCCCGCGCGCCATGCCGTTCCATATCGTCGTCGAGGGGCGGTGCTGGCTGGACCTCGACGGCGCCGTGACGCCGCTCGACGCCGGCGACATGATCCTGTTCCCGCGCCCGACCCTGCACAGCCTGGGCGCCGGCGGGGGCGGGGTCAGGCTCGACATCCTGGGCGACCTGCCGGCGCCGCCGTGGCGCGAAACCCCGGTGCTGCGCTACGGCGTGCCCGAGGCGCGCATCCTGTGCGGCTTTTTCCAGTGCGACGACCTGGCCTTCGCGCCGCTGATGCACGCCCTGCCCAGGCTGATGCACGTGACGGGTGGCGGCCGCGACACCTGGCTGGCCCGCCTGATCCGCCAGATGGTCGAGGAGATCGACCGGCCGCGCGCCGGCGGCGTGTCGGTCCTGCCGCGCCTGACCGAGGTGGCCTTTATCGAAATCATCCGCGACGAGATCGCCCGCACCATGCCGCGACAGGCCGGATGGCTGGCGGCCCTGGCCGACCCCAGGCTGGCGCGATGCCTGTCGCTGATTCACACGGCGCCCGCCCGCGACTGGACCCTGACCGACCTGGCGACGCAATCCGGCGTGTCGCGCAGCGCCCTGACCCAACTGTTCCAGTCGGTGCTGGACACCTCGCCGATCCGCTACATCCGCGGCTGGCGTCTATACCTGGCCAGCCTCGACCTCGCCCGCACCGCCAAGTCCATCACCGAAGTCGCCGAGACCGCCGGCTACGCCACCGAAGCCGCCTTCACCCGCGCCTTCGCGCGGTCCTACGGCACCCCACCGGCGGCGTGGCGGGCGAGGGCGCGAGGGCGTTTGGAGCGGTAGTCGGGCTTACCTTGCAGGGGGGAGTTCGGGTATTTGATATCCTGCCACCGTAATTTTCAAGGCTGAGAGAAACGCTTGCCCCTCGTCCGGCGACGCCAGCCAAAAGTCCCCTGTTTCGCGAATTCAACGAAGCGTTGCGATGGTAAATAGGCGCTCGCCATACTATATAGCGCGGCAACGCCGAGGAGGTCCGATTGGCAACATTGATGTTTTCCTACTCGCATGTTGACGAAGCGCTGCGAGACCAGTTGGAAGTGCAACTGTCCATGTTGAAACGCCAAGGGCTGATCGAGCCCTGGCATGACCGCCGTATAATCGCCGGGACGGAGTTTGATCCGGCGATCGGCGCCCATGTCGAGACGGATGACATTATCCTGCTACTAATTAGCCCGGACTTTCTGGCGTCGGACTATTGCTATGACAAGGAGATGGTGCGCGCCATGGCCCGGCACAACGCCGGGGAGGCAACTGTTATTCCGGTTATCCTGAGGCCGTGCGATTGGCACGCGGCACCCTTCGGCAAATTGATAGCAACCCCGACGGATGGGAAGGCCATCACCATCTGGCCGGATCGCGATCAGGCGTTTTTGGAGGTCGCGCGGGCGATCCGGAAGGCGGCCGAGAAAGTCAACGCCAAGGTCACGCCCCCGGCCGCGCCTGCGCCGACAGCGGGGATTTCACGACCGCCCAGCTTTTCATCGGAGCCTCGCCGGTCCAGCAACTTACGCCTGGCCAAGAGTTTCAGCGAACGCGATATGGACCAGTTCCGGGTCGAGACGTTTGAATACATGGCGAAGTTCTTCGAAGCGTCGCTTGCGGAGCTTTCCGCACGGAACAGCAGTGTCGAGGGCACCTTCCGCCGTGTCGATGCTAACCGCTTCACAGCCGTCATATACAAGAATGGCAAGGCAGAGGCGCGGTGTACGGTTTTCATGGGCGGGCTGATGTCCCGTAGTTCCATAAATTACATCCCGCAGGAAACGACGGAGAGCAATTCCTACAACGAAAGCATGTCCGTCGCGGCTGACGATCAGTCCATGTATTTGCGCGGCATGGGTATGGCACGCCTTATGGGTAATGGCAGTGATGTTGCCAAGCTCTCGCAGGAAGGCGCCTCAGAGTATTACTGGTCGCTCCTGATCGAAGCCCTACAGCGCAACAGGTGATCAATGACTATGCTGCCCCCTGACAAACTTGTGTCGGCGAATCTTGGCGACGCTAAAGAGCTTTCGGTTCTTATGCCGACTAACAAATGGGGGTTCCCTTTCCTTTTGGTGCCGTCTGGCGAGACAGTGTTGGCCGTAAGTCTGGGCGGGGAGCAAAAGTTTGCCTGCTTCGATGCAAAGGGAAACACGGCCTATCGAGGATTACTCATCACCGGTGTTGAACTTGTCCTCGATCCCGATAGCGCCTTTGACTTCAGCCGTCTCGATGGCAGACCGGGTGTGCTGGTACGGGATGGCGCCTTCCTTGCGATGAACCTCTTTCCCGAGGGGATGATGCGGATTGCCCAACTTGTGCCGCTCTTCGCTGGCTTGCCTGCTGGCTCTTCCGGTCTGCAAATTGGCTTCAATCATTGGCAAGTCACGATTGGTCAGGGTGTCGACAGACAGGTCCTGTTTGATATGGACCTAGTGCCGAAGGTCGAGGAATGATTCGCCCGGGATCATCCGGCGTGCATGAGAAGAAGGGTTGATCAGATGGCGTTGCTTGATCCGACTAAAATACTCCCGACCCGTTTCCTGGAGGCGAAGGTATTCTCGCTTTATATGCCTGCCGATCCGAACGGGCATCCCTACCTTGTTGCCACGGTCGAAGGAAAACCAATGGCCGTTGGACTCGCGGGCGACGAAAAATTCTATTTTTGGCCGATTGAGAAAGGGCCTGATGAAAACGGCTTCATCGTACCGGACATCAAAATCGGCGTGGACACTGGCGGCGCGTCGGAGCAGAGCCACATGTCAACTACGGGCTCAATTGTCCGTAAGGGTGATAAACTCGGCATATTGGCACGCCCTGGAGGCGGCATGTCGCAAAAGATTTTCATTCAGCTTTGCGACGAGTTGCCAGTCGGAAGCCAAGAGGTGAAAATCGCCTTTAGCAAGTGGGAAATCAGCTTGGGTGAAGGCACTGACAAGCAAGTCCTGTTCAAGTTCGACCTCGGCAAGCCAGCCTAGAACCGAAAGCACCGGCACCAGAACGCTACAAGCTGTAAATTACGGTGACATGATATCAAATGCGAGATTGCCATCCGCTCGCCCGTATCTGTATCTCCTCCAACCTCCCGCTTGACACCGCCCGCCAATCCCGCCATGACCCGCGGGCTCGCGCGGCAAGGTCCGACGGCCGGCGTGCGGATGTGGCGGAACTGGTAGACGCACTGGGTTTAGGTTCCAGCGCCGCAAGGCGTGGAGGTTCGAGTCCTCTCATCCGC
>FTDB01002544.1_pt1 | contig 18156 bp, 16 predicted proteins | sample 1639741 | NCBI WGS metagenome assembly FTDB01 (sample SAMEA3914869, study PRJEB12502) | metagenome | biome: forest; material: soil | place: USA | collected 2012-03-12 | depth 0.1 m | reverse complement strand
GCCGGCGAATACCTGGCGAAGCTGCACCTGGTCGGCGGCGATTTCCCGGAGATCCGCGTCAACTCGATGGGGCCGCACGTCTGGCCACAACTGATCGACCGCTGCGAGCCGAAAGCCTCGACCAATCCGCGCGCCGAAGCCATCCTGGAAGATTTCCGCGAGGAGCTTGAATTCCTGAACGCGCGCTGGCCGGCCGATCTGCCGAAAGGCGCCATTCATGCGGATTATTTCACCGACAATGTGCTGATGAGCGAGGCCGGCGAAGTCACCGGCGTCATCGACTATTATTATGCCTGCACCGACTTCTACGCCTATGACCTGGCGGTGTCGCTGAACGCCTGGGGCTTCACGCCGGGCGGCCAGCCCCTGCCCGAGATGATCCATGCCTTCGCCCGTGCCTACGCCGCCGTGCGGCCGTTAAGCGAGGCCGAAATCAACGCCCTGCCGCTGTTCGCGCGCGGCTCGGCGGTGCGCTTCACCCTGACCCGGCTCTACGATCTCCTGAACCACGATCCCGCCTGGGTGGTGAAGCCCAAGGACCCCGAAGCCTTCTATCGCCGCCTCGAATACCACCGCGCCATCGACAGAGGTCACGCTTATTTTTAGGCGTGACACCGGTGACGCGTTATCCTCGGCATGTTAAGCGTGTGAGGATATAACAGACCTTATCCCGGGGGGGATTCCATGCTCAGCAAACGTGACCTTCTGGCCGGCGGCGCCTCGCTGCTGGCCTTTTCCGCGACGCCCGTCCTCGCGCAGGAAAAGAAGAAATACATCGTCCAGATTCCGCTGACCTTCGACGCCGGCAAGCGGCCGCACGTCGACCTGTTCATCGGCCAGGACGGCCCCTACAACTTCCTGGTCGACACCGGCTCCTATGCCGGCATGATCCGCGAAGACCTGGCGAAAAAGCTCAAGCTCGGCACCAACGGTGTCGAAACCGGCCTCGACTTCGCCGGCAAGCCGTCACGCAACTACATCTATGCCGCCAAGGACGTGCTGATGGGCGGCATCTTCAAGCTGCCCAGCCTCGACCTGGTCGGCGAAGCGAAACTGCCCGCCTCGACCGGCGACGGCGTGCTGCCGGCCTCGATGCTGACGGCGCTGACGACCGAGCTCGATTTCGAGGCGGCGATGATCCGCTACTACATCAACGACGCGCCCCAGGACCTGACCGGATTCACCCGGCTCGACGCCATCTCCCAGGCCGACAGCGACGGCGGCGCCGAGAAGTTCTACGCCAATGTCACGCTGGACGGGCGCAAGCTGGTCTGCCTCGTCGACACCGGCGCCACGGGACGGCTGTTCCTGTCCGGCGCCTATGTCTCGGGCCACAACCTGTGGAACAAGTACGCCGACGCCGCAGAATCCGGCGCGGTTGGCGCCAATGGCGAAGGCGTCAAGACGCGCATCGTCAAGATCCCCAATTTCGAGTTCGGTGGCGTGCACTTCGACGAGGTGTGGGCGCAGCTCGGCGATCCAGGCGGCTTCGACACCCTGCTGGACCAGGGCATTGACGGCATCGTCGGCTGCGACATCATCAGCCAGTTCACCTTCGCCTTCGCCCCGCACCACGTCGCCTGGATCAAGCCCAACAAGTCGTTCTCGCCGCTGGCCGGGGCGCGGCCGATGGTGCGCCACAAGGCCGATGCCAGCCAGCCGGTCCTGCCCTTCCTGTATCGCGACGACCGCCGCATCCTCCTGGTCGCCAAGGCGGGCGACAAACCGCCCGTTGGCTGCCTGATCAACACCGGCGCGCTGAAAAGCGCCATCGCCCCCGCCGCGGCCCAGGCCTCGGGCCTTGCGGCGGTCGACGGCGGTTTCGACGGCAATGCGCTGGCCTTCCCCGGCGACTGGCACGCGTCGCACCTGGTCCTGGCGGCCAAGCCCGCCCTGGCCGGACGCCCGCTCGCCGTCGACCTGGGGCTCGACTTCCTGACGGCCCAGGCGTGCGGCATCGATTTCGACGTCAACGAGCTGACGCTGTTTCCGAACGGCGCGCCCGACCTGACGGGCTACAGCCTGTTCGCCGAGCGCAAGTCCGGCAGCGACAGCCGCTTCTACGTCACGGCGAAACTGGCCGGGGTGGATACGATCTGCCTGGTCGACACCAATGCCCAGGCGACGGTGACGCTGCTGCCGCACGCGGTCAAGGCGCGCAACCTGTGGGACGCCTTCCCCGACGCCGAACATCACAAGCTGGCGAACGGCGGCGAAACGCGCCTGGTGAAGATGACCGGCCTCGACGTCGCGGGCCTGCACCGCGACATGGTGCCGGTCCTGCTGCCCGATCCGGCCATGACCGACCCGAACCCGCCCTACGAGGCGGCGCTGGGCATGGGCTTCCTGCACCGCTGCAACTTTATCTTCACGCCGGACGGCAAGCTCTACGCCAAACCCAACGGCTTCTGGACCGCGGCATGATAGGCGCTCAGGCGCCGCGCAGGCCTGCGCGCCGACGGGCGCGGCGCGCGGTCGCGCTTGCCGAACGTTGAAGCGTTCGGAAATTCGCGATTTGCCAGGCGCTACAATCCGCCCGGCACCAGTTGCCCGCCGCCGGCCAGGGCGTAGGTCTTGTTGCCCAGTTGCGGATTGTGGCGGTGGTCGTAGGTCAAGGTATGGCCGTTGCCCGTGATGTTGGGCACGGTATCGCCGGCGATCGCCGCGTCGTTGAGCTTGCCGACATTGGTGTCGCCGGTCAGCACCCACTTGCTCGACGCGTCCATCTCGACATCGACATTGGACGTCGTCGCGCCGGTCAGCACCGACTCGTCGGCCAGCGACAGGGCGATGCTGCTGATGACGTCGGTGGCGAAATCGCCGGTCAGGGTCTGGTGGTGCGTGACCAGGTGGACCTCGCCGCCGTTGCGGCCCAGCGGGCCCCAGTGATCGGCCGCCGAGCGCACCAGCACACCACTGTCGCTTTGCAGGGCGACGTGGTCGAGCGTGATGTCGGCGTGCAGGTTGGTGACGTAGAAGGCGGCGCGGCGGGATTTCAGCGTGCCGCCCGTCATGGTCAGAGCGGTGCGGCGCAAGGGCACATCGTCACCCACCGCAGCGGCCGCGACGGCGGTATGCGTCGTCGGCGCCGAGGGGCCGCTCATGCCGGGATGCGGCGCCGGACCGGCCGGCGGCGCGCCAGGACCGGCGGGACGCTGCGGCGCATCACCGGCATAGAGGGCGGCGCCATAGCCGTTGGCGCTGAGGTGGGTGTCGGTCAGGGTCACCGACCGCGCCGCATCGGCCGCCAGGCCGTCGGCGTCCTTGGTCTCCGCGGTGACGCCGCTGGCTTCCAGCGTGCCGGCGACGAAGAAGGCGTTGGAGGCCGAGCCTTCGGTGGTGAGGTGGCCCCCGGTCAGGATCGCGCGGCTTTCCGGCGTCTGCACGGCGACGGCGGTTGAGCGGTCGGCCGTGGTCGCCACGGTGACGCCGTCGCCCGCGACGCTGCCGCCCGCTGACGCTTCGATGCCGAAGGCGTCGGCGGCATGGGTGGCGACGTCGACATTCTTCAGACCGATCTTCGAGCCGGGGTCGGCGACGAAGACGGCGTTGGCGCCCTTGCCTGTCGTCGAGATATGGCCGCCGGTGACGATGACCAGTCCCTGGCTGCCGACCAGCAGGGCCGAATCGAGACCGCTGTCGCGGCCGTCGGAGAGCAACGAGACATCGCCGGCGCCGCTGAGGTCGACGCCGTCCAGGCTGAGCTGGCCGTTGCGTTCGACATAGACGGCGGACAGGTCAGGCTTGGTCGCGGCAACCGTGGCGTGGGTCAGCCCCTTCGACTGGCCGGAGACGATGAGCAGGCCGGTCAGGCGCATGGAGACGGGCACATCGGCCGGCGCGTGCATGGCGTTCACCGGCGCGGATGAGGTCTGGGCCGGCTTCTGTCCCTGGCCCTGGCCGCCGCGGCGATGACCGCCGCCGCCGCCCCGGCCGCCGCCCATGCCGCCACCACCCATGCCGCCCCCCATACCACCTCCGCCCATACCGCCTCCCATGCCGCCCATATCATCCTGAGCAAAGGCGGGCGCGGCCGTGACGACGGCGGCGGTGATCAAAAGAAGGGTGGAAAGACGCATGTTCGGGGCCCCTGACGTTCAGGCTGGGCTAGCAGCCTTTCGCGGCGTAAGTATGCGGCCTTTGTATCAGACCTGACACGCGATTTTCGCATGCTATTTTTTGCGCCGCCGCCGGTGACGGCCGCTACAACGCATGGTAAGCGTGACCGCGTCAAAGGGGGGGAAGCCAATGATCGATCGCCGTCTGTTCTGTGGCGCGCTGGGCGCCACGACTCTGGGCGCCACCCTGCTGGGTGCGTCGGCCCTCCTTCCGGCCGCCGCGCAGGCCCAGTCGAAGGTCGTCACCATCCCGATCACGCCGGCCTCCTTCGGCGCGCCGACGATCCAGGTCACCATCGCCGGCCAGGGTCCCTTCACCTTCGCGCTGGACACCGGCGCTTCGTTCGCCATCATCTCGCCCGCCGTGGCGCGCCAGCTCAAGCTGATCGGCACGCGCGACATGATGATCGGCAGCCTGAAGGGCCGCAATATCGCCCGCGTCTACACGGTCAAGGAGATCATCCTGGGCGGCGCGATCCGCGTGCCGGAATTCGAAATGGCTGCGGTCGACGAATATGGCCTGCCCGGCCTGGACGGCATATTGCCGGCCAGCTTTCTGACCCTGCTGCCGTGCCAGCTCGACTTCGGCGCCCGCGAACTGCGCTACTATCTCGGCAATGCACGCATGGACCTGGACGGCTTCCACGAGGTCGACTCGTTCTTCCACTCGGACAACCCCCAGGACCTGCAGAAGATCTATATCGAGGTCTACCTGACCGGCGAAAAGCTGCTGTGCTGCCTCGACACCGCCGCGTCGCAGGCCCTGGTCATCAATGCCGATGCGGTGAACAAGCACAAATGGTGGGACGCCTTCCCGGACTTCCGCGAGTCCTCGAGCATCGGCGTCAACGGCGCCCCGCTGAAGACGCGCATCGCCATCGCGCGCGACGTCACGGTGGGCGGCCTGCCCCTGCCGGCCGTGCCGGTCGTGCTGTCCGACCCCGGCGACCGCCAAGCCAAGGGCATGCCCTATGACGGGCTGATCGGCATTCCGTTCATCAGCCACTTCACCCTGGCCTTCGATCCGAAGAAATATCTGTACGTCAAGCCGAGAGTGGCGACGCCCGCCGCCGGCTAAGCTTTTATCGAGGGGGATAAGATGATTTCACGACGCGGTCTGATGGCCGGGCTCAGCCTGGCCGCCGTGCCGGGCCTGGCCCGGGCGGACGACGCCCCGGCCGTGCCGGTACGCGTTCCGGTGACCTTTACCGCCGGCGGCACGCCGCTGCTTCAGGTGGCGATCAACGGCCAGGGGCCGTTTTCCTTCGTCATCGATACCGGCGCGGAGGCCAGCGCCATCCGTCAGAGCCTGGTCGAACCGCTGAAGCTGCACTTCGTCAACGGCATGACCGTCGGCGGGGTGGGCGGCGAGGACATCGCCGGCCTGTACACGGCCGACGAGGTGGTGTTCGGCGGCGCGCTGCGGCAGAGCAAGGTCTTCTTCCAGGGCCTGACGCATTTCAACGCCCATGACGGCCTGATCGCCGCGGGCTTCCTGACCACCTTCCCGTCCGAGCTCGACTACGGCCGCTCCGAAGTGCGTATCTATCCCAAGGGCCAGCCCGACATGACCGGCTACATCCCGGTCAGGTCGCAGGTGCAGAACTGGGACGGGCTGCATGCGCCGCGCATCTTCTGCGACCTGACGATCGACGGCATCGCCGTCAAGGCGCTGGTCGACACCGGCGCCGATACCGAGCTTCTGCTGTACGGCTCGGTCGTCAAGGCCAACAACCTGTGGGACCGGTACAAGACCTTCCGGCTGTCGTCCGGCGTCGGCGTCACCGGGGCCCGGGTGCCGACGCGCGTCGTCACCATGCCCGACCTGCGCATGGGCGACCTGCACGCCGGCAGCGTCAACGTCACCCTGTTCGATCCGCGCGACTACGAAGGCGATGCGCACAACGCCATCATCGGCTCGCGCTTCCTGAGCAATTTCAGTATGATGGTGACCAAGGCCGGCAAGATCGCCCTGCGCCCGAACGCGGACAGCCTGGCGCCGAAGGGGTAGATCCGGCCGCCGGTCCACCCCACGGTCCCCCCGACCAGTGGGGAGAATAAATTGAAGAACGCTTGTTTATCGTTCCTCCCCGCTCGTCGGGGAGGGGGACCGCGAGCCGGCACAACTGGTCGTATCGGTAAAAATGGCTCGGGGTGGTGGGGTGGACCGGCGGCGGTAATTTAAGCCGTAAAGTCCGTCACCACCTGCACGGCCGCGTCGTCGTCATTGGCGATCTCTCGGATGGTTTCCTTCAGGCCGTGCAGCTTCTGGATCGCTTCCGGCACCTCCGGCGTGAAGCCCAGGGCCTTGCCGACGAAGTCCGGGAACTTGGCCGGATGGGCGGTGGCCAGCACGATCTGCGGCTTGCCCGAACGGCGCTCCAGCGCCGCCGCCAGGGCCACGGCGGTGTGTGGGCAGATCACCTGGCCATAGGCGTCCCAGGCGTGGCGGATGGCCTCGGCCGTTTTCGTCTCGTCGATCGACGAGGCCGAGACCTCGGCGCGCAGGGCGTATTGCAGGTCCGCCGAGACGTCGGCCGCGCCGATGGCGCCATAGGTCTCGAAAAAGGCCTTAGTCGTTGCGGCGTCGCGGCCCGACGCTTCGAACACCAGCCGTTCGAAGTTCGACGGCGCCTGGACGTCCATGCTGACCGAAGCGGTTTCGACCGCCGGACGGCGGACATAGCGGCCGTCGTTGATGACCTCGGCCAGGGCGTCGTTGCTGTTCACCGCGGCGTGCAGGTGGCCGACATTGCCGCCGATGCGGCGTCCGGCCCAGCCGGCGAAGGCGTCACCGAAATTGCCGGTCGGCACGACGAATTCCGGATGGCGCGCCCCCGACGCGGCCGCGGCCGCCAGGTAGTAGGGCACCTGGCCCAGCAGGCGGCCCCAGTTGATCGAATTGACGCTGCTGATCAGGCCGCGCTCCTTCAGGCCCGCGTGGCCCAGCAGGCGCTTGACGATACGCTGGCAATCATCGAAATCGCCGGCGACGCCGATGTTCAGCACATTGTCGGCCTCGACGGTCGTCATCTGCAGGCGCTGCACCGGCGACACCCGGCCCAGCGGGTGGAAGACCACCAGGCGCACGCGCTCCGAACCCGCGAAGGCGCGCACGGCGGCCGCGCCCGTATCGCCCGAGGTCGCGGTGACCAGGGTCAGGGTCTGGTTGGTCTGGGCCAGCGCCGCGTCGGTCAGCGGCGCCATCATCTGCATGGCCATGTCCTTGAAGGCCAGGGTCGGACCGTGCCACAGTTCCAGCAGCCACAGGTCGTCATCCAGTTGCGTCAGCGGCACCTGACCATCGCGTAAAAACGCCGCCTTGGTGCGTTCGGCCGCCCGCTTCACGGCGTCCGCGCCCAGCCCGTCAACGCCGAACAGGTTGAGCAGCTTTTCGGTCAGCGCGCCGTAGTCGCCCGAGGCGGCGGCGTTGAGGTCGAAATCGGGCGTGGGCCAGGCCGCCGGCACGTACAGTCCGCCGTCGGGCGCCAGTCCGTCGAGCAGGGCCCCGGCGAAGGTCTTGTCGCCAACGAAACCGCGTGTGCCTATATAGTTCATTTCGTTACCATTTCTGCCGCTTGCGCGTTTAACTTGGTCGCGCACTTTAACCGAAAAGTGGCATCCACTTTATCGGATTGCGCTCCGAGGCCCCAGGCCCTACAAGCGCGCCCTATCATCTTACGCCGTGCCGGAAAAGAGCCCGATGCCGCCCGCCGCCGAAAAAACCCTGCTGCCCGAAGCCCTGGGCCACGCGCGACGCATCACCGTCAAGGTGGGCTCGGCCCTGGTCGTCGACGCGGCCAGCGGCACGGCCAATGCCGCCTGGCTGGAAGGGCTGGCGCGCGACGTCGCCGCCCTGATGGCGGAAGGCCGCACCGTCATGGTGGTGTCGTCGGGCGCCGGGGCGCTGGGCCGCCGTCACCTCGGCCTGACCGGCAAGCGTTTGAAACTGGACGAGAAACAGGCCGCCGCCGCCGCCGGCCAGCCGCGCCTGATGGCCGCCTGGGACCAGGCCTTCGCGGCGGTGGGGCTGAAGACCGCCCAGGTGCTGCTGACGCGCGAGGACACCGAAAAGCGCCGACGCTGGCTGAACGCGCGCGCCACCATCGAGACCCTGTTTTCCCTGGGCTGCGTGCCGATCGTCAACGAGAACGACACGGTGGTCACCGAAGAGATCCGCTACGGCGACAATGACCGCCTGGCGGCGCGCGCCGCGCAACTGGTGCGCTCCGAGGCGCTGATCCTGCTGTCCGACGTCGACGGGCTGTATACGGCCGATCCGCGCAAGGATGCCTCGGCCACCCATATCCCGCTGGTCGAAAAGCTCGACGCCACGATCGAGGCCATGGCCGGCGGCGCCAATGCCCAGGCCGGCGTCGGCACCGGCGGCATGGCGACCAAGATCGCCGCCGCCAAGATCGCGGGATCGGCCGGCTGCGCCACGGTCATCGCCTTCGGCGCGGTGATGTGGCCCCTATCTAACCTGGAGCGCTTCACCCTGATCCGGCCCCAGGCCTCGCTGGGCGCGGCCTACAAGGCGTGGATCGCCGGCACGGTCGTCCCGGCCGGCAAGCTGATGCTCGACGAAGGCGCGGTGCGCGCGCTGCATAACGGCAAGTCGCTGCTGCCGTCCGGGATCGTCGAGGTCGTGGGCAGCTTCGACAAGGGCGACAGCGTCTCGGTGCTGGCCCCGTCGGGTGCCGAAATCGCGCGCGGCATCGTCAGCTACAGCGCCGACGACATCCGCCACATCCGCGGCCGCACCAGCAAAGACATCGAGAGTATTCTGGGCTATACCTCGGGCGACGAGGTCATCCACCGCGACGACATGGCGGTGGGCTAATTCTTTTCGGAGCCGGCCGCCTATGGTCTCCCTGATATTCGCGGTCATCCTGGCACCGGCGGCGCTGGGCTTTTATGGCCTCGCCGGGCTGCAAGGCCGGCCACGGTGGATCCTTCTGACGGGGCTGATCGGCCTTCCCGTCGCGGCATTGGTATGGCTGTTTTCGCCGGCCTATCCCCACCCGGCGCCCGTCCAGCCGCCGCTGCCGGACGCCGGCGCGGGCAGCGGGTTTCTGTTCATCGGCGCCATCCTGATGCTGGCCAGCGCCGCCGCGGGCATGTTTCTGGGCGCTGTCGTCAACGGCGGCCGCGCGGAAATCCAGCGCGCCAGAGCGATGAAAGTATTGTCTCAATGAATGATCTTGCCGTCCTTCTGGTCCTGGGCCTGCCGCCGGCCGCCATCGTCTTTCTCGCCCTGATCTGGGCGAAGGGCCCGGTGCGGCTGATCCTGACGGGCGTGGTCTTCGCGATTCCACTGCTGATCATGACCTGGTTGCTGGCGACGCCGGCGCATTCAGGCGACGGCTTCGCCCGGCTGGGCTTCCTGACCCTGGCGATCATTCTGATGGGCGGCGCGATCACCGGCGCGGTGCTGGGCGGGATCGTCATCGGGCTCAGGCATCTGAAGCGCCGGCAAGCGTCGTGAACACCTGCCCCCACCACCGCATCTAGACGACGTCGCCGTCGTGCGGTCCCCCTCCCCGTGAGCGGCACAAGCGGTTCGAACATCCTGATGCGAACGGGGAGGGGGACCGCGCCCGAAGGGCGGGGTGGTGGGGGCAATGTCCCACCACCCGACACAACATAATTTCCCATGAAACCGTCGCAATTCCTTGGCTTTGCGCTATATAGCGCCTGACACCCGAGGATACCGACGATGGACGACCAAAGCCGCCTTTCGCTGACCGACCTGATGACCGGCATGGCTCAAAAAGCCAGGCTGGGCGCCGAAGCCCTGCGCCTGGCCGGGCCGGACGTCCGCACGAAGGCCATCGTCGAGGCCGCCAGGGCCATCCGCGCCCGCCAGGACCAGATCCTCGAAGCCAATACCGCCGATCAAAAGGCCGCCGAAGCCAAGGGACTGACGCCGGCGATGATCGAACGCCTGATCCTCAACCCGGCCCGCGTCGAGGCCATGGCCAAGGGTCTTGAGGAAGTGGCCGCCCTGCCCGACCCCGTCGGCCGCGAACTGGCGCGCTGGACGCGACCCAACGGGCTCGACATCGCCCGCGTGTCGACGCCGATCGGCGTCATCGCCATCATCTACGAAAGCCGGCCGAACGTCACCGCCGACGCCGCCGCCCTGTGCATCCGGTCAAGCAACGCCGCCATCCTGCGCACCGGCTCGGAAGCGCTGCAATCGGCCCTGGCCATCTATGCCGCGTTCGAGGACGGTTTCCGCGCCGCCGGCCTGCCCGAATATTGTGTGCAACTGGTGCCGACCTCCGACCGCGACGCGGTGGGCCTGATCCTGGGCGGCCTCGACAAGGCGATCAACCTGATCATTCCGCGCGGCGGCCGTTCGCTGGTCGAGCGCGTGCAACGGGAGGCGCGCGCGCCCGTCCTGGCCCACCTCGAAGGGCTGAACCACACCTATGTCCATGCCGCCGCCGATCCGGTGAAGGCGGTCGAGGTCACGGTCAATGCCAAGATGCGTCGCGTGTCGGTGTGCGGCGCGACGGAAACCCTGCTGATCGACCGCGCCGTGGCGCCCACGCTCTTGCCGAAGATCGCCGAGGCCCTGACAGCCCTTGGCTGCGAACTGCGCGGCGACGACGAAGCCCGCGCCATCGTGGCCATGACCGCGGCGACCGAAGAAGACTGGACCACCGAATACCTGCTGCCCATCCTGGCGGTAAAGGTCGTGGCCGACGAGGCCGCGGCGATCGAACACATCCGCACCTACGGTTCGGGCCACACCGAGGCGATCATCACCGAGGACGCGAAAGCCGCCGAGACCTTCCTCAACGAGGTCGACAGCGCCATCGTCATCTGGAACGCCTCGACGCAATATGCCGACGGCGGCGAGTTCGGCCTGGGCGCGGAGATCGGCATCTCGACCGACCGCCTGCACGCCCGCGGCCCGGTCGGCGCCGAGCAATTGACGACGTTCAAATACGTCGTGCGCGGCGACGGCCAGACCCGGCCTTAGGACGATTTTTTAGCCCCCGGAAAACACGGAAAGCACGGACCTTAGGATAGCCTCATAACATCGGAAATATTCTTGCCAGGCGCGCCCGCGCCGAACGGCAAGAATAGTCCGATGTCCGTGCTTTCCGTGGCTAAAAAATTTGTCTTCCCAGGCGGCTCGCATTCGATTTGCACCTTGCAAACAAAGACGCCAGAAGCCTAGGTGAAGATAGTTAGTTTCATACGAGAATATCTATGACCATCACTATCAGTGCGGACTTCGACGGCGGCAATATCGAGGTGTTGGGCGGCGCGGACGGCCGCTTCGACCTGGCGATCCGCCCGGACGGCAAGGCCGCCTTCTATCAGTGGTTCTATTTCCGCGTCGACGGCGCGGCCGGCACGCCGCTGGAACTGCGCCTGACCAATGCCGCGGGCTCGGCCTATCCCGGCGGCTGGCCGGGCTACAAGGCGCGCGTCAGCGGCGACAATGCCGACTGGACCTGCGCCGACACAACCTATGCCGACGGCGTGCTGACGCTCCGCCACACGCCGCAGACCGACAGCGTCTGGTTCGCCTATTTCGCGCCCTTCTCCAGCGAGCGCCACGCCGCCCTGGTGACTCAGTACGCCGCCGTAGCCCGCCACGATGTCCTGGGCCACTCGCTCGACGGCCGACCGATCGACCGCCTGCGCTTCGGCTCGGGCGACCTGCAAGTCTGGCTCTATGCCCGCCAGCATCCCGGCGAAACCATGGCCGAATGGTGGATGGAAGGCGCGCTCGCCTGGCTGGCGGGCCCGCAAGCCGCCGACCTTCTGGCTGCCGCCACGGTCCACGTCGTGCCCAACATGAACCCGGACGGCAGCGCGCGCGGCCATTTGCGCACCAATGCCGCCGGCGTCGACCTCAATCGCGAATGGGCAGGTCCCACAGCCGAACGCAGCCCGGAAATCCTCTGCGTGCTCAATGCGATGACGGACAGCGGTGTCGACTTCGCCATGGACGTCCACGGCGACGAAGCCATCCCGCACGTCTTCATCGCCGGCTTCGACGGCATCCCGTCCCTGACCGAGCGCCAGGCGACGCTGTACCGCATCTATACCGAGAGCCTGGACCTGAAGACGCCGGACTTCCAGCGCACCCACGGCTACCCCATCGCCGCGCCTGGCCGCGCCAACCTGGCCATGTCGACGGCGGCTCTGGCCGAACGTTTCGGCGCGGTGTCGATGACGCTGGAAATGCCGTTCAAGGACCACGACGACGCACCGGACCCTGTGCACGCCTGGTCGCCCGACCGCTCGCGCAAGCTGGGCGAGGACTGCCTTTCGGTGCTTGCCAGTATGCTTGAGGATTTCGTGGGGCAGTAGGTTTTTAACCACGGAAGACACGGAAAAACACGGACTTCAGGTTCCCTTGGATCGCGCTGAGCGCATTCCAAATCAAAGTCTGCTTCGCAGTCGGAGACCTCCCGGAAGTCCGTGCCGTCCGTGTTTTCCGTGGTTAAATTTTTACCCGCCCGGTCGAAATGCCAGTCCGGCCTTGAAATTCTCGCCGATACGGTGGGCGCGGATCATGAAATAGTCGACCGCCGCCTCGCCCGGCGCGATGTCGCGCAGCGTTTCTTCGAACAGCATCAGCCAGTCGCCGAAATGCGCCGGCTCGATCGTCGGCAGCCGCAGATGCACCTGCATCGGCCGGCCGCTATAGGTGCCGGCGTTCAGCGCCACCGACGCCCAGAACTGTTTCAATTTCGCCAGGTGTTCCGGCCAGTCCTCGACCGCTGCATTGAAGATCGGCCCCAGCCGCTCATGCCGGCGGACGCGGGCATAGAAGTCCTCGACCAGGCGCGAAATGAACGCCTCGTCGATGCCGATGGCGGCCGCCTCTTCGCGGATCTTTTGTCGGGCAGCGGCGGCGTGGTCGGAGGTCATGTGGCGCTTATACCGCACCGCACACGCCATGGCCATGCGGCCGATGGGCGCACATTGTTTCCTTACTTGGCGAAGGCTAGCGATCCTCCGAATACGGAGAAACCGTCATGCCTGCCCACGCCCCTTCGCCACTGCACAAATTGTTTTCTTATCTCGGGAAACCTAGCCTTGGTGATTCGCCGAAACGGAGAATTTCCATGCGCCATTTCGTTCCCTTCCCGGGCCACAGCACCGCGTTCGAGGTCGATGCCGACTACCTCGAAGGCCCCGGCTGCGCCTGCATCCTGTGCCGTCCGCACGGCTCGCTTCTGTCCTTCGTGTCACGCGACCATCTCGACGTCACGGGCGGCCATCCGGTCAACCGCTTCAACCGCCAGCGCCTGAACCACCAGTTCACCGCCGTTCAGGAAAGCGAAGCCGCCTGGGTGCCGGCGCCCAAGGTCGAACGCCTGCAATACAAGCGCCGCGCCTCCTGAGGCTTTTGGGCCAGTTAGGTTCACTAAAGCGATCATCCATAAACCATCGCTTTATATTGCGGGCGCTAAATCCTACATAGAGGACGTTTTTCGCCACCTGTGTAGCCTGCGATGTTAGCCCTGCCCCTTTCCTGGCCGTTGCGCGATCGGACCGTCGTCCTGATCGGTGACGGGCCGTGGCTGGAGCGCAAGCGCGCCCTGTTCGCCCGTACGCCGGCAACGCTCCTGGTCTTCGAGGTGAAGGCCCTGGATGGGGGCCGCTGGCCCGACGCCGCCGACCTGGCCCAGGCCTCGCTGATCGTCGTGGCGTTCGAGGACCGCGCCCTGGCCGAACGCGGCGCCGCCCTGGCGCGCACGGTCAATGCCCCGCTCAACGTCGTCGACTATCCCGACCTCAGCGACTTCCACGTCCCGGCGATCATCGATCGCGGCCCACTCAGCATCGGTGTGGCCACGGGTGGCGTCGCCCCGGTGCTGGCCCGCGAGACGCGTACCAAGATCGAAGCCGCCATCCCGCCGTCGGACGCTTACCTGGCCGAATTCGCCCTGGCCCTGAGCCCGGCCCTGCGCGCGCAGATCAGGAATGTCGACGAGCGCCGCCGCGCCTGGGAAGACCTGCTGAAATCCCCCGCCGCCGAGCTGGCGCGCCAGGGTAAGGTCACCGAGGCTGTCGCGTTGGCGCAATCACAAACCCACACCTCGCGTCATGGCATCGTCCATCTCGTCGGCGCCGGCCCGGGCGATCCCGAACTGCTGACGCTGAAGGCGCTGCGCCTGCTGGGCGAAGCCGACGTCATCGTCTACGACCGCCTGGTCGGCGACGGCATTCTCGACCTGGCCCGCCGCGACGCCGACCGTTTCTACGTCGGCAAGGAACGCAGCAACCACTCCGTGCCGCAGGACCAGATCCACGATCTGCTGGTCGAACAGGCCCGGCTGGGCAAGCGCGTCGTGCGCCTGAAAGGCGGCGATCCGTTCGTCTTCGGCCGCGGCGGCGAAGAGGTCGAGGCGCTGCGCGCCGCCGGCATCGAGGTCCACGTCACCCCGGGCATCACCGCCGCGCTGGGGTGCGCCGCCTCGTCCGGCGTGCCGCTGACCCACCGCGACCACGCCCAGAGCGTCACCTTCATCACCGGCCATTCCAAGGACGGCGATCATTCCAATCCGCTGATGCTGGACTGGTCGGCCCTGTCGGCGCCGCACCATACGCTGGTCGTCTATATGGGCGTAGCCACGGCGCGCGAGATCGCGACCAAGCTGACGCGCCACGGCCGCGATCCGCAAACCCCGGTGCTGGTCATCGAAAATGGCACGCGCCCCGATGAAGTGCGCACCCCGGCGACGCTCGCCACGCTTGAACACACCATCGCCGCGCGCACATCCAAAGCCCCGGCCCTGCTGATTATCGGCGAAGTCGTCTCGCTCTACCGCAGCGACGTCAGCGCCTTCCTGGAGACTGTTGCATGAAATTGCTCACCGCCAATCGCCTGAGCGACGGTGTCGTCCTGTGGTACGCCGAAAACGGCTGGGTCGAGGATGGCGCACAGGCCGCCCGTATCGACGACGCCGAAGCCGAGGCCCTGCAAAAGACCTGGGCGGCGCGCGAAACCGAGGTCGTCGCGCCCTACCTGATCCCGCTCACCGACGCCGGCCAGCCGGTGCAGCGCGAGCACGTGCGCGAATTCGTCCGCGCCAATGGGCCCACCGCCGGCCAGACCGCCTTCGACACCGCCAAGTCTTTCCATCGTTCCGAAATCTTCGAATAGGCCTGCCATGTACGTTTACGACGATTTCGACCGCGCCTTCATCGCCGACCGCAACCGCGAGTTCGCCGACCAGGTCCAGCGCCGCCTGTCCGGTGAGATCACCGAGGATCAGTTCAAGCCGCTGCGCCTGATGAACGGCCTGTACCTGCAACTGCACGCCTACATGCTGCGCGTCGCCGTGCCCTATGGCGTTCTGTCGGCCCGCCAGATGCGCAAGTTCGCCCATATCGCGCGCACCTATGACCGCGACTTCGGCCACTTCACGACGCGCCAGAACATCCAGTTCAACTGGATCAAGCTGGCCGACACGCCGAAGATCCTGGAAGAGCTGGCCGAGGTCGAGATGCACGCCCTGCAGACCTCGGGCAACTGCATCCGCAACACCACGACCGATCAGTTCGCCGGCGCCGCCAGGGACGAAGTCGCCGATCCGCGTCCGTGGGCCGAAATCATCCGCCAATGGTCGTCGAACCACCCGGAATTCACCTTCCTGCCGCGCAAGTTCAAGATCGCCATCACCGGCGCCTTCAAGGACCGGGCGGCGATCCGCGTCCACGACATCGGCCTGCACCTCAAGCCCTCGGGCTTCGACGTGCACGTCGGCGGCGGCATGGGCCGCACGCCCTACCTCGGCCCGCTGGTCAAGAGCGGCCTGAACCCCGAGAACCTGCTCAGCTACCTCGAAGCCTGCCTGCGCGTCTATAACCGCTACGGCCGCCGCGACAACATCTACAAGGCGCGCATCAAGATCCTGGTCTCGGCGCTGGGCGTCGAGGAATATAGCCGCCAGGTCGAGGAAGAATGGGCGCGCATGGACAAGTCCAAGGTCGACGCGCCTTTGGCCGCCGTCGATCATTTCAAGTCCTTCTTCCCCGATCCGGCCTTCAAGGCAGGCTTCGACGCCGACGCGCTCGATCGTGCCAAGACGGCCGACGGCGCCTTCGCGCGCTGGGTGCGCAACAACACCCATCCGCACCGCCGCGACGACCATGTCAGCGTCACCATCTCGCTGAAGCCCGTTGGCCTGCCGCCGGGCGACGCCTCGTCCGCGCAGATGGACGTCATGGCCGATGCCGCCGAGGCCTATGGTTACAACGAACTGCGCGTGACGCACGAGCAGAACATCGTCCTGCCGCACGTCGCCAGGGGTGACCTCTACGACCTGTACCGCAAGCTCGACGCGGCGAATCTCGCGACCGCCAATGTCGGCAAGATCACCGACATGATCGCCTGCCCAGGCCTCGACTACTGCTCGCTGGCCAATGCGCGTTCGATCCCGCTGGCCCAGGACATCTCGCAGCGCTTCGAGGATGCCCAACTGACCGACAAGATCGGCGACCTGCAGATCAAGATCTCGGGCTGCATCAATGCCTGCGGCCATCACCATGTCGGCCATATCGGCATACTGGGCGTCGACAAGCAGGGCGTGGAATTCTACCAGATCCTGCTGGGCGGCCGCGCCGACGAGAACGCCGCGCTCGGCGTCATCACCGGCAAGGGCCTGCCCGCCGAGGCCGTGCCCGCCGCCATCGAACGCGTCGTGCGCCTCTATCTTGAGCTGCGCACATCGGACAGCGAACGTTTCATCGATACCGTGACGCGCCTGGGGCGCGAGACCTTTGCCGAGGCCCTGCATGAGCCAGCCTAATTCCAGCTTTCCCCCCGCCCTGGTGACGCGCGACGGCGCCGTCCTGCCCGACGGCTGGCAGTTGCTCAACGACGCCGACACGGTGACCGGCGACGGTCCCTACGTGCTGGGCTTCGACCGGGCGCTGCGTGAGCTCGACGGGCTGAACGACACCTACGGCGTGCGTATCCAGCCGGCCGACGACGTGCGCCTGCTCGAACCCTTCCTCGACAAGATTGCCCTGGTCGAGGTCGCCTTCCCCGGCTATCGCGACGGCCGCGGCTATTCGACCGCGCGTATCCTGCGCGAAGACCTCGGCTATACCGGCATCATCCGCGCCGTCGGCGACGTGCTGCGCGACCAGCTGCACCACATGCTGCGCTGCGGCTTCGACGAATTCGTCGTCAAGGATCGCGATCCGGCCGAGGCCATCGCCCAGGCGTCCAAGCGTTTCTCCGTCGCCTATCAGGGCGCGGCCGATGGTCAGTCGCCGGTGTGGCAACGCCGGCTGAACGGGGAGCACGTCACATCATGACCGTCCTCATCGATATCGCCCGCGACGCGCAACGGTCCGACAACGGCCAGCGCGCCGCGGAGCTGAGCGCGCAATACGAAGGCAAGACGCCGCAGGAGATCCTGCGCGACGCCATTCGCAACCAGTTCCTGGGCGATATCACCCTGTCGTCGTCGTTCGGCGCCGACTCGGCCGTCCTGCTGCACATGGTCTCCGAGATCGCGCCCGACCTGCCGGTGCTGTTCCTCGACACCGACCGTCACTTCTTCCAGACGCTGCAATACCGTGACGAACTGGCCAAGCGCTTCGGCCTGACCAACGTCGTCAACCTGAAGGCCGACGCCGGGGAAGCCGCGAACGAGGACGCCAAGAACACACTGTGGCGGACCAATCCGGACCAGTGCTGCGACCTGCGCAAGGTGCGGCCGCTGAACCGGCTGATGGAAGGCTACGGCGCCTGGATTTCCGGCCGCAAGCGCCACCAGGCCAAGACGCGCGCCAACCTGCCCATCGTCGAATGGGACGGCAAGCATTTCAAGGTCAACCCGCTGGCGGCGTGGACGCAGGCGGACCTGGACGCCTATTTCGCGGCGCACGACCTGCCGCCGCATCCGCTGGTCGAACAGGGCTTTCCGTCGATCGGCTGCTTCACCTGCACCAAGCCGGTGGAACAGGGCGCCGACGCCCGCTCCGGCCGCTGGGCCGACAGCGAAAAGGTCGAATGCGGCATCCACAACCCGATCTACGGCGG
>FTDB01000502.1_pt1 | contig 18507 bp, 13 predicted proteins | sample 1639741 | NCBI WGS metagenome assembly FTDB01 (sample SAMEA3914869, study PRJEB12502) | metagenome | biome: forest; material: soil | place: USA | collected 2012-03-12 | depth 0.1 m | reverse complement strand
GGGTCAGGTCGCGCGCCTTGCGGGCGGCTTCGCGGGCCGAGGCCGCCTCGACGATCTTGGCGACGATCTGCTTGGCTTCGGAGGGGTTTTCCTCGAACCATTGCGACAGCTTGTCATAGACCAGGCCTTCGACGGCCGGGCGGACTTCCGACGAGACCAGCTTGTCCTTGGTCTGCGACGAGAACTTGGGGTCGGGCACCTTGACCGACAGCACGCAGGTCAGGCCTTCGCGGGCGTCTTCGCCGGAAATGCTGATCTTCTCGCGCTTGGCCGCGCCCGACGATTCCATGTACTGCGTCATCACGCGGGTGAGCGCGCCGCGGAAGGCCGCCAGGTGGGTGCCGCCGTCGCGCTGCGGGATGTTGTTGGTAAAGCACAGCATGGTCTCGTGGTAGCTGTCGTTCCACTGCATGGCCATGTCGACCTCGACCTTTTCGCGCACGCCGCGCACGGCCAAAGGCGCCTTCAGGATCGCGGTCTTGGCCTTGTCGAGATGCTTGACGAACTCGACCACGCCGCCGTCGTAATGCAGGATGATCTCATAGGGTTCGGCCTCGCGCAGGTCGGCGAAGCGGATATGGACGCCGGAGTTGAGGAAGGCCAGTTCGCGCAGGCGGTGTTCCAGCGTCTTGCGGTCGAAATCGATGAAGCTGAACGTGCCGTGATCGGGTGAGGTGCGCAAGGAGGGGAAGAAGGTGACGTCGGTGCCGGTATAGTCGCTGCCGTCATCGCGCTTGGGCGCGTCGCCGGTGACTTTCAGCGGGCTGACCGTATCGCCGCGTTCGAAGCGGACCTTGTGCTGCTTGCCCTGGCGATAGATGGTCAGGTCGAGAAAGTCGCTGAGCGCATTGACGACGGAAACGCCGACGCCATGCAGGCCACCGGAGACCTTGTAGCTGTTCTGGTCGAACTTGCCGCCGGCGTGCAGCTCGGTCATGATGACTTCGGCCGCCGAAACGCCCTCGCCTTCATGGATATCGACCGGGATGCCGCGGCCGTCGTCGGTGACGGTGCACGAACCGTCCGGATTGAGGATGACCCCGACCTTGGTGGCATGGCCGGCCAGCACCTCGTCGATGGCGTTGTCGACGACTTCGTAGACCATGTGATGCAGGCCGGAACCGTCGTCGGTGTCGCCGATATACATGCCGGGACGCTTGCGGACGGCATCGAGACCCTTCAGTACCTTGATCGAATCAGCACCGTATTCGGACTGGCCGTTGGCATCCAGTCCGTCGTGGGTCTCTTCGGGGGAATCGGTCATGAAAGGCCTTCGATTTACTCTATGAAATCAATGAATTGTCCAGCCTCTACGCGGACGCCGAGCGCGCGATCCCTGAGGCCGTCGAACAGGCCCAGATCGGTGCCCGTAAACAAGGTTTGTAGCCCCAAAGCATGGGTCTCGTCAAACAATGCGTGCCGTCGCAAGGGGTCGAGATGGGCCGCCACTTCGTCGAGCAGAAGGATCGGTTTGCCAGGGGATAGCCGCGCGCCCTGGGCCAGGATGATGTTGAGGAGAAGCGCCTTCTGCTCGCCGGTCGAACAGTCGGCGGCGGGGCGATTTTTGTCGCGATGGACGACGCTCAGGTCCATGCGGTGCGGGCCGTAGAGCGATCGGCCGGCGGCGGCGTCACGGGCGCGGGCGCGGCGGAACCCTTCCCCAAGGTCGTCGCCGGCGTGATCGAGGGTGAGCCTCAAGTCGGCTTTGGGGAAGGCGCCCTGGTGGCGGTCGATTTCGTCCTGCAGGGTGACAAGCGCCTCCTGGCGGGCGGCGATCATCTCGCGGCCTGTCGCTGCCAGGCGCTGTTCGAGGGCGCCGAGCCAGGCCTCGTCCTGCGGGCCGTCGGTGAGCAGCCTGAGGCGTTCGCGCAAGGCCTTTTCATAGGCCGAGACGGTGCCGGCATGGGCGGGACGGGCGGCATAGACGAGGCGGTCGTAAAAACGCAGGCGTTCGGAACGGGCTTCTATAAAGATGCGATCCTGGGCGGGGGTCAGCCAGATCAGGCGGACGTGGTCGAGCAGGCGGGCGGCAGGCACATTGTCGCCATCGATGCGGACGGAGCGTTTGTTGGCATCGCGCGGATCGGCGCCGGTGCCGAGCTGGACCTCATCCTCTCCGGTATTGAGCTTGGCCGAAACGCCCCACGGGTGGCCTCGCGCCTCTTCGGGCAAACGGCGGCCGAGTTCGGAAAAAGCCGCGCCGCGCAGGCCCTTGCCGGGATTGAGGACACTGACGGCTTCGAGCAGGTTGGTCTTGCCGGCGCCATTGGGGCCAAACAGGTAGGCGCTGCGTCCGGCGATAGCGAAATCGAGCCGTTCATAGGAACGGAACTCGGTCAGGGACAGATGCTGGAGGGAATGATCGGTCACGAATTACGCCGCGTTTTCGCCCTCCCCATTTATGGGGAGGGGGGACCATCCGGAGGATGGTGGGCGGGGCCTGACGGCCGATGACGAAAGCTTGGAATTCGATGGTGTACCGCTGTAGATTAATGCTGAAAGCGGTGAGCCCCGCCCACCGTCGCAAGCGACGGTCCCCCCTCCCCATAAATGGGGAGGGCGAAAAGGGCATGAACGGTCCATTTGGGGGTTTATACCCGGAGCGGCATCAGCACGTACTGGACGCCATTGTCGACCGGATCGAGCACCAGGGTCGGCGACGAGGCGTCCGAGAAACGCAGTTCGACGTTTTCGCCGCCGATCTGGCCCATGACATCGAGAATGTAGCGGGCATTGAAGCCGATATCGAGGCTTTCGTTGTCGTAGTCGATCTCGGCTTCCTCGACGGCCTGGCCGGCTTCGATATTGCGCACACTGAGAGTCAGCCGGCCGGTTTCGATGGTCATTTTCACCGAGCGCGACTTTTCCGCCGAGATGGTGGAAACGCGGTCGACCGCGCGCGACAGCACGCCGGCATCGACCCGCATCAGCTTGTCGTTGTTCTTGGGGATGACACGGCCGTAATCGGGGAAGGAACCGTCGATGATCTTGGAGGTCAGCGACGCATTGCCGAACTGGAAGCGGATCTTGGCGGCCGAAATGGTCATTTCGACGTAGCCGGCGCCGTCATCGAGCAGGCGGCGGGCCTGGTCCACCGTCTTGCGCGGGATGATGATGCCGGCGGCGCCGAACGCACCTTCGGGCGCCGGCATTTCCGCCAGGGCCAGGCGATGGCCGTCGGTGGCGACGGCGCGCAGGTAGGTGGAGCCCTCCTCGCTCAGGCAATGCAGGTACATGCCGTTGAGGTAATAGCGGGTTTCCTCGGTCGAGACGGCGAAACGGGTCTTGTCGATCAGGCGCTTCAGGTCGTCGCGCAGGATCGAGAAGGTGACGCCGTCATGGTCGCCCGACATGATGGGGAAATCGCCGGCGGGCAGGACCGGCAGGGCAAAGCGCGAGCGGCCGGCCGAAACGGCCAGGCGCGGATCGTCGCCGGTCGAATATTTCAGCTCGACATCGGCGCCTTCCGGCAGCTTGCGGACGATTTCATAAAGGGTGTGGGCGGGGGCAGTGATCTGGCCGGGCACGCTGACGATCGCCTCGGCGGCGTCGACGATCTCCATGTCGAGATCGGTGGCGGAAAAGGCCACCTGCCCCTTTTCGGCAGACAGCAGGACGTTGGACAGGATGGGGATGGTGTTGCGGCGTTCGACCACATTCTGCACATGGCCCAGCGCTTTCAGAAGGGCGCCGCGTTCGATGGTAAATTGCATGCTTATGGTCCTGTTAGCCCTGGGTCCGACTCGCCATTTTGCAGAACCGGGAGGCGGACATTAGACGATCAGACGCAAAGATCAAGAATGACTAATGGGGTTTGGGGCCCGTGGCCCCAAGCCTTTTCCTTTTTCTTTTCCGCTCCGGCCCGAAGGGCCGAGACGGAAAAGAAAGACGAAGATGTGGGGTCCAGGGACCCCACGCCCCATTAGTTACTTCTGAGCTTCCGCGTGAGCGCCTCGACGTCCCTGGCGATCTGGTCGTCGCTGGTCAGCAGTTCCTCGACCTTCTTGACCGCATGCAGCACCGTGGTGTGGTCGCGGCCGCCGAAGCGCCGGCCGATGTCGGGATAGGACCGCGTCGTGTGCTGCTTGCACAGCCACATCGCCACCTGGCGCGGGCGCGCCACCGACCGGGTGCGGCGCTCCGACAGCAAATCCGACTGCTTCAGGCCGAAATGATCGGCGGTCAGCTTCTGGATCTCGTCCACCGTCACCCGGCGCTCGACCGCCACCTTCAGATTGGGCTGCAGCAGCGCCATGGCTTGTTCCAATGTCAGACTCCCCAAGGTAGCGCCGGCGGACGCCACCAGCGTATTGACCGCGCCCTCAAGTTCGCGGATCGACCCGGGCACGCGGTCGGCGAGGAAACGGAGCACATCGGCGCGCGGCGTATCGAGGCCGCCGAGGCGCAGGGCGAGCTGCTCGAGCTTGCGCTCGATGATGCCCATGCGCAGGGACTGGTCGGCGACGTCGAGCGCGCAGACCAGGCCCGACGACAGGTGCGAACGCAGGCGCGGCTCGATCTCGCTGAGCTGGGCCGGCGGCCGGTCGGCGGTGAAGACGACGCGGCGGTTGTTTTCGATCAGCGAGGTCAGCGTATGGAACAGTTCTTCCTGCGACGAGGTCTTGCCGCCGATGAAATGGACATCATCAACCAGCAGCAGGTCGGCGCCACGCACCTCATCCTTGAAGGCGGCGGTCGACTTGTCCATCAGCGCCTTGACGAAGGTCGAGGTGAATTTTTCCGCCGTCAGGTAGACGATGCGGGCGTCGGGACGACGCTGGCTGGCTTCCCAGCCGATGGCGTTGAGCAGGTGGGTCTTACCATAGCCATAGGGGCCATGCAGGAAGACCGGATTGAAATGACCGTCCGCCCACGACGCCACCTGGCGCGACATCTGGTAGGCGAATTCGTTGCCACGACCGGCGACAAAGGTTTCGAAGGTCAGGCGCTCCTGCAGGCCGCTGATGCGCTGGGCTGGCGCAGGAGCCGGTGCTTCACCGTGCGACGCCGCCATCTTGGGCGCGGGCATGGCCGGAACGGACTCGCGGGCCTCGTCCTCGTATTCCATGCGCGACTTGATGGCGAGCACACGCGCGTCGGGATCGTGTTGCGACCACAGTTCCTGCGCCCGCTTGATGGCGTTCTTGGAAATCCAGTCGCGCGCATAGGCGGTGGGCGTCACCAGCACCGGGTCGCCATAGGGTCCCGTCCGCACGCTCGACAGCGCGACATAGGAATTATAAGGACCCTCACCCAGCTCCCTGCGGAGAGTGGACGCCACTTTGGACCATACCGTCTCAGGTAGGATCGGCGACCAGCTTGTCATGCTTGGCATTCTTTTATCGCCCCGATCATTTTTTGCCCCACGTTACTGCTACTCACCCGCCACGACACCCAGGGGAGCGTGCGGCCGATGTACGGTTCAAGCCGAAAACCCTTCCGGCCCATGCGCCGGAGAGATGGTCGGCTTGCGAACGCGGCCCGCCCTCACCACAAGGCGCCCCATCCGCTTCAGGCCCGGCGCCCAGCCCCTGACCGGGGCCGTGACCGCCACCCGCCCATGGCGCTGTAAAGGCGCGCAACAGCCGGGAATCCCACCGGTTTTCCCCTTTAAAGCGAAAAGGGAAGGCCGGTTTATCCTTTCGCCGCGCGGGAAACGCGAGAGGCGGACCGCCGCGGCGAAGAGATGTCAAGGCCGGCAAAGCCGGCGAAAACTGTTAGACTCCCGGACGCGAAACCTGTCGTTTGCGTGGGCCTCAAATCGTCCGTTCCCGTACGATATGAGCGAGAGGTCACCAAATTAACGCTTAGCGAGGCGGGGTCAACGGGTTTAATTTCACGAAACCGCCGAAATATAGGGTTGACTCGCGTAACCCTCTCGCTCGCAAAGGGAAATTTGTATGACCTTTTAACCATTTTTTTACACGCCCCCCGGTTGCGGCCGAAGGGGTTGCAAAAGCAACGAATTCCCTGTTCCGGCTTTCTGCGCGAAGGCCGGAGGGGACAAGCGTAAATTGTGTCGAAAACTCAAAACCCTCAGCGCGCGGACGCGGTAAGAGCCTACTTGGGAAGCTTTCAGGCCGTGGCCGTGTCGAGCTTCTTCAACTGGGCAGCAAGGCGCGATACCTTGCGCGAGCCGGTATTCTTATGAACCACGCCCTTCGAAACGGCGCGCATCAGTTCGGATTGCGCCTCGATGAAGGCGGTCTTGGCCACGGCGGCGTCGCCGGCAGTGATCGCTTCCTCGAACTTGCGCATATAGGTCCGGACGCGCGAGCGGCGCGCCTTGTTGACATCCGTGCGGCGGGCGATCTTGCGGATAGCTTTGCGGGCGCCGGGGTTATTGGCCATTCATCACCTGAGACGAAAATGTGTAAGACATGCCCGGACCGTGCCCGGACGCGTGAATTTCAAGGGGGCGGGATATAACCGAAGCGCATGCGCGGGTCAATGCGCAGTTGGGCGCTTTTCGCATGCGTGGAGCACTTTTTATGCACAGGCCGGCACAAGTCCCTGACTCTTGCCGGGGAATCGGCGATGCGCTAGGAAACTCAAGTCAGACAAACAGGTCAGGCCACCGGGGGAATAAGCATGAATCGCCGCCAGATGATCGCCGGAGCGTCCGCCAGCCTCGCCTTCGCCACGCCTGTCCTGGCCAGGCCCGCGCTCGGCCGGCCTGCGCCGAAGTTCAGCCTGACCACGTTCGACCATCGCACCATCCGGTCGTCCGACCTGGCCGGCAAGGCGGTCGTGCTCAATTACTGGGCTGTGTGGTGCGGGCCGTGCAAGGCCGAGTTGCCGATGATCGACGCTTATGTGCGCAAGCACGGCGGTGACGACCTCAAGGTTTTCGCCGTCACCGTCGACGACACGGTTTCGGACAGCGAATTGAAACCGCTGGCCGCCGTGCTGTCGTTTCCCCTGATCTCCCGACTGAACAGCCTGTCCTACGGCACGATCGACGGCGCGGTGCCGACCAGTTACGTCATCGGCCGCGACGGCGTGCTCCGCTATGCCGAGGCCCAGTCCTTTACCTACGAGAGCTTCGCCGCCACGGTCGGCCCGCTGCTGGCCGAAGCCGGGCCGCCCGCCCTTCCGTCCGGCGCCGCTCAGAGCTGAACCCTATAACTGGCAGACGGGACAGAAGAAGCTCGACCGCCCCTGGTGGACCTTGCGTTCAATGACACCGCCGTCGTGGCGCGGACAAGGCTGGCCCTTGCGGTCATAGACGCAGAAGCGGTGCTGGAAATAGCCGAGTTCGCCGTCGGCGGCGGCAAAGTCGCTGATCGACGACCCGCCGGCCTCGATCGCTTCGCCAAGCACGGTCTTGACGGCGTCGACGAGCGCCGCGGCTTCCGTTTTCTTCAGGTCGGCGGCCACATGGTCCGGCGACAGCCTGGCCCGCCACAGGGCCTCGCAGACATAGATATTGCCGAGGCCGGCGATCAGGCCCTGCGCCATCAGCAACGCCTTGAGATTGACCTTGCGGCCTTTCGCCTGGTCGAGCAGGAAGTCCGCATTGAGATCACCGGACAGGGGCTCGACGCCCAGGCCGCTGAACCACGCGCTGTCATAAAGTTCGGCCGGCGTCAGCAGCAGCATGAAGCCGAAGCGGCGCGGATCGTAGAAATCGATACGCGCCTGGCGTTCATTCTTCGTCGCCATTGCCTGGAAATGCAGGTGTTTGCCGCCGGTTTCGACCGCATGATAATAGTTGCCGTCAAGCCTGGCTTCCTCGATCTGGAAGCGGCCGGTCATGCCGAGATGGGTGACCCAGACGGCCTGGGTATCGAGCCAGGCGAGGATATATTTCGCCCGCCGTTCCAGCCGCAGGACCTCGGCGCCGTCGAGCCGCCGGGCGAAATCTTTCGGAAACTCATAGCGCAGGTTGGGCCGGTGAAGCCTGACATCGGACAGCCTGGCGCCCGTCAGCCAAGGCTCCAGCCCGCGCCGGACGGTTTCGACTTCGGGCAGTTCGGGCATGACCGGCTCCTTTTGCAGGCGCCGGATGTAGCAAGCTACAAATAGCTCGTCCACCAATGCTTGTGGGCCGAGCGATAGCGGGCATAGGCGCTCGACAACGGATAAAGGGCGCAGAGGACGCAAAGCCAGATCAGATAGACGGCCCACAGGGGATAGCCGTAATGCGCGGCGGCGAGCCTGCCTTCGCCCGTGTCGAGGAAGCCGGTGAAATCCTGCACCGGGACGCCGTGGATAAGGCCAAGGATGACGGCGAGGATGTGCAGGATATAAAGATGCAGGATATAGGTGAACAGGGGCGTCCGCCCGAAGGCCAGAAAAGGCGTCAGAACAACGGCAGGCAGGCGTTGCAGGCCCAGCGCCAGCAACAGCGTCATGCCAAGGGTGACCAGGGCATAGTCGAGCGACGGCGGGTATTTGGTGACATCGAGCACGGCCAGCGGCGCCAGCGCAGGGTTTGCCGGCATCGCCCACGGTCCGCCGTTGCCGTAAAGATTGGGAATGCGCAGGATCAGGAACAGACCGATCATGCCCGCCGACAGCAGCAGCAGATTACGCGTGCGGTTCTCAGGATGGGCCAGCAGCGGGCCAAGGCCGAAACCCAGGCACATGATGCCCAGCCACGGGATGGCCGGATAGGCGATGAAGCCCGGCACCGGACCCAGTCCGCCCGGCTGCATCATCAGTTGCCAGAACACCTGCACTGGACCATGCAGGCTTTGCACGGAGATAGCATCGAGCAGGTTATGGCCGGCGACAAGGATCACGCCGATGGCGAGGATGGCATGGCGCGGCAGCCAGACCAGCGCCGCCATGATCATCATGCTGACGCCGATCGCCCAGAAGACCTGCAGGAAGACGAACGGCGCGGCAAAATTCCAGCCGAAATCGAGCACGGTCAGTTCCAGCACAACGATCCACAGGCCGCGCGTCAGCAGAAAGCGCGACAAGGCCCAGCCGGTCTTGCCTTTTTCCTGTTGCAGGAAGATCGACACGCCCGACAGGAAGACGAAGGTCGGGGCGCACAGATGGGTGATCCAGCGAGTGAAGTAGACAATGACCGAGGTCTTGTCGAGATCGAGCGGATCGTACTGGAAGGCGCCGGCGTGAAAGAACTCGCGCGTATGGTCGAGCACCATGAAACAGAGGATCAGGCCGCGCAGGGCATCGATGAAATCGAGCCGTGGTTTCGCGTTGGTCAAGGGCGTGTCGGCGGCGATGGCGGTCATGGCGTCTCCCCTTTGTCAGGACGAGCTTAGCGCAAACAGCCGGGTTCGCAAGCCGTCGCCAGAACGCCGTCATGTAAAGACCTGTAACGCTTGACAAAAGACGTGCCAGGCGCTGCGGTAGGGCTTGCCGGGGGGCAAGCACAAGGGGTAATCATGCGGATAGCGGTTTTGACAGCGGCCCTCATGCTTTCGGGCGGCGCATACGCTCAGGATGCGTCGGCCCCGGCAACGGACAATACCACCATCGTCGTCCACGGCGAAAAACCCAATACGGCGCATGTCTGGTTCCGGGCCGAAAGCGCGCATTTCATCGTTTACAGCGATGGCGAGCGCAAGGATGCGTCGATCCTGCTCGGCAATCTCGAACGCTTTTCCGCCGTGCTTCGCCAGTTCTCGCAGTTGCCGCCGGCCGGCGACCATGACGCCAGGTTCACCCTCTACTACCTGACCGACCGCCGCGACCTGCATACGCTGCAACCGGATACCGACGACCACGATGTCGGCCTCTACCAGTCGTGCGAGGACGGCGTCCAGGGCGCGGCCATGTACCAGGCCTACGCCGCCAAACCCGATCTGCCGCTGGAAAAACAGCCGGAAGATACCGGCCTGACCTATATCTTCCAAGCCTATGCCCGGCATTTCTTCTATGCCCATTTCCCGCAGCGGGCACCGTTGTGGTACATCGAAGGCTATGCGCAATATTTCTCGACCCTGCGCTTCGATGGCGGCCAGGCCATCATCGGCCTGCCGCCGCACAATGCCGGCGCACTGTTGAGTTCGATCGACATGGCCCGGCTTAAAGCTCTCACCAACTATACCGATGTCCTGCTCGACGACGGCCGCTACCACAGCGACATCGCGCCGGGCGCCGAGCGCGCACAACCGCCACAGACGCCCGATCCCGGCGACTACATCGAGCAGAATACGCGCGCCAACGCGGCGTTCGGTGCCACCGTCCAGGACAGCGACGCGGCGGAGAGCGAATTCCAGGCGCGGTCGTGGCTGCTGGTCCACTGGATCCTGTCGTCGCCGGGGCGCGAGGCGAAACTGCCGGCCTATATGGCGGCGATCGCCGGCGGGCAAAGTCCGACCACGGCCTTTCGCCAGGTTTTCGGCGACAATCCGGCCCAGCTTGACGATCACCTGACGAAATACCTGCGCGGCCAGCTGTCGGCCGGACGCGTGAATATGCCGGCGATCGATGACGACGTTGAATACCAGTCGCTGCCGGCTTCGGCCGACAGGATGACGCTGTATCGCGCCGCCCTGGAGGGCTGTCCGACCCGCGCCCGCGGCGGCGAGTTGCTGGCGGAGGTGCGTGGCGAAGCGGCCAACTATCCCGGCGATCCGCTGGCGCAGGAGACGCTCTGCCGGGCCGAAATCCTTTACGGCGATCCGGCCAGGGCGCTGCCGTGGCTGGAGCAGCGCGTGCAGGACGACGATGCCGGCTTTGACGACTGGGCGCTGCTCGGACGGGCGGAACTGGCCACGGCCCTGGCGGCGAAAGGCGACGACCGCGCCAAGGCCTTCGATGCCGCCAACCTGACCCTCAGCCAGGCCGCCCAGATGGATCCGGGTTCGGCGGCCAATGCCTTCTGGTATTACCGCGCCCACCTGCTGGCTTCGGGACAGCTGTCGCCCGACGCGGCCGGTGCGGCCATCCTGGCGTGGAAGACCGCGCCCGAGGTCGAAGCCTACGCCTTCCATGCGGCCCTGGTCTATGCCCAGGCCGGCCAGACGGCGGAGGCGCTGGCCATGCTGAGGACACTGGCCGGCAATCCGCGTCCCAGCGTGTGGGCGAAACCGGCGGCGGCGTGGGTTTCACGCATCGAGGGCGGCGCGACGGGGGACGAGATCGTCCAGAGCCTGCGCGACACCGTCGATCCGCAGGCGGGCCAGGCGGAATGGACCCTGGCGGCGGGCGAGGTGCTGGGCCAGCAGGAGGTCGATGACGGCTGGAACGATTTCCTCAGCATCAACCGCAGCCTGGAGAAGCTGGATCCTGGCCGCAACAGGCAGCCGGACAGCGCGGCGCCACAAGAGGCCGAGCAGAAACCGGCGAGCGAGGAGTAGCGCCTGTAACGGGGCGTGGGGTCTGTGACCCCACAAATCTTTCTTCTTTCTTTTCCGTCTTGGCCCGCTGGGCCGAAGCGGAAAAGAAAAGGGGAAGACCTGGGGCCGCCCGCCGCATGGCTCTGGGCGTTCGCTTCTTACCCCCAAACCCCATTAGAGGATCGACTGCCCCGTCTTCGCCCAATCCGCCAGGAAGGTCTCAAGCCCCTTGTCGGTCAGCGGGTGCTTGAACATGTCCTTGAAGGTCTGCGGCGGCAGGGTGGCGCAATCGGCCCCCGCCAGCGCCGCCGCCGCCACATGCGCCGGATGGCGCAGGCTTGCCGCCAGGATATCCGTATCGAAGTCATAGATATCGTAGAGCGAGCGGATGTCGTGGATCAGCTGCATGCCGTCGGCGCCCTGGTCGTCGAGACGGCCGACGAACGGCGACACGAAGGTGGCGCCGGCCTTGGCCGCCAGCAGCGCCTGGTTGACGCTGAAGCACAGCGTCACGTTGGTCATCAGGCCCTGCGACGAGAATTCCCTGGTCGCCTTCAGGCCCTCGATGGTCAGCGGCACCTTGATGACCACATTGGTGGCGATCCTGGCCAGCTTCTCGCCTTCCTTGATCATGGTGGGCGCATCGGTCGCCGCCACTTCTGCCGAAATCGGGCCGTCGATCAGGTCGCAGATTTCCTTGATGACCTCGAACATGTTGCGGCCGGACTTGGCGATGATCGTCGGGTTGGTGGTGACGCCATCGATCAGGCCGGTTTCCTTGAGTTCGGCCAGGACTTTGGTGTCGGCGGTATCGGCAAAGAGCAGCATGATGGGTTCCAAGACAGATGAATATGGGATATTGGGGGCTTAAATCCTGATCCTTCCCCAAAAAGCAAGTTCTTAATGAGTGATACCGTCGCATCCGCGCCGAAAGTCGGCTTTGTCTCCCTGGGCTGCCCCAAGGCCCTGGTCGATTCCGAGCGCATCCTGACGCGCCTGCGCGGCGAAGGCTACGCGACCTCGCCCGACTATGCCGGCGCCGACGTCGTGGTGGTCAATACCTGCGGCTTCCTCGATTCCGCCAAGGAAGAAAGCCTGTCAGCGATCGGCGAGGCCATGGCCAAGAACGGCAAGGTCGTGGTCACCGGCTGCATGGGCGGCGAGGAAGACCTGATCCGCTCGCGCTTTCCCAATGTCGCTGCGATCACCGGCGCGCACCAGTACGAAGCCGTCATGGACGCCGTCCACACCATCGTACCGCCGAAGCCCGATCCGTTCCGCGCCCTGGTGCCGGAAGACGAACCGGGCGTGCGCCTGACGCCGAAACACTACGCCTATCTCAAGATTTCCGAAGGCTGCGACCACCGCTGTTCGTTCTGCATCATTCCGTCCCTGCGCGGTGATTTGGCGTCACGGCCGGTGGCCGAGGTGCTGCGCGAAGCCGAGGTGCTGGCCAAATCGGGCGTCAAGGAACTGCTGGTCGTGTCGCAGGACACCTCGGCCTACGGCCTTGATATCAAATATGCCCAATCCGAATGGCGCGGGCAAAACTGGCATGCCTCGTTCGAGGACCTGTCGCGCGGCCTCGGCGAACTCGGCATCTGGGTGCGCATGCACTATGTCTACCCCTATCCGCATGTGAATTCCGTCATTCCGCTGATGGCCGAAGGCAAGATCCTGCCCTATCTCGATATCCCGTTCCAGCACGCCAGCCCCAAGATCCTGAAGGCGATGAAGCGGCCGGGCAACCAGGACAAGACCTTGCAGCGTATCGAAAGCTGGCGCGAAATCTGCCCCGACATCACCCTGCGCTCGACCTTCGTCGTCGGCTTCCCGGGTGAGACTGAAGCCGATTTCAACCTGCTGCTCGACTGGCTGGAAGCGGCGCAAATCGACCGCGTCGGCGCCTTCGCCTACGAAAACGTCGAAGGGGCGCCGGCGCAACACCTGCCCGATCATGTGCCGGAGGAGGTCAAGCAGGACCGCCTCAGCCGCTTCATGGCCGTGGCTTCGCGTATCTCGGCGCAGAAGCTTACCGCCAAGGTTGGTACGATCCAGAACGTCCTGGTCGACGACATCCGCAACGACGGCACCGCTATTGCCCGCACCCAGGGCGACGCGCCCGAAATCGACGGTCATATCTTCCTCAAGGGCTTTACCGGCCTGAAAGCCGGCGACTTCGCCAGGGCCAAGGTCACCCGCGCCGACGCCTACGACCTGTGGGGCGAACCCGAGGGCCTGATCAAGCTCAACCGCGTGCCGACGGCCCGGCCCGCCGCCCGCCGCCATACCCTGATCTCGCGCCTATGATGCGACATGGGATGCTGACACGGCCTGGCGGCGCGCCGGGTATCGGTGACGCATGACCTTCCATCTCTACTCCGCCCCGCTCAGCATGTTCGGCATGAAGGTCGAGATCGCCCTGCGTGAAAAGGGCGTCGTGCCCGACATCACCATGGTCGCCTTCGATAACGCGCGCGGCTATACGCCCAAGCATCCCGAGGTGCTGCGGATCAACCCGAAGGGCCAGGTGCCGGTGCTGGTGCACGACGGCCTCGAACTCTACGATTCGACGCAGATCTTCGAATATATCGAGGACCTCGACCTGCCCCCGCCGCTGTGGCCCGCCGGCATTGCCGCCCGTGCCCGGGCGCGTCAGCTGGAACACGCGTCGGACGAGGTCTTCTTCCCGCATATCATCAAACTTATGGGCCAGCAGGATGACCTTGGCGGCGATATCGCCATCGCCGCGCGCACCGCGGCCCAGGCCTATTATGGGAAGACCGAAGAACATCTGAGCGGCGACCATCTCGCCGGCGATTTCAGCTATGCCGATATCGCCTTCTTCATGGCCGTCCTTTACGGCGAGAGGCTGGGCGCGCCCTTGATCGAGGCCGAAACGCCGAAACTGGCGGCGTGGCGCGACCGCATCTTCGCCAGGCCCTCGGTGGCGCCCGTCATGAGGCGGCTGATCGCTTACCTGCGCGCCAACAATCGCTTCGTTCCGCCTTTCATGGCCGGTGAGAGGCCGCTATAGTCCCGAAAACACAGGACTATCATGCGCAAACCCATCGAACATGTCGTCATTGTCGGCGGCGGCACCGCCGGCTGGATGACCGCGGCCTCCCTCATCCAGCGTCTCGGCGTGCGCGACGTCAAGGTCACCCTGATCGAGTCGTCCGAGATCGGCACGGTCGGCGTCGGCGAGGCGACCGTGCCCGCCATCCGCACCTATTTCAGCTCGCTGGGCCTCGATACCTACGAGCTGATGAAGGCGACCAACGCCACCTTCAAGCTGGGGATCGAGTTCAGGGACTGGCGCCACGACGGCCACCGCTTCTTCCATTCCTTCGGCCGCCACGGCATCCAGGCCGGGCCGGTCGATTTCCATCACCTGCACCAGAGACTGGCCGAAGCCGGCGAAACCTATCCGCTCGACGACTACTGCCTCGGCAGCGAAATCGCCTATGCCGGCCGCTTCACACCGGCCGATGCCAATCCCAAGGCCGATTTCCAGATCTATGACTGGGCGGTGCAGTTCGACGCCTCGCTGTTCGCCAGATACCTGCGCGGCCATGCCGAAAAGGGCGGCGTCCAGCGCATCGACGCCCGCATCACCAGCGTCGAGCAGCACGCCGAAACCGGCTTTGTCGAACGCGTCCGGCTCGACAGCGGCGCTGAGGTCACGGGCGACCTTTTCATCGATTGCTCGGGCTTCCGCAGCCTGTTGCTGCAAAAGACCCTGGGCGTCGGCTATCGCAACTGGCGGCACTGGCTGCCGTGCGACCGCGCCGTGGCCCTGCCGTGCAAGCATAAGGACGCCACCGACATCGAACCGTTGACCCGGTCGACGGCCAGGGACGCCGGCTGGATGTGGCGCATTCCTTTGCAGCACCGCATCGGCAACGGCTATGTCTATGCCAGCGACCATATCTCGGACGCCGACGCAGAAGCCGCCCTGCGCGCCCAGCTCGACGGCGAGGTATTGGCCAGTCCCAATTTCGTCCGCTTCACCGCCGGTCATGCCGAACGCTTCTGGGAGAAGAACGTCATCGCCATCGGCCTGGCGTCCGGCTTCCTGGAGCCGCTGGAATCGACCAGCATCACCATGATCCAGGCCGGCATCTTCAAGCTTTTGAACCTGTTCCCCAACATCGACTGCGATCCCGGCCTCGCCGCCGAATACAACCGGCTGGCGGTGATGGAGTTCGAGCGCATCCGCGACTTCATCATCCTGCACTATTGCGCCAGCCAGCGCGACGGCGAGCTGTGGCGCCGCTGCCGCGAGATGACCCTGCCCGACACGCTGCTGGCCAAGATCGAGGCCTACAAGGCGCGCGGCGCCTTCGTGCGCTACGAGGCCGAAAGCTTCTTCGATCCGTCGTGGCTGTGCATGTACGACGGCTTCGGCATAAGCCCGCGCGCCTACGATCCGTTCGCCGACAACTTCGCGCTCGACGACCTGAAGGACCTGACGGGCAACATCCGCGCCGATATCAAGGCGATGGCCATGACCGCGCCGCTCCACGCCAATTTCATCAAAAAGCATTGCGCCGCGCCGATGTGAGCGGCTACATCCTGACCATGGCATAAGGGAGGCAGGCTTGGCTCTGGATCGGTGGGTGCGCGGGCTGGGCAAGCTTCTGCCGTCACAAGACGTGGCGGCGCCCGTGCGGCAGAACCTGACCGTCGAGCAGCATCTGGCCGGCCTGGCCGAAGCCCTGCCCGCCGGCGACGAGGCCGTCATGGCCCGGCTGGCGGCGCTGGAGGCCGATCATCCGGGCGACGACCTGGCCGCCACCCATGCGGCGCGCCAACTGGGCGAACTCGGCCGCCGCGACCTGGCCGAAACCTGGCTCACGGCATGGCTGGAGACGCACCGCGGCCTGTGGTCGGAACGCGAACTGGCGCAGCTGTTCCGTCTGCGCGGCGACGATGCAACGGCCCTGGCGCATTACCTGCGCATCTGTGAGACCTATCCCGACCAGGCCGTCGGCTTCGCCGCCGGCATCGAGCTTCTCATGAACGCCGGCCGCCTCGACGAGGCCGCCGCCATGGCCGAGGCGCAGTTGCCGCGCTTTGCCACCGATACCTGGCTGTGGGACGCCGGCGCCGTGCTGGCGGAAAAGGCCGGCGATCCGGTCACGGCCTATGCGCGCTGGCAGGCGCTGCGCCGCTTCGATCCGCACCATCCGCGCGCCGTCATCGCCATGGCGCGCCTGCTGACGCGCTTGCGCAAGGGCGGGCACCTCGATCGCCTGATGGTCGAGCCCGAGGTCGAGCTGGGCGTGCTGCCGGTCGGGGACCTCGATTATCGCGTGCCGTCGGAGCTGTCGGTTTCACGCACGCCGCTGCGCCGGGCGCTGGTCATCGGCTCCTGCCTGGTGTCCGGCCTGCCGGCGATCTTCGCGGCCGAAGGGGCGAAGGTCGAGACCGACTTCATCCTGGTCAACAACGCCGCCACCCTGCCCGACGCCCCGCCGCATCCGCTGGCCGACTATGATTTCCAGTTCGTGCAGATACCCCTGCGCGCCGTCCTGCCCGACGGTTCGCACTTCGCCCTCGCCTATGACCGGCCGGAAGGCTACGAAGCGCTGTTCGACGCCTGCTGCGGCCGCATCACGCGCATGCTGGATGCGCTTCTCGCCTGGAACCGCGACGGCGGGCTGCTGACCTTCGTGTCGAATTTTCTCCTGCCGCAGCAGAACGCCATGGGCCGGCTGCTGCCGCGCTACGACCTGCGCAATTTCGTCCACTTCACCGAAAAGCTGAACGCACACCTGGCGGCGGAACTGGCGCGCTTTTCCAACGCCCACCTCGTCGATACCGACCAGATCGCCGCCACCCTGGGCCGGCGCTTCCTGCAGGACGACATGGTGTGGGTGACCGGCCATGCCTCGCTGCTGTCGGATGCCGACCACGTCAACGACCGGGCGCGGCTGGAGCCGCTCAATCCGGTGCAGGACTACTATCCCAGCCGCATCGACACCTTCGCCTCGCTGCTGTGGCGCGAGGTCGAGGCCATGTACCGCTCGATCCAGCAGGTCGATTCGGTCAAGATGGTGCTGGTCGACCTCGACGACACCCTGTGGCGCGGCGTGCTGGCGGAAACCGGCGGCACCGAGATCGAGGGCTGGCCGGTGGGCCTGGCCGAGGCGCTGATGTTCCTCAGGCGGCGCGGCGTCATCCTCGGCATCGTATCGAAGAACAGCGAGGACCGCATCCGCGAGTTGTGGCCGTTCGAGCGCCTGATGCCGCTCGACAGTTTCGCCGTCCGCCGCATCGACTGGCAGCCCAAGGCCGGCAATATCGCCGACATCCTGGCGGAGGTGAACCTGCTGCCGAAAAGCGTCGTCTTCATCGACGACAATCCGGTCGAGCGCGCCTCCGTGCAGGCGGCGTTTCCGGAGATGCGCGTGCTGGGGGCCAATCCCTACCTGCTGCGGCGTATCCTGCTGTGGTCGGCGGAAACGCAAGGCGCCGGCCTCACGGCGGAATCGGCGCGCCGTTCCGAGATGATCAAGGCGCAAGGCGAGCGCGAAAAGAGCCGCAAGGCGATGTCGCGCGGGGACTTCCTGGCGTCGCTCAAGGTCGAGATTTCGCTGGCGGCCATCCGCGCGACGAGCGATCCCGCCTATGCCCGCGCCTTCGAACTGCTTAACAAGACCAACCAGTTCAACACCACCGGCCAGCGCTGGACACCGGCGGAGGCCGAGGTTTTCCTGGCGCGCGGCGGTGTCTTTTATGCCCTGACGGTCAGCGATATCTACACGCACTACGGCCTGGTCGGCGTGCTGTGCGTCGACGGCGGCGAGATCGTGCAGTTCGCCATGAGCTGCCGGGTCATCGGCCTCGATGTCGAGATCGCGGCGGTGGCGGCCACGCTCCAGGCGATGCAGGCCGGCGGACAGGCCGAAGCGCGAGCGACGGTGGTCGAAACCGCCGCCAACGGCCTGGCGCGCGACATCTGGACGCGGTGTGGTTTCGACGGGCAGGACGGGACGTTCGTGCGGGCGATGGAACCGGCGCTCGAAATCCCCGCCCATATCCGCGCCACCTGACGCGAGCGAACGGAATGCATGCTGGAACGGGTGTCCGTGAAGGTTTAGCCAGGACTGGAACGGAAATCGGAGACGCGGAACTGACGGTGGTTAAAGCCAGTCGCCCCACCACCACCCGCCTTCGTTACGCTTCGCTGCACTCGCCGGGCAGTCCCCCTCCCCGCGCAAGCGCAGGGAGGTATAGG